>ERZ1673738.2444-NODE-2444-length-23861-cov-12.317147_pt1 | contig 23861 bp, 12 predicted proteins | sample MGYA00580198_ERZ1673738 | MGnify/ENA primary metagenome ERZ1673738 (study PRJEB41218, sample SAMN15661784) | gut metagenome | host: Homo sapiens | place: Canada: London | collected 2015-08-20/2019-03-30 | study: EMG produced TPA metagenomics assembly of...
CTAAACTCATACTTTCTCCATTTATAAAAAATTGCGGTCAAGTTGTTAATTTACAGAGATTCCGGTATAAACGTCCTTGCCGAACGTTTTCGGATTGCCGATTATACAAAACGTATCTTTCTTATACACACTTATTTCTTTATATCTTTTTCCCAACGTTTTTTAAGCAAAAATGCGGCGGCTTTAGGTTCCCGTTCTTTTGTGAATACCCCCTTGCGGTTACCGCGGACGCGCAATGTACCTTCTTTAGTTTTAAAATCGGCAAAATTCCATACATGCTCACCTACAACGTATGGCATATTGTCAAAAACACGACAACACTCGGTAAGATATTCGCACTGATATTCTTCTGAAAATGCCATAGAATAAAGCGAATGTACCCCTTCTACAGTGTCAGCGCCGAACTCGGTAACGATAATCGGCTTGTGGAATTTTTCATAATACTGACCTAAATCTGCTTTATAAAGCGGTTCTATAGCGCCGATATTGCCTGTTTCGTCGTACCAGCCGTAATATCTGTTGAGCGATATAAAGTCAAACAAATCGGCACACTTGTTATCTTCGTTGAATTTAGTTTCTTCGGGCGAAGTTATAGGCAAATCGGTAAGCGCGCGGGTGTGCGCGACTACTTCTTTAAAATAATCTCTCGCTTTATCTTCGTACGTCGCCGCTTCGTTAGCGACGCTGATCATTATAACGCTCGGATGATTTTTATCTCTTTCCCATAAAAGCGATAAAAGTTCTTTATGAAGCGCAAGAGTTTTTTCATCCGCTCTGCCTTCGCCGAAAGTGTAATCCGGCCAGTGATTTACGCCGACCGCAGGTACTTCGTCGATAACAAGAATTCCGTATCTGTCTGCAAGATCATAAATTTCTTCCGCATAGGGATAATGGCTTGTCCGGAATGAGTTTGCGTTGATCCACTTAAGAAGCTCAAAATTCCTTACGTTCACCGCCGAATTTATGCCTTTACCCGAAATAAAGAAATCCTCGTGCATGCCGAAACCTTTGAGGTACACGGGTTTATCGTTAAGATAAAGCCCCTTTTTATCGTAAGAAACCTTGCGGATTCCGAACATCAGCGAATATTTATCTGTAGAAGATTCTACCGTAAGTTTATATAGAACGGGCGATTCCGGCGACCAAAGCTCGGGGTTTTCTATATTCAAAGCAGTTTCGCAGTTCTGTAAATCGCTGATTTTCAGCTCCTTCTCGACTACCGCTTTTTCATCCCTTGATATCTTAATTTTTATATCGTCAAGATTCAAATCGTCATTGAAAAAATCAAGTTTTACCGAGGTCTTATTATAATCGCCGCCGACTACCGATTTTACCGTTATATCGCTGAACGCGCATTTGTTTATACCGTAAACGATAACGTCGCGATGAATACCCGTAAAATTGTAGAAGTCGTGATTTATAACCTGTTTATATTTCGGATGTTTTTCCGGCTCGTCCATAATGAAAAAATTAGCGTTCACCGTTGTTTCGCGAAAGGAATTGCCCTCTTTCAGCATCCCCATCGGAAGAGTATGAAAATCAAGACGGTTATCGATTATAACCGACAATCTGTTTTCGTCTTTCAGATTTTCGAGCGGCAAATCAATCGGAAGATGTCCGTTTATACCGTCGCCTATTTTTGCTCCGTTAAGGTAGATTTCGCACTTATGACTTGCCGAACCTATTCTGAGCCGATAAATTTTATCTTTTTCCTGTGGTAAAGAAAATTCCGTTTCAAACAATACCTTGCCTACGTAATCGGCTATGCGTTTATCGGTTACTATATCGTTTATACTTGCAGGAACTGCCATAGGAAAGGTTTTTTCTGCTTTGTTCAATGGAATATAATCGTCTTCTACGAGTTTATAATTCCATATGCCGTTAAGGCTTGTCGTACTTCTGAATTTGTTTGATTGAGGATATAACATATTATCTTTTTTTATTATTCGTGAAAGCTGTTTCAACCGACGCGCAATTCGAACAGTCTATCGCTTTTCTTATTATAATAGTAAGAATTCAAGCTGTTGCAAATAAGTTTTAAACTTTTTATATTTTAAATTACGGCAAGTTGCTTTTCAACATTACATTATTTCTTTTTTTACTTATTATAAAAAACAATCGATAATCGTTTTCTTATTGACAACTGCGTTGACAACCCTGAGAATATATGCTAAAATCACCACAGGTGAAAACGATGAGTAAGTTAAAAAATCATTCAATAAATAACGCTATCGATTACGAAAAATTCTATTTCAATTTCAGAACGGGCGACTACCCCACATACCATAATCACCATGGTTCGTGGGAGTTTATGTATATAACGTCGGGCGAATATACGCATACGATCAACAAGCAAACACGTATTTTAAAACCGCACACTTTGTGCGCTTTGCGCCCGGATGACGAACATTCTACACATCAGAACCTCCCGGATTCTACTTATATCACCTGCCACATAGGTATAGAACAATTCACCGTTTTTATGAATTTTTTAAGCCGTGACGTATTGAACAGGTTATTCGCCCCCGATATAATCGAATTTCAGGTATCGCCCGGTAGAGATAAACATATAAACGAAATAAAAACCGAATATCTTTCATCGTCGGATTTCGATTATAAACTGACCTGTGACGCCTTTTTGATTACTTTTGCCGAATGCCTTATTAACCAAGTAAGCAAAGAAACAAACTATCCGCACTATTCGGGTGGAGTTCGGACTTTTATTCAACTTTTGACAAAGCCCGAAAATCTTGCGTTTCCGCTACGCGACCTCATATCGCAAACCAACTATTCTTATTCGCACTTAAACAAGATATTCACCGAAGAAATCGGCGTAAGTCCGTCGGAATACCTCAAAGATAAGCGACTCGCTTATGCGAAAAAATTACTTAGCAGTACGACTTATAAGCATAATTTTATTGCCGAATGCATAGGTTTTGCCACCTATCCGCGATTTTGCACGTTTTTCAAGGAAAAAACGGGGCTTACGCCCTCGCAATACGCCGCAAAATACCACACAGATTGATTATTTGAACTTTTCGCAAAAATCATAATTACAAGGTCTTTCGTCCAAAGGTAAATAAACGATTTTTTTCGTTATGTTTATCGGATTATATTGCAGCAATGAACACGAGCGAGATATACTCTTTTGTATATCTGCCGTTTACGCTTGCTTCTATAAGAATTTCATTCAGCGCGTCGATTTCTTCGCCCGCTTTGATTTTTATTTTGACTTCGTCGGACACGCAATCGGGCGTAAACGGCGTCCAGTGCGGCACAAAAACGTCGAACGACGATTTATCCGCCGTAAAGCCGTCGGGCAGCCAAAGTTTAAATCTTGCCGTGTGCGGAAGATTGCCGTACGCTTTTACGTTGTTTATAACTTTAAGCGATACCGTCTTTTCCTCGTTCGGCGTGATTTTTAAACCGCTTTCGTAAGTTAAAACAACCGTAATACAGCCGATTTTTTTAGAAAACGCGTTTTCTTTAAGCGAAAAAAGCGAGGCGCGCATGCCGTCGGTTTCTTCCGCTTTACCGTAGGGTAAAGGCAATTTGGCTTTTTCGTCTGAAGAAAGCTCGGTTTTATCGCATAATTCCACGCTCAAAGCGTTAGTAGAATTAAGGCGCAAAACGGCGGGCGCGAGCGAACAAACTCTGTCGGTTAACTCCTTGCAGGATTTTACCGACGGAAAAGCAATGCACGGGTTTATAGTGCCTGTAACTATTTTATCGCCGATATATTCGCACCAGTCTTTGGGTAACCCCTTTTCGCCGTAAATAATGCCCATTATCGAGCCGATTGTACCTGCCGTGCAGTCGGTATCGTCACCGCAGTTAAGCGCGGTAAGCATTGACTTTTTAAAATCACCCTCGCCGTAAAGCAAGCCGATTACTACAAAACCTACGTTGGACGGAGCCTGAAACCAACCGTCGCCGATATCCGCGTTTGCTTTTTGAACGATATTTCTTGTTTCTATAGCCGTTTTACCCTCGTTAAAACACTTTATTACAAGACGGACGGTCTGAGCCATCCGGCAGTTTTCGGGAATTTTTGACAAGCCTATTTCAATAAGTTCGTTTACGTCGGAAACGACAAACGCCGCGCTTTCGATTGCGGCGACGAACGCAGCAGCATAAGTGCCCTCGCCTGAGCCGTGATCGACTTTTGCGTCCTCCATGGCAAAACGAACGGCAAGATCGGGATAACCGGGCGCAAGAGTCGCCCAGATTTCCGTACGAATCCATGCGCCGTTGGAATGTTTCCAGGCGTTATCGAAATCGCCGCAAAGAGGCGGAATAATGCCTCTTAACATATTTTCGTGCGCAATACCGTATTCGTTCCAGTATCCGCTTATAAACGACAGCCAATACTCGCCTAGCACCTCGGCTGTAATGTTTTTTGCCCCCTCGGATTCGACCGCGTGCAGCCACACAAGCTGCAGATCGAGATCGTCGTTAGGCAGAGCTTCGCCCGGCTTAGTGGTAAAACCCGTTACGTTTAAAATTTCTCGCTTGCCCTCGTAAGGACCGCCTATCGTGCCGCCTATGTTTTTACCCGTCCAACAGGCATAGACCTTGCTTTTGTATTCTTCAAAGTTCAGTTTCATAATAAAAGGTTTAATAAAAGTTTTTTATAGGCTGTTGCCGTCGCCGATATTCGTTCGGCAACGGCAACGCTTTTTGTTTTGTTAGTGATGACGAATGGAATCCCTACTGTATAATTATGCTTCGGTGGTTGTATCCGCAGTTATAACGGTTACGCCTTCCAATTTACGCAACATTGTTTCGTCGCTCATGGTATCGCCGTTATATCCTAACATAGTAAACGATTTTACTTTGACTTCAACGTTAGTGTAAGCGTTATTAGATATGTTACGACCGAAAACAGAGTAAACATCACAATTGCTTGCATCTATCTTTATGTTGGTAAGCTTGTTATCTTGCATAAATCTTCCGGCAAAGAATCCTACGCTTTCACGATCTTTTGTAGGCATTGTATATTCTACGTTGCTAAGGGTAACGCCGGTTATTTCAGCTCCGCGTACCGTACCGCCGAACAATCCGCCGTTATATTGTCCGTTATATTTGAATTTATCAAACTTGACGTTTTTAATAACTGCCCCTTTGCCGACATGTCCGAACATACCGTTTGTACTAACCGCAAAACCGGATATCGTGTGACCGAGACCGTCGAACGTGCCGCGGAAGCCGAAATTTGCATCCCAATTCTTTACAGCACCCTTGTAAGTCAAACTTGCCATCATAGGCTTAATCCAGTTCACGTTTATATCGTTAGCAAGAACATAATAACCGTAAATCGAAGTATTATTATCGATATTAGTCTGAGTTACTTTTACAACGTCGAGATCGTCTACCGTGCGAATAATTTTTGTTGCCAGAAGAACGTTCACGTTGAACGTATAAGTGACGTTATTCTTAACGGTTGAAGCAAGTAACGTAAGCGCGCCCGTTTCGGTAATATCGCTTAAATCGACGTTGAGTTTGCCGTCCAGAACAGCTCCGCCGCCAAAAGCCTTGCCGTTGTGGGTTAAACTGACGGTATCGCCGATATATTCGGTTGCAAACGAAAGGTCGATTTGAGTTGCGGTTGTTTCAAGTAAAATGGTTTCGTGCGCAAGTTCAACGGTTTCGTTAGTATATACGATTACGCCGTCTAATTCATGAATCATTGTCGTGTCTTCGCGTTTATCGTTAATATAACCTAACATAGTAAACGATTTAACTTTTACTTCAACGTTATTGAACGAGTTATTGTTTACGACATAACCGAAAATCGAGTATACTTCATGTTTGCTTGCATCGATCTTTATGTTTGTCAGCTTGTTATACTGCATATATCTTGAAGCGAAGAAACCCTGCGTATGTTCTATTCCTGCGCCGGCATTAACGTATTCTACGTTGCTAAGGGTAACGTCGGTTATTTCAGCCCCCCTCACCGTTCCGCCGAATAATGCGCCGTTATATTGTCCGTTATATTTGAATTTATCAAACTTAACGTTTTTAATAACAGCGCCGTTGCCGACGTGTCCGAACATACCGAAAGTATTGACTGCAAAACCTGAAATCGTGTGGCCGAGACCGTCGAACGTGCCGCGGAAGCCGAAATTTGCCTCATAATTCTTTACAGTATCATTGTAAGTCAAACTTGCCACCATAGGCTTACTCCATTTTACGTTTATATCGTTGCCAAGAACGTAATAACCGTAAATAGAAGTATTGTTATCGATATTAGTCTGAGTTACTTTTACAACGTCGAGATCGTCTACCGCGCGAATAATCTTAGTAGCCAAAAGAACGCTCACGTTGAACGAATAGTACACGCCGTCTTTATCTGTAGTGGCGACAAACGTAAGATTGCCTGCGTCGGTCATTTCGCTGAAATCTACGGTAAGTTTACCGCCGTTTAACGCGCCGTTTCCGAGAACTTTATCGCCATAAGCAAGGCTTGCGTTTTCTGTAAAATATGCGCTTGCGAACGAAAGATCGAGTTCGGTGGTTGCTAAATCGGCAAGGATTGTTTCATGTGCGACTTCAACCGTTTTTGTAAGTCTTTCGACGGTTACGTTGATAGTTACGTGCGCTTTTTTGCCATCTGCGGCGGTGTAAGTAGCCGTTAAAACGGTTTCGCCTATAGCGAGAGCTTTAACGGTATATTCGGCGCTGCCTGTAATTTCAACAATACCTTCGGTCGATTGAGTCCAAGTCATAACGGCATTTTCGGTAACGGTTGTTCCGAGCGTTACTTTGAACGAGAACGTTACTTTGTCGGGTTTGCCCTCGTCTTCCGCGGTGTAAAGTTTAAGCGAGTAACCGCTTTCGGTTTTTTCAAGTACTTCTGCGTTCGTATCGAAAACAAACCTTTCGGCAGAGCCGCATGCGCAAGCGCGGTAATCGTTACCGTTTGCGTCGGTAGTCCATGTGTAAGCGTGGTTTACGGTAAGCGTTGCGGGATTACTTTCGGCTGCGGCATAATTGTTGTCGCCTGCCGTGTAAGCCTTAACATAATAAGTACCTGCAACAAGACCGTCGGCGGGAATATCTATATATTCGCCGTCAGCCGCGGTTGCGTATTTATAAGTAACGACCGTACCCGCGGTTGCGGTTGCGTTAAGAACTATATTCTGTTTACAAGTAACGGGATCGATCTCGAAATCGTTTATCGCGTTGTCGCCCTTTGTCATTTCAAATCCGGCAATAGCGGAAGCCCCCTTATAATCGTCGTCTTCGGCAACGGTTGCTTTTACGAAATATGCGCCTGCGCGTTTTTCGATAGCTTCCCATGCAACGTATTCGCCGTCGGAAGTAAGAGCGTAAGTATAAACTATCTCTGCGCCATCCGGAATATGAGTTGCATTAGCGGTTACAACAGGCGTTACGTTTTCGCCGTATTTAACGTCTTCGGCGGAAACGGTAACGGCGTTTTCATTCTTTGCTTTTGTAATTTCAAAAGAAATTACGGCTTCCGCGCCGTCATAGTTTTCGGTCGCTTCTACATACGCCTTTACAAAGTAAGTGCCCTCCGCCGTGGGAACGTTTTCGGTATAAGCGCCGTTTTGTTCGGTAGCGTAAGCAAATTTTACTTCGCCGAATTCCGCATTTGCCGCAGGTACGTTTGCGGTTTCACCTGCTCTCCATCCGTTAAGCGTAAGCTCGCTTACCGAGTTTGTCGCTTTTGTAATGACAAATTTAAGCGTAAGCATAGTCGCGTCGGCTTCGTCCGGTGTTTTCCATTCGTAAGCGTTTCCGTCGGTAAGTTTTAACACGACGTTATATTCGCCCGCGTTTACGCCGCCGTTATTTTCGATAACGGTGTAAGCGTCGCTTGCTTCAACGGTCGCCGCCTGCTTTTCGCCGTTATAAACTTTTGAATTTATAACGGGTGCGTTAACCACGGTTTTGGCAGATTCACTGTCTTCGGAGCCGCATGCCATAACGGCGCATGCAGCGAAAACGATGCAAAGAACCGCCAGCAGTGCTTTGAGTTTTTTCATATTTTCCCTCCAATTTTTCGATAACTTTGTTATCTTATATTACAACGCAGAATGCGTCTGAACCTTTTGTTCGCTTTGCCTTATGCAACGACGACGGTCACTCCTGCGGGAGCAATCGTTTTATCACTGCCGTTTACGTCTTTACCTTGATTTGCAAACATTGTGTACGATTTTACTTTGATTTCGACTCCGCTATAGGTGTTGGCTGCTTTATCTCCCACCTGATTTCCGAATAACGAATAAACGGTACATTCGCTTGCGTCGATTTTCACGTCTTTCATAATAGCGCCGTCTGTATATCTCGACGCTAAAAGTCCGTTATCATGAGTTGTTCCCGTAAAGCCGATTACTTTTATGCTTATATCGTTTAATTCCGCTCCCACTATTGTTCTTGCAAGCACTGCGGAAAGATAGTCGTCATTACAGCTTACGTTTGCAAAATTAACGTCTTTTATTATTGCGCCCTTTCCTATATTGCCGAACAAGCCGTTTGCGCCCGCAGTAAAATTGGATATAGTATGATTCCGACCGTCAAAAACACCTCTGAATCCAAAACCGCCTTCCCAATAACCGGGTTGACCGCTTAAGTTCTGCGAAAGTTTTGCGTTCCGCACGTCTATATCCGCGCCGAGAACGTAATAACCGTAAATCGAAGCGTTGATTGTTTTTATTTTCAGAACGTCGAGATCTTCCGCATTGCGGATTATCTTCGTTGCAAGTAAAACGTTGTAACCGAACGTGTAATACACACCGCCCTTCTTCGATACGACTTCAAACGTAAGTTCGCCCGTTACACCCGCTTTTGTTAAATCTACAGTAAGTTTGCCGTTGTTGACAACGCCGTTTCCGAGTATTACGCCGTTATAGGTTACTGTTGCATTTTCGCCGACGTATTCGCTTGCGAACGAAAGATCGATTTCGGAAGTCGCTGTTTCGACGATTTGTCTTTCATGCGATACGGTTACGTCACGCGAATCGGCTATTTCGATTTCAACGGTTACATGCGAACCGTTAAGATAGGAAACCGCATTTATCGTAATACTGCCGGCGCCGGCATCTTGCGGTACGCTGATTACGCCGTTTTCAAGCGTGATGCCGCCAAAAAGATTTTCGGCTGTAATGCCTGCGTAACGAGTATTTACCTTAACAATCGAACTGCCGCCTAAAGCAATCATTTCGGCAATCTGAACGAATTCTATTTGCTGATGCAGGTCGATAGTTTCGATTGCGTGTTTAACAAACGGTATGCCGTTTATAACCGACCATACGTCTTCATCGAACTCGCTTATTATGCTCTTTAACGGAACGGAAGTCGAAAAATCGCTATAAGACGTAGCGGTATAAGACGAACCGCTTTCGGACAAGATTTTATCTGCGCGGGCATGGTCGCATACAACAACGAGATTTTCTACGTTTTTGGTTCTCGTTCCCAAAACTACGTTTGCAAGATCGGATCTGTCTTTATTGGTAACGTAAGCGATATCCGCGCCTATTGCGTCCACGAAACAGTTCCTGACCTTTGCAGAATCCGAAGCCCCGCACGAGAAGAACGCGCCCATGGTTCTGGGCTCGCCGTTAGCGCTGAACAAATCCCTGTTTTCGTTGCCTGCGCCTAATTTTGCGAAAGTTATATTGACGTTTTCTATAAGTCCGCCGCCGTAGGAACAGATAAACCCGTTATTTTCCTCTACACCGGCGTTCGTGAACGAAACGTTTTTGATAACGGCGTTGTTACCCGTAAATCCGAAGATACCGCCGCTTTCTCTGCCGCTCGTAGCCGCTTTGACGGTAATTCCGTTTACGTTATAGCCGCGCCCGTCGAATACGCCCCTGAAGCCGTATTTTGACGGATCGTTCCAGCCTGCGCCGCCGAGTTTGTTGTTTATCGTCCATATTTCGCCGCTGTCTGTAAGAGAAACAAAACCTGCGTTATATTCAATATTTCCGTTGAGTACAAAATAACCGTCAAGCACGCCCGTGTTGCTTACGTCGCCGTTCGCGCGGGCAAGACTGCGCATCCGATCGAATTCCGCTTTGTTGCTTATTATAAGCGTGTAAATATCCGCTGTAAACGTGTATTCAACGTCGGCGGTAGACAAAATCATCTCTCTTGCGCCGAGTTTATCCGCCGTTTTGGGAAGTTTATCCTTGTTGAGAACGACGTTCTTGCCCGACACGGAAGAATAAACGTTTACTCCGTCTAACGTAAGCGACAAAACGTTTTCGTTAAACGAGTCGGGAAGCGTTACGGGTTTTAAATCTTCGACCTCGATTTCCGGACGGATATCAAGCGTTTTAACTGCCTTTTCGACGATAACTTTTATGGAAACGGTAATGTTTTTGCCATTCGGCGTGCGGTAAGCGCCGATAATGTCGGTCGTACCGGCGGAAACCTTTTTAACGATATAATTTCCGTTTGCCCCCGTAATTTCGGCAACGTCGGGATCGTACCGTTCGGAATCGAGATCCCATTTGATGACCGCATTTTTAATTACGCTGCTGCCATAATACGCCGTAAAGCTTAAAGGCATTTCGGTTCGCCCCGCTTCGGCTAAGGTGAACAATTTCAATTCGTAACCGTCGTCGCCGACCGTGATTTCTCCGTCGGGCACGACGGTCGCTATGGGTTCTATAACCTTTACCGATACGCTCTTATTAACGTAAATCCCGTTAAAAGTTGCCGAAACGTAATATACCGCTTCGCCGAGAGATTTCGCGGCAAAAGTAACCGTTCCGTTGCCTTTTACCACGTTGCAAACCTGTTCGTAACCGCCGGCTAACGACCATTCGATTTTAGCCCTTTCGGTTACGTCCTCGCCCCTGAATAAAACGCTGATTTTGCCAACGTAACTGTTTCCGTTTTCGACGGTGATTTTATCGGCTGTTTTTATAACGGGAGCGTAAACGCTGTCGGTTACGGTAAGAGCGCAGATCGCCATGGCTTTGCCCGACATTGCGATAATGTTACATCTGCCGGTTTTTACGCCGAGAACAAGACCGTCCCGGTCTACCGTGGCAACCGAGCCGTCACTCGTACTCCACTTTACGGTTTCATCGCCGTTTTCTACGGCGGCGGAAAGTTTTATGGTTTCAAACTCGGCAACCGCCGCGGTTTCAGCCGAAATCTTCACGATGGTTTTATCTCCGCCCGAGGACGAATCGCCCGAACTATCTTTCGTTTTACCGCAACCGATAAGCAAAGTTGCCGATGCTAAGGCAAGCGATATTACCGCGATTAAAGAAATAGCAATTTTTAACAATCTGTTTTTCATAATCGTTCCCCCTTAGTCCAGATTCCAGCCGGAAGTAATAACGGAAATAACAAAGTGTTCCTGGTGCGTGGTGTTGCCCAGATCCTCAAAATCTTTAAGGAACGATTTACGCATTTCTTTAATCTGACTTGCGCTGAACGATTTATCGTATTTGGTGCATAAAACGTATCTGGGGAACAGAGATTCGATTAAAATATGCTTGGAAAGCGCTTCGTATAATTCGGAATCGGTATCTTTATATTTTAAAATCTCGTTTTGTGCAACGTCGAAAGAATTAAGCCAGCCCGTTACGAGAGCCTCCGGCCATACGCGGTTATCTGACAAGCCGTAAGAGTGAACTCGACCGCCGGTGATGTTTTCGTTGATGGTTAAGTTAACCTGTACTTCGTTGAAGTATTTACGCATGACGGGCGCGGCTTCTCTGAAATAGTACTTGAAGAATTTATCTACAAGTTCGTTATAATCGGAGTTCACGTCGAACATGCCCTTTGAGTTGATATAGTCGCGCAGTTTGGCAAATCCGGGGTTATTCATATTTTCCCACGTGCCCTCGGGGTAAATGTAGTTACCGCCGAATTCCTTGAAGTATTTGAAGTTATCAAGCAATATGTGATAGTTGTTGTAAGGATACAAATATTGATAATAACTTATTTCATAAGACCAGATATAAAGGTTTGACGAACCGAGCCCTGCCCACGCTTCGATTGCCGAAGCGAATTCCCTGTTTTCCGCTTCATAGAACGAATGAATCCAGTTTGCCTTGGACGCAGCGAATTCATATGCCACGCCACGACCGCAAACGAGTTTTTCGGGTTGCCCGTTTTCGTCTGACACGACGGTTTTATTACCTTGCTCATCGAAGTCGTAACGAGTTTCGGGAATACCCTTGCCTTTTTCGTCGAGAACGTACTCGCCGTTTTTGCGCTGAACGGGCGCTTGCAAAGCTTCCTGATAAGCAAGAACTACAAGATTAAAAATTCTGCCGGGTTCGTTAGCGTCGATATATGCGTTAACCTTTTTTGCAAGGTCGTTCGCAAACGAAATCATCGCCCCGCCCAGAGTTCCGTAATAATCGCAACTTGCGTTACATGCCGCGCAATTGCATTTCCACGTCGTGTTTTCGCCCAGCACGTCGTTTTGCGATATGCGCATGTTCAGAACGTCGGGTTTATTCTTTAAAATTTCAATGATTTTTTCAGACATGTGGTTCAAAAGCGCTTCATATTCTTCTTTATCGCCATGAGCGGTAAAGCACGGCTGTCCTATGCGGACGCGTTCCAGCCCGCCGCCGACAGCAGATCTTTGCACAATAGCGCCTTCTGAAAACCATTTGCTGTGATTTTTTACGTCTTCCTGCGTGAAGAAATCGTAAAGGTTGTGAACGTTGCCGGTTTCGGTCTGAAGCATTCCCGATTTTTGCGTGAAGCCCATACCGTATTTAGCGTCGCCCTTCATTTCGTTGCTGTTTATACGGAATTCGTAATCGGGACGTTCGGCTATTTCGATTGCGGGCAAAACGTCGCCCGATTTTTCGTAAATAACACAGTCGACGGACATCATATCGTAACCTACGAGCGCACGGAGAAGCGCTATAGCCGCAAGCTGCGCGCCGTTTTCGCTCGTGCAGTATACAAGCACGTCGTCACCCACGGTTTTAATGTAGTAACCCTGATCGCCGAGAATTTTCGCCTCCGGAACGGTTACCGCCGATTTTATAAGTTCATTAAGCCCGAAAACGATATATTTACCTGCGGACAGATTACATTCTTCGGCAAATTCCAAGGGGAAATTCACACCTGTCGCCGCGCTTAAATGTTTGGAAACAAACTTTGAAGCAACGCCGTACCTTGAAGCCGACACAACGGTGTATTCGGTTCTTCCGTTTGCGGAAAGTGTGCCGACGGGCTCGTTATAATTGACGTTGACGTCGTGCAGAGTGCCCTCGACTTTATGAGTTTTTACGTCGGTAACCGTCTTTACATCATCGCTGTCGTTGGAGGTATTATCGTTTTTACAAGCCGAAAAAGCCGAAAACGTAAATATAACGGTTAACAAAAGAATAATTGCTTTAAATATGCTTTTTTTCATATTTTTCACCTTACCTTACGTTTACTTCGCAGCACAGCGACGAAGAGTTGCCCGCCGCGTCGGTTGCATACACAATAAAGGTATACTTGCCCGTATTTTCGCATCTGATTGCGTTTGCTCCGTCGACAAGTTCGATAAACTTACCCTGAGCGTTTATGATGAACGCCCTTACCGTGATTTCACTTTCGGGTGAAATGTTATCGGTAACTTCGTACTCGGGCATTACAATTACGTCGCCGACAGCCGCCATAGCAGACGGAACTTTTGTAAATTGTATAACCGGCGCTTCCTCATCGGGCACGGTAACAGTTATGTTGGGTTTGTTGCGGTTGCCTACCCAGTCTACCTCCGAGATAGCGTATGAAACAGTGTATTTTCCGTATTGATTAAGCGTTATAACGTATTCTTCGTCGATCGGAACGTCTTTTAAAACTTTTCCGTTTTTATCCTTCATTATAGTTCCGTCGGGAGCCGTAACGGAAAGAGTTCCGTTTGATTCGGGAGCGAATACGTCGCTGCAAATACCGCGTTTTATAACGTATTCGGAGTTAACTTTTTGTTTTCCGCCATAGTCGCCCGATATGCTGAACGAAGGCGCGCTGTTATCCTGGTTTCTGTATGAAAGAGCGTTTTCGTTTACAGTTAAAACCATATAACGGCTGTCCGCTTTATTATCCTTAGTAGTTACGCCGATATAAACTTTATCGGACGTAAATCCGTCGAATTCATCGCCGTTATCGTATACGGTAAGAGGAACGGACATAACCGCAGAATCGTTGCACACTACGTTTAGTTTTCCGTTGCCATACGCTATTTTAAGCTTGCCCCCGTTTTTAACAGACGAACCTAAAGTATAACTTTCGGCGCCATGCGTAAACATTATTTTTGCCAAACCGATCGTTGCGGTAACGGTGATTTTCTTTCCGCTTGACGCGTCGATTAACGAAAATTCAAACGCACCGAAATTGGTTTTACCTGCAAGCGTGCTTACGGCAACCGAAGCCTCGCTTTTAAGTAATGCGTTTGCAAAAATCCAGCCTGCATCTCCCGAACCGGGTATAACCGCAAGCCCCGTGGTGTATAACGCGTTGTTTTCGTCGCGAGCGGTTACGTCAATATCTTTGCCGTAAACGTAGTTGGACATGTATACCGTGTTGTCCGTTCTTCCGATGATTACGGGAACGTTGAACGCGGGATATACCGCACTGCCCGAGTAATAAGTTATTTCGGCAATATCGCCGTTACTATTGACTGCGGGAACGTATTCGCTGCCCGCTTTATAAATCTTTTCGCCGTTCGCATCCACGACTTTAACGTCGCAAAGCGCGCGCTTTAAGCTGCCCGACGTGTAATCGTTTGCATAAAGTTCGGGAAGGATATATCTGCCGCCGTTTATATATACGGGCGGCAAATTAACGCTGTCGACAAACATCGGTTTTTCGCCCCTCGTCGCATCGACGGTAATGGAGACTGTCTGCGTTTTTCCTATATAGTCGGTCGCTGCAAATTCCACCGTGTACTCGCCTTCGGTTTCGGGACGGAAGCCGCCGTTTACAGCGGTGCGTTCGCCGCCGAAAACAACCGAGGTTTCAATATTGATTTTTCCGCTGCCGCCGCTTACGACCGGTTCGGGAATTTCAACGTAAGTGCCGAGTTCAACGCTCGATGGAACGGACGGAGGCGTAATCACTATTTCGGGAACAGATTTAACCGCCTGAACAAAAAGTAATTTTCTTCCGATATTGCCGAAACCGTCTTTAGCCGTATAAACTATAGCGTATGTGCCCGTTCTGTCGGGAACGAACGATCCGTTTAAAAGGCTTACCGAAACAGGTTCTTCGCTATGATAACCGTAAACAACTTCCGTTGTAACCTCGCAAGCGCCTGCGTAATCGTCGTATGCTTTGGCTGCGGGAACAGAATACGCTCTGCCCACTTCGGCGCGAGGCATTTCTGCATAGTCACTGTCGACGGCGATCACCGGAGCTTCGTCGTCGATAAAATTGTTATCTCTTAATTCGTCCGCCGACATGCCGAATATTTCGGTAATGCAGAAATTCGCGGTCGAACTTGAATACCCGCTTGCGCTTACCGTAAGTCTTGCTTTATCCGACGACCAGCCGCGCCATAAATCTTTATAATAGTCCGAACTGTCGAGATCGGACACTATATCCGAATTGGCATAAACGATTTTTGAATTATAATCGAAAGATATCGTGCCGTAACGCGAATCGGGTTTTACGTTAAAAGCAGGGCCGGACCAACCGTCGCCCGAGTTGTTCTGAGCCACAAACGAAATGTAAAGAGCCGTGCCTACGTCGTCGTTTACATGCAGTTTTTTGCCTTTTTCATAACCGACCATATCCTGACCGTTTCCGCCTGCCATAACCCACGAAACGCCTACGCCGCCGGAGGAAAACTGACCGCGGTTAACGTCGATTCTTAAATATTTCGAACTGTCGACCGAGTCGGTGAGAGTAAACGTGAGTTTGTTAAAGTCGGCTGCGCCTTGATGTTCGGGCGTTATAAAGAACTTGAAAAGCGCGTCGCTTTGCGTAAGCGCAGCAACGTTTATTAGTTTTGTGAAAGTAAGTTTATCTCCGTTTGCGAGTTTTACTTTAAGCCCCGTGGAATCCGCGCCGAATTCGGTATAGCGACCATAAGCCACCGAACTTTCAGCGCTATTAACCCCGTAACCGAAACCCTGAACGGTAAAACTTTTTTCGTCAGAATACTGTTCTTTACCTATACTTGCATAGTAGCGCACGGTATAATTACCCGTTTCACTGAGTTTCACCGCTTTTCCGCGAACGACGTCGCCGCCCGGGAACGTCACGGTGTGAAGTGCTTTGACCGTGTTTGAACCGACGGTAAAAGTGCGTTCGGGAACGTCGAAAGTTTCGCCGTAAGCGTAAACTCCGGCAATATCAACGTCGCTCCACACGGCGGCGTTCGCGCTTACGGCAAAAACCGCAACCATAGAACAGATCGCCACGCACAAAAGGATAAAAATCATCGTTAATCTGCGTTTCATTCTTATTCCTCCTTTATTTTTTTGTTTTATTTTTGTTTTCTGTGTTTTTTTGTTTTCAGCCTTTGACGCCGCCTATCGACAGGTTGCCTAACAGCCGCTTATGCGTAAAGCAGAACAGCGCGACCACAGGAAGAAGTAAAATAAGCGAAGTTGCAAGTTGCACGGGCGCTTTGCTGAACGGATATTTAGAAAACGTGCTGATCTGAAATACGTATTCGGCAAGCGTCGGGTGATTTGGAACGTAAACCATAGGAACCTGATAGTTGTTCCAGTAACCTATAAAGTTTATAAGCAATACGGTAAGGAACGTGTTGCTTGCTATAGGGAAGAATATTTTCAACATAATCTGCGCGTCGTTTGCGCCGTCGATTTCGGCGGCTTCGCTGAGAGCCGCGGGTACAGCGCAGAACATGTCGTAAAACACAAGGAAGTATATACCCAAAAAACTCGCGCGCATTACGAGCATGCCGATCATTTTATCATATAGCCCGAGGTTCATCGACATCTGAATTTCAGATGTCTGATTACCTACCACGGGAATTACCATTACCACGAGAACAAGCCCGTATATGAATTTAGAGAAAGCGCATTTATACTTTGAACACGCGTAAGCCACCACGGCGGTAACAAACGTGTTTACAAGCGCGCAGCCTACCGAGTATAAAATCGAGTTCCAGACTATTTCGCCGAAAGGCACAACGCCCTGTTCTTTCCGTATTTCGGCATTTTTTAAAACGTAAGGTATGTTTTCAAAATACCAGGGGTTGGGAAGTCCTACCTTATTACGGTTGAATGCAAGCGGTTCTTTAAGCGCGGTAAGCACCGCCCATAAAAGCATGCCTAACAAAAACGCGCAGTATAAAACAAGAACGATAAGCATTACGACGGTAAGAGGCGATAATCTGTTTTTTAAACGCCTTTTATGTGTTTTCATATTCGCACCTCCGCCCTTAATCTTCGCTCGGTCCTATTTTATTCAGGAACCAACGCGCTAAAAACGTAAGAGGAATCGCCACGGCGGACATCATAAGTCCGAGCGCCGCAAGCGGCGGATATTGCGAAATATCGCCCTTTGCCTTCTGCGTTCTGAAATACATCAAAAAGCCCAGAGTTGCCGTGTCGGGTTTCCAATAATAGTTGAAAAACGAAAAGTTGTTTATCTCGTTTGTAAAAATACCCGCAATGCCCGTAACTAAAAAGATCGACAAAGTCGAAAAAGTTTGCGGAAGAACGATGCTGAAAAATTCGCGCGGGGGGCTTACTCCGTCAAGCTGAGCGGCTTCGATTATTTCGGGCGAAATGTTTGCCATTTTGTTTGAATAAAGCAAAACGGTAGTGCCGAAACTTACGAACAGATTATAAAACATAACCGTCGCGTACCTCGTACTTTTTTCAGATAACAACGCTCCGCTTAGTTCTATATGGAAAAAGTTTAAAACGTCGGGAACGACGTAGTCGGTAAAGTACTTGAAAATCGAAACGAGAACTATGCTCGCTATGATTGACGGCATAAACAACATAAACCGGAAAAACATGGCGCCCGGTAATTTTTTGAAAATGTAGTATGCAAAAAGCAAGCCGAGCGGAACGCCTATTCCAAGCGATATCGCATACGACTTAAGAGAAATCAGAAGCGTTTGGGTAAGTTGCAAAAACTCATTTTCGTCGGCAAACCAGTTTTTAAAGTTATCAAACGTCCAGGAAAATATATATTTTTTCGTTTCTGCGTCAAGCGTGATGTTTCTGAACGCAAGAATAAACGAGTTAATGTTTACCGCGATATAAAATATGCAAAACTGAAGTACCGGCAACGCTAAAACAGCAACGTAAAACCAAAAACTTTTTGCGCTTTTAAATGATTTTAATTTTAATTTTTTCATCATTCAATCCCCGATAAGGACAATATAAAAAACTAAAGTACAGCCGATTCGGGCAAGGTATCCGCCTTGCCCGAACCGCTTTCAAATTCAAAATTATTTCCAGAACGAATATTTTTTGAAGTAATCGTTGAACGATTCAAAATATGACGTTCCGGTCGCGCCGCCTTCTTTTATTCCGTCTACAACGTTCTTGTAAAGCGAACCGTTTACTTTCGCCGAATAAACGACGTCATACTGGAGGTTTGCTATATTTGCGTTGTAGAAATTGCTCGAAGAGAATTTGTAGATGATTTTCGAGTTGGCAACGTAGTTTATAACGTCTTTGGAGAACGACGAAAGCTTGTTCATATCGCTTCCCATATCGTATTTGTACGCTTTGGGCGCGCCCGTCGTAACGGTGAAGTCCCTTAACATTGCGTCGGTGCAGGAGAATTTTACGAATTCCAACGCAGCCTTTTTAACACCTTCGGAAAGGCCGCCCTTAACGCATACGAAAGCGTTGAGATAGTCGGAATAAACGTTGCCCTGTCCTACCTTATCGGCAGTTGCCTTGGGGAGCGGCATCCAGCCGAAATTACGGTTGGTTCTTGCATACTGAGAACCTGCTTTTTCCATTTCGGTAAATACGCCGGCCGATTCTTCCTGCCACCACGGACCGTCGATAAGCATAGCGATCGCCTTGTCGTCGTTTAAGCCGGTTCCGAAATCATCGGTTCCCGCCATAAGGAATAATTCCTGGTTGTCGGTATGACTGAACGAACCGGTGAATGCGTCTTTATTGTAATAGTTAACGTTGGTGATAAGTTTTTCGATAAACTGCATTGCATAAAGCTTACCGATCTGACGAGCAACGTCGTAACCGTTCGACGAATTGATCGCTTTTTCTTCGGTAACTATATTGCCGTTGCTGTCTTTGGTAATTTTACCGTTTGCATCCAGAACAACGAGATCTTTGGCAATCGTGCCGTCAAAATCATAGTTTATGCGCATTTGTTCAACACCCTCGTAATCGGAAATAAGGTTATCCATAAGGTTTCCGAGGTGGTGTTGTCTGTATTCGCCGGGCCAGCATACGGGAGTATCGTTCGCGTTGAAAATTTCATCGCAAAGCGTGAAGAATTCTTCGTACGTTGTGGGCAGTCCGTCGTCGGGAGTTCCCTCTACGCCGTCGGGACCGTTCGTTTTCTTGGCGTTTTTGTTACTGCCGATAATCGCGCCGTTGGACTTATCCGCCGCGAGATAATACCCCTTCTTGTCAAAGAGGTCCTTGTTGTAGATTATTCCGTAGTTGCCGAAGTACGAAGGTAACGCATAATAATGCGTAGCGTTATCTTTTTTCGCTCCGTAATAATTGATTTGCTGTGAGTCGAGTTTTTCAAGAACGGTAAGCGTATCGTCAGCCGACGCTTTCGAATTAACTATATCGGTGAGATCTTCCAGAACGTCGATGTACTTATAATAATGTTCGTTTTCGAAGAAGAAAATATCGAATTCCGATTTCTGAATCTGCGCGGCGTTGAACTGCCTCATATCGGGCGTATGTTTAACAAGAACCCCCGTTTTTCCGTCTTCAAACGAAACGTTTGCAAACGCTTTTTCAAAAGCGTTTGCAAGACGGGTAAACCACTCGTCGCCATATCCGGCGCCGTAAGTAAAAACGTTAAGCGTTGTTTTGGTAGGATCGTCTTTTTTCGAATCGTCTTTATTGCCGTTACCGCCGCATGCCGCCATAGATATTGCGGCGATGCATGCAAGCCCGAACCCGACGATACGTTTAAAAAGTGATTTTTTCACGATTTATCTCCTTTAAGTGAAATTTTTGAATTTTATTTTAAATTTATTTTTTCTTTTTTAATTTTTTATCGATTTGAAATTGCAATTAAGCGAATCGCCGGACAAAGCTTCTTTGTCAAGCAAAAAGCATGCCGTTTGCAAAAATTTTTCTGCTTTTAAGCGATTATAGCAACGAAACCCGTCGCTTATTTATGTTCATTATATATTGCCAACGATTTGTTTTCAATACTTATTTTGCTTGTCGGGTTTCTTTTTTTACTTATTTTGATAACAGAACAACGCAGAATATAAACCATAAAACGGTAGGCATTACATTCGCAACCTAATTCTATACCAGCAAAAGATTAAAGTCAATGTCGTATTTTAATACATTTTCCGTCTTTTTTTCATATTCGCACTCAAAAAAGAAGAAAAAAACAATTTATCTGATTTTCGATTGACTAAGAAGAAAAATCATTTTATAATTCAGATATGGTAGAACTCATAGGTTATAAAATATGCAATCAGTACTTTGAAGATCCGGTCGATCTCGGAGGAATAAAACTGCTTCAGGCGGGAAGATATTACTGCAGCCCGGGAACGATCGTTGCCGATCACGTTCACGACGGATATTATGAACTGACGGTCGTTAACGGAGGCAGCGCGACGGTGCTTACCAACGATAAATATATACCCGTAAAAAAGAATGATATTTTCGTTGGATTCCCGGGCGATTTACACGGTATAGTCGCTTCGGTGGACGACCCTATTCAGTATGACCACTTAGCTTTTATAATCGACAAAAAAGAACTCGGCGAACCTATGAGGAAAATAGCGATCGAGCACGCCGACCCCGAGTCGCGCATTATATACGACAGACGTTTACACTCCCTTTTGATAGATATAATCGGCGAACTCGCGAACGAGCAGACGTACTATAAGGATTATCTTTTATACACAATATACAACATAATCATTTGCGTGATCCGCAAATTCGGCGAAAAAAGTCAGGCGGCGTTCTCGGAAAACGCGTCGGGAAACGAAAGATTCTGTAATCGTATTATGAATTATATCGACGCAAATATTTACGATCTGGAAAATCTTAACGGACTTACTCAGATTACAAATTACAACTATAATTACCTTTCTTCTATGTTTAAAAAGACCACGGGAAGCACGCTTCGGGATTACTTTTTGAACCGCAAACTTGAAACGGCAGACGTTCTGGTTAAGGAAGGTAAGCTTAAAATTTACGAAATTGCGGATAAACTGCACTACTCTTCCGCCGACTCTTTTACTAAAGCATACAAAAAGAAATTCGGCGTTTCGCCGAAGTCAAACAAAAATTAGCATATCGACCCGGAATAAGGAGCTTTTATGTTTTTATTCAACGAAAAAAAGTGCGCGGATATTTGCCTTAAAAACACAAATAAATACGTTTTTAAAGCTGTAAACGACCTTATAAGCGATTTTGAACGCGTAAGCACGTTCGGCGTAAAACCGAAAATAGTTAAAAACGTAACGCAAAACTGCATTATAATAGAGGAAAACACGCGAACTTCGGCAGAACCTGTCGCAGACGAGAGTTATTCGATAACGACCGAAAACGGAAACATCGTAATTCGCGCCGACGGATATCTGGGAACTATGTGGGGAATTTATACGCTGAGCGAAAAGTTTTTGGACGTTGATCCCTGCTACCTTTTCAACGACCTTGCAATCGTTAAGAAAAACGCCGTTGAGCTGTCCGAGGTTGATATAGCCGATAAACCGGACGGATTCGGATTCCGCGGCGTGTTTATAAACGACGAGGATTTACTGCAAGGCTGGAAAGACGGCGGCGGCGCAAGGCTTGTAGGCGGCGGATATTATTACGTTACGGTTGCAAAAACCGTGATAGAAAAAGTGGTTGAAACCGTTTTACGCCTAAAATTGAACCTCGTTATCCCCGCGACTTTTATCGACCTTGACAACCCGCCTGAAAAAGACCTTGCCGACGCAGTTGCCGAGCGCGGAATTTATCTTTCGCAACACCATTGCGAACCGCTCGGCGTTTCGTCGTTCACGTTTGAAAATTATTGCAAAAAATACGGAAAAACCGGCAGATTTTCGTACAGCGAATGCCCTGAAATAATGGAAAACGTATGGAGTTTTTACGTTGACAAATGGGCAAAATACGATAACGTCGTGTGGCAGATAGGTTTGCGCGGACTAGGCGACGACCGCCCCATCTGGCAGGACGACGTTCCCACCGAAGAAGTTCTTGAAAAAAGCGGCAAGTTCATAAGCAAAGCCTACCAAAAAGAAAAAGATATTATTCTCGCCGCGACCGACGGCAAAGCCGGACATTTTACTTCTACGCTCTGGATGGAAGGTTCGGCGCTCGTGGAAAAAGGGTATTTAAAGTTCCCGGAAAGCGTAACAATGGTCTTTGCGGATACCGCCCCGACTCAGCTTTACGGCGACGAGTACGATCGCGTTCCGCGCGAAAAAGACGGAAAATACGGCATTTATTACCATTTACAGTACTACGGATGCGGACCGCACCTTGTACCGCAAACGGGGCTTAAAAAACTGTATTATAATATGAAACTCGCCTATGATAAAGGCGACAGAGATTATTTTATAATGAACGTTTCCAACGTACGCGAGTTCGTTTTCGAACTGAAAGCGTACGCCGAGTCGGCCTGGAGCATGAGTCGCTACGTACCCGACGATTATTTAAACCGTTACTGCGAAAAGTTCGGCGAACACGCAGATGAAGTAAAGAATGCGATAACCGATTTTTACGAAAGTTTCCCCGAACTCGATTCAAAATACCTTGAAAAGCATTTAAGTACGTATTTTAACTACACGAAAACCGCCCCGCCCGCGGGAATTACCAACTTTGTTTTAAAAGAAGGCAGTATTATAGACTACGGCAAGCGCATGACCGACAACTTCGATAAAGATCTTAATAAATGGCTTTGCCACGAATACGCCGCCGCAATAAAACCGATTATTGCAAACAGCGACGAAATTTGCGTAAGGTTTGAAAAAATAACCGAAAACCTGAGCGAGCCGCTTAAAACGCATTTTAAGATAAAATGGTTGCTTTCCGCAAAAACGCTTAACTATATTTATAAATGGTACGTCGCCCTGCACGACGCAAAAATTCACCGCGACGGAGCCGATGGCGAGAATATGAAAAAATCTATTCTTGAAGCGAGCGGATATCTGTTCGATTATTTAAAATATCGCAAGTGCGCAGAATACGGCGAGTTTAAAAACTGGTACCGCGGCGATTTGAAAATGAATATAAAACAACGACTTTACGACACCTTGAAAATAATCGGACAGACGCCCGAAATGACTGAATATTAAAACTTTAAAAAACGCTTAAAAGCCCGTCTATAGTCCGTTAATCGACCTATAGGCGGGTTTTTATAATTTTTGTCAGCAAAGCGATCGGCTATGTTATATTTAAAAAGAACGAGATTTTGTCAAACGATGAAATCCCGTTCTTTTTATAAGTTTTATCGGTCGTCAAGGCGCTGTGACTTTGCCTCTATAATCCTTCTCATATTATCAATCGCAAACTTATCCATTTCCTATGCCAGACAAGAATAAAACGAACCTTGCCAAAACACCGCAATTTCCGTGCTTTTTGTCGAATTCTCGCTTGAAGTACGTATAGTACGTCTGCGTTCGCCTTCACCAAAAACCATCGAAAATATCGGCGTTTTGGTTGATAGCCGAGAAGAACCACCGATAAACCCGATTTTCAGGCGTGCCTCACGCTTAATTCATTGTTCTTTCCGCG
>ERZ1673738.2446-NODE-2446-length-23856-cov-12.677913_pt1 | contig 23856 bp, 22 predicted proteins | sample MGYA00580198_ERZ1673738 | MGnify/ENA primary metagenome ERZ1673738 (study PRJEB41218, sample SAMN15661784) | gut metagenome | host: Homo sapiens | place: Canada: London | collected 2015-08-20/2019-03-30 | study: EMG produced TPA metagenomics assembly of...
AGACCCATTGGAAGAGTCAAGTATGCACTGGCTTAATTCCGCCAACGGGTTCTTTTCCTTCTATTTTACGGTCATGGTACACAACCGGGACATTATCAGCTGTCAGGTGTACGTCAAACTCGGAACCGTATACTTTGATCTCATTCGCCCGCTCCAACGAACGAATAGAGTTTTGGGCAGACCCTTCCGTTTTCCAATAACCGCGATGAGCGATCACCTTTGTCTTTCTTTTAGCCGACACGGGAACCGCCATCAGTACACACAAAAGAAAAAGAAGAGAGAATTTCAAGTGTTTCATAACGAGAGCATAAGTAGTTCAATGCAATTATTTTCCAATCTCCGACAAATAGCGTTCCGCCTCGATTGCAGCCGCACAACCGCTACCTGCAGCCGTAATGGCTTGGCGATAATGTGGATCAGCGACATCTCCGGCAGCGAATACCCCCGGCACTCTTGTCTTCGGCGTACCCGGAACTGTCTTGATATAGCCAACCTCGTCTGTTTCGACCCAGGGTTTGAATATCTTGGAATTCGGAGTATGACCGATAGCCAAGAAGAAACCGTCAATTGCTATATCCACCTTTTCTTCGTCCAGTTCACCCATCCGTTTTACCAGATGTGCACCTTCGACACCGCCTTCACCGAAAAGACCGATCGTGTTATGCTCGAACAAGACCGTGATATTCGGAGTGTTCAGGACACGTTCCTGCATGACTTTGGATGCACGCAAATACGGTTTGCGGACAATCAAATACACTTGTTTTGCCAAGCTGGACAGATAAAGTGCTTCTTCACAAGCCGTATCACCACCGCCTACAACAGCCACCACTTTCTTACGATAGAAAAAACCGTCACAAGTCGCACAAGCCGAAACACCCATTCCGGCATATTTCTGCTCGTCCGGCAATCCTAAATATTTGGCAGTCGCACCGGTCGAGATGATCAGCGTTTCCGTCTCGATCACTTTCTCACCGTCAATCGTCACTTTATAGGGAGCAGCAGACAAATCTGTCTCAGTCGCAATGCCAACACGGATATCAGCACCGAAACGGGCAGCCTGCTTCCGCAAGTCTTCCATCAGTTCCGTACCGGTAACACCTTCGGGATAACCGGGAAAATTCTCTACTTCGGTAGTAGTCGTAAGCTGTCCGCCCGGCTGAATGCCTTCGTAGAGGACAGGGGACAGATTTGCACGTGAAGCATAGATAGCCGCAGTATAACCGGCAGGGCCTGAACCGATAATCAGGCAACGAACTTTTTCATTCTGAGTTGTATTCATCGTTTTATGATTTATGAGTTATGATTGATAATTTATGGATTATGATTTATGCGTCGATAATAAAATCATAATTCATAAATCACCTCAAATCTATTATTTCAGCATCAGGATAGTCTTTTTGGTTAAAAACAAAATAGCTATCCGGTTGGTTTACTCCCGTTTTCATTTTGCTGATACGGATCGTACTGCTGATCCCATTCTTTGAAAAAACGGCGATCGAAGCCGGAAGACCGGAAAACTTCTCTATCTGGAGCTCCACCCGTACGATATCGCTTTTCTTTTTAGGAACCAGCTCGATATCATGAGCAGCTTTGCCGCTCGGAGCCGTGCTCTCGCCCTTATATTTAGCGGTAAATCCTTTTTCATAGGAACGGAGCAACAGGGCCGGATTCGTAGCCTGCAACTCCTCGCCGGTCGGGGTGGAAACATTGACTTCCTCATTACGCTCGACAAACGACCATTGTGTCGTTCCATCAAACCAAGTGATCATATCAGGAGTCTTCAGTACGAATTTATCACCTTTAATATCGACCGTACCATCAAAGCTTTCCGACACTTTCTGCACATCCGAACGTGTCTGCATCGTAAAGTAAGCAGTCAAGCCGTTAGAATCTTCATAAGCAGAAGCAGCCTTATCCAAAATGGACGTAGCGTTCTGTGCCAATACCCTCACACCGGATATAGTCCAAAAACACAGGAAAACAACAGCCAAAATACGGCAAACTTTTATTTTATTATCTCTTTTCATGTCGTTTTTTATTTATGATTTAAACTCCCAATCATTAGCAGATCTCAAAAAGGGCTTATAGCACTCAAAACATGTCAATATGGATAAACCAACAGCCCATCCCCCATAACTCATAAATCATTTCAACGAATTCAACAACTGCTCCAGGCTGTATTCGTCCTGAATCAAGACCTGACGGGCTTTACTACCCTCGAAAGGACCGACAATACCCGCCGCCTCCAATTGATCCATCAAGCGACCTGCACGGTTGTAACCGATTGCAAACTTTCGCTGGATAAGCGAAGTCGAACCCTGCTGCTGGATCACGATCAGACGGGCTGCTTCATCGAACAACGGGTCTCGATCCGACAGATCCACCGTCCCGGCCGAAGAAGATTCACCGCCTTCACCTATATATTCAGGCAACAAATAAGCAGTCGGATAAGCCACCTGCACACCGACATAATTCACGATATCTTCCACTTCCGGCGTATCGACAAACGCACACTGAACACGCGTCGGCTCGCTGCTTCCGGTAATCAGAACCAGCATATCGCCCTTACCGATCAAACGGTTGGCCCCCGGGGTATCCAAAATCGTACGGGAGTCAATCTGAGACATCACCTTAAACGCAATACGGCTCGGGAAGTTACTCTTGATCGTCCCTGTAATCACTTTCGTATCCGGGCGCTGGGTTGCCAGGATCATATGGATACCAACCGCACGAGCCTTAGCCGCTATACGCGAGATCGGCAACTCGATCTCTTTGCCAGAAGTCGCAATCAAGTCGGCAAACTCATCGACGATTGCAACGATATAAGGCAGAAACCGATGTCCTTTCTCCGGATTCAGACGGCGGGAAATGAATTTTTCATTATATTCCTTTATATTACGCGCCGAAGCCTCCACCAATAATTTATAACGATTTTCCATCTCGATCACCAAAGAGTTCAAAGTCGCCACCGCATCCCCCGGCTCCGTCACGATCGGTTTGTCGGCATTCGGCAATTTCGCCAGATAATGGCGTTCGATCTTCGAATAAATGCTAAATTCCACCTGCTTGGGATCGACCATCACGAACTTCAATTCGGCCGGATGCTTCTTATACAGCAAAGAGGTGATAATCGCATTCAAGCCGACCGATTTACCTTGTCCGGTCGCACCAGCCACCAACAGGTGGGGAGTCTTGCACAAGTCGAACATAAATACTTCGTTGACAATCGTCCTTCCGATCGCCACCGGCAAATCATACGTACATTCCTGGAATTTACGCGAAGCGACCACCGACTGCATCGAAACAGTCTGCGGCTTATTGTTCGGAACCTCGATTCCGATCGTTCCTTTACCCGGCATCGGTGCGATAATACGGATCTGCAAGGCTGAAAGACTCAAAGCAATGTCATCTTCCAGATTCTTAATCTTGGAAATACGCACACCTGCTTCCGGGATGATCTCATAGAGCGTAACCGTCGGTCCGACCGTCGCCTTGATAGAAGCGATATTGATACCGAAGTCCTCCAACGTCCGCTTGATCATCTGCTGGTTCTCTTCCAGTTCTTCGCGGTTTACCTCGACATTGCCCGAATCATAAAATTTCAACAGGTCGAGCGTCGGGAACATATAACGGGACAAGTCCAGGCGTGGATCATATTTACCCAATTGAGACTGATCGAATTCCTCCTCTTCTTCGGGCACTTCCACTTCGAAAATCGTATTATTGCCATTGCCGGCCTCGACAACCGGATCATCCCCACGGGCTACTTCAAATTCAAAATCATCCTTTTGCGAGACTTCCGTTTCCACCTCGGCTTTCCGCATCTCGGTTTCCGTATCGAAAACATACTCGTCCGGCCCGATGTTTTCTTCCACTGTCTCACGATATGCAACAGGCTGAGGGGCAGCCGCCGTTTTTTCAACAGGAGCATAAACCTCTGCTTCCCCTTCCACATCTTCTTCCTCTTCCGGCACTTCCGTCGTTTCACTCTTATCCCGTTTCAAACGGTTCTTTAGCCATCCGAAAGAGAAGACATTTTGCAGGAACGGGATCGTCCGTTTACTGGTGAAGATCGCAACAATCAGGAACAAGCCGACCAGCAGCAGGACCGTTCCCGGTATCCCGATATTATTCATCATCACCTCCGACAAATAATATCCGTGCTGTCCCCCCAAATAAATAAACGTATCTTCATATCCGCGGATAAAGATAAAAGCAAAGAACAACGATCCCCATATCAGCATGGCCGCACTGAACAGGAAACGTTTCAACAATGATACCCGGCTCAGGTTCATTAGCTTCGCCCCGACTGAACCGAGGAAAAACAGGATCAGGAAAGAAGAAATCCCAAACCACCGGTTCATCAGCAAATCGGCAAGGAAAGCCCCGCGCACCCCCGTCCAGTTCTCTACTGATCCACGATTGATCACCAGGTCCGACAACGGGATATTCTCGATCTTGCTCTGATCCGCCCCCCCCGTAAAGAAAAACGAAATCAATGCCAGACCTACATATATGGTAACAATGGAAATAACCAATCCGGTAATAAAACGGGTCCGCTCGCTGGTAAAAAAGTTCCGAATCCCTTTAAATTTACTTTCCCCGTTATTCGTATTTTGTTTTGCAGTCGTCTTTTTAGCCATTACACAATTAAATTTACAACACGCAAATGTACATAGAAAATTTCAAGTTCCCTACGACATTCGCATTTCCCTTAGGCTCCAATCTCAAAATTCCGGCAAAACATTTGGGTGCGGTATCCTATATTAGCTTTACAAAGAAAAAATTGCTACTTTTGCAGATTATAAACGCAAGGTATCTACTAAGATAATTAGCATGGAAAAAGAGAACAACCCGATATACGAACGCAATACGCTGGAATTCGTAACAGTTGCACTGGAATTTTGTACGTTTGTCGAGAACGCCGGCAATACCGGTCTTTTCGACTTTCTGGATAAGGCAGTCAAGATCTTGCCCTTGCTGTATCTGAAAGCCACCCTTCTACCCGAAGCAGAAGAAGACGAAGATGCAGAACCGGAATTGACCGTCACGGAAGATATGTACGAATCGGTCCGCAACCGGATCGCCGGACTGCTCGGAGAAAAAGACTCCTATCTCGAAACGTTCCATCCGGATATGCAATACAGCGACACGCCGATCGCCGCCTTTATCTCGGAGAATCTGGCCGATGTTTACCAAGATACGGGTAATTTCATCTCTCTGTTCCGTCAAGGCAATGAAGAAGTGATGCTCGAGGCAATCGTATTGTGTCGTAAAAACTTCTGCGAATTCTGGGGACAACAATTATTAAACGCATTAAAAGCACTCCACGCCGTGCGATACAGCGATGAAGAACTTTTAGAAACCGACAAAGAAGAATGACACAACAATACACACATTCGATAACAAAAGAGGCAATATCCGAGCTTCCCTTAGAAGAATTTACCGGAAGGATCATTGTGATCGACACATTGAGGGATGTTGAGAAAGCAGTCGGCTACCTCTCCGAATTCCAGTCCGTCGGGTTCGACACGGAAACCCGTCCGAGCTTCAAGAAAGGACAACGTTACAAAATATCGCTTATGCAAATATCGACCGACGAAGCCTGTTTTCTGTTCCGCCTGAATCGGATCGGTATTCCGGAAGCATTGGAAGAATTTCTGGCGAATGAAAAGGTGCAGAAGATAGGCCTTTCACTGCGCGACGATTTCGGGGCGATGCGGAAACGCACGGACATACAACCCGCCAACTTCCTGGACTTGCAGAATTATGTCGGGCAGTTCGGCATCGAAGACGCCAGCCTGCAAAAGATATACGCCATCCTCTTCAACAAGAAGATCTCGAAAGGACAGCGTCTGAGCAACTGGGAAGCCGACATCCTCAGCGACGCACAGAAAAAATATGCAGCCCTTGACGCATGGGCCTGCCTGAAAATATACAATCAATTGAAACAGATATAAATGAAGGAGTGTAAAGTATTTCTCAAACCGAAAAAAGAGGAATCGTTGCTACGTTTCCACCCGTGGGTATTCTCCGGTGCTATCCAAACGATCGAAGGTGAACCGGAAGAAGGCGACTTGGTAGAAGTTTATGGTACGAACGGACGCTTTTTAGGTATCGGACATTATCAGATAGGCAGTATCGCCGTACGCATCTTATCTTTCAAGCCGATCACGATAGATGCCGCTTTCTGGGAAGAACGCATCCGTATCGCTTACACACTGCGCCAGACACTGGAACTTGCCGGAGTGGAGAACAACAATACATATCGATTAGTGCATGGAGAAGGAGATAATCTTCCGGGACTAGTCATCGACATGTATGCCCACACCGCCGTCATGCAGGCGCATTCTGTCGGTATGCACTATGCACGCCATCAGATTGCCGAAGCCCTGAAAGCCGTGTTGGGAGATTCTTTACAGAACATATATTACAAATCGGAAGCGACTTTGCCTTACAAGGCCAACTTAGGCAGCGAAGACGGCTACCTGTACGGTGGTGAAGTGGAGGACATCGCTCTTGAGAACGGCCTGAAATTCTGTGTCGACTGGCAAAAGGGGCAAAAGACAGGTTTCTTTGTCGATCAGCGCGAAAACCGGTCGTTGCTGGAACGCTATGCCAAAGGACGCTCCGTACTGAACATGTTCTGCTACACTGGCGGCTTCTCGTTCTACGCCATGCGGGGAGGAGCCAAGGTCGTTCACTCGGTCGACAGCTCTGCCAAAGCGATCTCGCTGACCAACAGGAACGTGGAATTGAACTTTCCAGGCGATCCGCGCCACGAAGCTTATGCGGAAGACGCTTTCAAATATCTCGAAAAGATGGGAAGCAACTACGATCTCATCATCCTGGATCCACCAGCTTTCGCCAAACATAAAAACGTATTGCGCAATGCCTTGCAAGGTTACCGCAAACTGAACGCCATCGCTTTCGAAAAGATCAAGCCAGGAGGTATCCTGTTCACCTTCTCCTGCTCGCAGGTGGTAAGCAAAGAAAACTTCCGTCTGGCCGTATTCAGTGCTGCCGCCCAGTCCGGGCGCAGTGTCCGCATCCTGCACCAACTGACACAACCCGCCGACCATCTGGTCAACATTTACCATCCGGAAGGGGAATATCTGAAAGGGCTGGTACTTTATGTAGAGTGAGAAGAGGTATGAATTATGATTTATGCATCGATGATAAATGATAAATCATAATTCATAAATTTAACTGAGGAAGGCGTAAAATATATACGGAAATATTTCTTTATTTCGTAATAGGTTGTACCTTTGTCTCGCTTTTAAGAGAGATAGAAGTATTATTATAAGTAAAACATAAAAACTTATTATTATGTCTAAAGTAACAGTTGTTGGCGCCGGTAATGTAGGTGCTACTTGCGCAAATGTTCTTGCCTTCAATGAAGTGGCAGACGAAGTTGTAATGCTTGACGTTAAGGAAGGTGTTTCCGAAGGTAAAGCAATGGATATGATGCAGACTGCTCAACTGCTGGGTTTCGATACTACAGTTACAGGTTGCACAAATGACTACGAAAAAACAGCTAACTCTGACGTTGTTGTCATCACTTCAGGTATTCCTCGTAAACCAGGTATGACTCGCGAAGAACTGATCGGTGTTAACGCTGGTATCGTTAAGAGTGTTGCTCAGAACATCCTGAAATATTCTCCGAACGCAATCCTGGTAGTGATCTCCAACCCGATGGATACAATGACTTACCTGTCATTGAAGTCTCTGGGTCTGCCGAAAAACCGTATCATCGGTATGGGCGGTGCTCTGGATAGCTCCCGTTTCAAATATTTCTTGTCTCAGGCTTTAGGTTGCAATGCTAACGAGGTCGAAGGTATGGTAATCGGCGGTCACGGTGACACGACTATGATCCCGTTGGCTCGTCTGGCTACTTACAAAGGTATTCCCGTAAGTAAGTTGTTGAGCGCTGAAAAACTGCAGGAAGTTGTCGCTTCCACTATGGTCGGCGGTGCTACACTGACTAAGCTGTTAGGTACTTCCGCATGGTATGCACCGGGTGCAGCAGGTGCTTATGTTGTCGAGTCTATCATCCACAACCAGAAGAAGATGATTCCTTGTTCCGTTTACTTGGAAGGTGAATACGGAGAATCCGATCTTTGCATCGGCGTTCCTGTTATCCTGGGTAAGAACGGTATCGAAAAGATCGTTGAACTGGAATTGACAGCTGAAGAAAAAGAACTCTTCGCCAAGAGTGCAGCAGCCGTTCACAAAACAAACGAAGCGTTGAAAGAAGTCGGCGCTCTTTAATAATCGGAAAAAAGGTTTGATAATATAGAAAAGAGGATAGTCCTTCGGGGTTATCCTCTTTTTGTCTATACACCTTCTCCCTCTTATAGTTCATATTAAATGATATAAGTTCATTTTTTGGCAGATATGAATCATTTCAGCTTCACCCACCTTTGACACCTTTTGATTATCATGTCATACAAGGGTGAAGGCAGACATCCGGACTGCCTTCACCTCAAAAATTTGCCTTCACCCTGTCTCGCCCAGATTCGGGTTGGCCATGCCCCCATCTTCACATCCACCTATATATATTAAATGAAAAACAAGGATACTACAATATTAATTAATCAACAAATATACAGGTACTAACAGCTATTACTACCACTCCTTACCTTTTCGCCCTTAGTCGAAAAGGTTTTTGACCTGTGTCGAAAGGGCTTTTGACCAAGGGCGAAAAGGTTTTCGACTAAAGACAAAAGGTCTATGAGCAGGCTGTTTGACAATAGAAGCATGCCAATTGTCACTTAAATTAGCAGATTTAAACCATAACTTACTTCAATTCCCGAATCTTGATATTGCGGAACCAGATCGGATAACCATGATCCTGCAAGCCGATATACCCTTCATGGGAAATGCCTTCCTGGAAACCTTGGAAATCTTTGAATTTGCTATTGGCAACCATATCATCCCACTCTTTGCTCCACAAAGTATACTGAACGACCTTCTTTCCATTCTGGGTATGCGTCACTTTGCCATCCTTCACCTTGATCACGATCGTGTTCCATTCGCCGGCAGGTTTTACCGTTTTCGGATCGGCAGGGAGCATATCATACAAAGAACCGGCAAGGTGGTTTGCCAGCTTGTTGTCGGTTGCATCCACATTATCCAGAACCTGTACTTCGGGAGCTGCATAATAGATCGGTTTGCCCGGAACTTCGCGTACATAATAGAAGATACCTGAATTTCCCATTTTACTGGTTTTCCAATCTACAGATAGCTCAAAGTTCTTGAACTTCTTTTCCTTATACAGGATATCGCCTCCTGCACCGTGTCCAGGTTTTTTGCCCGGAGCGGTAAAGACTTTCATCGCCTCGTCTTCGATTACCCAGTTCGGGGCCATACCGGTATTGTTGCATTGTCTCCAACCGGTAAAATCTTTCCCGTTGAACAGCAAAGTCCAACCTTGTTTCTTTTCTTTTTCAGTCAACGTGTTATTCGCTTTTTGCGCAAAAGAAGGGACAGCAGCCATAACTGCTAAAAGAACCACAAACGATTTAAATAAGTTTTTCATGTTGCATTTCATTTTTAGATTAGACATTGAGAATATAAAACTCAACAAAGATAAATAAAAAAAGAGCTGCTCCATAAAGAACAACTCTTTCTTTTCTGTCGGATAGTCCTATTTTATTTGATGACGCCCAATTTCGAAGCACTGATGAAGTCGATGATATGCTGGATTTCGTCGCTCATCGGCACCTGGTCCTTAATCATCAGCAAGGCATCGAATATACTGGCGTTACCTTGATAGATGATACGGTAAGCATGGCTGATATGTTTTACGATCTTTTCGCTCATGCCTTCATGCATCAGGATTACGGAGTTTACCCCGTAATAGGTCGTCGGCTCCAATGCAGCCACGATATAAGGAGGCACATCCTTGCGGAAGCGGCAACCGGTCTGCGTCATCGACCAGGTTCCGACACGACATCCCTGGCTCACCAGCACGTTACCTCCGAAAATCACATAATCTTCAATCATGCAGTTGCCGGAAATCTTGCTCCCGTATCCGAACACACTGTGATTACCGATATGCGTGTCGTGGGAAACATGCACGCCTTCATGCAGGAAATTGCCATTACCGATAATCGTCTTCCCGCCAGAATTGGTCGCACGGTTGATCACTACGTTTTCACGGATCACATTGTCATCTCCGATTTCGACGATCGTATCATCTCCCTTATAGTTAAAATCCTGCGGTTCGGCAGCAATGACAGCACCATTGAAGATGCGGTTCCTCTTTCCCATACGGGTTCCACTCATGATACTGACATGAGGCATGATCTCGCAGTCATCACCGATTTCTACATTCTTATCGACGTATGCAAACGGATGGACGGTTACGTTCGCTCCTAACTTCGCGCTTGCATCTACATAAGCTAACGGACTAATCATAATAATCTCCTTTTAAATTGTCAATTGCTTTTTACTCTCTTCCGCCACCGACGGCACTATATAAATTGATAACAGCCTGCATACGCTGGACATTGTCGGAGACTTCCGTCAACTGCGCACTGAGCAGACTCTGCTGGGCAGAAAGAATTTCCAGATAAGTGGACTGTCCGGATTGGAACAAAGCATTAGTATAGGTTACCGCCTTTTCCAACTCTTCTATCTGAGCCTTGTCCTGGATAAGTTTTCTATTGGTAGCATCATAAAGATGCAAAGCGTCACTCACTTCCTTTCCCGCTTCCAGAACCGTCTGCTGGTAGTTCATCTTGGCAATCTGTTCTTCCGCTTTTGAGATTTTCAGGTTGGCCACCAGCTTACCATTGTTAAAGATAGGCTGTGCCAACGAAGCCAACGCCTGAAACATAAACTGTCCCGGATTGGAAACCGTAACACCCGAACCATTCGTCCAACCGGCTGTCGCCGTAATATTGATTCCCGGATAAAAAGCGGCACGGGCCTTATTGGTCGTATAATAAGCGCTGGCCAATGTCATCTCGGCCACCTTCACATCCGGACGGTTTTCCAACAACTGCAAAGGAACACCAGCCATCAGCTCTTCAGGCATCACCTGGTCTTCAAGCGTACTGCGGTCGATAGGCTGCGGTGCTTTCGCTAGCAATACAGATAAGGAGTTCTCCACTTCACGCACCTGACGCTTCAGTTCGATCAACGAACCGGATACCTGATGGTACACGGCACGCATCTGGACGACTGCGGCTTCTGTTGTCATGCCGGCAACCTTCATCACCTCCATAGCCCGCACATTTTCTTTGTAGATATCTACCGTCTTGGAAGTAATCTCCACCTGGCGGTCCAACATCAACAGAGTGAAGTAGGCATTGGCGATTCCGCCGATCAGCTGCGAGCGTATCGCTTGCTGCGTGTACTGGCTCTGCAAGTAAGCGGCTTTCTGCCCGCGGCTCGCATTCAATAGTTTACCAAACAAATCGACTTCCCAGCTAGCTGCCGCCGGCAAGGTATAGGCTTTCACATACCCCGTATTTTCCATTTTGGTTATGGTTCCTTGCGGAGCCAGATTCAAAGAAGGGAGGAAAGACAGGCGAGCGGAAGTCAGCAACAATTTGGCCTCCTCTACCCTCAGGATAGCGGCTTGCATATCCACATTGTTTGCCAATCCCTCTTCGATCAAGGCCTGCAATTTAGGATCACGAAAAACTTCCTTCCAGGGCAGGTTTCCCATATTGGCCGTATCTATTGCTGCCAACGTGTCGGTGGCAGAGACCGGATCACGGTAGATACCGGAAGTTTCGATCGTATCCGGACGGTCATATGCCTTATAGATATGGCAACTGCTCAAAAGAGCGGTTGCACATACCATATATATAATCTGTTTCTTCATTGTCATCTCTTATTTTGTTTTTGCGTACTGTTCTATTTCCGTATTCATATCGCTGTTATCCAAATCTTCCCATTCGATAGGTTTGAATTTCTCCTGCAAGTACTGGAATACCACAAACAAAACCGGAACAATAAAAATCTGGAAGATCATACCGATGAACATACCTCCGATGGCGGCAGTACCCAAAGTACGGTTACCGTGAGCACCTACACCGAACGCGAACATCATAGGCAACAGACCGACTACCATAGCCAACGATGTCATCAGGATAGGACGTAGACGAGCGGCAGCACCTAAAACGGCAGCCCACGTGATACTCATACCCATACGGCGACGGTCGAGGGCAAACTCTACGATCAGGATGGCGTTCTTCGCCAACAAACCGACCAACATGATCAAGGCGATCTGCATATAGATATTGTTGGACATCGTACCTAAGATCATCTTCAAAGCCGGGATATTACCCAAAGCAGCCCACCCCTGCACGAACAGGAAGCTACCCATCAAACCGAACGGAATGGAAAGCAATACAGCCAATGGCAGAATATAACTTTCATACTGGGCGCTCAGCAGCAAATAAACGAATACGAAACAGAGCAGGAAGATCAAACCGGTCGTGCTGCCGCTGGTTTCAGCCTCTTCACGCGCCATACCACCCAACTCGTATCCGAAACCGGTCGGAAGTGTCGTACCGGCAACCTCCTCGATCGCTTTCAATGCCTGGCCACTGGTGTATCCATCCGCCGGCGCAACCATCACTTTAATAGATGTATACATATTGAAACGGCTGATGATATCCGGTCCATACACTTTCTTGATAGACACGAACTGCGAGATTGGAGCCATTTCGTTTCCATTGCGGACTTTGATATTCTTCAACGATTCCAAATTGGTACGCAAAGCCGGATCAGCCTGGACCATCACACGGTACATCTTACCGAAACGGTTGAAGTTGGAGGCATACAAACCACCGTAATATCCCTGCATGGTTGCCAGAATATCACTCGGACTGATACCCACTTTCTTGCAGGCAGCCGCATCGATGTCGATCATATACTGCGGGAAGTTAGGGTTGAAGGTACTCTGTGCCGACTTGATTTCAGGACGGGCAGTCAAAGCTGCCGTATATTGCTTCGTCACATCGAAGAATTTTTCCAGATCGCCACCGGTCTTATCCTGCATGTTCAACTCGATATCGCTGGATGCGGAATACCCTGGGATCATAGGCGGAGTAAAGAACAGCACCTGTGCATCCTTCACTATCTTTTGCGCACGCATGAACAAACTACCATACACGATATCCGAACTCTGCATTATGGAACGCTCCTCCCAGTCTTTCAACTTGATAATGAACGAACCGTATGAAGGCCCCTGGCCACCGATAAAGCTGAAACCAATAATGGCCGTACGCGATTTGACTGCCGGGTCGGCAGCGATCAGGCTATCCACCTTGTTCATCACCTCTATCGTACGTTCCTGGGATGTTCCCGGAGGCAGCGTCACTGCGCCCATGATCGTACCGGTATCTTCATTCGGAACCATACCTGTCGGAGTCGCATTCATCAAAACAACAAGCAAGACGATACATCCGGCAACGATACCGAACGAAAGCCATTTCTTTTGGATAAAGAATACGACACGTTTTTTATAGCTGTTCAGCAAAGAGTCGTATGCGGCATTGAAAGAAGAGTGGAAACGGGAGACGAAGGTCGATTTCTTCTCATGCCCTTCTTCGTGCGGCTTCAAGAACATCGCGCACAGAGCCGGACTCAACGTCAAGGCGTTCAATGCAGACAAACCGATCGAGATAGCCATCGTCAAACCGAACTGGCGATAGAATGTACCGGCCGTACCGCTCATGAAACTTACCGGAATAAACACGGACATCATGACCAACGTAATGGAGACGATAGCACCGCCCAGCTCGTTCATGGCATCGATAGAAGCCAGTTTCGCTGATTTGTATCCCTGGTCCAACTTGGCATGGACACCCTCGACGACCACGATCGCATCATCGACCACGATCGCAATGGCGAGCACCATGGCACAAAGAGTCAGCAAGTTCAAGCTAAAGCCGATCAGCGACAGCATGAAGAACGTACCGATCAACGCAACCGGGATCGCGATAGCCGGAATCAAAGTCGAACGTAAATCCTGCAAGAAGATATACACAACGATAAATACCAGGATGAAGGCTTCGATCAACGTCTTGAGCACCTCATGGATAGAAGCGTACAAGAAGTCGTTGGCATTCATACCGACGTCGATCTTCAAGCCCGGAGGCAATATCTTTTCTGTTTCTTCCAGTAGGTTCTGGATATTATTGATGGTTTCCGTCGCATTGGTTCCTGCCATCTGATAAACGATACAAGTTACGGCACTATGACCGTTTACTTTATTGACAAAGTTATAAGTCAGACGTCCCAATTCGATATCGGCGATATCTTTCATACGGAGCACTTCACCATCCGGCAAAGCTTTCACAACCATGTTCTCAAATTCGTTCACTTCCTGCAAACGTCCCTTATAACGGATCGTATACTGGAAACTCTGGTTACCCTGTTCACCAAACGAACCCGGAGCGGCTTCCACGTTCTGCTCAGCCAAGACGCCTGCAACGTCATTCGGAACCAGTTTATACTGTGCCATCACATCCGGCTTCAGCCAGATACGCATGGAATAGTCTGTTCCTAACACGTTTGCATCACCCACACCAGGTACACGCTGTACTTCCGGAATCAGGTTGATCTTGGCATAGTTCTCGATAAATCGCTGGTCGTAACGGTCCTCGGCATCATAAACAGAGAACACGATCAACATGGAGTTCTGACGTTTCTGAGTCGTCACACCGATCTTGGTTACTTCGGCCGGCAGCAAACCTTGTGCCATGGAAACACGATTCTGCACATTGACGGCAGCCATGTCAGGATCGGTACCCTGTTTAAAATAAATGGAGATTTCGGCCGATCCGTTATTCGAAGCCGATGAAGTCATGTACATCATGTTCTCCACACCATTGATCTGGTCTTCCAGCGGCGCAATCACACTATTCAATACCGTCTGTGCGTTTGCCCCCGTATAAGTAGCTCTCACCGAAACGGTTGGAGGGGCAATATCCGGATATTGGGTAATAGGCAAGGACAGCAAGCCTAATATACCCAGTATGACAATCAAGATGGAGATCACCGTTGAGAGCACCGGGCGGTTTATAAATCTATCTAATTTCATATCTTCTGTTTTTAACGAACAAATGGAAGTTATTAATTAAAAGCGGTCTTCAGATTACCTTCGTTCTGGTCTTTCAAGGCCTGATCATATTTCGCTTTCTGCTGTTCCGGCGTGATCGGCTCGATAGCCTGGCCGTCATGGAGGTTCTGTACGCCTTCAATCACGATTTTATCACCAGATTTCAAACCATTCGTCACCAGGTAATTCTTCCCGTCATCCAGATTAGAGATCTGAATCTCCGTATTCTTCACGGAATTGTCCGCCTGCAAGACGAAAACAAACTTTTTGTCCTGGATTTCGACAGTAGCGGACTGAGGGATAATAATAATCCCATCCATCGTGTATGGGAATATGATGTTGCCGGTACCGCCGCTTCTCAATATATTTTTATCATTCGGGAAAACAGCACGCATGCTGACAGACCCGGTTGACTGGTCGATTACACCGCTAACGGCATCGATCTTGCCTTCCGACTGATAGGTTGTGCCGTCGGACAGCTGCAAGCGGACAGCCGGCATCTTTTCCAGCTGTTCTTTCAAAGTGCCCCCGGCTCTTGTCAAGCGCAATAACTCTTTCTCCGTCATAGAAAAATAAACATACACGTCGTTGATTTCGGATACGGTTGTCAAGGGCTGTGAGACAGAAGGGCTGACCAGACTTCCGATACGGTACGGGAATGTACCGACAACACCATTCGACGGGCTTGTCACCGTACAGAATGACAAATTCTGATTCGCGCTCACCAAAGATGCTTCCGCCTGAGCCAGGCTTGCCTTGGCAGACATAAGCTGGTTGACCGCTGTCTGATACTCAAAATCACTAATAATCTTCTGATCGAACAAAGCTTTTTTATTCTTTTCGGTCAGGGTCAAAGTAGCGACATTGGCTTTAGCCATCTCGACAGCCGCTTTTGCCTGTCCGACCGCAGCAGCATACTGGGTCGGATCGATCTGGAACAAAGCCTGCCCTTTACGAACTGTTGCTCCTTCATCCACACATAACTTAACGATAAAACCCGAAACCTGGGGGCGTACCTCAATATCCTGCGTTCCTCTGATCGTCGCCGGATAGGAAGTTGTCTGGTCGCTCGTTGTCGAATTGACAGCAAGGACAGCAAATTCATTATCCCCTAACTTCATACCGCTTTGATTGTTCCCGCAAGCGGTTAATAAAGATACCCCTACTGCAAACAATGCAATTTGCCTTAATTGGGTAATAGTAGTTCTCAACATTTGTTTATCCATATTCATTTATTATATATCTTCTATACTATTCTTGTTTTTGTCATTAGAAGGCCATCAAAAAGCCACCGCAACGGGTGAGATCCGCTGCACCATAGAAAAAATTCCACAACGATGCTGTCCTAAACTTATGGATTCATAGCCTATTCCTCATAAAAAGCGTACAAATGTAGAATCTTTTTGTTGTACTTTTTCCGTTTATACAATCTTTTATACTAAAAAATTGCTTATTTTATATTTCTGTATCAGAGATATATTAAGAATTTGACCAATCGAAAATATATTCGTTTAAATTGATACATAATTTTAACACAGAATTTGTTTATTCAATAATTTATCCTAATTTTACGGCTTATATAACCTAAATAATCAATTCATATGGAACCAAAGTTTATGATATCGGAAGTGTTCGGCACTTCATGGAAGTACACTAAATCTCAGATCTGGGTACTGGTAGGGCTGTTTATCGGATATTTTATCCTGTCATCAATCATTAGTCTGTTCGGTATGCCAGCGCAAGGTTCGATGGTCGGTAAGATCATCGTGAATCTGATCAGTGCCGTCATATCCAGTGCTTTCATGTTGGGCTACATAAAAAATCTGTTCCAGACAATGGATGGAGAAGAACCACAGTTTTCCGCATACGGACAGCAATCCCGTAAAATCTTCACTTATCTTATTGCCAGCATCATTATGGGTATCGCAGTGGCTATCGGAATATTCTTACTGATTGTTCCGGGTATCTATCTGGCTATCCGCCTGCAATTTTATTCTGCCTATATCGTAGAGGAAGACTGCGGAATTATAGAATCACTGCAAAAAAGCTGGGACTTGACTAAAGGACAGGGTATGCCGCTGTTTTTATTACTGTTGGCCATGATCGGCACTGCGATCGTCGGTTGTATCTTGTTCTTCGTCGGACTCTTTGTCGCCGTTCCTCTTATCTATATGATGCAGTGCTACACATTCAGAAAATTAAATACGATTTCAACAGAAGAAAAAGTACAACAACTATAATATCAAATCATAAATAGACAACAGCCCGCAAAAATAAACATTCTGCGGGCTGTATAGCTTTCCGATCTATGGGTAAGACATATAGAATCAAAGACATTGCAGAGATGTCCGGAGTTTCGACCGGAACCGTCGACCGCATATTGCACAACCGAGGCAAAGTATCCGAAGAGGCACAGAAAAAAGTAGAAAAAGTTTTAAAAGAAATAGACTATCACCCGAACCTGATAGCCCGTTCCCTTGCACTAAAAAAGAACTACCATTTTATCACACTGACTCCTTCTTTTGCAAAAGGCGAATATTGGGATAAACTTTGCGAAGGAATAGATAAAGCAGAGCAGGAACTTTTCAGCTACAACGTAGAAGTCGAACGTATGTGCTTCAATCAATACGACAAAAGCAGTTTCGACGAGCTCATTCCCCGGATCGAAAAAGCCGACTGTCAGGGAGTCGTGATTGCAACACAGTTCCATGACAGTGTCGTCAAGTTGGCATCCCGGCTGGATCAGTTACAAAGACCTTACATACTGATAGACGCATTCATTGAAAACACCAATTGTGTGGCCTATTACGGGACTAACTCGTACGATTCCGGATACATTGCCGGCCGTTTGCTATACGAACAAATCAACCCGACCGAAAATATCGCAATCTTCCGCTTTATCCGCAAAGGAGAAATGCAGGTAACCCAGGTCATGAAACGCGAGGAAGGCTTCAGGACTTATCTGGCAGAAAAGAGCTATAACGGACGTATCTATTCTGTACAATTACATGCCGACGAACCGGAAAAGAACATAAGCATACTGAATACTTTCTTAGAAGAGCATAAGGAGGTGAACGCTGGTATCATATTCAATTCCCGTGCCCACTTACTGGGAAAATACTTCCGTGATAAAGGAGAGAAATTCAGATTGATCGGCTATGATGTGATAGACCCGAATATCACTTGTCTAAATGACGGTTCCATCACGCACCTGATCGCCCAACGGCCGGAAGTGCAGGGATTCAATTGCATACGGGCACTGTTCCGCCATTTAGTCCTCAAAGAAAAAGTGGAACAGATCAATTATATGCCGATTGATATCCTGATGAAAGAGAATATCAAATACTATAACAATTATATTTGAAAACATAAAAAGGTATTTTTTATCCGTTTTCTTTTTGTTTGATAAATAAATACTATACTTTTGTGCCCAATGTGTGCGCGAGCACAATAAGATAGTAACAATGAAATTATCACAATCATAAACAATAAAAATATGGCTAATTTATTTTGCGTTAAAGACAAAGTTGTCATTATTACCGGTGGAGCCGGGATCTTAGGCAGAGGTATTGCTGGTCATCTTGCTGAAGAAGGTGCTAAAATCGTTATCCTTGACCGTGCAGCCGAAGTTGGTGAACAAATTGTAGCCGACATCAAAGCTAAAGGAGGAGAAGCAAGCTTCTTCCTGACCGACGTATTAAACAAAGAAATTCTGGAACAGAACAAAAAAGATATCCTGGCCAAATATGGTCGCATCGATGCATTGCTGAATGCAGCCGGCGGTAATATGGCTGGCGCGACCATCGGACCGGACAGCACGATTTTCGACCTGAACATCGACGCTTTCCGTAAGGTGGTAGACCTGAATCTGTTCGGAACAGTTCTCCCGACAATGGTATTTGCCGATGTAATGGCTAACCAAAGAGAAGGTGCTATCGTTAACTTCTCTTCCGAATCCGCTTTGCGCCCGCTTACCCGCGTCGTGGGTTATGGTGCTGCCAAAGCCGCCATTTCCAACCTGACTAAATACCTGGCCGGTGAACTGGCGATCAAATTCGGAGAAGGTTTGCGTGTAAATGCAATTGCTCCGGGATTCTTCCTGACGGAACAGAACCGTACTTTGATGACAAATCCGGACGGATCTTACACTCCACGTGCTGAATCTGTCATTGCACATACTCCGTTCAGACGTCTGGGTACACCGGATGAATTATTTGGTACAATCCAATACTTGATCAGCGACGCTTCCAAATTCGTAACCGGAACAATCGCTATCGTAGACGGTGGTTTTGATGCATTCTCTATTTAATCTCACAATTAAAAACAAGACATTATGTATTTATGTGAACAAACATGGCGCTGGTACGGACCGAACGATCCTGTTAGTCTTTCCGATATCCGCCAAGCCGGCGCTACCGGAATTGTAAATGCCTTGCATCATATCCCGAACGGAGAAGTATGGACTGTCGAAGAAATACAGAAACGCAAGGATATGATCGAAGCAGCCGGCTTACGCTGGAGCGTAGTGGAAAGTGTTCCCGTACACGAACATATCAAAACACAAAGCGGAGACTTCCAGAAATATATCGACAACTATAAAGAAAGTATCCGTAACTTGGCTGCATGTGACATCCGTGTGATTACTTACAATTTTATGCCGGTTCTGGACTGGACCCGTACAAACTTGGCTTACACCATGCCTGACGGCTCTAAAGCATTACGTTTCGAACGTGCAGCTTTTATGGCTTTCGATCTCTACATCTTGAAACGCCCTGCTGCAGAACAGGAATATACAGACGAAGAAAAAGCAATCGCAAAAGCCCGTTTCGACGAGATGAGCGAAGATGACAAAGCACTGCTAGTACGCAATATGATCGCTGGTCTGCCCGGCTCCGAGGAAAGTTTCACATTGGATCAGTTCCGGGCCGAACTGGATCGTTACAAAGACATTGATGCGGAAAGACTCCGCGCCAACTTGATTTATTTCCTGAAAGAGATTACTCCGGTTGCCGACGAAGTAGGCGCACGTATGGTTATCCATCCGGATGATCCTCCCTACTCGATCTTAGGCTTGCCCCGTATTTTGAGCACTGAAGAGGATTTCCGCAAGTTGATCGAAGCCGTACCAAACAAAAGCAATGGTTTATGCCTCTGTACCGGCTCATTCGGTGTTCGTGGAGATAATGACCTAGCCGGTATGATGAAACGGTTCGGTGACCGTATCGACTTCGTCCATATACGTAGTACCAAACGCGATGAAGCCGGAAACTTCTTCGAAGCAAACCTGCTGGAAGGAGACGTGAACGTTTATGAAGTAATGAAAGCCCTTCTTGAAATCGAGCAGGAACGCGGTTGCTCAATCGCTATGCGTCCGGATCACGGGCATCAGATGATCGATGACTTGCACAAGAAGACTAATCCAGGTTATTCCTGTATCGGTCGTTTGCGTAGTTTGGCTGAATTGCGTGGTTTAGAACTGGGTATTGCCTGTTCTTTATTCAAATAATGAGTGACGAGTAATCACAAATAGTTTGGCATTGAAAGGCGTCTGATTCTTTTTCGGACGCCTTTTTCATTTTACCTCTCTCCCATTTTACTTTTTTTTCTATTTTTGTAGTGTCAATAATTTTACAAAATGTCTAAAACACACTACAGCATATTGTCAGTCATATTATTACTAGTGTTAAGCGCATGCCATTCTTTGTGGACGGCTCAAACGCAGCCTGCCCCGCAGCAGGAATCAATCCTGATCCTACCAACAACGGATATTCCTCTTCCAAACACAGATTTTGCTTTTCTGTTTCCGGAAGAACCGAAACTGTACGAACAAACATCTCCCCGCAAAAATATAACGGTAAACTTCTCCAACAGAGAAAAAAATGATATTGGCGTAACGGATCCGCTCCTGATGGCAGATGAGAATTCGATGCTTATCGATTTAAGCCTGGTACAGAAAGAAGACTATGCTTTCCCTTTACCCGGCGCAAAAGTAATCTCTCCATATGCCGGACGTAGAAAACACCATTCGGGTGTAGATTTGAAAACTTGCGCCAATGATACGATCATATCAGCATTCGACGGAATCGTCCGTCTAGCTAAGCCTTATTATGCATACGGAAACGTAATTGTTGTACGCCATTACAACGGATTGGAAACAGTCTATAGCCATAACTCCAAAAATCTGGTCAAGCCGGGAGACTATGTAAAAGCCGGACAACCGATTGCACTGACCGGACGCACAGGAAGAGCTACGACGGAACACCTTCATTTTGAAGTACGGGTAAACGGGCAACACTTCAATCCGAATCTGGTATTCGACCTGCAAGAACGGAAACTTAACAATCAATGCCTGGTATTCACCCAAAAAGGTGGCAAAATTGCAGTGAAGCCCGTCGAACTAATGCCTCATCAGTTTGCAGGCGACTACAGTTACTCACCTGCCTCCTGTAAAAACAAGGAACAGATAGAAAGCAAAAAGGAAACTTTGTAACCCCCTTTTTCAATGCCCCTGCAAAGCTTCTATCAAAAGATTGATATTAACGGTAAACAAGCGGACTGATATCGCCAACAAAATAATACCGAAGAACTTCCGGATAATATAGATTCCGCCTTTTCCAAAAAAGCGTTCGATACGGGCTGTCATGCGAACGACAAAATAGACCCATATCATATTCAGTATTAAGGCTATCACAATATTGACATTAGCATACTCCGCCCTCAAAGATAATAATGTGGTAAACGAACCGGCACCCGCCAGTAAAGGAAAGACCAACGGAACCAGTGTCGCCTCCTTTATCGGTCCCTGATTTTTAAAGATTTCTATATCGAGTATCATTTCCAGTGATAACAGGAAAATAACAAACGAACCTGCCACTGCAAACGATTCGATATCCACATGGAAAAGCCGTAGCAGGACATCGCCTGCGTAGAAGAACCCGATCATCAACAAAAAAGAGATAACCGTTGCCTTCATAGCATTCACGTCCTTACCCTTTTCTTTCAAATTGATAATAATTGGAATGGAACCAATAATATCAATCACAGCAAATAACACAATGAATGCACTGATCATTTGCTGAAAATCAAAACTTTCAAACATAAGATACCCTTTTAATTGCTCTAAAGGTACAAAATCTTTCCCAAGAGTCGACTGACAAATAGTAACAATCGCTTCGATGGATAACGTTTTTTCATACTAAATCAGAATCTCTTCACGAAAAAATAGCGACCTTTGCGTACACTTATATTGCTCCAAGCAAGAAAGTAATTAAATGTTGTCGGGAGATATGGATATAAAAACGATTTTAAAAAAGTATTTGGTATTTGTCATTGGATTATATTTTTTAGCTGCAGGAATCGTCCTGATTATACATTCCGCTTTAGGAACGACTCCTATTTCAAGTGTAAATTATGTGTTAAGCCTCAACAGCCCTCTTTCTTTAGGGACCTGTACCTTTATCGTAAACGTATTGCTGATACTAGGACAGTTCTGGTTAATCCGAGGGACGAAAAGCCGTCAAGACCAAATATCTATCCTGTTGCAAATTCCATTTTCGTTCATATTTTCAACATTCATAGATTTCAATATGGCACTCACTGAAGACCTGCATCCATCCAATTATATAACGTCGATTGCGCTGTTACTGTTGGGTTGTCTCATCCAGTCTATTGGTGTCGTATTAGAAATCAAACCCCAGGTTGCGATGATGAGTGCAGAAGGATTCGTCAACTACGCCGCCCGCCGTTACAATAAAGAGTTCGGAAAATTCAAGGTCATTTTCGATTTCACCTTAGTAACGGTCGCCATCATTTTATCACTGATCTTCACTCAACGGATCGAAGGAGTCAGAGAAGGCTCCCTGATAGCAGCCTGCATCACAGGCTATATCGTGAGTTTCCTGAACAATAAAATCATGACTCGAAAAATGCTTTCCAGGGTTTCTTCCATACTGAAATAGTTTTTTTCTTATTTTTGTGCTTCATTAGAAAAGAAGATCCGTTTTTAAGTGAGTAAAATAGGCGAACACGAAGAAGATCCAATCCTGTTATTTTCATTTCTGAAAGGAGACAATAATGCTTTTTCATCGATATACAATAAATATGTCGATGAGCTATTTGCATATGGCATAGGATTAGGATTCGAAAGAGAAACACTCAAAGACGCCATACAGGATACTTTCTTCAAATTTTACACCAACAAGAAACAGTTGGAAGGTGTTACTCATCTGAAATATTACTTATTTCGTATGCTTAAAAATCGCCTGTTCGATATATATAAGTCTTCAAACAAAGAAAATATCGTAGACGTAACCAATTTGCCTTTTTTAATCGAACCGTCCGTCTTAGATGAATTGGTTGCAAACGAGGATAAAGCTGCGATTGAAACAGAAATAAAGAATTTGTTGGAAATACTAACTGACAGACAAAAAGAAGCTGTTTATTTACGTTTTATACAAGAATTAGAGTACGAAGAAGTTGCCAATTTATTGGATATGACTGCTCCTGCAGTAAGAAAACTTATCTCCAGAGCAATAAAACGCATGCGTGACGAAAAATTTTAGAAAAAATGGGAACAAAAAAAATTCCGGATCGTCTATTCTATATAAATTGATTTGAAAGTATGTTGTCGAACCAGTGGTTACAAAATAAATCTTTTATACAATGGAGATTATTCCCTTCTGAAGAAGATAACCTCTATTGGGAGAAGTTTATCCAAGACAACCCACATTTCCAAAATGAAATAGAAGAAGCTATAAGGATATTAAAATCAA
>ERZ1673738.2452-NODE-2452-length-23793-cov-7.101693_pt1 | contig 23793 bp, 6 predicted proteins | sample MGYA00580198_ERZ1673738 | MGnify/ENA primary metagenome ERZ1673738 (study PRJEB41218, sample SAMN15661784) | gut metagenome | host: Homo sapiens | place: Canada: London | collected 2015-08-20/2019-03-30 | study: EMG produced TPA metagenomics assembly of...
AAGCAAATATCCCGCCTTGACGTTGAAGGCGAGCGCAAGGTTTTTGAGATACGTTGCTTTGGGCTCGTTTTGACCTTTTTCCCAAAAATCGATTGCTTTTTGAGTTACGCCTACTCTTTGCGCGAGCGCCTTTTGCGAAAGAAAATTTTCTTCTCTGAGTTCTTTAATCCTGCTGCTTAAAATTTCCATCCCGAATATTTTAGTAGAAACCTACTTGAAAAGTCTTGACAAAGTAGAATTCTACTATTATTATAAGTTTATCTTGATTTTTTCATAGACTGAGAATAATCGACAAAATCATGAATAATACCCGAATAAATGATTAAGTCATTTATTGCATATAAGTCATAATATATTAAAACGGCATGTTTTTTTATGTTGAAATGTCGCAGTTTGACACCGTGTGAAATTCCGACGAAAGCGGCTCCTATTGATGTAAATCAAACGCGGAAAGCGTTTTAAATATCGAGGAGGTAAATCCTATGGCTAAAAAGAAACGGTTTTTGTTGCTGCTACTCGTTTGCGTGGCGGCGGCTGTGCTGCTCGCGCTGGGCGGCTGCAAGCCGAAACCTATCGAGGAAGGTCCGGAAACGGGCGTTTACTATTGTGACGCCGACGGAGAGGAGTATCAAATTGTCTTAAACAGCGGCAGCAGATTTTCCTTCGTTGTAAAAGGGGACAACAAGTCGGGAACATACGTTCTTGAAAACGGAGTTCTTACCCTGACTTTTCTCAAAGAGGAAGACGGGCAGCTCGCCGCGTCATATTCCGACGGCGGGATTGAGCTGACGTACAAAGGGGAGCGGCTTGTATTTCTGCCCAAAATTACCTATACGGTGACCTTCGACACCGACGGAGGAAGCGCGGTGCAATCGGTCTCCGTGGTAAACGGAAGGACTGTTGACAGACCTGTCGCGGAGCCGCAAAAGACGGATTGTGTTTTTGTCGGTTGGTATAGCGACAAAAACTTTACCCGACCTTATGATTTCGGTTCCGCAATTGTCTGCAACACAACCGTTTACGCAAGATTTGCCGCGGTAGTTCACGGACAGTCGGAGTACGCCGTGACTTTTGATTTGAATTACGACGGCGGCAAGCCGAGCGAAGCGGAGACTGTCGGCGGCAAGCTGCTTGAAGTTCCGTCGCCCGAGCGCGAGGGATATATATTCAAGGGCTGGTGGATAAGTATGTACGAGGACAGAGACAGACTGTCCTATATGTACGCGGACGGAATGGTTTTTTGCGAGGACACCACGCTTTTCGCCCTCTGGCAGGAAAAGGGAAGTGCGGCTTTGCCTTTGGTTTACGTCAGCGCAGAGGGTGTTTCCTGGGACGGCGCGGGCACGGCGGTCAGGCTTAAAGTAGTCAACCCGCTGGGCGCAGTCATTGTCGACGAAACTATCGGCGCGACGGCGGGCAGCTCCAAAAAGCTGGATTTTGCCAACGGCATTGCAGGCGACTATGAAATCACGCTCACCGCGGGCGACGTCACGGTTTCAAGATACTACAAAAACAAGGCGCTCAACAGAGTGTCCGATTTTTCCGTTGCGGACAACGGATTGCTTGTTTGGCGTCCCGTGCCCAATGCGACGAGATATTTCATCGACGTCGTGTGCGGCGACGAAAATCACGTTCACACTCATTTTGACAACGGCGCTTCCGTATATTTCGATTTTTCAAACTGCAAAATGCTTCCCGAAGGCATTGAGTTTGTTGTTACCGCTACTGCGGAGGGCTATGCTTCGTCCGTTTCGAGAGCGTTTGTCTATCTGCGCAAGCTGCCCGTCGTAAGCGGTCTGCATCTCGACACGGAGAGCGACCTCTTGGTGTGGGACGCGCTTGACGACGCTTCGGATTATACCGTGTCGGTAAACGGAGGCGCGCCCGTATCCACGGGAGGCAGAAACAGTTTCAGCCTCAAAGAATATTCCGGCGAAATTTCCGTCGCCGTGCGCGCGTATACGCCGGGTTTCGTTCCTTCGGACGAGGCGACGTTTGTCTTTGAAAAAAATCAGCTTGCCACTCCGTCGGGTATTGTCGTATCCGCCGACAGGATAAGCTGGAACGACGTTGCCGACGCTACGTCGTACATAGTGAGCATCGACGGCAAAAACTTCGAGACTGACGAGACCTGCCTGCCGTTTTCGGACACCGACGTTGCATGGTCGAAGGGCGGATATTATTCCCTCAAAATCAAGGCTGCGGGAGAATCCGAATCCAAGTGGAGCGACGAAACGGTTTTCGGCTGGCAGACGCAAGCTACAAACCTGCGCTATTTCAGAAACGTAATTTCCTGGGACTATGTCGCGGGCGTTTCCTCCTATGAAGTGAGGATAAACGGCGGTTCCGCTTTCGGTGTTGCGGGCGGAGTCAACTTCGCCGAGATAAAACTGACCAAAGCGGGCGAAAACCTGATAGAGGTCAGATGCGCGGACGAAAACACCGAGGACGAAAGCGAGCCGGTTTGGACTTCTCTCAAGGTGTGGGCGCATACGTTGAGCTTGGACGCTATGGGAGGCGAAGCGGTCGCCCCGCTTTATCTGGCGGTGGGCGACAAGGTGGAGCTTGCCGAAACAAGCAAAACGGGCTACGACTTCGGCGGCTGGTACAACAAAGAGGGCGGAGCTGCGGCAAACGGCGCGGAGTTTTCCGAAGAATATTTCCCGTTCAACGCCGACGTTGTTCTCTATGCAAACTGGGTTGCCCACGTTTATACGATAACTCTCGACTGCGGCGAGTTCGGCACGGTAGACGGTCAGCGCACGCTTACCGCAGAGGTGGCTTACGGCAGTGATTTTGTTCTGCCCGTGCCCGACGTCAATTACGAAATAAAGGTGTTTACGTATTGGTGCGCGAGCGCCGACGGCTACGGCGTCGCGTACACGGACTCCGAAGGCCGCAGCAGGATAAAATGGTCCCACACTTCGGAAGACATCGTTCTTTACGCTTATTACGTCGACGCAATCGATTACGTCAGAGACGGCGACGGTTACGCCGTCAAGGCGGGACCGAGAATCTCGCAGGTTACCCATCTTATTATCCCCGCGACGTACACTCCCGTGCCGACGGACGAAAATCCCAATCCCGAAACGCTAAAAGTGGTTTCTATTCAGGACTATGCGTTTCTCAACTGCACCAAGCTTGTGAGCGTAAGCATTCCCAACACGGTAAGGACAATTTCTTTGACCGCGTTTGACGGATGCAGATATATCGAGCGTTATGAAGTGCGTGAAATCGAGGGGGAAATCGACCCAGTTTACTTCGCGCAGGAGGGCACGCTTCTTTACAGAAACATCGTCATGCAGGGAGAGGTGGAAATAGCTCTCGTGCCCGCGACGTTTACCGGAAGCTACCGCATACCCGACGCGGTGACAAAAATAACGCAGAACGCTTTTGCCAAAACCAAGCTGGAAGAAATCATCGTTCCCGCTTCCGTCAAGACGGTTGCCCGCGCATCGTTTTCAAACAGCACGACGCTTAAATCCATTGTTTTCGAGCAGTCGATAACGGAGGAAATTCCGCTTACCATGAGCGACGGAGCAATCGTTTCCTGCACCGCGCTTGTAAATCTCACGCTGCCCGCAAGACTTAAAAAGTTTGAAAAGGCAGAGCACGAGATTTTTTCGCTGTTCGGAAAACTTGAAAATATAAACATCGTCGGCTCCTTCGACAACGCAGCCTATTCGTCAATCGACGGAGTGCTGTTCAACGCGGCAAAGGACACCCTGCTTTATTATCCCGCCGCGCACAACAAGGACAGCGGCGTTTACACGCTGCCGACGGCGGCGCTCAACATTGCCGAAAGGGCGTTTTATACCAACCCGTCTTCAACCAAAATCAAGAGTACGGTCAAAGAGGTGTATTTACACGCCAACGTCCGCACGATAGGGGCGGAAGCGTTTGCGGAGTGCGACAGTCTGACAAAGGTTGTTTTTGTCGCGAGCGAGCGCCCCGCAGGCACAATGGTTATCGGCAGAAGGGCTTTCGCCGATTGTTCCAAGCTTGCCGAGCTGGTTTTTGAAGAAAGCGGGACAATGACAAGAGTTACGGAAACGACGGAACAAGGAGAAAAGGTCAGCTTTAAATTCGAATATACCAAAAGCTGCGGCGTTGCCCAAATCGGCGAGGAGGCGTTTGAGGGTTGCTCTTTGCAATCTCTGCTGCTGCCGTCCACGCTCACGGCGATAGGCAAAAACGCCTTTGCCGACAACTCGAAACTTAACGACATAGATTTAAGCCACGTGCGTTCAGACCTGCAATTCGGCGAATACGTGTTCAGAAACTGCCGTATGCTGGAAAGCGTGGAAATCCCCGACAATGTGGGGTATATACCCTTCAATTCGGTGTTTTACAACTGCACCAAGCTTAAAAGCTTTGTTGTAAGCCCCGACAATCCAAACTATTACGCGGACGAACAGGGGGTGCTTTACAACGCCGACGTGACCGAAATCGCTTATTATCCCGAAGGACTGACGGGCGACTACGTTATACCTGATACTATCAAGGTTATCGGCGGCGGCGTGTTTATCGGCAAAGCCAATATGGTTAAAATTACCATACCCGCAAGCGTTGTCAACATAGGCAACGGCGCGTTTGAAAGCTGCGTCAATCTTTCGGAGGTGTTGTTCGTTGAGGGAGAGGAGCTTCTCACCATAGGCGACAAGGCGTTTTACCGCTGTACGGCGTTAAAGAGCATCAAATTGCCCGAGCGTACGCTGTCATTGGGCGAAAACTGCTTCGACGGAAGCGGCCTGTCCGATATAGATTTCGGCGGAGTCCGCACAATAGCGGCAAACGCTTTCGGCAACACCAAGAGCTTGTCCGTCCTCACAATACCCGCGTCGGTGACGGAAATAGGCAAATACGCCTTCCGCAGCTCTGCAATTTCCGAAATCAAATTCGCTCCGAGGGCGACGGGGAAGGAAGAAACGCCTTTTGAACCTCTCAAATTGGGCGAAAGCGTATTCACATACTGCGCGTCGCTCAAAAAAGCGACTTTTCCCGACGGACTGACGAGCATACCAGACTCCACGTTCTACAACTGCGCCGCGCTCACTTATGTTTACGTACCCAAAACCGTTGCCAACGGCGACGACGTGGTTGCGGGGGTAAGCGGCTTTGCGCGCGCAATCGGTCCGCGTGCCTTCTATCACTGCGAAAGCCTTGCCGAAATCGAGTTCGGGCTTGGCGGCACGGGCGACCTTTCCTTTGCGGAAAGAGCTTTCTGGGGCTGCACGTCGCTCAAAACTCTCAATCTGCCCAACAGACTGCGCGGAGTGGAAAACGACTACGACGCTTTTCAGTTCGGGCTTAAACTCGCGGGAGGTTTAAGCAATCCCAACGCCGTCATGTGTTTCAGCGAATACGACGGACGCGACTGCGCCGCGGTAGAAAGCATAAACGTGGAGGAGGGAGGTCTTTACTTCTCCTCTTACGACGGAGCGCTGTATACGGCAGGCAGAAAGATGCTTGTGTTCTGCCCGCAGCAAAAGTCCGGCACGATAACAATCGCCAAAGAAGCGGAGACTTTCAGAGTCGGCTGCTTCTGGAACTGTCAGATTCTCTCCGCAATAGAGTTCGAGGAGGGAGGAACGGCGGATTTCGAGTTGCCGTCGGTAAGCGGCAGCTTCACCTATACGACGGACGCGCTGTTCTACAATTGCTACAAGCTGTCCTCCATAGCTTTCCCCGCGCGTCTCGTTAAAATAGGCGACAACGCGCTTTATTGGGGCGAGGCGATTGCGGGACGCTCGAACCACAACATTTCCGTCGTGACGTTTGCACCGGACTGCCGACTGAACGAAATAGGAAAAAGCGCGTTCAAGAATTGCAAAATTAAGGAAATAGAGCTGCCCGCAAGCGTGACGACATTGGGGCAAAAGCCCTTTGAGGGATGCAGCATAGCGCGGCTTGTGGTGCCCGACAGCCTTGCGTCGGACGGTTTTACCGACCTTGTGGCGGGCATATCGGGACTCAAAAACATCGAGTGCCGTTCTACCTGCAAAAATTTCACGACAATTGACGGAGCGCTTTTCTCTAAAGACGGAACGGAGCTGGTTTTCTGTCCCGCCGACAAGGTCGCGGAGGTTTACACCGTGCCTGCCGAGGTGCGGAAGATAGGCGATTACAGCTTCAAGGACAATGTAGGCGTCAAATCCGTCGTGTTTGCCGACGCGGACAAAGATTTGGAAATCGGTCAGTACGCTTTCCAAAATTCGTCAATAGAGTCCGTGACTCTGCCCGACAGACTTGTTTCGATTGCGCTGTACGCGTTTTCGGGCTGCGCGTCTCTCAAAACCGTGACTTTCGGAGACTCGTGCAAATTGTCGACGATAGGAGACAGGGCGTTTGAAAAGTGCGCGTCTCTCACGGAAATATCGCTTCCCGACCTGACGACAAGCATAGGCGCTTATGCGTTTGCCGAGTGCTCGTCGCTTAAAAACGTCAATTTCAGCGAAAACAGCCAGCTAATCAACATCGGTCAAAACGCGTTCAGAAGCTGTGCGGCTCTTGTCGAATTTACCGCGCCCAAGACGCTGGTAAACCTCGGCAAGCCTTCGACGACGGACACGGTGCTCGTGACCACGTCGTCCTACACGTTCTACAACTGCAAGTCGCTTAAAAAAGCGGATTTGTCCTCCTGCGCTGTTGAAAACATTGCGATGTATACTTTTGAATCGTGCGACGCGCTTGAAACGGTTTTGCTGCCGCAGGGGCTCAAAGGCATAGGACAGTATGCGTTCAGAAATTGCGTCAAACTCAGCGAAATATCGTTGCCCGAAGGGCTTGTTACGTTGAACGCTCAGGCATTTTCGGGGTGCGGTCAGTATTTTGAAAAGACGGGACTCAAAACGGGACTTAAATCGATAACCGTTCCGTCTACGGTGACGACGATAGGAAAATCCGTCTTTGAAAATTGCGCCGCTCTCGAAGAAGCAACGGTAAAGAGCACGAATGTCGGCGAAAATATGTTTTTAGGGTGCGTCTCCCTCAAAAAAGTAACCATAGGAGCGGAGACGGAAAGCATAAAGGCTCTTGCATTTTCCGGCTGCAAATCTCTTGCCGAGGTCAATATGCAAAGCAATGTGCTTGCCGAGATAGGAAAGGGCGCTTTTCAGAACACGGCGATTACTCAATTTACCGTTCCCGATACGGTAGACACGCTCGGAGCGGGCTCGGCGTCCTCAACGGGCGCAAAGGACGGCATTTTTTACGGGTGCAGTCAGCTTGCAACCGTCACAATCGGAATAAACGTCGAGACAATTCCCGACTGTATGTTTGCCGACTGCGAGTCGCTCTCGTCCGTAGTGTTCAAGGAAAACGGCAAGGTTAAAATGATTGGCAGAATGGCGTTTTTCAACTGCCGTTCTCTCAAAGAGATTGTTCTGCCGTCAACGCTCACTCAGCTGGGCTACACGGGCGCGTCTTACACGTCGTCAACTACGTATTGCAGAACCTTCGAGGGCTGCGAGTCGCTGCTGTCAATCAGTCTGCCCGAGGGCGTCACAAAAATAGGACAGGGGCTGTTCAAAAACTGCACGTCGCTGGAAAAGGTGACATTTGCCGCCAATACGCTCGGTTTTATCGCATCCAATGCGTTTTTCGGCTGTTCGTCGCTTGAAGAGTTTGTTTTCCCCGCCAATGTGGAGTCAAATTTCACTTTGGGCGCAAGCGCGTTTTCGGGTTGTTCGTCGCTTGAAAGCATTACCCTGCCCGACAACGTCAAGACAATACCCGACAACGCGTTTCTCGACTGCGTTTCCCTTGAAACGGTGCTTATGCGTTCCGATGCGGCGGGCACGGTGGGAGCAAGCGCGTTTGCAGGCTGCGTCAAACTTAAAAACGTGACGCTTTCCGACGGAATCACCCAAATCAAGCAAAAAGCTTTCCTGAACTGCGCCGCGCTTGAACAAATAACTCTGCCGCAAAGCCTGATTAAGCTTGGCAACGGCTCGACGACAAGCAACGCCGGTTACGGCAACGTATTTGAAAACTGCGTTTCCTTAAAGGAGATAACGCTGCCCGAAGGCGTCAGCATAATAGACGTCGCCACCTTCAAAAACTGCGAGTCGCTTGCAAAAGTGACGGTAAGCGGCGCTCTTACTCTGATAAGGGAGGACGCCTTCGAGGGGTGCGGCAACGTCAAATTTTGTGTCGCGGACGGCAACGTCAAAACCGAGATAGAGGACAACGCCATATATGCCGAATATACCGACTCCTTCTATTTACTGAACGACAAAGGTACAGGCACGACTTCCAAAAAGATTACCGGCACGGCTCTCGTGCATTATTTCGGCAAAGAGACGACGCTGACGGTAAGGGACGGCACGGAAATCGTCGCAAGGGCTGCGTTGAGGAACAATTCCGTTGTTGAGGAAGTGGTTTTGCCCGCGTCGGTGAAGTATATCGACGACTTTGCGTTTGCCGGCTCCGCCGTCGGAAAAATCAATCTCGAAAACGTGGATTATATCGACGGAAACGCTTTTGAGGGGTGCGCGCGGCTGACTACCGTGACGCTCACTGCGGAGGTTGTTTACTCCAAAGCGTTCCTCAATTGCACGGGGCTTGAAGAAATCAAGCTTGACGGCACAAAATTTATCAATATGTATGTATTTCAGGGGTGCACATCCCTTAAACACGTGACCGTGCCTGCAAGCGTAATAGCTTTGAAAAACGAAGCATTCAGGGACTGCACCGCACTTGAAACGGCGGAAGTAAATGTGGGAAATCTAAACGGAACGGTGTCAAGCAGCGGTACGGCGGGGAACGGTTGGTTCAAAGGCTGTACGTCCCTTAAAACGGTGACGTTTGCCGACGGATTGCTGAGACTTGAAAATTATCTGTTCGAGGGCTGCACTTCCTTGACGACAATCAAATTGCCTGCGACGTTGCAGCGTCTTTCGGCGGGCTACGGCGCGTTCAAAAACTGCACCTCTCTTGTAAGTCTAACAATCCCCGCAGGTGTGACGGCAATAGAAAACAACGAATTTGTCGGCTGCGCCTCACTCAAAGAAATCATTTTCGAGGGCAGCGTAACCAAGATTGGAAACGCCTCGTTCGACGGCTGCGCCGCGCTGGACACAATCGACCTGTCGCAGGTGAACTCAGTCGGCAACAATGCGTTCAGGGGCTGCGCCGCGCTGGAATACGTCAATCTGCCGCAGGCGGCGACGCTCGGCGCAAACAGCTTTGAAGGCTGCTCGGCTTTGAAGGAAGCGAGCATTCCCAAAGTGGCGAAAATAAGCAATTACGCGTTTTCAAACTGCGGCAAACTCGTCTCCGTGTCGGCGGCTGCCGCAACGGAAGCAGGGGACTTTGCCTTCTTTGGCTGTGCTTCGCTCGAAAGCATAAGCCTGCCCGAATTGAAAACTTTGGGCAAAAGCGCGTTTGCGGGCTGCTCGTCCCTCAAAGAATTTGTCGCACCCAACCTAAGCTCTATAGGAGATTACGCTTTTTGCGAGGTTTCAGAGTCGGAGGACGGAACGAGCGTTTACAACGGCTGTCCGTTGACGGGCTTGGATTTGACAAACGTCACGTCCGTCGGCAAATATGCGCTTGCCGGCTTGACTCAAATAAAGGAGCTTGTCATACCGTCGGGCGCAATGAGCGTGGGCGAAGGCGCGTTTGCCGGCTGGACGGAGGAGCAGGTGATTCGCATTGACATGTCGGAGGAGGACTGCGACTGGACGGAGGGCTGGAACAGAGATATGAAAGCAACGATTTACTGGAAATCTGCCGAAACGGAGGCAGAGGCTTAAAGGGGAAAGGCGGGGCGGACTGCTTGCTTGCCCGTTCCGCCTAAGCCGCCGCTTGCTACGGGCGGCTTGACTTGAAATAAAGGAGATAAAAAAATGTCGGTAAAAAATTTATTGTCCGAATATCGCAAAAGATTATCCAAAGAAGCATGGTTGAAATCGATTGTCTGGGGCGCGGTTTTTGCGTTTGGCGCAAACGCCGTCGCCGCGCTTGCGACCTGGTGTCTGGGAGTAAAGAGTTTGAAACTCGTTTTGTGCGTGTCCCTCGGCGTTTTCGTCGCGGTTTGGGCGGCTTCGTCGGCTTTGCTGTATTTTCTTAAATTCCGCCCCACGTTTAAAGACGTCGCGCGGCGCGTAGATGGGCTGGGACTTGAAGAAAGAGTTATCACCATGACGGAATATGAGAAAAAGGAGGACTTTTTCGCCAAAAAGCAAAGACAGGACGCTGCGGCAAAGCTTAAAAGCGTCAAATCGGGAAGCTTAAAAATAGTCGTATCCGCGGCAAGCATAATCGTTGCCTGCGTGATGCTGTTGACTGCCGGAGCCGCGACCACCGCGAGCGCGCTCAGCGCAAAGGGCATTATCAGAGATTTGCCCGGCATAGTGGAGCCTATTTTCAATCCCGAGGTTTTTTATACGATTATTTACGAAGTCGAGGGAGCGGGAGAAATCGAGGGCAACGCGGATCAGCTTGTGCTAAAAGGCGGAGACGCGGAGCCTGTGCTGGCTGTTGCCGAAGACGGCTGGGCTTTTCTGTGCTGGTCGGACGGCAGCGAGGAGCCTTACAGACATGACAAGGAGGTAATGCCCGACGGAGAGTTTTCCGAGGTGGACGAGGACGGCAACGTAATAATAACCTATTTTGCCGTGTTCACGGAGCTTGAAGAGTCCGAGCAGGACGGCAACGGCGGCGAAGGAGACGAGCAACAGCAGGAGCAGGATCAGGCTCAGGACCAACCCTCCGACGGCGAGGAGCAGGAGCAAGAGCAGCAGCAAACGGACGGCGACGGCGAAAGCAAAGACGGCGACGGCAAGGGCGGAGAGTATCAGGACTCCAACAAGGTCATAGACGGCGACCAGTACTACGGCGACAGATTGGAAGAATATCTGGCGTTGGCAGAGGAAATTCTGGAAAACGACGGCGAAATACCCGACGATTTGAGAGAATTTATCGAGTCGTACTACGGAACAATCGAATAAAAGAGGGCTGCTTCTCATTAAGATTGAAAGATTCTTGCGGCGGGGAGCGCGAAACGCTCCCCGCTTTACGCGGAAAAAAGCTGAGACTTTGAAAATAAAAACGGACAAGGTGAGACATTATGGATTTATTGGTTCCAATAGGCTTGCTGGGCTTAATCGGGCTGTTGATTTTGTTGATTATTTACATATTGAAGCCCAATTATCAGCAGAAATTTGTTTCAAGCACTTATATATGGAAATTAAGCCTTAAATACAGAAAGAAAAAAATCCCGATAAACAAGCTGAGAAATCTGCTTATTCTGCTTTGTCAGGTGCTGATTTGCATAGCCGCCGCTTTGATTTTGTCAAAGCCCGCGGTCGTTGCCGAGACAAGCGTCGGACAGAACGAAAAAATAATAATCGTGGACGCTTCCGCGAGCATGCTCGCTTCCTGCGAGAGCTCCGACGACACGCGCTTTGACAGGGCGTTGAAAAAAACGCGCGAAATCGCGGACGAAACCTTAAAAGACAACGGAACGGTAACCGTTATTCTTGCGGGAGAAAAAGCGTCGTACGTGGTTAGGCGCGCGGGCGCGGGAGAGCTGTCGGAAATAGACGCATACATAAACGGAATGCAGTGTTCTCTGTGCGAGGGAGACGTGGACGGAGCCATGCTTTTGGCGGAGGAAACGCTGCGCTACAACGCCGATTCCGAAATTCTGCTTTTGACGGGCACGACCTACGTCAACGACGCTGAAAACGTGACAATCGTGGACGTTTCCGACCGATACGAGTGGAACGTAGCCGTGCTGAGCGCGTCGGCGAGACTCGAAGACAACTTTTATACCTTTGAAATAGAGGTTGCGTGTTACGGCTTGGACAAGGCTTTCGAGGTGTTCTGCGAGGTGAGCAACGTAAACGGAAAGGGAGAAAAAATAACTCTCCCCGTGCAGACGGTAAACGGACTGGACGGCATTCCGACCAAAATAGTTTACACCTCCGCCGCGCGCAATCTCGGACAGGACGTGATTCCCGTGCTTCTCACCGAAAACGAAAGAATTTACTCTTTCGACGAGGCGTATATACATATTGACGAAGCGGATTCGCTTTTGCTGGACAACGAGTTTTTCATTTACGGCGGATTAAGGCCGACGGTAAAGATTCAGTATTACAGCACGGCGTCAAACGTCTTTTTCGGCGGCGTGTTGAGGACGCTCAAGGAAAAGACTTTCGGCAGCTGGAATATAGAAATAACCGAGGTCAAGGGCAAGGATACGCCTGCAACCGAGGGATTTGATTTTTACATATTCGAGCACACCGTGCCCAAAGTTCTGCCAAAGGACGGAATAATTTTTTTGGTCAATCCCGACAGCTCGGCGGACGCGGGCTTCTCGATTGTGAGAAGAAACGTGCAGGTGACCGATTACGACGGAGACGGCGCGTCTCTTGCTATCGGAGACGGCGAGCATCCTCTGGTGCGCTATATGGACGTCGAGGGAATAAAGGTAACCCAATATTCGCAGGTGGACGAAGCAAGTCTGGAAAGATACGACGTGCTGATGTATTACGAGGGCAATCCCGTGTTCTTTGCAAGAAACGAAGCCGATTCAAAAATCGCCGTGATGACTTTCAGTCTCAATATGTCCACTTTGGCGCTCAGCGTGTATTATCCCATTCTCATTTACAATATGTTCAATTATTACCTGCCGTCTACCTTGACGGAGGATTTGTGCGACGTTTACGACACGATAGAGGTAAACGCGAGGGGCAGAGATTTGATTGTTACCGCCCCTGACGGCACGGAGCTGCTCTTCGGGGAGTTTCCCGCAAAGCTGTACGTAGAAAGCTTCGGAACCTACACCCTGCGTCAACAGCTCATTTCGGGAGAAATCGTGGAAGAAAAATTTTACGCCAAGGTTGCCGCGTCGCAAAGCGACATAACGCGGGAGGACGTTTTGAGCGTTCCCTTTGCCGCAAACGCCGCGCAGGAAATCATAGAGGATTTGCTTGTCTGGTTTGCCGCGGCAATCGTCGCGCTTATGTTTTTGGAGTGGGCGCTGCACTCGATTGAAGGGCTGTGACCGTGGAGGCTGAAAAATGTTGAATTTACAAGTGAATTTTTCCTGCGCATGGCTGCTGTTGCTTATTGTGCCCGCCGTGCTTCTTACGCTTCTGCCTTACTTCAAGCTGTCGAAAAAATTCAGAAAAACAAGAAACAGAATTTCCTCCGTCGTGCTGCACCTGACTGCGCTTGTCCTGTGTATTTTCGTGCTGTCGGGCATGACATTCGATTACGAGGTGCACAACTCGGAAAACGAGCTTGTGCTGGTGGTGGACGCTTCTTACAGCACCGCCGAAGAAAAACAGGCGAAGGACGATTTCGTGCGCAGCGTCATAGAAATGACCAACACCGACGTTTACAGCCTCGGCATAGTCACCTTCGGCTTGAAGCCCGTGTGCGCGGTGCCTCTTACCGACGACTTGCGCAACGCTTTCAATCTGTATCAAAACTCCTTGCAGCCGGACGTCACTGCGACGGACATTTCGTCGGCGTTGGTTTTTGCAAGGGATATGCTTACCCATCCCGAATCCGCAAAGATAGTGCTTTTGAGCGACGGCGTGGAAACGGACGGAAAAGCCTCATCCGTTGTCAAATCGATTGTTGCGGAGGGCACGCGCATAGACAGCGTTCTGTGCGGCTCCCTGTCGGGAGAGGACGAGGTTCAGGCGCTCTCGGTGGGGCTGCCGGACAGCAATATTTTGAGAGGCGAGCAGTTTGAAATTACTCTTTCCGTTGCAAGTTCGAGAAAAGGCGAAACACCCGTCACGGTGACGTTGTTCGACAACGGTGAGGAGTGTCAAAGCGTGTCCGCTTCCGTCAGGGAGGGCGTGCAGGATATCGCAATTCCCCATTCGCTTGAAGAGGAGGGGCTGCACGCGCTGCGGTTCAGGGTAGACGCCGACGCAGATGCCGTTTCGCAAAACAACGAGCTTTATTCCTATATGTATCTAAATCTTTTCGACAAGGTGCTCATTGTGGAGAGCAGCGAGGGTATTTCCCAAGAGATTTGCGCGCTGTTGGAGGGCTATGAAGTGACGACGGTTCGTCCCGACGAAAGCAGCTTGCCCAAGACGCTTGACGAGCTGTGCGCCTTTGACGAGGTAATCCTCAACAACATAGCAAACTCAGACCTGCCCGAGGGCTTTGACGAGATACTCAACCGTTACGTTTACGAGGCTGGCGGCGGACTGTTCACCGTGGGCGGAAGCGAGGGCGGCGACTCCGAAAAGGCGCACGCCTACAACAGAGAGGATATGGCGGGCACGCTTTTGCAGCGTATGCTGCCCGTCGAGGCGATAGACTATACGCCGCCTCTCGGCATGATGATAGTCATAGACGTTTCGGGCAGTATGTCTTCGGGTACGGACGTCGGCACGGTTCAGAAAATCGACGCCGCAAAAAACGCGGCGGTCAGCATGGTCAGAGATTACACCTGTTTAAACGAAAGAGATTACTGCGGGGTTATGACTTTGAGCGACGACTATACCGAGGACGCATCGCTTTTGCCCATGACGCGTCAGGACGAAATCATAGAAGCCATTTACGGCGTGGAAAAGGGCGGCGGAACGCTGTTTACGCCGGCGGTCAATCATGCGGGCATGGCTTTGAGAGCCTTGTACACGAGCGGAAGAATCGAAAAAATGCACGTCGTCATGATAACCGACGGAGGGGCGGCGGACTATGAGGACTACGTAAGCAGAGTGGAGCATTTCAACAGTCTTGGAGTTACATATTCCTTTATCGCGATAAAGGCGACAAGCGCGTCTATGGAGCAGCTCAACGAAGCGGCAAAGGTTGGCGGCGGCAAAGCGTACAATGCGGACGCGACGGATTTGACGGGCGTGCTTAAAGACGACATACGCATACCCGAAATAAAAGAGGTGGAATTCAGGGAGTTTGTACCGAATATAAACCCCGATTCCTATTACGCGACAGTCATATCGCAGGAGGAAATGCCGGCGCTTTACGGCTTTTACGGAACAAAGAAAAAAGACGATGCGGAGCTGGTGCTTTCGGGAGAGTACAACGTGCCCGTTTACGCGCAGTGGAAATACGGCAACGGGACGGTTGGCAGCTTTATGTGCGACCTTGACGGCACTTGGTCGGCGGATTTTCTGAGCGCGGAAGGCAAGGGCTCGGAATTTCTGCTGAGCGTAATAAACAAGCTGTTTCCGACTGAGGACATTCGTCCGAAAAATCTCGACGTGGTTTTAAGAGAGGAAAACTATACCACTCAGATAAGCATTTACCCCAAAATCGAGCTTAAAGAGGGGGAAAGCGTGGAGGTGTTGCTGGAAAATATGACCTCCTCGGACGCGTCCGCGCAGCTTACCGCGCCTTTGGCGGAGGAAAAATACAGCCGCGCAACTTTGTTTGCCGCGGAGGCGGGCGTGTACAGAATAACGGTGCAGAAAAAAGGCGCCGACAACGCGCCTTCGGGCAATCCGTGCGTGGTTTACAAAACCTTTTCCTATTCGGAGGAGTTTAATTTGCTTGCAAGCGACACGGACGGAGCCGAGGTGATGGAAGCAATCGCCGTATCGGGAAACGGCAAATACGAGCTTTTGTCGGAAAAGGACGCGGTAACGGTCTTTCAGGGGTTTAAGGAAACTCTGGAAAAAAGCTTCGACCCGCGCTTCCTGTTTATAATAACGGCTCTTTGCCTGTTCCTGCTTGACATAGCGGCAAGAAAATTCAAATGGAAATGGCCGCACGAGCTGATAAGAGAGCGCAGAGAAAAACTGCGGGACGCAAACGACTCTTCAAATCGAAACGAAGCGAGGAAAAAATGATGAAAAAACTTAGAGCGCCTTATCTTTTGATTTTGATTTTTTGTATGCTTGCGCTGGCGGGCTGTTCGGGAGGGCTTGGCAGACCGTCGGATTTGAAGGTAAACGAAACCGATTGGGTATTGTCCTGGTCGCCCGTCGAAAACGCAACGGCGTCCACGACCTACATAGTGGAAATAGACGGCAGGGAATACGTAAGCAGCAAAACCTCTTATTCGCTCGAAGGACTCGAAGAGGGCAGCTACAAAATCAGAGTGAAAGCAACCGACGCGTTGGGACAGACGGGAGACTCCAAATGGTCGGACGCCTTTGTGTTTACCAAGCCTTACGAAAACGGGCTTGTCTACACGTTGACAAACGCCAACACCGAATACGAGGTTACCCGTGTGGGAAGCGCGAGAGGAGATATAGAAATAGGCGACGTTTATCGGGGCAAGCCTGAGACGAGCATAGCGGAAAAGGCGTTTTACTCGTCAAGCGGAGTCAAAAGCATAGTCGTCGGCAAAAACGTCAGGGAAATCGGAGACTACGCTTTCACCAACTGCTCCAATCTCCAATCCGTGACGCTGCCCGACGGGTTAAGCGAGCTTGGAGAGCACGCTTTTCAGGGCTGCCGCGCATTGCAGAGCATAAAATTGCCCGACAGTCTCAAAGAAGTGAAAAAGAGTTCTTTTCAGTATTGCAGAAACATGACGTCCGTCGATTTGGGCGGCGGTATCCTTTCTGTGGCGGCGTCTGCGTTTTCCGATTGCGACAAGCTTTCCGAGCTTAAGGTGCCGGACAGCGTGCGCACGCTGGGCGAAAAGTCCTTTTACGGCTGCGATCTGCTTGAAAGCGTGACGCTCGGCGCCGCAGTCGACAGCATAGGAGAGGGAGCGTTTGCCTCCTGCGTGTCTTTAAAAAGCTTTGCCTTAAACCAAAGACTGTCCGCTATCGGAGCAAACGCCTTCAACGGCTGCGTCAAGCTGGCTTGTTTCGAAACGCCCGACAGCGTCGTTTCAATCGGCGAACAGGCGTTTTTCGGGTGTCAGTCCCTGTCGGACGTGGTTATCGGCTCGGGCGTTAAGCAAATAGGGGCGTTGGCTTTCGATTCTACCGCTTTGAGTCAAAGCGCAAGCGGCATAGTTTACGCCGACGGGTGGGCTGTTTCTTGCAGCGCGACGCTTTCGGAGCTTAATCTTTTGGCGGGCACGCGCGGAATCGCCGACATGACATTTGCGGGGCGCGCAATCACGGAAGCCGTGATTCCCGATTCCGTCAGGTTTATCGGAGACTACGCCTTTTACAGATGCACAGAGCTTATGTCCCTTGACGCTGGGAACGGCGTGGAGCGCATAGGCAGATACGCTTTCGACGGCTGCAAGGTGCTGGGCAGGGGCTATTTTTCTCTCGGCAGCAGCCTTAAAAACATAGAAAGCTATGCTTTCGCGCGCTGCACCGATTTGGGCAACAAGGCGTATATGGGCGACGTCAGACTGCCTTCGTCGGTAGAATCCATAGGCACCTACGCCTTTTACAACACTGCGGCGTGGAATGCCGTAGACAGCGGATTGATTTACGTCGGCAACTGGGTAGTGGGCTTTAAGGACGGGCAGGAAAGCGTGAGCATAACCATAGCCGACGGAACGGTCGGTATATCCGATTACGCCTTTTACAAAAAGACGGGTTTAGGCGCGGTGACGGTGCCCGACAGCGTAAAATACATAGGCTACGGCGCGTTTTACGAGTGTTCGTCTCTTTCGAGGGTGTACATGGACGTATTGGCGAGCAATCTCCTTGAAATAAGCGACTACACCTTCTACAAATGTTCGAGCTTGAAGCAGGTAGACATTCCGCTCGAAGTGGAAAAAATCGGACGCTCCGCGTTTTACAAAAGCGGAGTTGTGGTGGCGAAAATTCCCGATTACGTGAAAGAAATCGGAGCGTATGCCTTTTACGGCTGCGGAAACCTCATCGAAGTGAGCTTCGGACAGTCCGCGCGGCTGGAAACCGTGTCGGACTATGCGTTTGCAAACTGTGCGTCGCTCGGTTCGTTTTCCGTCCCGTCTTCCGTTTTCGACATAGGAGAAAAGGCGTTTTCCGGCTGTTCGTCGCTTGTTTCGGTTGCGTTGGGCGCAAATCTGACCCGACTCGGAGAGGGCGCGTTTTACAATTGCGCCGCGCTCGAAAGCATTGTTCTGCCCGACAGTCTCAAAGAAATCGCCGACAAGACCTTTTACAAATGCGCGTCGCTTGCTTCGGTGACAATGGGCGGCAGCGTCGAAAGAATAGGCGAATATGCCTTTTACTCCTGCAATTTGCTTGAAAGCGTTGTTCTGCCCGCGTCGTTGCGCAGCTTGGGCAGCTACGCGTTCAGAAGCTGCGCGTCGCTTAAATCGGTTACACTCAGACAAAGCGTGGAGGAAATAGGCAGCCATGCGTTCAACGGCTGCAAATTTCTCACGCTTTACTGCGAGGGCGAAAATGCGGGAGGAAAGTGGAGCGCCCGCTGGAACTCGGGCTATCGTCCCGTAGTGTGGGGCTGCGATTTGTCCGAAAACGGCGATTACGTGCTGTCGTTTACGGTAGGCGAGTCGTCAATTGAAAACAAAACGGCAAGGAACGGATTTTCCGCACCTTACAGAGAGGGATACCGATTCGACTGCTGGACGGTAAGTACGGCGGAGGGACAAAAAACCTTTGCCGCGTCCCTTACGGCGGATTTGCCGCAGGGCGCGCTTGCGGTCGCGGTGTGGAAAACAGCCGCGACCGAGTCGGAAAATAAAACGGATACTGCTGCGGAACAATCCGAAGCATAAAACCATACTATTCACTTTTCAGACGGAGGTAAGAAAAAATGAAAAGAAGGAGCAAATGTACGGCATTTTTGATTGTCGCATTGGCGTTGCTGCTTGCGTGCGCGCTGCTTGCGGGCTGCGAAAGCAAGGTAACGCTCAAATTGGTGACGTATGACGGCAATTTTACGGTGCTGGAAGGCAAAGCGGGAGAAATTGCGGATTTCCCCGCGGTTATGCGCGACGGATACGCGCTCGAAGGCTGGTATGAGGACGAAAACTTTGTCGGTCAGCCCGTCGGTCAGGCGGTGTTTGAAAAGGACAGGACGTATTACGCCAAATGGGTAAAGACGTATGCCGTCACCTTCGAGCTTGACGGCGGCGTTATGGAAACCGCTTCGGTTTTTCTGCCCGAGGGGAAAGAGCTTCTTGCCGCGCTGGACGGACTTGTACCCGTCAAGGGTGAGTACCGCTTCGGCGGCTGGTATATCAACGGCAGAGCGCTTGCGGAGTCGGACAAAATGCCTGCGGCGGACGTTGTGCTGACAGCCAAATACATGGCGGAGTACAAAATAAACGTATATTTGCAGGAGCTTAATCTTGCCGACTATGCTTTCGAGGAGGGCTATTCTTCGGGCTATGCCCTAATCGGAGAGGAGTTTTCTCCCGAGCTTTCGGTAAAAGGCTTTTCTTTGAGCGGCGGAGCGGAGCAGTCCCGCGTAATAGACTCCGATTCCTCCAAAAATGTTTTCGAGCTTAGATTTGACAGAAACAGCTACGGGCTTTGGTTTGTCTCCAATTATCCCGACGGCTCGGGACGGAACGAGGAGGAGCTTGCCTATACATATCTTTACGGGGAGGAAATAGATTTCCCTAAGTCCGTGCCCTTCGAGGCGGACGGTTACAGGTTTTTCGGCTGGGGCGCCTACACGAATTCGGACTTTGACGAGGCGATAGAGGAGGAAAATTTCGAGCTTGCGGAGGACACGGTGCTCTACGCAATCTGGAACAAGGGCTACACCGATATGTTTTCGGGAGAGGACGAAATTTTTCTCATGCGCGACGGCACGGGCAAAGCCGTTTTGTGCCGCGGCGGAGTGGATATTGAAGGCTCTTACAACGAAAAAAAGGATTGGTACCAATTTGAAAGCCCCACGACGGGGTATGTGCTTAACGCGCGGATAAACGACAACGGAACCTTTGTTTTTTACGCCAACAGAAAGGGCGAATACTTTTTGTTCGAGCCGACGGGCATTGACAGAAACGTGACGCTCGCTCTCGACGACATGAACGGCATAGAGCTTTACCGCACGGGAGAGGGCGACAGACAGTATCTCGAAGGGGAGTATTTTATAGACGAAAACGGCTATTATCAAGCTCTCTTTTCCGACGGAACGGGCTTTGTGTTTTTGCTGGGAACGGCGACGGAGCCTGCAAACGGCGCAAAAACAAATGTTTTCAGAATAAGGGGAGAAGAAGCGAATTGGGGCGTGCTGCCTTACAAGGCGGTTTATTATCCCGTCGTCACGCTTGACGGGTTCGGTTATGCCCTTGTTTCGCAGCAGCCCGACAGCACGGCTTACGCCGCTTACGTTATCGACGGCGACGTCTTTACGCTTTACGACACCGCAAGCGGAAGCGTAATTCTCACCGCAAGGGCGGGCAGTTACGGCGGAACTATGGGCTACGAGCCTTATGTCGCCGAGTTTGATACGACTTTTACGCGCGAAGACGGCGCGACGCTTACTACCGACGGCTGTTCAAACGCGGTTTTTGTCAAAAACGGAGATTCCTTTGTCGGCAGCTACGAGATTAAAAGCTCCCTTGTGGGCGGCAGCCTGATAAGGGTGGTTTCGTCGTCGGGAAGCGTAAGGGTGTTCAGAGTTTTTGAAAAGCAGGGCGCGTCGGGAGCCGTTCTCACGTTTGAAGAAAAGCACGCGGATTACGCCGAGTATCTTTACGTAAGCGACGACGGCAGACTGGACGGCGTGCCCTTCCTTGTAGTCAACGGCGACGGAACTGCGGCAATGTACGAGCAGAACGCGCAGGGAAATACGGAAATGACTTCTTCGGGAGTTATACAAAGCAAGGACGGCTTTTATCTTTACACCGTGACGGAGCAGACCGCCGATTGGTCGGTCAACCGTTTTGCCGCACTGCTTGTAAATTTTGACACACATTCCACTTCTTACGACGTGTATTACGTGGTAGGCTCCGACGACGGAGAGGAAACGACGGACTATTCGACGATTTATTTGGACGGAGAGGGCGCCAAGCTGACAATCGTTTCCTGCTTTGCCGTTTTCGAGGACGCGGACGGAAACGTCGTGTCCGGCGTGTTTAGTCAGGGACCGGATTTCATAAAGCTGGGCAACGGCGAAAGTTATATTTATTTCCGTATCGACGAGCAAAACGGCACGTTTGTGCGGTTGGCTTACGAGCCTGCGGTGCTGCTCATGAAGAAAAACGGCTCGACCGTTTCGTCGTCCATGCTTACCGTAAACGGAGTAAAGTACGGCGACGGATACGAAGCGGCGTTTACCGAAAAAATCGACGGCGTTTCGGTAACGGTGTACGGATACTATACGCTTGAAACGGTGGATACGGCGGGTGCGGTGTTCGGCGTTTACACCTTCCGCTCCGAGGAAAAAACATTTAAATTTGTCGTCAGCGCGTCGTCTTCCGCAGTTTATTTTCATTATTTCGAGCTTGACGAGGTGATAACGTTCGGCAAATACGACGAGCTGTCCGACGACAGTCAGGCAACCTCCCGTGCGGAATTGCAGCTCACCGACGAAAAGTATGACGACGGAAAAGCGATATTGGTTTACGTCGAGGGTGAAAACAACATAAAGGGCACGTTCGCTTCCCGCGAAACTGTTGCCTTCGACAGGTTTAAGCAGACGGTTTACACCTTTAAGGCAACGGAAGGAGATTTTACCTTCGACTTTACGCTGATTGACTCGTATTTCCGCGTTTGCGCTCCCGATTCGTCGTTTACGGCGGCAGACAGCAGCACGCTGCAGCTTGACGGCGCAACGCACACGGCGAGATATTGGGACACCGAAAACGAGTATTTCGGCTATTACGTCGCGGCGCTCAACGTGCTGGACGAAAACGAAAAAGCCGTCGCCATGTCGATAAACGGAGAGGAGCGCGTTTTTGATTTGAACGGCTCGGACAATTCGTTCAGCATCAGAGGGCTAGAAGAGGGGGCTTACCTCAAAGTGGAAAACAATATCCCCGACGGCGAGGTGATTGTTTTTGACGGACACGGCAACGCAACGCTGAAAAAGTCCGACGACTCGGAAATTCAAGCCGTCTACACGTTTGCAAACGGTTTGTATACGATTGCCTTCGACGGCGGCGAGTACGTGGGCGAAACGGGGTTGTTTGCCGCCGACGGAAACGAGTATTACGCTTTTCTGTTCTATTCGGACAAAATTGCGGGCGCGTATCTCGACTGCGACGACCTTTCGGTTGTCAGACTGGACGAAACGGGCAACGCTTTGCGATACAATTCGGACGGACGCTCCGAAACGGGAAGATACACGGTTTTAAGCGACGGACTTTTCTATTTCGAGTCGGAAACGGGCAGCTCTGCGCTGTACGAAATCTGTGCGGACGGACAGGTGTCAAGGTCGAGCTTTTCCGCGACTTACTACGCAAGCGATTTCGCCTCAATCGTCTTTTATTCAAACGGCGTGGTGCTGTTCAACAACGCTTCCGCAATGTTTTACAGCTATGACGAAAGTTCGCAAAAAATTTACACCTACACGCCGTCGGACTCTTCGGAAGCCAACGCTTACGGCTTTGTAGCGGAGGAGTTCGACGAGGAGGACGGCAGCATAACCTATACCGACCCCGCAGACAACGTCACGAGAACATATATGCGCTTTGACGGCAAGTACACCGTTTTAGAGGACGGCAAGGGCGGCAAACTCGAATTTCAGTCCGTCGGAGGAGCCGAGTTTACCGTAGACGCGGTTTACACCGACTCGACGGGCAAACAGACTCAGTATTATTTTCTGGTTTATTACGGCGATTCCGGCGTCGAGACCATGCTTGCCTGTCTTGCTACGGGAGCGCTGAACGGCAGCGTTTCGGATTATCTGTTTACCGTCAACTACTTCATCGAAGTGAACCTGACCGAAAAAACTTTCGCCTTTGACAGCGAAAAGTATATTTACGGTCTGACGGCTTACGACTACACCTATGTCGAGCTGCTCACGGTTTACGGTTCTGACCTCGCGTTTTTGTTTGAAGGAGCTTACGGATATATCAACGTCGTTGCGGACGTTGCGGACGGCAAAACGGTTTATTCCGTTTCGGGAAGCTTCAATTTTATAAAGGACTCCGACGGCAATCCGCTGAGATTCACCGACGGTACGCTGAGCAAAGCGGGCTTTATAGACGCGCAGGCCGAAGGCTTCGGCAATCTGTTCACATCAGAGTTTGTTGCGGCGGACGGCAACACTTACCACCTGAATTTTTATCTGGCGTACAACCGAAACGTGCAGCAATTCGTGTATATAATTCATTCCTGCACTTTGGCGGAGGAGATATTCAGGTCGGACGACGGCAGTGCGGTGTACAGGGAAACCTTCCTTTATTCGTCTGCGTTCCGTTTCGTCAAGGGAGAAAACCCGCTCACGGGCGAGGTGGAGTATTACGCCAAAGGCGACGCATTTTATCCTACGCTAAGCTACAGAGGGGAACCCGTCGCGGTTTACAATTTCGAGGAGGAGAGCGAAACTCGGTGGATATTCTATTCGAGAGAGTACGCGGGGAACGCATATTCGGATTTCAGATATTGTTTCGAGTTCGTTTCTGACGGAGAGGGCAACGTCGAGTCGGGCGTTCTGGTGCGTTATGCGGAAAGAAACATCGCGTCGGCGCTTGGCGACGCAGCCCGCGTCGTTTGCGACGAGGAAACGGGCGAGGCGCTTGAAATAACGGCTCTGATTGTGGACGACGTTTATTTTGAAGCGCTGTCGTGCGCCGACAACGGAGACGGAACCTTTACCGTCGTCACGTCGGAGGGTACCTATACCGTTACCGTTCACAAAAACGAGGACGGCGAAGTTGAAAGGGTGAGCATAGCCTTAAACAACGACTGAATCAAATCTGCAAAAAAATCAAATAAACACGGAGATAGGACATGGTAACAGAGAAAGATGTAGTAAAATTCGGGGAGCAGTGTGCGAATATATTTGCGCAGGTATCGAGGGACG
>ERZ1673738.2454-NODE-2454-length-23785-cov-5.917404_pt1 | contig 23785 bp, 9 predicted proteins | sample MGYA00580198_ERZ1673738 | MGnify/ENA primary metagenome ERZ1673738 (study PRJEB41218, sample SAMN15661784) | gut metagenome | host: Homo sapiens | place: Canada: London | collected 2015-08-20/2019-03-30 | study: EMG produced TPA metagenomics assembly of...
CCTCTGCGACTGCCGAGCGACATTGCTTGCGGAGGTTTTCCTCCCGCCCGATTTACAAGCACATTGTACACCTCCGTAAAAAAACATACACGCAATGTTGTGTAAAAGAAACGTAAAGATTGTGTAAAAAAAACAGGCTTCCTCTGCCGACGTCACCGCCGACAAATGAAACCTGTCTTTATTGTTTTATTCTGATTATTTTTCAAACAAATATCAACATTCCGTCCCGACAAACAAAAGCGCACCTTACGCCAATTGGCGTCAGGTACGCTTGTTGATTTACATTTGATATTGTGCCGCACAAGCGTAAAAGTACTTGTCATGCCGTGGCACGTTACAGACTACTTATCCGATTTTTTGCCGAGATGCAACTTCTTTGCTTCCGCTTCGGCACGCACCTGTGCTTCCGCTTCTTCCTGTTTGCGAACCAATTCTTCGTAGTAAGAGGGGTTGCTCATTACTTCGCTGTCGTACAGGTGGCACGCCACGAAGTGGCCGTTACCCACATCCTTGAACTGCGGACAAGCAACCTTGCACGCTGCCATACACTGCTTGCAACGTGTGTGGAACTTGCACCCGGCAGGCGGATTAGCCGGTGACGGAATGTCGCCTTCCAGCACAATACGCTTAATCTTCGTATCCGGATCGGGGATGGGAATAGCCGAAAACAATGCCTTGGTGTAGGGGTGCAAGGGATTGTCGAACATCTCGCGCTTGGAGCCGTATTCCACCATGTTGCCAAGGTACATTACGCCTACGTCGTCAGAGATGTGTTCCACCACCGACAGGTCGTGCGAAATGAAGATGTAAGAAAGGTGCTCGGATTCCTGCAAATCCTTAAACAAGTTGATGATTTGCGCCTGTATCGACACGTCCAGTGCGCTGACAGGCTCGTCGCAAATTACAAGTTTTGGTTTGAGAGCAAGTGCTTTGGCAATGCAGATACGCTGACGTTGTCCGCCGCTGAATTCGTGAGGATAACGGTCAAAATAATGTGGCTGCAAACCGCACTTTGTCATGATGTCCACAACGTAATCCTTGTATTCTTCGGGCGGTACGATGTTGTGCACCTTTACCGCTTCACCCACAATCTCGCCGACGGTCATACGCGGCGACAGCGAAGAATACGGATCCTGGAATATCATCTGGAAGTTGGGGCGCAACTTACGTAAAGCCTCACCTTTCAACTTTTCGATGTGCACTCCGTCGAAGATAATCTCACCGTCGGTCGGCTCGTACAAGCGCAAAATAGTACGTCCGAGCGTGGTTTTGCCACACCCTGACTCACCTACTATGCCGATGGTCTTACCTTCCTTAAGTTTGAATGATACGCCGTCCACCGCCTTGAGGTAGACGATATTTTTCTTAAGGAAACTTTTTGAAATAGGAAAGTATTCCTTAAGATTGTTTACTTCCAGTATATATTTTTCGCCGTTTTCCGTTTCGGGAGTTGTAATTGTAGTATTATTCATTGTCGCCACGCTCCTTCAACGCGAGATAGCACGACACAAAGTGCGTCGGTGAAACCTGTACCATCGGCGGATACTCGCCCTTACAAATGTTGCACTTCATGTTACATCTGTCCTTGAAGTAGCAACAAGTCGGCATATTGATGGGGTTAGGCACGTTGCCGGGGATACTGTACAATCTGTCAACTTACTTACCTACGACAGGTTTGCTTTTTTGCAGACCGATTGTATACGGGTGCATCGGGTTTTTGAAAATTTCCTGCACGGTACCCTTTTCCACCACTCTGCCTGCGTACATTACGACAACGTAGTCCACCATTTCGGCAATAACGCCCAGGTCGTGGGTAATCAGCATTATACTGCCACTGATTTTTTTCTTAACGTCACGCAACAGGTCAAATATTTGCGCTTGTATAGTAACGTCCAAAGCCGTCGTCGGCTCGTCTGCGATAATCAACTTGGGATTGCAGCAAAGTGCCATTGCAATCATTACACGTTGACGCATACCTCCGGAAAGTTCGTGCGGGTAGCAATTGTACACATGTTCGGGCATTGCAATGCCTACAAGGCGCAGCATTTCAAGACTTTTTTCCTTGGCAAGCAACTTGTCTGCGCCGTCTACGTGCAACAAAGTAACTTCGTCCAATTGGTTACCGATTGTAAACACGGGGTTGAGCGAAGTCATCGGCTCCTGGAAAATCATGCTGATTTCGCTGCCTCTGATGTGCGCCATCTCGCTGAGCGGCATCTTTGCAATGTCCACTACTTCGTCGTGTTCCTCAAAAATCGTCTTGAAACGAGGTTTACCCTTGTGGTCAACCGCCTGACGTGTGACCTCGTTGCCGTTTTCATCGGTAACGTTTTCCATGATCGGTTCCTTGCCGACGGGTGTTTTTACCGTTGAGCAGAATCTGATACTTCCGCTGACGATTTGTCCCATAGGACCTTGCACAAGTTGCATAAGCGACAAACTCGTCACCGACTTGCCGCAACCCGACTCACCTACCACACCTACGGTAGCACCGCGAGGAATGCTGAACGAAACGCCGTTTACCGCCTTGACAACGCCATTGTCGGTGTAAAAATACGTGTGCAAATCATCAAACTCGACAATATTGTTCGGGTCCTTCATTGTTGTGACGTAATCGTCGCGAGTAAATGCCGCTCTGCGCTTTTGAAGAGCTTTTATCTCTCGTGCATTTGAACGCGCAATCTCACGCGATTCGTCGACGGTAATATAGTGTCCGTTTTGTTTTTTTTCTGCCATACCGTCACCTCATTGCCTTGGGGTCGTAAGCGTCACGAAGTCCGTCACCCACAAAGTTGAACGCCAGCACTGCCAGAATGATGCAGATACCGGGGGCAATCCACAAGTTGTGATACAAACGCTACGCAGTATTGTTTGCCGCGGCATTGATCATGTTACCCCACGTAGCATATTGCATGGGAAGACCGATACCAAGATATCCGAGGGTGGCTTCGGTAAGAATGATACCACCAAGTCCCAAAGTCATGGATACGATAAGTTGCGGCATCACGTTGGGAATAAGGTGTTTGAATATCTTGCGCGACACCGGCAAACCGCTTGCTTCCGCGCTTAGCATGAAGTCCTGCTCACGCAATGTAAGTATTTGTCCGCGAACCAATCTTGCAGTACCTGCCCAACCGAACAACGTCAGCATTGCCATCATTACATACAACTTGGCAGGGCCTGTTACGTTACGCGCGTCCAGTGCCACACCGATAATCATCATCATAGGCAACGTAGGTACACAGTTGAATATATCGACGATACGCATTGTTATCTGATCGACCCAACCGCCGAAGTAGCCTGCCAGACCGCCAAGAAATACGCCTAATATCGTTTCAAGAATGATTACCACGAAACCTACCGTCAGCGAAACTCTTCCGCCGTACATCAGACGAGAAAATACGTCGTAACCCTTGTCGTCCGTACCGAGAAGGTGCGAACCTGATGGTTTAAGATAGTTGGTCGGCTCGGAGAACTTGACGATATACACGGGATCTTCGCCGTAGGTCGGCGCTTCCACAATGGTTGTGTACTCTTCCGTAACTTTTTGCGAATTGTCAGCCTCGTCTTCGCCCCAGATGAAACTGAACGGCAAAAACGGTCCCAGAAAAGAGAACACGAACAACGTAATCAACATGATAAGTCCCGTCATGGACAGTTTGCTGCGGAAAAACCTTTTGAGCACTATTCGTCCGGGGCTAAGGGTACGACTGGTTATTTCTTCGGTAGATTGTTCACCTTCATCTTCTTTGTAAGGCGCAAAAGCGTCCTCGGCGTTCAACGCCTGTTTCAGTGCTTCGTTACTTTCTTCAACAAGTCCCGCAACGTTTTGTTCGTCGGACAGCAAGGTGTCGGTAGGATTGTTGACTAAATTTTCTTTGTTGTATTCCATACCTGTACTCCTTACTTACCGAGTTTAACACGTGGGTCAACCACTGCATACATAAGATCGCTGAACAAAGTACCCACAACCGTAAGTACGGCAATAAACATGTTGTAACCCATGATAAACGGAATGTCACCCACTACCAATGCGTCGTAGGCAAGTTTACCGATACCCGGGATACTGAACACCGTTTCGGTGATCATCGCTCCGCCGAAAAGGCTGGGCAAAATGCCTGCCATCATGGTGACGAGAGGAATCATTGTGTTGCGGAAAACGTGTTTGTAGATAACTTTGTTTTCACTAAGTCCCTTAGCGCGGGCAGTACGTACGTAGTCGGCTTTTAACGCTTCCAACGTGTTTGTACGAGTGTAACGCATAAGAGAACCGATACTGAGAATTACCAACACTGCCATAGGCAACACCATGTGCCACAACATGTCGCACAGACGCTGGAACCAGTTTGCGTTCATCGGAAGCGACGCCGAAACAAGACCGCCTACTTCAAACCAGCCGAGTTGCACGGCGAATACACGAATAAACAGTGCACCGAGGAAGAATGTGGGCAAACTGATACCGATCATCGCAAGTATCGTGACGGTGTAGTCCAACACGCCGTATTGGTGCGTTGCCGCCTTGATACCCAGAGGAATGGCAATGGCAAATTGCAGTATGGTAGCAATAAAGGCTATTGCAAAGGAAATACCCATATTCTGGAATATTACCGTCTGAACAGGCTTTTTGTACTTAAAGGACATACCGAGGTTGCCTTGAAGCATGTTTCCGAGCCAGCCGAAGTAGCCGCCGAGAATAGAAACAAACTTGTCCCAGCCCGTTGCCACGCTGTAGTTTACAGCAACGTCGATTTTGGCACCGTTGCTGTCGGTAAACACAATCTGACGTATTACGGACAAGTCTTCGGTAGTTTCGACAAGAGCAAACGTTCCGCTTTCCTTAAGTTCCAGCACTTCGTCAAGCGTAATTATCGTATTGTCTTTTTTATTGTTGTCGTCTTCCGTAGCGTCGTCCTTTTTGTCGCCGCTTTCGGTTGTGTTTGTACCGCGAAGAGTAACCTTGTATATTTTGTATGTACAAACGCCGCCGTCGGAAGGCACTTCCAGCACTACGCGCATGTTGTGTGCGCCGTCGTAACTGCCTGCGTACCACTCGAGATAAGACTCACCGCCGGGCACCACGTGATTCTCGTAAGTGTCCGCTTTGGTGTTTTTGGTAAACGTTATATCCTTGTATTCGCTACCTTCGCCGAGTTTCAACTTAAGGTATGCGTCCGGCATGGCAAGCCCGTACAATTCCTTGATGCGGTCCACGTCATCCTGCGTCATGGTACCTTGCGATACTGCCGACGAATATTGATTGTCTACGTAGTCCGTAGGCATCATGCGAGCAAGAGCATAAATTATTACCGACACTCCGAAAAGAATGAGCACGGACAACAATAATCTCTTGACTATATACTTTATCATGTCCATAGTAAAAGCGTCCTGTGTTGTTAGGCTGTGTTAATGGGCTGCTACCGCATTGACGAGAGAACGATTTGTCCTCTCGTCGCGGCGCGAGTTTGCACGCTCGACTTAGCCATTTTGCGCATTATACGCGGTCGGCGACAATGCCGCCAAGTGTTTGTCTTAGTTGTACTCTACTTCCCAGATACGCGACAACAGTCCGTTGTACGGAGTAAGGTCGTTGTCCTTGGTCATAGAAGCTCTCTTGAGGATTTCGCCCCTGAATGCGGCAAGGTCGTTTCTTTGGTAGGTGGGGAATTCCACTGCCAATTCCATAATCTTGTCCAGTGCTTCGGCGTAGATTTCCATACGTTCGTCTTGATTGGTGGTTTCTCTGCCTGCGTCGATGAGGTCGCTCAAATCTTGTACGAGTTGCCACTCGGTCTTGTAAACGCTGTTTCTCAAAGAGCCCTTGATGTAGGAATAACCCCAGTTGTTGGTGGAGCTTGCCTTGCTGTCCTTGTGGTAAACCTGGTACATATCGGGGTCAACCGTGGAAGACCATGCTGCAGCCCACACTGCCAACTTACCCGTAGACATGTCGCTGAGTGCCGTTTGCGAAGTAACTACCTGCACGTCGAATCCGTTTGCGTTGAGTACTTTTACGGCATTGAGGAACATAGCGTATGCGGGGTGGTCGGTAGAACCGCCTGCAATTGTGAACTTGTAGTTGAGCGTGTCTTTGCCGAAATCTTTGATGTCCTTTTCATATACGCCGTTGCCGTTAAGACGGTAACCTGCCTCTTCCACCAATGCTTTGATTTCCGCACCTGTGCTGTCGTAACTGTAATTAAGGCCTTTTGCTTCGTCCTTGTAGACCGTTGCGCCATCGGGATAAGCCCAGCTTGCCTTGGACATGGGACGGTAAATAATTGAAGCAAGACCGCCCTTGTAGTAGTTCTGGACAATGATGGAAGTGTCCATCGCCTTCATAATTGCGCGACGTACGTTGATGTTGGGTACGAAACGAGGATTGATACCGACGTAACCGTAACCGCTGGTCATGGTTTGTACCGACGTAATTCCGGCGTCCTGCAAAGCGGTTTTGTTTTCCTGAGTAGCGTTAGGTTCGCCGAAGTCGATATCGCCGTTGATAAGTGCGCCGATTATTTGGTCGGTTTCGACAACTTTGTACTTGAGGTACTTGATCTTGGCATTGGAGAGTTTCTTGCCTACGGTTTCAAAGTAGGGGTTACGTTCGTAATAGACCATGTTCTTGTCAAAGAACGTGTCCGCGCTGACTTTGTTTTGGTTGCCTGTTTCGTTGGAAGCCATGTAGGAACCTGCGCCGAGAGGCAAACCGACCTTTTCGGGAGCGTTGACGACCGTGTTCATAAAGTCGCTGTCACCGAATTCCAGACCGAAGTTGCTCTTACCGTCAAACTCGTTGATGTAGTCGTGAGTTACACCCTTTTTGTTGGTGTAACTGTGTGTGGAGTAGTAATGCATCGGGGAAACGGTGAAAGAGAAGTTGTAAATTGCTTTGGGGTCCACACCGTTGATTTTGATGCAGAGTACGTCGTACTCTTCGTTGTTCATTTCTTCTCTAGAAACGCCTTCGAAAGAAGTAACCTTTTTGGTTGTGACGCCGGTGATGCTCGGAACTACCTTGTTATTGTTTGCGAAGTGCTGACTCTTTGCTTCTGCGGCAAACAGGTCGGAAATAGTACCTGCGGTACCCCAGTTGGTAACAACGCTTTGGAACGAGGACGCCTGAGTGCTCTTTACATTGTATTTTCCGTCGGAAGTCTTGGGGAAGAAGGAACCGAATACGCTGTTTACGCAGACCTGTTGCTCCGCCGCTTCTTTGGTAAGACTCTTGTCGGCTGCCATAAGTTCTTCTACGTACGATTTGATTTCGTCGTTGTAGATGTTTTGTGCGGCAGCGGCGTCAAGTTTGAAGTTGCCGTTTTCGTCTTTGTAAGTTTTGTTGTTTTCCTTAAGAAGAAGTTCGCTGTAACTGCCGTCGTTGAGAAGGAACACCTGCCACTTGTCGGTAAATTCGTTGTTCTCCTTGTAGGAAGTCATATCGATTGCATTCCAGTCGGAGTTAAGCTCTTCCAGGAACTTGGCTGCAACGGTTTCGAAATCCTTTTTCAGTTGAGGATAAGCCTCGTCTGCAGGTTTGCTGCACTCTTCATCCTTACCGGCAACACCTTCGTATCTGACGTAATTTATAAGGTCGCTGATACGCTTATTTGCCGCATCTGCGAAACTTTGTTCAAATGCCGTTTCGTCACCGGGTTGAAGTTGTTGCTGACGGTAACTCTTCAATCCTACAATGTCCGTGGAGTAAATCGTGGACGAGCCCGTGTAAGCGGGATCGAGGTACAAGTACAGGTTGAACAGCACGTCCTTGATGGTGAGAGGTTCGCCGTCAGAGAACTTGATGCCGTTTTTGATAAGGAACTCATAGTTGGTGTATTCGCCTTCTTCCTTGACGGTATAAGCCTTGACAACCGTAGGTTCGTCCTCACCGCAAACGATTTTGCCGTTTTTGTCGGTGTTAAGCATACCGATTTGCGTAAGTCCGACAATCTGCGAGTCGTAAGCAGACGACGAGAAATACGGGTTGAAAACTCCGTCCGGCGTCGAAATACTCATTGTGAACGCGCGCGTTTCCTGATCGTACTTTTTGGTATTGTCATCGGGATTGGGCGTATCGTTGTTACATGCGACAAGTCCGAAAACCTGCATCACCAGGAAGCAAGCAAGGACCAACGCAAATATTCTACTGCTCTTTTTCATTATTCAAACTCCTTTGTTCAGTTTTTCGTTCAGGCGTTTTCCGGACCTGTCATGACTATTGTCACAGCCGATTCTATGTCGACGGGAGCAGGTGCGGTTGTCTGAGCGTTGTTGTCGATAATCCATTTGTCGAAAGCAGGTTCCAGGTAACTTTTGTGATTGCAATTGATTGTGCCCGATACGCTGACACCACTTACCCGGGCGCCCTCCACGGCACCGCAGGCAAACATTGCAAGTTTGTAGTCACCCGACAAAGTCACTTCCGCATTTATGCTTACGTTACTAAACGTCAAATCGTAAACATTCGCTTTTTCGCCGAGAGTAGCAAACAAAGCGCAGTTGGCAGGGTTGTTTCTGTTGAAAGTGTAATCAATACTTACGTTGGAAATCGTGTGTCCGTTTCCGTTGATTGTAACGTTGAGTCGTTCTTCAATGCTCCACTCAACACCCGTAAAGTCAAGGTCTGCGTCCACGTAGATGTTACCACCCGTAAGCAATGCCGAAGTAAATTCCCGTGTAGTCTTGACAATTGTCCATCGACCGGGAATAAACTTGACGTACACCGTCACGTCGTCCTTGCCGAATGTGTACGGCCAGGAAAACACTTGCGTGCATTCCGCATCGGCATAGTACTCGTAAAGAGTGCTGTTGTCCTTGCTCGGTTGTTGACGACTGGAAGGCTTGTTACGAGTTTTTCCGGGTTCGCCGTCGCTGATAGTCTTGACGACATCACCCGTCTGGCTGTCGACAAACTTCATTTCAACCTTCTGCACCAGGTTGGCGTACAAGGTTACGTCTGCCGTAACGCGCATTGTTTCGAAATTCCACTCTTCTCCCAGTGCGACAATGCCGTTTTCATCCTTGACAATGTTGCCTTCGGCGTCAAGTTGCGGCAAGTACCACTTGTTGTCGCAGTAGTATCCGTTAAAAGACATTGAAGCGAAGTCGTTGCGGTCGCCGGGTTTCAATCCGACAAGAGAGTTGTCGCCAACACCCAAAAACAGTTGCACGTCGCGAGCGGCGAGTTTGTTGTCCGATTTGTACTTGTCGCCGACGTTGTAATCGAACGTGACAAGATAATCGTAGTCTTTGGTTGCTGTCTGACACGCGCCGAGCAACGTCAAAGCGACAAGCAGCGTCAGTGCCATTATGACAATCGGTAATATTTTGCTGTGTTTTGTTGTCTTAAACATTTTCAATCCTCAGGCGAAAACCGATGTGACCTCGCCGTACATTCAGATGTCGATCGTGTTGTCCCGTGAAAGGCGCGACAAAGCCGCGCTTTTCACGGAATCAGTTACTTTTATTTGTCGGAACAATTAGTTTTTGTTGCCGTTTTTCTTTTTGATTACCAGCACAGTGGCAACCGCTGCGGCGGCAACCACCGCTACGCTACCGAGTACGATACCTACGATTGCGCCCGCGGGCAGACCGTTGTCGACGGACGGCGAATCGGGCTTGTCGGGTACGTCGGGTACGTCGGGGGTACCGCTGTCGACATACTCTATGTTGAGCAACAGTTGCACCGTGTAAGTTTTGCCGTTGTACTCGCAGGAGATGTTGATGTCCTTGTCACCGTTGACAAACTTGGTTTTGTCCGTCGTGTAATCCGTCACAAACAGTTCCGACTTGTCGGCAAACACAAGTTTGATTGTCATGCCGGTTCCGTCGAATTGTTCGCCTGCCTTGTATCTTGTTTTGTTTGGCGTTGTGGCAATTACCAGTTTTTCAACTTGTACGGGGCTGCCGAGCGCTTGCTTCTTGTTGCGCAAAGCCGTTTCGTACCTGACCAGTTTGTCGAAGTAACTGCCGAGCAACGTAAGTTGTTGACTATCGCTGATTGCGTTGTAGGCAACGCGTGCGTTTGTAACAGCCTCCGAGATGTCGTCAAGCTCGCTGACCGAGGTAACGTTGCCGATTTCCTCTTCCGTCATCATGGCAGCTATACTGTCTACAAGTTCCATTACGTTGTGCGTAGCGTCCGTAGGCAGAATTTCTTCGGTGGTCTTAACCGTGAAGAACGTTGTCCACAATGCAGAGTCGTAACCGGTACCGTTTTTGGGTACGATTGCCGTCAAACCGAAGTCGGCAATCATCGACGGGTAGTACACACGTTTTGCGGCAAAGTCTTTGAAGTTTGCGTAGTAGTTGTTGATACCGTAAGTCTTAAACAACGCGTACTCTACCGAGGTTTCCGCAAAAGCAGTGCCGTCAACGAACGTGGCATACAAAACAGGTGCCTGTACGCTGTTGAAAGTGTAATTTTTGACGGAACTGTTGTAGAATGCGTAACTTCCGATAGACTTGACAGTGTAGGCAAGTTCGATGTCGGTAAGTTGCGAAACCTTTTCAAATGCTCTTGCTGCGATTTCCACGGTTTTGTCAAGGGTCTTGTAGCTTGCAGCTTGCTTACCTGCCGGATACTGCAACAAGATGTAGCCGTTGTCAGCCTTGGCGTACAACACTCCGTCGAAAGAAGTGATTACGTTGCCGCCGGCGACGATTTCGGTAAGAGTTCTGATGTTTGCGAATGCGCCCGCGCCGTAAGCGTATACCTGACGTACACGCTCTTTTTCTACTCTGCCCTTTTCGTCGTATTCGTCCCAGTGGTAATCCGCAGACACGCTGTCAAACGTTGCAGGCAACGTGACGGTTGTAAGTTTGGTTTCGGCAAAAGCATATTCGCCAACGTACTTCAATGCACCGAATGTTACGCTTGTAAGGGCAGCGCCGTTGAATGCGTTGTTGCCTACATGCGTTGCCGAGTCAAGCGCGATTGTTTTCAGCGCGGAAGAAGCAAATGCGTAGTTGCCGATTGTTTCCACATTGCCGAAGTCTGCATCCACAAGCGACTTGGCGTTGTAGAACGCGTAGTTGCCGATTGTTTTGACGCCTTCGAGATTGATTGTTTTGACAGATACGCAGTTGTAGAATGCGTAATTGCCGATTGTTTGTACACTTGAAGGCAACGTAACGGAGGTAAGTCTTGTACGTCTGCCGGAAGAGTACAGTGCGTAATCGCCGATAGCGGTCGTACCTTCGCCGAATTCAACAGAAGTAATTTCGTTGCTGTTGCGGAATACGTTTGCGCCCATCTTTGTTACTGCGCCCAGTTTGACCGTAACAATGCCGTAACTGTCGGCAAATGTTTCTTCGCCGATTACGGACAATCTCGGGAAGTTGACGTTGGTGATGTTTGCACCGCTGAACGCGCTGTCGCCTGCTTCTGCAAGATTTTCGGCAGAAACGACCGTAAGTTTTTCACAAAGCGCAAATGCACTGTTTCCGACTGTCGTCACGTTGGGCAAACTTACCGATGTAAGCGATGTGCAACCGATAAATGCCCGGTCGCCTACGCTTGTCACGTTGTCAAGCCCGACTACTTCCGTCAGTTTGCTGCAACCCGCAAACAATCCTTCGGGGATTGTCGTAAGGTTTTCAAACGTGACTTTTGTTACCGAGCTGTCGGCAAATGCGTACTTTCCGATTTGCTTGATACGAGTCATATCCAGTTCGTTGCTCAATTGCACGCCGGACAATGCGCCGTCGGCAATTTTGTCGACAAGCACAGACATCAGGAAGTCCTTGGTGTAAGCAGGTACGGAGATAAGTTCGTAACCGTCCAAAGAGTACAACACACCGCTGGATGCAGAGTAGTTGCTGTTGTGCCAGGACGAGTATCCATTGATGAAGAAACCGCTTGTAGAGGAGCCTGCGAAACTCGTTGCTCCGATAAACACCGAACGACCGAACGTCGGACGGGTTCTGTCGGACAAGTTGACAATTGTAAGCGCGGTACAATCCTTAAATGCGTAGTCGCCAATCGTGTACGTTCCGTCGGGCAGCGTAAAATTGTCGATTGCCGTGTTTTCAAACGCGTTTGCGCCGATACCGCGGAAGTCACTGCTTGTAAGCGTTACCGAAGTAAGATTTGTGCAGTTTGCAAATGCACCGCTACCGATGTTTTGTCCGCCGTAGGTGAAACTCGTCAGTGCCGTGCAACCCTCGAACATTCCTTTACCGATCGTGGTAAATTCGCTCGTAGTTACATCGCTAAGTGACGTGCAGCCTGCAAAATCTTCCTTTCCTACAACCGTCAACTCGCTAAGGTCGACACTCGTAAGCGCGGTACAGCCCGCAAAAGATCTGTCTTTGGTCGTAGTGATACGTTTGGAGTTTTCGATCGTAGTAAGTGCCGTACAACCTTCAAATGCGCCGGGACCGATTGTAATGGTACCGTTAAACTCATCGTGAGGATTGTTTTCGCGGTCTACGAATTTGCCGAATTTGACCGTGGTAAGTTTGGGAAGATTCTTAAACGCATCTCTGCCCACAACGTTGCACTGACCGTTGATTTCCACGTATTCCAGATTGATACATCCCTGGAATGCGTTTTCGGGGATTTCGGTCAGGGTAGAAGGAAGAATAACCTTCTTTACCGTGGTGTTGTTTTTGAAGCAGTCCTCGTCGAGATACATCACGTTTTTGTCGCGGGGAATTTCACAAATTTCACCGCCGTAGTAGTCGTACAACGTGTAATTGTTAATACGGTAAATGTCGCCTACCACCACTTTGACGTACTTGGGCGGCAACGTTGTGCCGTTTGCGGTAATTGTGATAAACGCAGTACCTTTGCTTAGCGCAGTAACGAGACCGTTTTGATCTACGCTTGCGATGCCGGGATTGTCGGACTCGAAAACGAAGGTTGCGCCGTCAACGTACCACGGCGACAGAGAAGCCGTCAGTTTTGCCGTTTGTTGCGGATTGAGGTCAAGCGCGGTATCGGTACCGGAGTTGACATCAACAAAGTAACCGCTTGCGTTTTTGACAGCGTCAAGCACCATTTTGTCTGCAACGGGCTTCAACCCGGATTCTCCTGTAACGGTAACGTTGACGCGTGCATAGATATTCTTGTCAACACCCGTGCTGTCGCGGAGCACCATCGTTGCGCTGCCTTCGGCAACTGCAAACACTTCGCCCTGCTTTGTTTTGATGTATTGACTGCCGTTTTCCACAAACCATGCCAACGTCTGCGACATAGTGACGTCCAGACCTGTTGTAACCACAGGTGCATACAACTCGTTGGGGCTCATGGTAAGGTTGTAATATTTGTATTCCGTACCGTCTGAGTTTTTACCTACGCGACCTGTAGCGGCAAGTTTGCCGCCGTCGGCAGACACGACAACAGAGTCGGGATACTGCAACGCCGTGGTCATGTCGATACGGTACGTTGCCTGGTTCATTGCATAGTCTTCGACAACCAGCAGGAACTGTCCTTCGGAATTCTTTCCGTCGTATCCCGTACTTGCCGCAACTATTTCGTTGTAGAAATCAGTGATTTCAAATGAAACGGTACTCTTTTCCCCTCTTTGTCCGTAAACAGGCACGGGGTGCTTTGTCGCAAGAGTAAGGACGTTTTCGCCGTTTTTGTTCTTTTTGATGTAGCAAGGCATCACGTCCTGAACAAATTGGTTGTCCTGTACTTCAACGTCCATGTACACGCGGTACTTGACTTTTTTGTTTTCCGTATACGGGTCGAAACGTACCTTGTAGCTAAGTACCTGAGGCGTTTCGTAGTCGACCGTAAAGGTAAAGTCGAAGGTGTTGCGGTCGGGATTTTGTCCGCCTTCGTAATCCAGCGTACCTTTAAGCGACACTTTGTAGGTCGAATTTTCCTGCAAATTCCATTTCAATGCGTTGATGTCCAGTACGACTGCCGCGCCGCGGTTACTGCCGCCCGCCGCATAGGATTTGCGGACTTTTTCCTGAACTTCGCTGTAAACGACCTGTCCCGTGGCAGTGTCGGTTACGACGATTTCCATTGTGTTTGCGCCGCGCAACAATCCTGCGTACACCATGTACAACTCGTATATCGTGTGATTGTTGGCCTGGTCAAATATCGAGATTGCGGATTTTTCCTGTTCGGGATAAATCTTGACGTCAGTGGACTCCTGTTCGTACAAATACGAACCGAGAGTAAGAATGTACTTGTCTTCGAAGTATCTTCCCAGCACTCTCGTTGCAGCCGCGCTTGCCACAAGTTTATCTTCGGGGGCAACGCCGGTATCCTTTTCGCTGTCGGCAATTTCATATGCGCTGTAGTCAAACAGAGGAGCATCTGTCCAGTTGCCGTAGAATGCGAGATACGGCAAACCGATTGTCACTTCACCTCCGCTGACAGGTGCCAGCGAAACGAAACCTTCGACGTACATACCGTTGGCAAAACTATTTTCGATGTAAGTTTTGTCTGCATCGGACAACGTGATTTTTACGCTGACTTCAAGGCTTTGGTTTGCGCCGACTTCCACTCGGCTGACTTCTTTGCCACCGACAAACACCTTGGTGTTTGCCGACAACATGTATGCTTTTTCCGCAACGGTTTTGTTGTCCGTAGCAAGCGTTTCCGTCATTACGTAGATGTTGGGGTTGTACGTTACTGCTTTTGCGGTGATGTTGTGTACCGTAAATGTAAATTCGTACACGCCCGTGCGATCGGGGTCATCGTACAATTCCACTTTGGTCTTGTCGCGCACATTGCCGTTGCCGTCGGTAACGGTAATGTAACTTTCCGACGTGGTTGCGTTTTTGATACTTGCAAGCCCTGCACCCTGCTTACGGGGCGAGTAAGGATTACCCTCCTCGTTCAAAGCGATGGTTGCCGTACTCATCAGCACCTGATTGACAAGCGCGGTCAATTGCATTCTTGCCGCAGCCGTGTCGGCCTGAAGTTCCGTATATCTGGATTTGAGATTCTGACGAAGCAATGCGATTGCACCTGCCATGTTGGGTGCAGCCATACTTGTTCCGCTGTAAATGTCGTAGCCGCCTGCAACGGCACTTGTGATTTCGCCGCCGTGTGCGGAAATTTCGGGTTTCAGTTGCAAGTCGGGCATCGGTCCCCAACTGGAGAAATCCGACATGAAGGGGCCTGCCTTGAATTCCGAACTGATTTCGATGTAACCGACGCTCCTCTTTGCCGCGTCAACGATACGTTTGCCTGCGTCCATCGAAATGGACACCGTAGGTACGGGATCGGTCACTTCACCGAGCGACATTTTGATTGTACCGGACAGGTTGTTATATATGATACATGCGTCTGCCCCGTTTGCGCCTGCAAGACGCACCTTGTCGGCAAAGGTCGTGTCGCCACGCTTGACAAGAGCAATCGTTCCGTCGTAGTCGCCCTTGTTTTGCAGTTCGTTTCTTATGCGGGTGTTGTAGTTGGTCGGACGTCCCACACCGCCGACAACAACGTACTTGAAGCGCATTGTTTCGCCCTGCTTTTTGCCTGTCAGGGTGTACAGTTGGTTGACGAAATTAAGTTCGTTACCGTCACCGTCGGACGATTCCGTAATGAAAGCGACCTGGTTTTCATCGCCATTAGCCTGGATATAGGTGGATTTCTGACCGTTAATCGACGCTACGGACAATGCCGAATCATATGTCGAGGGCGAGCCTACAGTACCGCTGTCGGGGTTGGTTGCAAGGTTGGTACCGTTGCCGCCGCCGTAACCGGAACTGTAGTCGTTGCTTGCCGCAACGACAAGGCTGATGCCTGCCGCCTTTACCTTGGAATAAACTTCGTTGATGAGTTTGTCGATTTTATTACCGTCGCCTTCTTCGGCAAAACCCGCGCTGGAACCGAGGCTCATGTTGATAACGTCGACGCCCAGTGCCACACAGTCGCTGACTGCCGAGATGATGTCGATTGTATCCGCGCCGCCAATTCCGTCGCGGTCAAGGTTGTCGGTAAACACCTTGCAGATGACAAGTTGCGCTTCCGGTGCAACACCGATAAATTTTTCCTGAGTTTCCTTATTGACAACGTAATCGCTTTGTCCTGCTACAATACCCGCAACGTGCGTACCGTGCGAAGAGTAGGAAGGAAACACGTCCGGGTCGTCGTCGGCGTAGTCGTAGGCAAAAGGAATTTTTTCGCTGTAGTACACCTGGTCAGCCGTGGCGTTTGCCTTGAAATCATCGGCTGCGGCCATCTTTGCAGCAACCGTTTCCTTAGTCCACAACTTACTCTTGTCCGTCGGCACCGTACGGAAAGCCTCGTGCGTGTAATCAAGACCCGTATCCAGGACTGCCACTACCATGCCTGCGCCCTTTTCGGGAAGGTCGGACGAATCGTAAATACCCGTCGTGTACACGTTTGCGTCGTTTTTGACGGCAACGGTCGGTTCACTGTAGGTTTCGGACACGGCAATAGCGGTAACGCCGGACATGTTTTTGATCTTGTTGTACGCGTCGGAATTAACCTTGATTGCAACACCGTTGTTGAGTACCGTGTAGGAATACTTGAGCGTGTAATCTATGCCTGCCTTGTTGAGGTTGGAAAGAAACAGACTGTGTTGCTTCTGAATTTCCGTCTTGACTTCGTTGCCTTGTCTGCTTGCGGCAAAGTCGCTGAACGTCATCCATGCATACTTGCTTTCGTACTCGGAATACATTGACTTGTTTCCAAGTTCAACGACTACCCATCTGTCACCGTCGTAGGAAGCATTTGTGTAGGTGTCCGTCGTAACGCCTGAATTGTAGTTTGCCTCGCGGATTGCACTTACGTCGACATTGTCGATTTGCGTAAGCGTGCCTCCGACAAGTTGCCGAAATGCCGTAGAACCTGCCTGCGCCCCGAATGCCGACAACATAAACGACATGCACAGGGTCAACGCAAGTACAACGTTGAGAATACCGATAAGTTTTGTTTTAGTTTTATTCATACATCACTCACTACTATCGTAAATCAACCGCCAAAAGCCTGCTGACGGCAGGATTTCTTCTGAAGGTTTTTCGTTTGTTTTTTGGTTGCCGCGTTGGTAATACAGTTACTTATTTTACCACTACGTACGCATTTTATCAACCGATTTGAACATGCTTTTGCCTCTCTACGACCTTCTGCAAACAAGTTTTTTTTCGACAATATTCGTCATTGTAACACTATTGTTTATTTTGCAGACAACATCGTATATTTCAGGCAAATTTCCGTAAACAAAATGAAACTACATCAACCACAAAACCACCACCGCGATTGCCAGAGCGAAGCCTCCGAGCACTGCAATCAGCCTTGGCAACATGGCAAGAAACATGCCTTGCGTCATGGCTTTTTGTTCCTTTTTGGTGTAGGTTTCACCGACTTTCTTTTTCGTATTTGTGCTGCCGGCGTCATCGTTTTTTCGCAATGTCCTGCCGACGCCGTCCATCGGAGCCACGGTCATGCCGTTGTCCCAATCTTCGCGCTCGTTTTTCCGTTTCATTTCGTTAACCTTTGTCAGATATGCCCGTTGACATGCAACGGGTGCGACCGCAACCCGGACAAGCGTTTTCCTGCATGGTTGCGGTCGGTCGTTGTAAAAATTTTCTTTTTTCTCGCACTAAGCGGCTTGTTGTTCCGTCTGTTGCGTTTCTTCCGTCATTGTGACGGTAATTGTAGTCTTGCCGTCCTCACCCACGGTGAAAGTAAACACCACCTTGTAGGTTACGCCCTTTACCGTCACGGTGAAACTGCCGTCGGCGTTTCTGACGCTGTTGGTAGGTTCGGTCGACGTTTCTTCGTCCTTGAATTGTACGCCGACAATTTCCTCTACGGTGTTGTTTCCGTCGTACCAGCCGTACACGGTGTCACCGTTTGCCGTTTTGGCAATCAACGCAACTTGTTTTTTCACAGACGCGCCGTTGATGTTGCCGTTGTCGTCTCTTGTCACGTTGACAATGTAGCGCGATTCTTCGGCAAGTTTGCCGCCGCTGAACACAAAGTTGAAGAAAGTGAGTGTATCTTCGCCTTCCTTGTCGAACGGGAAACTGCCCACAAGCGTTCCGTTGTACTTCAATCCGGGATGGAATGCTTCGCCTGCCTTGTAGTAAACGTCGTTGCCCGCTTCGTCCTTACCCTTGACAATGTTGAACTCGGTGTAAACCAATTCTTCGTTGTACAGTACGGTGTCGTTTGCTTCGTCCACAACAACCTCGCCCGTCACCTTTGTAAGGCTGTAAATACGATACGCGTATGTGCCTTTTGCCGTATCGGGAGGCATCAGGAAGAATGTCATGTGGTAAGTTGTGCCGTCAACTACAAATTCCGATACGTATGCGTGACCGTAATTGTTGACGTAGTAACCTGCCGCAGACAACGTGCCGTTGTCAAACACAAACGATGATTGTCCGTCACCGACCTTGACATAGTTGAATGCGCCCGACAACGTATACGTAATTTCGTCACCGTTGACAGTGCCGACAATACTCAGAATACCGTTCATATTGCTGAGCATTGAAGCCGCATTCGAGCCGAAGTACGACAGGTAATACAGGTACATGTAGTTGTACGCCGTCATGCCGATTTTGAAATCGGTCTTGACAAACGAGAACGTCTTTTCGTTGTAGTCGATCGTAACATCGAAGTTACGCGTGAAGTTGTATCTTTCGCCGCCGTTGACAAGTCCGCTTACTGCGTCTGCAAGGTAAACATAGGGTTTACCGTCCTTGTCATAACTCAATCCGACATAGTATTTGGTTGTCTTGCCTTCCGTTTCACCTTCCGCAGGTGCTTCCGTCAAGGTTGCGTCAACGGTAAAGGTTGCGCCGCCGTCCGGCTGGAACTCCAGCGTGTAGCCGTGTTCGTCGTCCGTAAAGGTGATGTGTTTTCCGTCGAAATAAGTGTATGTACGTTGGTTGACACCTGTACCGTAAGTTACCTTACGCACGGGGACGCTGCCTGTTTCGTCGATTACGATGTCGATGCTGCCCACGATGTAACCGTATTCGTTGGTGCCTTCGTCGTCAACGTTGTCCGCCGCCTTGTAAGTCTTGGCGTTGCCGTTTGCGTCGATTACGTAATACATGACTTCGGAGTTGTTGATGAGCACCGTACCGGAAGCAAAGAACACTACCGAAGCAAAATCCGCCGAATAGAACGTCATGCTCGTGCCGGTATCAACGATTTTGTCACCGCTGATTGTGTACAATGCCGCAAATGACGAAGAACTGTCAAGGAAATAGAACAGGTTGTCGTCGATACGGAAGTAGTAACCGTCGTAACGCACACCATAGGAATTGTATCTTACGGCATTACCTACGTTGTCCAGCACCAACACGGACAAATCCGATTGATTGATGTAGGAACCGGCAATGCTGACCATAACGAGAGAGTACGCGGGGTACACCTTGCCTCCGAGGGATACATTGCCTATCTTGCCTGCGTACAGTTCATTGCCTTCCGCACCGAACACCGTAATGTAGTTGCCGTCTTTTGTGTAGGTTACGTTAAGCGTGTTGTTGCCGTCCATATCGGCAATTACGGCCTTTCCCTGTCCGTCAAATTCGATGGTCTTGCCATAAGGAACGCCGTTTTTGAAAATGTTGTACGTTCCGCTTTCCGCACCGCGGATTGCAAACTTGTTGCCTTGCAGGTCAAGATACGTTTCCTTATCGTTGACAAGCATGTAGATTGCCTTACCGTTTTGTTCAAGTACACCGTTAAGTACGACATAGTAACTGTAACTGGACTTACCGTTGCCGTCGGTATACTTTGCCATGTGCGTTGCACCGTTAAGTTCCAACAGACCGCCGTTGTCGTCGGTGTAAGCCGCGTCCTCGGAACAGATACGGAAGTAATCGTTGTTGAGAGTAAAGCCGAACGTCTTGCTGCCGTCAATTGCCGTAAAGGTGTACACAACGGCCTTGTACTCGTCGTTGCCGAAAGCGACAACTTCTTTGCCATTGTCAAACGTACCCTTGACTTCATTTTTGCCGTCGGTAAATTTTATTACCAATTTGCCGTCGGACAGTTCGTCGGTCAGCTGCAACTTGCTGTTGTCGTCCGTGCCGTCGTCATCCTTCAACTGGGTGTAACTACCAAATGTGATTACGCTGTCAACGTCGAAATAGTTGAAGTAATACGTCGAACCGGAGGAGGACAGATAGAACTTGAAAGTAATCGTGTTGTCGTTTGACATGAACGTGTACAGGTACACTTCCATACCGGGATACAACAACTTTTGCGACGTGAAGTAACCTGGGAAGTTGGTAGTTTCCTTGGTGTTAGCGTCCGTCACAGAGTACACCGCTTCCGTCTTGCCTTCGGCAATTTCTTTCCATGTTACGGTCAACTTTGTGTTGCGGTCGGTCTTGCCGTCGACTCTCTTGCTCATTACAAGCGGAGCGTTTTGCAACACGTAGAATCTTTGTTCGTCCGTTTCGTCGAAGGACAGATAGCAAACATTGCTGCTGTCCGTAAGAATGTAGTAGGTCGTTTGTTTGTTCAGCAAACCGCACAAAATATCGCCGTCGGCATTGACGTAAATACCGAACACGGACACGGCAATCAGTTCTTCGCTTGCGCCTGTGCCCTTGGTGATGTAACGACGGTAAAGGTTGGTTGTCGTGTTGTCGTCGGTGTACCCCAACGCAAAGCACAACGTCAAACCGTTGTAATCGCAGTAGGCAAATTCCGTTGCGCCATGCTTGAAGTTGACGGTGCTTGTGTTGTCGGCAGGCGTATAAATGTAGGAATAACCGTTGGCTTGCGCTTCGTAGGTACCTTCGGATGTTTTGGTGAGAACCTTTTCGACATACTCGTATGTAGCGGCATTGCCGTTGCCGTCAACTACAACGTAACTGTCCGTAAGGTGACCCTCGTTATCTACAAGACGTCTTTCGGTGTAGGTTGCACCCTTTTCCTCAAACCATGGAATGGGAATACCGCCGGGAGCGGCTACGCCGTCTTCATTTCTGAAATAGTCCATGTACACCAGGTACACGCGCTTTTCGCCGTCATCCGCGACAACGGTTACTATCGTGCGATGCACTGCCTTTCCGTTGAGTACATCGTACAGAATAGACTCTTTCGTAGAATAAGTACCGGTAAATGTTTCGGTGTTGCCGTTTTTGTAAACAGCGGTTGCGCAGCCATCCAACGTCAAAGTGACGTTACCTTTGCGCGAAGAATAAGTTTTGTCGTAGTCGGCTGTGTAGAAGTCGTAGCCGTTTTGTCCGTTGTATTCCTTTATTTTCAAAGAAACGTTTTCTTGCGCGGAAGACAACGAGATAATGCCGTTTTTGTCTACAGAGTAACTGTAGTTTGACGGGGACTGACCGGACACTTTGACAACAGCCGTGCCGAAACCGTCAAATGTAATGGTAGGATAGTACACACCGCGACGAGCAATTTCGCCGTAGTTGTATTCCTCTCCGCGGATACGGAACGCCTTCGCACCCTGATAGGTACCGATGACGAAAGTGAAGGACGAAGAGTCCGTCACGTCCGCATTGCCTTCGAATGTTGCGACATACATACCCTCTTCGTCGATAACGTACTTGCCCGATACGGTTACACCGGATTTACGGTTGTAATACTTAATGCCGTCAAGGTCATCCAAAGCTATCGTAATGTCGGTGTTAAGACCGGTCAGACCGCTAAGCAACGAATATGAGTCGGCGCGCGAAGCATAGTAAATAAAATGTTCGCCGTCGATTCTCGCGCGGACGCGGAAATCTTCCGCATCGTTTTCGAAAATGTAAAAGTCGTAACGAGCGTTGTACTTACCTTCGATTTTTATACCGCCGCGCAAAAGTATGGCAGTATTGTCGGCGTCGTGCTTCAGGAAAATGTAGTCGTTTCCCGAGAACATATCCGTGTAGCCCGCTTCCCATACGGGGAACAGCGAAATGTCGGACGTAAGCGAGAAGTCTGCACCGATTACGTCGGCATATGTCGCGCCTTGCTTTGTTGCCCAACCGAGCATCAGGTAACCTTCGTACAGATATTCGGTCTTGGGAATGAAATCTGCGCCATAGGCATAGTTTTTTGCGCTCGTCAATACGGGCGCACCGCCGTTGGGATAACTTTCATACACTGACACTTTGAAGGTCTTGCGATCGTAGTATACCGTAAATACGTTTTTCGTTTCGTCTTCGGAAATAATCTTTTCTTCGGCAGCTTCGGACAGGACAAAACCGGACACTTTGATATCGGGCGCGTAAGGCTCGCCCACATATGCGTAACCGGTCGAGTAGTTCTCAAAATAGGTATATTCGCCGCTTGCGTCGGGTTTTTCCATGTACGCGTTTACGGTGTACTTAGCCATGTAGCGCGCGGTGAGGGTCAGACTGCCCTTGTCGGCAACGCTGTTTTCCGTAATTTGCGTATCGCCGTCAAACCATCCGCCAAACTTCAACGAACCTTTTGTCGGGGTGTAGTCGGCAAGTGCCTGTAAAATGTTTGTGCCTTGTTTGATTTGTACGGAAGTACCCTTTATCTCGCCGCCTTCCGGTTGCAGGGTAATAGTGCAAACTTCAGCCCACTTGGCGTAGTACGTAGTTTCTTCGCCGAACACGGCATTTTCCACTGCCGAGCCGGAGAAGTCTTCCGAGGTGTACCAGCCGTCAAACAGGTACCCGTCCCTTGTCACTTCGGGAAACTGCACCGCTTCGCCTTTTTTGCCGGAAACGGTCAATTTTTGTCCGTCGTATGTAACAAAGTAGTTGTTTACGCTGTCACCTTTACAAGCGACAAGAGCAAAGCATGCCACCGCTATCATGGCGACAAGCATCACCGCCGAAAACAATCTTTTAGTCTTATTCATCGTGTTACTGCCCTCCTGTAGGGAAACTGTCTTTAGTTGTGCCGACCGTACATCAATACCGATCGGCGTATCGTACCGAAAGTCAAGTTCGGCGTACGATTAGTCGATTTTGTTCCATATCGCAATCAATTCGGTGTCGTCGGGTACGTTTGCGAGGTCGCTCGTTTTGTACACGACGGGGGTTTCTCCGACGGTTGTCCAACCGCCAAACTCGTAGCCTGAACGGGTCGGGTCGGTGTACTTCGACGAAACATCTGCAGAGTCGTCTTTTACCGAGTTGAAATTGAGCAAAGTTTGTTTATTTTTGACAAACGAAACCACATAAGTTCCATTGTCATCGGTTGCAAATTCACAACCGAATACCGCAGGACGGAATGCAGAGTTCCAACGAGCGTTCCAACCTTCGGGAGCCTGTTCTGCCTGCGCATACAGTGTCAGCGAAGTATTGCCGTTGAAGGCGTGCGCGCCTACGTATGTTACGTTGTCCGGGATACAGAGGTTTTTAAGCGAGCAACGGAAAAACGCATAGTTTCCCACCGAAGTAAGACTTTGCGGCAAACTTATGTTTGTAAGTTTCTCGCAACGATAAAACGCATAATCGTCTATCTGTTGTACTCCTTCCATCGTTACGGAAGAAAGTGCCGAACATTTGTAGAATGTACGTTCCGCAATTGTTTTCAACGTTTCGGGAAGTACGATTCGTTCCAGCGACGAGCAGGAAGCAAATACCGCCGTACCGAGTGTTTGTAACGAGTTTCCGAGACCGATACTTTTAAGCGAAGTACATCTTGCAAACGCATTGTCGCCGATTGTCGTAACACCGTCGGGAAGCACGATGCGTTCCAGTTTGGAGACGCCGCCGAAAGCGTAGTTGCCTATGGTCTTGAGTTTAGGGGCGGCTCCTTCGAATTTAACTTCGACAACCGACTCGCATCCGTAAAAAGCGTAATCACCGATGTTTTCTACATCTTCGGCAATATTTGCCACCATAAGTCCGCTTTTGTAAAACGCCGAACGCCCTATGCGCCTGATTGTGGGAGGTACGGAAA
>ERZ1673738.2455-NODE-2455-length-23782-cov-5.096767_pt1 | contig 23782 bp, 19 predicted proteins | sample MGYA00580198_ERZ1673738 | MGnify/ENA primary metagenome ERZ1673738 (study PRJEB41218, sample SAMN15661784) | gut metagenome | host: Homo sapiens | place: Canada: London | collected 2015-08-20/2019-03-30 | study: EMG produced TPA metagenomics assembly of...
TGATAAAATGCGGTTTGTAAAGCGAGTGAACCATAAAAAACTGCATTTCCAACAGATTTTACCCTTCTTTTTTCGGCGGCGCCGTTACCTCAAGTGCGTGATTGAGCACCACGCCCAGAATGAGCAGCAGTCCGAACACATGAAACCAGAACAGCAGGATCGCGACCGAGGCAAGCGACCCGTATACGAGTGAATACTTCGCGCTGTTGCCGATCAGCCACGAGAGCAGAATACTCATCACCACGATGCCGACGGCCGAAAACAGCGCACCGGGAAACACGCGGTGCGGCGTCCGGCGTGGTGTGGTGAGCCGGTAGAGAACGAGGATCATCATCAGCAAAATGGCAAATAGCACCAGAAAGCGCACCCAAGTCCACGACCAGATGATGCTCACGCGCGGCATGAGCGCATCGAGCCAGAGCAGAAAGCGCTTGCCCGTCAGCATGAGCAGGACGCATAGGTACAGCACCAGCAGAAACGCCACCGAGAAGACGACGCTCACGACGGTGCTGCTCACGATGCCGAAGCGCTTATCGCCGTGGATCTCGCTGACGATGGCGGCCATGGCGCGAAACGCCGCAGACGCGCTCGTGATCATGACAAAGAGCGCCGCAATAAACATGACCTGACTCGTGTTGCCGGACACATAAATGAGAAACTCCGACACGAGCGCCTGCGTCTCCCGCGGGAGCACGAGCGTCTCCACGATGCGCAGCACGGCGGTCGGGTCACGCAGGATGAGCGCAAGCAGGTCATACATGCAGATGATGACCGGAAACAGCGCCATAACCATGTAATAGGCGATCTCAGCCGCCGAGCGCGTCACGCGGCGGGTCAGAAATGTGTCGGCCATGGTCGTGAGGACGCGGGTAATGCGCCAGTCTTTCAATCGACTGCCTCCTCTCGCAGAATACAAAAACCGCCTTCACAAGGAGCGAAGGCGGTTTTGGACAGATGATGACGCTTACTTGGAGTTGAAGATCTTGAAGATGCTGTCAAACGGATCTTCCTCCGCGGGTGCGGCAGCATCCGCAGCCGGAGCGGCAGCCGGGGCAGCAGGTGCAGCGGCCGGAGCCGGAGCGGCAGCCGGAGCAGCCGTGGCCGCAGTCGCAGCGGCGGTGTACATACCGGCGGCAGGTGCAGCAGCCGGAGCGGCAACGGCGGCCGGAGCAGCCTCCGCCTGCGCCTTGCCCGGCTCGTCAAAGCCGGTGGCGATGACGGACACGCGGATCTCGTCGTCGAGCGAGGGGTCGAAGCTCGCGCCGAAGATGATGTTGGCGTCCGGATGCGCAGCCTCCTGAACGAGGTTGGCAGCGGTCTCGACATCCTCCAGGCCCATATCCTCGGAGCCGGTGATGTTGATGAGCACGCCGCGCGCGCCGTTGATCGACGTCTCCATGAGCGGGCTCGCAACGGCCATGCGGGCAGCGTCCTCCGCCTTGCCCTTGCCGGCGGCGCGGCCGACGCCCATGTGGGCGAAGCCGGCGTCTTTCATGACGCAGGTGACGTCCGCAAAGTCGAGGTTGATGAAGCCGGTGTTCTTGATGAGGTCGGAGATGCTCACGACGGCCTGACGCAGCACGTCGTCCGCGATCTCGAAGGCGTTGGCCAGCGTGACCTTCTGGTCGGTGGCGAATTTCAGGCGGTCATTCGGGATGATGAGCAGGGAGTCGACCTTGCCCAGCAGCTCGTTGATGCCGACCATAGCCTGATCCATGCGGCGCTTGCCCTCGAACTTGAAGGGCTTGGTGACGACGCCGACGGTCAGGATGCCGGCCTCGCGGGCAATGTCCGCGATCGTGGGCGCTGCGCCCGTGCCGGTGCCGCCGCCCATGCCGGCGGTGATGAAGACCATGTCGGCATTTTCCAGGCTCTTGGCAATGTTGTTGCGGCTCTCCTCGGCGCTGCGCTTGCCGACGTCGGGATCGCTGCCGGCGCCCTGACCGTGGGTCAGCTTCTCGCCGATCTGGATCTTCTGGTCTGCACTGGAGACGGCCAGAGCCTGCTTATCTGTATTGACAGCCACGTACTCAATTCCCTGAGTGCCGGACTTAACCATGCGGTTTACGACATTGTTGCCGGCCCCGCCAACACCAACGACCTTGATGGTGACGACATTTTCCGGACCGGACTCGGTAGCAAAGGACATATTCGGTTCCTCCCTGTTGTTTCTATTTGTATCAGCGCTCGGCGCGTGTGCGCTCTGAGGGCCGTTTCTTGGCGGATTTCGCTTTTGTCTGTTCTTATTCTTTCCCATTTTATATCGTTTTCCTTATCAGGTCAATCTTTTTTTGTGAACATTCAGCCGGGGCTGAAATGTGCGCGCTTGTCGATCGACAGATCGATGGTACCGGTATCGCCGGCTGTGAGCTGCGATATGGCGCTCTGGAGCATGCCGAATTTATACTCGACATTCTCGTTTGCACCGAGGCGCACCGTGAACCGTCCGTCATAGAGAAAGCTCGGGCTCGCCGCGTCCGAAAGGTCGATCACCGTGACCTTGGACGCCATGTCGCGCGTGAGCAGCTGCCCGAGGATCGCCGCAAGGTACGTGACCTTCGGCGCGTCGGCATCGCCGGCGTTGAGCACCTCGCCGACCTTCGGTTCCACCGGCGTGATGCCGTCGATACGGGCGAGGCCGGTCAGTTCGCTGTCCGTGACGGACTTGAGCAGCTTGCAGTTCTGGTCGACGACCCAGTAGCCGTCGTCCGCCTTGACGTAGGCCATGGCGCTGCTCTCCTGGATCGTAATGGTGACGCGGTTCGGCAGAGCGCGCGTGACCTTTGCTTTGTCCACATAGGGAAGCTTGCTGAAGATGCGGCTGGCCGCCGAGAAGCGGTTGATGAAAAAGAGGTTGTCACCCTTGCCGATGCCCGAGGCGTCAACGACCTCCTCGGCCGTGTAGATGGAGTTTCCGACGACCTCGACCTTCGAGACGCGGAAAAACACGCTCATCCCCAGCACGAGCGCCACGCAGATCAGCAGGAAGATCAGCGGCTGCAGCAGCGATCTCCCCCGCCCTGCGGACGGACGGCGCACACGGCGCGCACGGCGCTGCCGGGGCTGCTTCGATTGTTTCATAGGCAGAGATTCCTTTCACCGCGGCGCGGCACAGCGCACGTCAGCGCCCAACGCCGACAGGCACGCGTCAAAGCGGTCGTACCCGCGGTCAATATACCCGTCGTCGAGAAGCTCGGTCGCGCCCTCAGCGCAAAGCCCGGCCACGAGCATGGCCGCGCCGCCGCGCAGGTCGCTTGCCGTGAGCGGCGCACCGGTGAGCCGCTCGACGCCGGTGACATACGCCACACGGCCCTCGATGCTGACGGCTGCGCCCAGACGCCGGAATTCCTCGGCATGACGGTAGCGGTTGGTAAAGATGTTTTCGGTGAACACCGTGGTGCCCTTTGCCCGCAGGCAGGCCGCCATGAGCGGCGGCTGCGCATCCGTGGGAAAGCCCGGATACGGCTGCGTGACGACCGGGCGCGGCGCCGTGAGCTGCCCATCCGATGTCAGGCGCACGGCGGACGCCGTTGTGATTATAGCACATCCCGCCTCAGAAAGCGAGTCAAGAACGGTCGAAAAGTGTGCCGGATCTACATTCTGCAGCTCCACCTCGCCGCCGCAGGCGGCGGCAGCGCACAGGATCGTCGCTGCGACGATGCGGTCGGGCATGATCGTGTGCTCAACAAACGGCCGCGGCCGGAAGCCACCGACCGTGACCGTGGACGTGCCCGCGCCGGAAATGTCCGCGCCGAGCTTGCGCAGGTAGCATTGCAGGTCGGCGATCTCCGGCTCACGCGCGGCGTTGCAGATGACCGTCTCCCCCGCGGCGGCGCAGGCGGCGAGCATGGCATTTTCCGTCGCGCCGACGCTCGGAAACGACAGCAGGATGCGCCGCCCCTGAAGCGCGTGCGCCCGGCAGATGATGTCGCCGCCGCGCTCCGTGACCTCCGCGCCGAGCGCGCGCAGCGCGTCCAAGTGCAGGTTCACCGGCCGCGGTCCGAGCTCGCACCCGCCCGGCATGGACAGGCGCGCCGTGCCGAAGCGCGCGAGGATCGCGCCGAGAAAGATGACCGACGAGCGCAGCTCCCGCATGAGTGCGTGCGGGATGAAATCGCAGTGCATCCCGCGCGAATCGATGCGTACCGTGTCCCCGTCGCGCACCGCCGTGCAGCCGAGATGCTGCAGGATGCGCAGCGTGGTCGTCACGTCCCGCAGATCGGGCACGTTGTGCAGAACCGTCTCACCTCCGGAGAGCACCGACGCCGCCATGATCGGCAGCACCGCATTCTTGGCGCCCTGCACCCGCGTACTCCCGGTCAGCCTGTTTCCGCCGTAAATGTGCCATATGCTCATGATCTTTCCTCCGCACAGCAAATTCATGCCATCCTATGCAGAGAAACGCGAAGTTGTCATTTTGTATGCCGATCCGCCAGCTCAAGCACCAGATCGGCAATGCGCTCGGCGGCATCGCTCACGCCGGTGGCACGCATATTGTCCGCCATCTGCGCAAGCTGTGCGGGGTCTGCGAGCAGGTCGCTGACGAGGTTATACAGGTCGTCCGCCGTGAACGACCCTTCGAGCAGCACCTTTGCGCCGCCGGCGCGCTCGAGCACGCGCGCGTTGCGCTCCTGATGGTTGTTCGTGACGTTCGGCGACGGGATGAGCACGGCGGGCTTGCCGATGCACGTGAGCTCGGCGAGCGTGGACGCGCCCGCGCGGCACAGCACAAGATCGGCCGCGTCCATCACCAACGGCATATCGTAGATGTACGGCCGCACATCCATGCCGTGTGCCGCGAGATCGGCCGGGCACTTTTCCAGCAGCGCCGTGTGCATCTTCTCATAGCCGTTGCGCCCCGCCGAGTGGATGAGCGAAAACGGTGCGCCCGTCACGGCGGCGCGGGTGATGAAGGCCGTCATGATCTCATTCATGTATGACGCGCCGAGCGACCCCCACACCGACACGACCAGCGGCTTTTCGGGATCGAGCCCGAGCTGGCGCTTGGCCTCCGCCTTGGAGCAGGCCGTGAACGCTCCGCGCACCGGCGTGCCGGTGACGACGACCTTGTCCTGCTCGCTGTAGTGCTGCTTGCTCTCCTCGAAGCCGACCAGAATGCGGTCGACCGCTCCGGCGAGCATCTTCGTCGTCAGCCCCGGCACGGCGTTGGACTCATGCACGATGGCCGGAATGCCGAGCTGCGCCGCCGCCTTGAGCACGGGGTAGCACACATAGCCGCCCGTGCCGATGGCGACATCGGGCTTGAAGTCCTCAATGATCTTGCGCGCGTCCTTCGTCGCCTGCCGCGCATTGTGCAGCGAGCGGAAGTTGTACGCGATCTCCGACGGCTTGAGGCTGCGGTGGATATTCGTGACCTCCACGGTCACGATATCATAGCCCGCACGCGGAACGAGGTCCGTCTCCATCTTGCCGTTTGCGCCGACGAAGAGGATGCCGCAGTCGGGCATCCGGTCGCGCAAAACGCCCGCGACCGCAAGCGCGGGGTTGATGTGGCCTGCGGTACCGCCGCAGGTAAAGAGAAAATTCATAGTCAGTCCCTCCCGGAATATCGAAACTCAGGCGGCGTGCGCCGCCGAGACAGCTTGCAGAATCGGATGCTACCGCGCTCTTTTCGTCGGAATATCGCGCGATATGCTCAGAATAATGCCCATTTCACCGAGCTGCATCAGCAGCGCCGTGCCGCCATAGCTGAAAAACGGCAGCGAGATGCCGGTGCAGGGGATGAGATTCGTGACGACCGCGATGTTCAGAAACACCTGGATCGACAGCAGCGTCGTGATGCCGACGCCGACGAGGAAGCTGTAGCGGTCGGGCGAGTGCGCGGCGATCCAATAGCCGCGGCAGATGAGCAGCGCGAACAGGATCAAAATCGCGACCGCGCCGACATAGCCAAGCTCCTCACAGACGATGGAAAAGATGTAGTCGTTGTGCTCCTCCGGCAGGTAGAGGTATTTCTGCCGGCTCTGGCCGAGGCCGAGCCCGAGAAAGCCGCCCGAACCGATGGAATACAGCGACTGCACGATCTGATACCCGGCAGCGCTCGTGTCGGCGAACGGATCGCGCCACGACACGATGCGCTTGTGCACATAGGGCACGAACTTGCCAGCGATCAGCAGCAGCGCACCCGCGCCGCCCATGCCGATGAGCAGGTACGAGAGCTTGATGCCGCCGACAAACATCATCACGATCGCCAGCGCCATGATGATGATCGACGCCGACAGATGCGGCTCGAGCATGAGCAGGATGACGATGCCGCCGGTAATGACCATGAACGGCACGACGCCGTAGCGGATCGTCTGCATCTGGTCTTTGTATGTGCAGATCATGCTCGAGAAAAACAGCACGACCGCGATCTTTGCGATCTCCGACGGCTGAAACGTCGTAAAGCCGAGACTCAGCCACCGGCGCGCGCCGCCGCCGACCACGCCGACGTGCGGGATCCAGACGATGGCGAGCAGGAAAATACTCACGCCCAAAAGCAACAGCGACCAGCGGCGGTACGTCGCCATGCGCACGTGGGAAAACAGGATCATACCCACGACGCCGGCAACGGCAAAGCCCGCCTGCCGGACGAAATAATACGTCGGCGACTTACCCTGCGCATAGGCGCGGGCAAAGCTCGACGAGAGCACCATGATGACGCCGATCGTCAGCAGCAGCAGCGTGAGCACGAAAAACGGCAGGTCAAAGCTGCCGCGCTTTGCCCCGGCAGCCGCCCCTGTCCGGCGCGCAGGAAGTCTCAAACCGGATATATTCATGAACGCACCTCCCTGCGCCGCGGCGCGCTCACGCACCGAAGCGGTGGAACACGCCGATAAACGACAAAACTGCAAACAGCACCGTCACGCCGGCAAACAGCGCCACGATCTGCTTTTCCTTCCACTTGTGGCCCGTCCAGCCGCCCATCTCCAGATGGTGGTGGAACGGAGACATCCTGAACACGCGCTTGCCGTGCGTGAGCTTGAAATAGCCGACCTGAATGATGTCCGAGAGCGCCTCGACGATGTACATGATGCCGACCGTCACGAGGATGAGCGGCATATCATAGGCGAAGGCCAGCGCCGCGACCGCGCCGCCGAGAAAGAGCGAGCCCGTGTCGCCCATGAACACCTTGGCCGGATTGAAGTTATAGATCAAAAAGCCCAGCAGGCCGCCGGCGATGCCGGAGGCGAACACGCCGAGGGACAAAAACCGCTCGCCCCAGAGGATGGAAAGCACGGCAAAAAAGATGCACACCGGCATCGTCGTGCTCGCGGCGAGACCGTCCACGCCGTCGGTGAGGTTCACGGAGTTGACCGTGCCGACGATGACGAAGGCGGCGAAGATCACATACAGCGGCTCGGAGATCGGCACGGTCTTGTTCCAGAACGGGATATAGAGACTGTCGAGCGCGACATATCCGAAGCGGCGCATGAGAAAAATGAACGCCACGGCCGCCGCCAGCTGCAGCAGGATCTTCTTGCCGGCCGTCAGACCGAGATTCTGCTTTTTCTTGAGCTTTTCATAGTCGTCCAGAAAGCCGATCGCGCCGAACACGAGCGCGAACGCCAGACAAAACAGGTGGCCGTATTCGCCCTCAGCCATGCACTCAAAGCCGACCGACAGGCACACGACCGCGATTGCAGCGATGAACATCAGCCCGCCCATGGTCGGCGTGCCCTGCTTGGACCTATGCCACGTGGGACCGTTTTCTTTAATGCTCTGCCCCGCCTTGATGCGCTTGAGATACGGGACCAGGAAAAATCCGACGACGGCCGACACCGCAAACGCGATGACGAACGCCAGTATCAGCTTCAGTGTCATTTTTCTTTCTCTCTCTTCCTCTTGTCGAGTATTTCGGCGACGATCTCGCGCTCATCCATGTGCACCTTCGTCTTGCCGATGATCTGGTAATCCTCGTGCCCTTTGCCGCAGAGGATGATCACATCGCCCGGGCAGTGGTTTTCGATCGCATAGGCGATGGCCTCACGCCGGTCGGGGCGCACGACATAGGGCGTGTGCGTCTCCTTGAGACCGGGGAGAATGTCGGCAATGATCGCCTCCGGGTCTTCCGTGCGCGGGTTGTCGCTCGTGACGATGACGAAATCCGCCTTCTGACCTGCGATGCGTCCCATCTTCGGGCGCTTGCCGCGGTCGCGGTCTCCGCCGCAGCCGAAGAGGAACACCAGCCGTGCAGGTGCAAACTCGCGCACCGTCGTGAGGATGTTGTCGATGGCGTCGGGCGTGACGGCGTAGTCGATAAGGATGGTATAGTCCCCGTCGGTCTCGAGCGGCTCGGCGCGCCCCTTGACGGGCTTTGCCGTATCAAGCGCAGCCGCGCAGTCATCGAGCGAGATGCCGAGCGCGCGCGCACAGGCGATGACGCTCAGCGCGTTGTAAACGGAGAACATGCCGGGGATGCCGAGGCGCATGCGCGCGATCGCATCGCCGCTCATGGCGACAAAGCGCACGCCGGACGCGCTCAGGCGGATATCCTTGGCCACAAGGTCTGCGTCGTTGCGCTTGGCGGAGTAGGTCTGCATCGGGCACTTGGCGCGCTCGAGCATGACGTGCGCCCAATCATCGTCGGCGTTGACGATGCCGATGTCGCTCTGCGCGAACAGCAGCGCCTTGGCCTCTGCATAGGCCTCCATGGTCTTATGGAAATCCAGGTGATCCTGCGACAGGTTCGTGAAGATGCCCACGCGGAAGCGGATGCCCTCCACGCGGTGCAGCACGAGCGAGTGCGACGACACCTCCATGACCGCATGCGTACAGCCGGCATCGACCATCCGGCGCAGGAGCTTTTGCAGCTCATATGTGTCCGGCGTGGTGTGCTCGGTGTGCAGCACCTCGTCGCCGATGATGTTCGCGTTCGTGCCGATCAGGCCGACCTTCGTGTGCAGGCACTGCTCGAGCATGTGCTTGATGAGCGTGGTGACGGTGGTCTTGCCGTTGGTGCCGGTCACGCCGATCATGGTCAGCTCACGCGACGGGTTGCCGAAGAATTCGCAGCAGATGCGTGACAGCGCAAGACGGCTGTCGGCCACGAGGATATACGGTATATCGACCTCCGGCTTCTTCTGGCAGAGCACGACGGCCGCGCCGCGCGCGACGGCTGCGCCGATGAAGCGGTGGCCGTCGGACTCATACCCGCAGACGGCAGCAAACAGGTCGCCGGGCTGCGTGGTGCGCGAGTCAAAGCTGATATCCCGAACGTCCAGCTCCGGATCGGCGGTGCATTCGCACACGTCCAGAACGGACAGCAGTCGCTTGAGTTTCATAAGGGTACCTCCGTTTGTTCGTCAGTATCTGCCCAGCATGCTCGAATCACTCGTCACGAGCGTGACCTCCACGACCGTGCCGTGATCCAGCTGTGTGCCGGCTGCCACGGTCTGGCCGGAGACGATCTGTGCGGTGTCCGTGATGGAGCTGTTGGTCTTGATATACAGGCCCAGCGCGGCCATGCGGTCGCGGGCCGTCTGATAGCTGAGATTGGTCAGATCTGGCATGGTCTCCTTGTCGGCCGAGGGCTCCTTGCCCGCATAGAGCAGGATGGTGCTGCCGCTGGCGACGACCGCGCCGCTGCCCGGAAGCTGCGCCGTGACCGTGCCGCCCTCGCCGTAGACGCGCGCCTGCAGTCCGACCTCCTCGAGCGCGGCCTTTGCCTGCTCGACGGACAGGCCGGTCACGTTCGGCACGGTCTTATCCATGTACGTCTTTTCCGTCTCGGAATACGACGGCTCCACGCCGAGGTACGGCAGGATGTCCGCCATCATTTTGCCGACGGTGGGCGCAGCCATCTGACCGCCGCTGATGTAGATGCCGGTGCTGCTGCTCGGCGTATCGAGCAGCACGAGGATAACGATCTGCGGGTCGTCCGCCGGGGCAAAGCCGATAAATGAGACGATGTATTCCTTCGCGCCGCCGGCCGCATCCTGCGCGACCTTTTCCGATGTGCCGGTCTTGCCGCCGATGCGGTACCCGGCGACGTAGGCGTTCTTGCCGGTGCCGTCGACGGGATCGCCGACGACCTGCTCCAGGATCTGGCGCACGGTGGCGCTCGTCTGCTCGCTCACGACCTGGCGCACCACGGTCGGCGAATTGGACACGACCGCTTCCCCGTCGCCATTGACGATGCTCTTGACCACATACGGCTTCATGAGATAGCCGCCGTTGACGCAGGCGCTGACCGCCGTGATGAGCTGCAGCGGCGTGATCGTAAACGTCTGGCCGAACGAAGCCGCCGCGAGCTGCGAGAAGTTTTCGGGGTCATAGAACGTGTTCTGGCTCCACCAGATGCTGCCGCTCTCGCCGGACAGGTCGATGCCGGTCTTGGCGGTGAGGCTGCTGTCGACGTTGTTGGTCAGATTCAGGAAGCCGAACGCTTCGGCGTATTTGTAGAACGTGCGCGCGCCGACAAGCTGACCGATCTGCACGAGTGCGACGTTGCACGAGTGCTGCATGGCCTGCGTGAGCGTCTGGCTGCCGTGACCGGCCGTCTTCCAGCACTTGACCGGATCGGTACGGCCGAGCACGGGGATGCTGCCGCCGCAGTAAAACGACGAGCTCTCGCTGACCACGCCCTCCTCGAGCGCCATGGCCAGCGTGATGATCTTGAACGTCGAGCCGGGCTCGTAGGTGTCCGAGAGCGCCTTGTTGCGCCACTGCTTCTGCTGCGCGGCAGTCAGCAGCTCCGAGCGCTTGTCGGGATCGGTCTCGGCGTCAATGGCCTCCTGATCCTTGTCGCTGACCTTCTGGTAGTTGTTCAGGTCGAAATTCCCGAGCGAGACCATGCCGAGGATCGCGCCGGTGCTCGGGTCCATGGCAATGGCGGCCGCGCCGTTTTGCACGTCGTAGTCCTCGACCGCCTGCTGCAGGTGCTTTTCGAGGTAATACTGGATGGTCGCGTCGATGGTCAGGTTCATGTCGTTGCCCTTCGTCTCGTCGTAATAATCCTCGTAATTGACAAAGAGCATATCCGTGCCGCGGTTGTCCGTTGCGCGGATGATGCGGCCGGTGCTGCCGGTGAGGTAGCTGTCATAGCGCTGCTCAAGGCCGTAGCGCCCCTCGTTGTCCTGCCCGACAAAGCCGATGACGTGCGCGGCCAGACTGCCGTAGGGATAGTACCGCTTGGTATCCGGCTCGATCTTGACGCCGACGAGCTTTTTCTCTTTTTTGAACGCGCGCACCTTTTCCGATACGTCCGGCTCGACCTTGCGCTTGACGACCTCATACCAGCGGTCGGTGTTTTTCGTCATGCTCAGGATCTTATCATAATCGACGTCGAGAATCTCGGAAAGTTCTCGCGCGATCAGCTGCGGGTCCTCGTTGTTCTTTGCGATCTCGGCCGGGCTGATGAAGATCGTGTCGACCGAGGCGTTCATGGCCAGGATCTTGCCGTTCGTGTCATAGATCGCGCCGCGCGAGGCCGTGATCTCCGTCTCGCGTACCTGCTGGTCGATTGCCATTTTTTCATACTCGTCATGGTGTATGATCATGACGCTGAACAGCTTGATACCAAGGACAGCAAATGCAAGGATGCCGCACACAATCAAAAGCAGGCGTGTGCGGCGGAGCATCATGATATTCGGTGTTTTGGTACTTGCTCGAAAGGGCACGCGGTTATCCCGGCGCCCGGAAGTTTCATTCGCCATGTCTGTCTCCTTGTTTCTGCGGGGATGGTACTATCATACAGGCTGGCTCATCGAAAATATTCCACAATGGAGGTGAGGAAATCGCCGAAACGGTCAGCAAGGCTCAGCGGCTCTGCCGCGGTCTGGTCCAGAACCACCGCCGTATCCGCGGCGTCGCTGCTGCTGATGTAGTAGAGCTGATCGCTGCGCGGCTTTTGCATACCGAGCTCATGGATGGCGTAGTCCTCGATCTCCGTGAGGTTGAACGCGCTCTCATAGTCGATGCGCAGACGCGTCTGCTGCTCCTGCAGCTGGGCATACTGATCCTCCAGCGCCGACACCTGCGCCGACGCCTGCGAGAGCTGCACGCGCGCGACGAGCGAAAAGACGATCAGCACGGCGGCAATGGCAAAGCCGAGCACCGCCATCGGGGCAATCGCCTGCTTGGGCCTCGGTGCGGACTCCGGGACGACGGTCTCCGTCGGCCGGGGCGCGTGCGGCAGGTCTACCGGAGCGGTACTGTACAGGTACTCCTCCGCAGCCGTGCTGCGCAGGTCATACGCCGCATTGCCGTCCATGCGCGCTGTATTCCGTTTTCTCGAAGCGGGAGATGCCATGACGGATTCCTTTCTCAGACACGCTCCGCGACACGAAGTTTCGCGCTGCGGGCGCGGGGGTTGGATGCGAGTTCCTCCTCACCGGGCAGGATCGGCTTGCGGGAGACGCTGCGCAGCGTCTGCACAAAGCCGCAGGTGCATACCGGCGCCTCGCGCGGGCAGGTGCAGCCATGCTCCCGCCGGGCGATGCCGGCCTTGACGATCCGGTCCTCGAGGGAATGGAAGCTGATGACGCACAGCCGCCCGCCGGTGCGGAGCTTATCGGGTGCGGTGTCCATCATCTCGCGCACCGCCGCCAGCTCATCGTTCACGGCGATGCGGATCGCCTGAAAGCTGCGCTTGGCGGGATGCTGCTTTTCGCGCAGCGCCGCGCCCGGCATGGCCGAGCGGATCACGTCGACCAGCTCCATCGTGGTCGCGATCGGCTGCTGCGCCCGGGCGCGAACGATTGCCCCGGCGATGCGAGGTGCGTAGCGCTCCTCGCCGTATTCATACAAAATGCGCTTGAGTTCACCCTCCGGCCACTCGTTGACAACGTTCCATGCGCTCAGCCCCTCGGTCGCGTCCATGCGCATATCGAGCGGCGCATCGTGCATGTAGGAAAAACCGCGCTCCGACTCGTCGAGCTGCGGCGAGGAGACACCGAGGTCAAAGAGCATGCCGTCCACGGCGTCGATGCCAAGGCGGTCAAGAATGGCGGCCGCGTCGCGGAAGTTGCCGTGCACGAGCTGCACACGGTCTCCAAACGGCGCCAGACGCGCACCGGCGCGCTCGATGGCCGTCTCATCGCGGTCAATGCCGATGAGCTTTCCGGTCGTGAGGCGCGCGGCGATCTGCTCGGAGTGGCCGCCCATGCCGAGCGTACCGTCGACATAGATGCCGTCCGGCCGGATGTTCAGATTTTCAATACACTCGTGCAGCAGCACGGAGACATGCAGGGCGTCCATCAGAAATCCAACTCCTCCATCACGGCGGCGATGTTCTCCGGCAGCGCCTCAAGCGGGCAGATCTCGTCCCAGCGCGCGCTGTCCCAGAACTCCGCGTGGTTGTTGCTGCCGACCACGGTGACGCTCTTGGTGAGACCCGCAAATTCACGCAGGTGCTGCGGCAGGAGAATACGCCCCTGCCCGTCCAGCTCACAGCGCGCGGCATACGCGAACAGCGGACGCATCTTGCGCTGCTGCACGTTGGTCATGGCCGCCACCCTGCGGGCGACGTCATCCCAGTTTTCCTGACTGTAAGCAGACAGGCACTTCTCGGGCGAGATCGTCACATAAAACGTTTCGCCGAGTTCTTCGCGGAGCTTGGCCGGGATGAACAGACGGCCTTTGGCGTCCAGCGTGTGCTGATAGATACCGGTCATGCTGCATCCCCCCTTCTCCGGAATCGTGCACCTACGCACCTCTCGCGTGGGGTTTTGCGCCCTTTTAAACCACTTCGCCCCACACGGTATCCTCATTATAGTGGCAAGACGGAAAAATTGCAAGGAGAAATTCCCGCCCATTTCTTGCAATTTCCGACATTTCTGGCGATTCGACCGTTGTTTTCCCGGTCACAAGGCTTTGCGTTTCGCGCCGAAAAAAGGAAATGGCGGCACAAGATATGCCGCCAAACCGGGAAAAAGCACCCGCCGGGAACACCGGGAGCGCATTGTGCGGGAAAAATTTTCGGCAAAACGCAAAACCGCCGCCGGATGCTCCGGCGGCGGTTCAGGTGTGCGGTTAAGCGGCAGTCAGTTGACTTCCTCATCCAGCGGCGCATCGTCCTCGAAGTGGATCTCGGGCTGACGCGCAGCGGGTGCTGCAGCGGGCGCGGCCGTGCTGCCGGCGACGCCCTGAAACGCGGCGTGTGCCTGCTGCACGCTGCCGAGCGCGGCGGAGATCGCCTCCTCCGTGCGGCGCAGCGCATCCACGCAAAACTGGCTCGAGGCCTGACGCAGTGCATCGGCCTTGGCCTGCGTGGAGGCGAGCATCTCGTTGCTGCGTGCCTTGGCAATGCGCACGATCTCCTGATCGTTCACGAGCGCGCGGGCGCGCTCCTCTGCCTGATTGCGGATGCCCTCGGCCTCGCGTTTGGCGTTGTTGATGAATTCGTCGCGGGCGGAGACCAGACGCTTCGCCTCGGAAAGCTCGACCGGCATGGCGGTCTTGATCTCATCGAGGATCTCGAGAACCTGGTCGCGCTCGACGATGCACTTTTCGTTGCCGAGCGGCACGCCCCATGCCTCCGACACCATGGTATAAAGCTGGTCAATCAGTTCCATGACTTCGTTGTCCATTTTGTTTCCTCCCAAAGCGTGTTTCCGGCAGAGCCGGTCAAAACTTCCCGGATCCGATCATTCGCTGCGCATGGCGCGCGCACGCACGTCCTCGATGATCTCACACGGTACAAACGGTGTCAGATCCGCACCGTAACCGGCGAGCTCCTTGACGACCGACGAGCTGAGAAACGTGTACTTCTGGCTGGCCGTCAGGAACATGGTGTCGAGCTCCGGATTGATCTTCTTATTGATGAGCGCCATCTGGAATTCGTTTTCAAAATCCGTATTGGCGCGCAGGCCCTTGACGATCACCGCGCCCTCCGGGAAGGTCTTGGCGTACTCGGCGAGCAGGCCGTCAAACGTGTCCACCGCCACATTCGGGAAGCGGCCGATGACGCGGTGCGCCAGCGCCACCCGCTCCTCGCGCGTAAACATGGGGTGCAGTTTCCCGGCGTTGGGCATGATGCACACGACGACGCGGTCGAAAATCGTGGATGCGCGGCGGATGATGTTCAGGTGACCGAGGGTGATGGGGTCAAAGCTGCCGGGGTAAATCGCTGTTTTCATGCGTGGGTTCCCTTTCCGTAGAGCGTGAGCTTGATCTTGCCGTAGCTGCGCTCCGTAAGCAGATAATATGGCTGAGGGAGCTGCGGAAGCTCCTTTTCACGGCGGCTTTCACACACGATGATGCCGCCCTCAGCTAATATATCAAACTGTACAACATTTGCAAGTGCTTTGTCAAGTAATCCCGTATCATACGGCGGATCGAGAAAGATCAGGTCGAATTTTCCGCACGTGCGCAGGTAGCCGAGCGACTCCCCCTGCACGACGTCGCCCTGCAGGCGGCAGTGCGCGAGGTTGGTGCGCACGAGCTGCACGGCCGCGCGGCTCTCATCGACGAACACGGCGCTGCGTGCGCCGCGGCTGAGCGCCTCGATGCCGAGCTGACCGGTGCCGGCAAAGAGGTCGAGCACGCGCCGTCCCTCGATGTCGAACTGGATGAGGTTGAACATAGACTCCTTGACATTATCGGTCGTGGGACGGGAAGCCATCCCCTCCGGCTCACGCAGCTTACGGCCGCGCGCCGTACCTGTGATCACACGCATGGCGATTCTCCTTTCGGGTGATAGTGATCGTAGACCGCGCGGGCGACGCCCGCCGGAACGGCCGCGCACAGTGCCTCATACGAGGCCGCGCGGATGGCCTTGACGCTGCGGAATTCGCGCAGCAGAGCGTTGCGCCGCTTCTCGCCCACGCCGGGGATCTGATCGAGCTCGGACGCAAGGCTCTCGCGCCGCAGCCGGCGCTGATAGTCGATGGAAAAACGGTGCGTCTCCTCCTGGATCGTGCCGATGAAGGAAAAGACCGCCGGATTTGCGGCGATGCCGATCTCGTGCCCGCCGGGCGTGATGAGCGCGCGCGTGCGGTGGCGGTCGTCCTTGACCATGCCGAACACCGGCACGGACAGACCGAAGCCGTCGAGCACCGCCTGCGCAACGCTCGCGTGCTCCGCGCCGCCGTCGATCAGCAGCAGATCCGGCAGCGGGCAAAAGCCCGGGTCACCGTCGAGATAGTGCTGAAAGCGGCGCGTGAGCGCTTCGTGCATGGCGCCGTAGTCGTTCTGCCCGTCCGTCGTGCGGATGCGGAACTTCCGGTAGTCGGACTTTCGCGGCCGGCCGTGCTGAAACACGGTCATACCGGCGACGATGCCGCTGTCGCCGAGGTTGGAGATGTCAAACGCCTCAATGCGCTCGGGCGGCGCATCAAGCTCGAGCGCGCGCTGCAGCCATTCGAGCGTTTTGAGGCTGCGCTGCGCCTTCGTCGTGGCGATGAGGATCTCCTCGCGCGCGTTTTTGTCCGCCATCTCCGTCAGGCGGCACTTGTCGCCGCGCTGCGGCACAGCGAGCGTGACCTTGTGCCCCGCCGCCTCGGTGAGCAGCCGCTCGAGCGCATCCTGCCCCTCGAGCGGGCACGGCAGCAGCACCTGCCGCGGATACGCGCCGCGGCTCTCGTAATACTGCTGCACGAGCGCGGCAAGTGCCTCACCGTCGGGCTCCATCGGCTCTTCAAGGAAGGATTTGTCCTTGTCCGTGAGGTTGCCGTCGGTAAAGTGCAGCACGGTGAAGCAGCACTTCGCCCCGCGCGCAAAGCCGACGGCGTCCGTGTCGGCGTAAGCCGTGGCGATGACGCGCTGGTGGTTTTTCAGCCCCTCGATGGCGCGAAGCCGGTCGCGCAGCGACGCCGCATATTCAAACCGCAGCGCCTCGGCCGCGGCCTGCATCTGCTCGGTCAGCTCGGCAGTCAGCTCCGCCGTGCGCCCGTCAAGGATCATCTCCGCCTCGCGGATGGCCTGCAGATACTGCGCACGTGTGACGTCCTTCAGGCAATAGCCTGCGCAGGTGCCCATGTGGTAATTCAGGCACGGGCGGGCACGCCCGATGTCGCGCGGGAAGCGGCGCGTGCACGTCGGCAGGCGCAGCGTTTTGCAGACGGTATCGATGATCTCCGCCGTCATGCTCCGCCCGCCATACGGACCGAAGTATTTCGCGCCGTCCTTTTCCGTGCGGTTGACGAGCGAAAACGTCGGGTACGGCTGCGTCACATCCAGACGCACAAAGGGATAGCCCTTATCGTCCTTGAGCAGGATGTTGTATTTTGGCTTGTGCAGCTTGATGAGCGAGTTTTCGAGCACGAGCGCCTCGAATTCGGACTGCACGACGATGACATTGAAATCCGCAACGTGCGCGACCATGGCCGCCACCTTCGGCAGGTGCTCGCCGCGAAAATAGCTCGTGACGCGGTTTTTGAGCGCTTTTGCCTTGCCGATGTAGATGACCTCTCCGTGCTCGTCAAGCATGATGTACACGCCCGGCAGCAGCGGGAGCATATTGGCCTTTTCGCGCAGCTGTTCGGGTCGGAGTTTTTCCATAGCGTTCTCCTGCTGTGCCGAAAAATCTGCGGTCAGGAAAACAGGGGCGTGCTGTAGACACGCCCCTGTTTCGGTTTCATGTTGTCGGGTTCACTCGGAGAAATCGGAATTGATCAGCGCCGTCAGGGTGTCGATCGCCTCCTGCTCGTCTGCGCCGTCCGCCACGAGGGTGACCGTCGTGCCCTTGACGATGCCGAGCGACAAAACACCGAGAAGGCTCTTGGCGTTCACGCGTCTCTCGTCTTTTTCGATCCAGATGCTGCTCTTGAACTCATTTGCCTTCTGGATGAAGAAAGTCGCGGGCCGTGCATGGAGTCCCACCTGGTTGTTGATGACTGCTTCTTTCGTGATCATTTATCTCCACTCCTTATGCACAATTATGCTTGTTTTATCTTATCAAAAACGCCCTGCATCGTCAACCGGTTTTCGGTTTTTCGTTGCTTTGCACAGCGTTTTTTCGCCGTATTTTTCCGCTTTTATTTCAGTTCGACAACGGTCACGCCGCTCTCACCCTCGCCATAGCGCCCGAGGCGGAAGGACTTGACGGCCTTGTTTCTGCGCAGCGACTGCTGCACGGCGGCACGCAGCGCGCCGGTGCCCTTGCCGTGGATGATCGTGACCTTCTCGAGCTTGGCCATGACGGCGTTATCGAGGAAGCGCTCGGTCGCGGCGACGGCCTCCATGCTGTCCATGCCGCGCAGGTCGATCTCGGACTCGGCAGCCACACTGCGCAGGCTCGCTGCGTGCGCGGCGGCAAACTTTTCGGCCTCCGGCTTCTCGTTTTCAAGCAGATAGACGTCCTGCTCCTTGGCGGTCACGTTCATGATGCCCGCGCGCAGACTCAGCGTCCGGTCGGCGGAGACGGCCGTGACGGTCGCCTTGATGTCGCCCATTTTGCGCAGCTGCACGGTGTCGCCCACGCGCACCGGGCGCGCGGAGACCTTCTGCTCATGCAGCTCCGGGTGCGCCGCCGCGGCGGCCGCATCCTCGGCGGTGTTGAGCTTGCGGCGCAGCGCGGCACGGGCGTCGTTGGCACGGTGGTGGTCCGCGTCCGTTTTCTCCATCTTGCGCAGCTCGTCCAGCTCACGCATCACCTCGTCCGCCGTCCGGCGTGCATCGCCGATGATGCGCTCGGCATCGCGGCGCGCCTTCTCGTCCGCCTTTTCCAGCCGCACGGACAACTCCGCCTTCATGCGCTCGGCCTTGCGGCGGTCATCCTCCGCGGCGCGCAGCTGACGGGCTGCCTCGGCGCGGTCGCGCTCCATGAGCTGGCGCACCTGCTCGAGCTTTTCGATGGTGGCCTCCATGCTCGCGCTCTCGGTGCTCACGCGGCTGCGGGCGTCGCTGATGATCTCCTCCGGCAGACCCAGCCGCTCGGAGATGGCGAATGCGTTGGATTTTCCGGGGATGCCGATCAGCAGGTGGTACGTTGGGCGCAGGGAGTCCACGTCGAACTCGCACGAGGCGTTCATGACGCCGGGCTGCGTCGTGGCGTAGACCTTGAGCTCGGTATAGTGCGTCGTGGCGGCGATGAGCGCGCCGCATCTGCGTGCGTGCTCGATGATGGCGATGGCCAGCGCCGCGCCCTCGGTCGGGTCTGTGCCCGCGCCGAGCTCGTCAAAGAGCAGCAGCGATCGCTCGTCGCACGCCTGCAGCATACGCACGGTGTTGGTCATGTGTGCCGAGAACGTGGACAGCGACTGCTCGATGCTCTGCTCATCGCCGATGTCGGCCATGATCTCGTCGAACACGGGCATGGTGCTGCCGTCGGCACACGGGATGTGCAGGCCGCACTGCGTCATGGCCGAGAGCAGACCGATGGTCTTGAGCGTGACGGTCTTGCCGCCGGTGTTCGGGCCGGTGATGACGAGCGTGTCAAATTCGCCGCCGAGCGCCACGTCGATCGGCACGGCGGTATCCTTCGGCAGCAGCGGATGGCGCGCGCGGTGCAGCGAGAGCTGCTTGTCCGTGAGCGAGGGCGCGACGGCATCGAGCTGGTAGGCAAGCTTTGCCTTGGCAAAGATAAGGTCGAGGCGCACGAGCACGTCGAAGTCGCTCGAGATGTCCTCGCGGTGCGCCGCGCACTCCGCCGAGAGCTCGGCAAGGATGCGCTCGATCTCGGTCTTTTCGCGCGCACGCAGCTCGCGCAGCTCGTTGTTCGCCTTCACGGCGGCCATCGGCTCGATGAACAGCGTCGCGCCGGAGGCCGACACATCGTGCACGAGACCGGGCACGGCGCCCTTGTGCTCGGCCTTGACCGGCACGACGTATCGCTCGGAGCGCGTGGTGATGATCGGTTCCTGCAGCGCCTTGGCATAGCTCGGCGAGGAGATGATCTTCTGCAGCGCATCGTGCACGCGCGCGCTCGCCGCGCGGATCAGGCGGCGGATGGACGCAAGCTCGCTCGACGCGCTGTCGGCGATCTCATCCTCGCCAGTGATGGAGGTGAAGATCTTCTCCTCCAGATAGCGGTTTGCCTGCAGCGCGCTGAAGAGGTAGTCGATGCACGTCTTGTCCTGCCGGTCGCCCGTGCCGTAGCCGCGCACGGCGCGCGCCGCCTGCAGCACGCCGGCGATGTCCAGCAGCTCGCGCGTGTTGAGCGCGCCGCCCATGTCCGCGCGCTGCAATGCCGCGCGCACATCCTTCACGCCGGAAAACGACGGGCTGCCCTTGACGACCATCATGCCGGCGGCGGCACTCGTCTCGCCGAGGCGGGTCTCCACCACGGCGCGGTCGCCGCTCGGCCGCAGCGCCATGGCATTGGCGCGCGCCGTCTCGCTCACGGCCTGCGCCGCCAGCAGCGCCAGCACGGACGGCAGCTCAAGCGTCTGCAGGGATTTTTCGTAGGAATCCATAGGGTGTCTCCTTTGCAGGGGAAAAATTCAGATTCAGATGCGCGCCACGCCGCTCTCGCGGGCGGCCTGCGCCACCGCCGCGGCCACAGCCGGACCGACGCGCGGATCAAATGCCTTGGGGATGATGTAATCGGCGCTCAGCTCCTCGGGCGTGATGAGCGCTGCGAGCGCGTGCGCGGCGGCGAGCTTCATGGGCTCGTTGATGTCGGATGCGCGCACGTCGAACGCGCCGCGGAAGATGCCCGGGAAAGCCAGCACGTTGTTGATCTGGTTCGGATAGTCGCTGCGGCCGGTGCTGACGACGGCCGCACCCGCGGCCTTGGCCTCTTCGGGGAAGATCTCCGGCGTGGGGTTTGCGCAGGCAAAGACGATGGCGTCGCGGTGCATGGTGCGCACCATGTCGCCCGTCAGCAGGCCAGGCTGCGACACGCCGATGAACACGTCCGCATCCCGGACGACATCCGCCAGCGTCCCCGCCTGACGGCGGAGGTTCGTGACCTCGGCCATCTCGGTCTTGATCCAGTTCATATTTTCGGTGCGGCCGGCATAGATCGCGCCCTTCCGGTCGCAGAGCGTCACATCGCGCGCACCGGCGCGCAGCAGCAGCTTGCTGATGGAGATCGCCGCCGCGCCTGCGCCGGAGACGACGATCTTCACGTCCTCCAGCCGCTTTCCGACCACGCGCAGCGCATTCGTCAGCCCCGCAAGCGTGATGATCGCCGTGCCGTGCTGATCGTCGTGAAAGACCGGGATGTCGCACAGCTCTTTCAGCTTGCGCTCGATCTCAAAGCAGCGCGGCGCCGCGATGTCCTCCAGATTGATGCCGCCGAAGCTGCCGGAGAGCAGGTACACCGTGCGCACGAACTCGTCCACATCCTTCGTGCGGATGCACAGCGGAAAAGCGTCCACATCTGCAAACGCCTTGAACAGCACGCACTTGCCCTCCATGACGGGCATCCCCGCCTCCGGTCCGATGTCGCCCAGACCGAGCACGGCCGAGCCGTCCGTGATGACGGCGCAGAGATTGTGCCGGCGCGTGAGCGTGTAGCTTTTATCCGGGTCGCGCCGGATCTCCAGACACGGCTGCGCCACGCCGGGCGTATACGCGAGCGACAGGTCGTCCTTCGTCGAGACCGGCACGCGGGCGTTGACTTCGATCTTGCCGCCCCACTGCTCGTGCAGCCGGAGCGATTCTTTTGCGTAATCCATGGTCAGTCCTCCTGTTTCGGGTGCACCATATTCTCGGGGCGCACCCACGCGTCAAACTCCTCGGCCGTGAGCAGGCCGAGCTCCACCGCCGCAGCCTTGAGCGTCTGCCCGGTGGCGTGGGCATGCTTTGCGATCCTTGCCGCGTTTTCATAACCGATGTGCGGGTTGAGCGCCGTGACGAGCATGAGCGAGGCGTCCAGATGCGCGCGGATGACATCGTGATTCGGGCGGATGCCGCGCACGCAGTTTGCCTCAAACGAATCCATCACGTCCGCAAGCAGCCGCGCCGACTGCAGGAAGTTGTAGATCGTCACGGGCAGAAACACGTTGAGCTGGAAGTTGCCCTGCGAGGCGGCAAAGCCGATGGCCGTGTCGTTGCCCATGACCTGCACGGCCACCATCGTGACGGCCTCGCACTGCGTGGGGTTGACCTTGCCGGGCATGATCGACGAGCCGGGCTCATTGGCCGGGATGATCAGCTCCCCGATGCCGCAGCGCGGTCCGGACGCGAGCCAGCGCACATCGTTTGCGATCTTCATCAGGTCGGCTGCCAGCGCCTTGAGCGCACCGTGGGCAAACACCATCTGGTCCTTGCTCGTGAGCGCGTGGAACTTATTCGGTGCGGACTCAAAGCTGTAGCCGAGCAGGGCGGAGATCTCCGCCGCCGCCAGATCGCCGAACGCCGCCGGCGCGTTGAGCCCCGTGCCGACGGCCGTGCCGCCGAGGGCAAGCTCGCGCAGCGCGCCGCACGCCTGCGTGAGCATGACGCGGTCATGGCCGAGCATGGCGCTCCAGCCGCTGATCTCCTGACCGAGCGTGAGCGGCACGGCGTCCTGCAGATGCGTGCGGCCGATCTTCACCACATCGCGGTACTCCGCGCTCAGGCGCTCGAGCGTCGCCAGCAGGCGGTCGACCGCCGGCAGCACCTGTTCCTCGAGCGCGACGCGCGCAGCCACGTGCATCGCCGTCGGGAAGGTGTCGTTCGAGCTCTGCGAGCAGTTGACGTGGTCGTTCGGGTGCACGAGCGTCTCGCCCAGCAGCTCATTGGCGCGGTGGGCGATGACCTCGTTGACGTTCATGTTCGTCTGTGTGCCGCTGCCGGTCTGCCAGACGGCGAGCGGGAAGTTGCCGTCGAGCGAGCCGTCAAGGATCTCGTGGCAGGCGGTCTCGATCGCGTCGGCACGGCGTGCATCGAGCACACCAAGCTGCGCATTCGCACGCGCGGCGGCAAGCTTTACGACCGCAAACGCACGGATGACCTCCGGCGGCATCTTCTCGGTGCCGATGCGGAAATTTTCAAAGCTGCGCTGCGTCTGCGCGCCCCAGTAACGGTCGGCAGGTACACGCACCTCGCCCATCGTGTCATGCTCCAGACGGTATTCCATCCTGTAACCTCTTTTCGCTAAAATCTCAGACAGCGTTATTATACGCCCATTTGCCCGTACACCGCAAGCCCACAAACGCGCAAAAAGCAGCGCCGTCCGGAGACGGCGCTGCTTTTATCAGCCCGCGCGGCGCAGCACCCAGAGCGCCTGGATCTGCCCGGCGAGCGTGTCGTAATCCCAGCTCTTGGCCGAGTTCGTGGGGCTGTTCGGGTCGTTGAGCGTGATCTTGTCGCCGCTGTGCCCGGTCAGGACGAGGAAGTGCCCGTCAGTCGTAAAATCGCCCGGGCCGACGACCACGATGATCGGGTTGCCGACGTCCAGATTGCGGTAGACGCGGTCCTTGTCCAGCGGGATCTGCGTCACGTCAAGGCCGAGCATCCGCCCGCCCTCGGAGATGAGCGCCCATTTGCTGCCGCTGCCGGGGACGTTGAACTGATTCTGCTCGGCAAACCGGCACATCCAGAGCGGATCCTTCGTCGTGTCGCCGGTAAGATAGATCGTCGCCATCGACAGGCACGTCGGTCCGCAGCCGGCAAGACCGATGATGCTCTCGTTATATTCCCGGTAGCCCCAGCGCTCGTCCCACTGCAGCAGCAGCGGCACGGTCTTTGACCCGGAGAGATTGCTGAGGTCGATCGTCGGGGTGAGATCCTTCTTCTTCGGGTAGTCGCGCACGAAATCGCGCGCGTCCGGGTTGCGGGCGTACAGCTGCACGAGCGCATCCGGGTAATCGGCGAGCGAGGTCTCGTGCTGCTCGGCGTAGGTGTGCAGCTCGCGCTGCGCATGCTCGGTGGTAGTCTTGCCGCTCGTGAAGATGCCGCGCGCGAACACGCCGAACACGATCAGCGCCAGCAGCACCACGAGGATCAGAACGCGGCCGCGGCCGCACTT
>ERZ1673738.2457-NODE-2457-length-23752-cov-22.061020_pt1 | contig 23752 bp, 23 predicted proteins | sample MGYA00580198_ERZ1673738 | MGnify/ENA primary metagenome ERZ1673738 (study PRJEB41218, sample SAMN15661784) | gut metagenome | host: Homo sapiens | place: Canada: London | collected 2015-08-20/2019-03-30 | study: EMG produced TPA metagenomics assembly of...
CGAGCCGCGGGTTGATCTGCGCGAGCCAGCGGCGGTGGTCGATGCCGTTGGTGACGTTCTTGAACTTCTCCGGCTCCATCTGGTACTGCCAGCGGAATACGTCGTGGCGCAGGATGTCGGAGTGCAGCGCGGAAACGCCGTTGACCGCCATGCCGCCCGCGATGCACAGGTTCGCCATGCGCACCTGCCCGTCCCAGACGATGGCCAGCTCCGCGGTCTTGGCGGGGTCATGGTAGAAGTTCTCGACCTGCTTCTGATAGCGGTGCGCGATCTCGGTGATGATCTCCCACACGCGCGGGAGCAGCGTCTCCATGAGCTGCTGCGGCCAGCGCTCGAGCGCCTCAGCGAGCACGGTGTGGTTCGTGTAGGCGACGGAATTTTTCGTGATGTTCCACGCGGTATCCCAGTCGAAGCCCGCATCGTCCATCAGAATACGCATCAGCTCGGGAATGACCAGCGCGGGGTGCGTGTCGTTGATCTGGATGACGTTCTTCTCGTGGAAGTTCGCCGCCGTGCCGTAGACCTCGATGTGCTTGCGCATGATGGACTGCATCGTGGCGGAGACGAAGAAATACTGCTGCTTGAGACGCAGCGACTTGCCCTCATAGTGGTTGTCCTCGGGATAGAGGATCTTGGCGATGGTCTCCGCCATCGCCTCCTGCTCGCTCGCGCGCAGGTATTCGCCCTGCGAGAACAGGCTCATATCCACCGGCGTCGGGGACTTCGCGTCCCACAGGCGCAGGAGGTTGACGTGCTCGGTGCCGTAGCCCGTGATCTCCATGTCGCAGGGCACGGCGAGCACCTTCGTCGCGCCCTCGGGCACGACGTGCAGCCGTCCGTTGTCCCAGAACTTGCGGACCGTGCCGCCGAAGAGCACCTCCTCCGTCTCCTGCGGCTTGGGCATCAGCCACGCGCCGCCGATGTCCTTCCAGTTGTCCGGCAGCTCGACCTGCTGCCCGTCCACGATGCGCTGGCGGAAGATGCCCAGCTCATAGCAGATGGAGTAGCCCGCGGCGGGGATGTCGAGCGTGGTCATGGAATCCAGATAGCAGGCGGCGAGGCGGCCGAGGCCGCCGTTGCCGAGGCCCGCGTCGGGCTCGACCTCGAAAATATCCGCCGCGCGGAAGCCCAGCTCGCCGATCGCCTCGCGCAGCACGCCGCTCACGCCGAGGTTGTAGGCGTTCTTTTCCAGGCTGCGGCCCAGCAGGAATTCCATGGAAAGGTAATGCACCTTCCGCTTTTCCTCGCGGCGCGTGGCCATTCGACTCTCCACACCGCGCTCGGTCATCACGTCGCGCAGCACCAGCGCCGCGGCGCGCATCACCTGCGCGTCGTCGGCCTCCTCGGGCGTCACGCCGAAGCCCAGGCGCAGCTTATCCGTAAGCGCCTGCTTCATTCCCTGTGTCGTTGTGATATCCATATTTCTTTGTACCTACCTTATTTGCAGATGGAATCGTAAATTTCGCGGTATTTTTTCGCGCTGCGCGCCCAGCTGAAATCCTCGGCCATGCCGCGCTTGCGCAGAGCCTTGTAGGCCTCCGGCTTCTGATGGTAAAGGTCCACCGCCTCGCCGATGACGTAGCACATATCGCCCGCGTTATAATTTGTAAAGGAAAAGCCGTTGCCCGCGCCGTTCCACGCCTCGTAGGCGTGAACGGTGTCCTTCAGCCCGCCGGTCTCGCGCACGATGGGCACCGCGCCGTAGCGCATGGCGATCATCTGGCTCAGGCCGCACGGCTCGCTCTTGGACGGCATGAGGAACAGGTCCGCGCCCGCGTAGATCTGCATGGCAAGGCTCTCGGAGTAGCCGAGATGCACCGCCACGCGGCCCGGGTACTTCGCCTGCGCCCAGGAGAAGAAGGACTCGTACTTCCCGTCGCCCTTGCCGAGCACGACGAGCTGCATATCCTTTTCCATGAAGTAATCGAGCGTCTCGCACACGAGGTCGAGTCCCTTGTGGCTCACGAGCCGCGAGACCATCGCGACCATGGGCGTGTCCTTTCTTTCGGCAAGGCCCATCATGCGCTGCAGCGCCGCCTTGTCCTTCGCCTTGCCGGCCATGCGCCGGAGCGAGTAGTTCGCCGTCAGGTTGGGGTCGCTCGCGGGATCGTAGCGCTCCATGTCGATGCCGTTGAGCACGCCGTGGAGCTTGCCCTCCACCATCTGCATCACGCTCTCAAGGCCGTGGGCGAAGTAGGCGTACTTGAGCTCCTGCGCGTAGGTGGGGCTGACGGCGGTCACGGCGTCCGCCGTGACGATCGCGCCCTTGAGCAGGTTCACGTCGCCGTCGAAGGCAAGCGTGCCGCCGGTGAACCAGCCCGCGTCAAGGCCGAAAAGGTCCTCGACCGTCTCGCGGCCGTAGCGGCCCTGATACTCGATGTTGTGGACGGTGATGACCGTGCGGACGGACTTGTAGAATTCCTCGCGCACCGCCTCGTCATGGATGTAGATGGGCACGAGCGCGGTCTGCCAGTCGTTGCAGTGGACGACGTCCGGCTTCTCCGGCAGCAGCGGCAGCAGCTCCGTCACCGCGCGGCAGAAGAAGGCGAAGCGCTCGCCGTCGTCATAATAGCCGTAAAGCTCGGGACGCTTGAAATACTGCTCGTTGTCCACGAAGTACCACGTCACGCCCTGCCGCTCGTAGGAGAAAAGTCCGCAGTACAGGCTGCGCCAGGCAAGGCGCACATAGGTGTAGCGCTCAAAGTGCAGCCGGTCGCGCCACGCGTCCGCGACGCTCTGGTAGAGCGGCAGAATGACGCTCACGCGGTCGCCGTTCGCGGCAAGCGACTGCGGCAGGCTGCCCGCAACGTCCGCAAGGCCGCCGGTCTTGCAGAAGGGAACGGCCTCGGATGTGACATAGAGAATGTTCATAGCTTTCCTCCTTATTCCGTGTATGCTTCAGACGATGCTGCCCTTGGAAATGACGATGGGGTAGCTCTCATGCCCCATGAGCGTGCGCCCGGGCAGGACCTCCACATATTTGTCGGTGATGACGTAGCGGAGCGTCACGCCGTCGCGCACGCGCGTGCCCTTGAAGAGAATGGAATCGCGCAGCTCCGCGCCCTTTTCCACCGTCACGCCGGGGAAGAGGATGCAGTTCTCCACGCTGCCCTCGATGGTGCAGCCGTCGGCGACGAGCGAATTTTTCACGCGGCTGCCCGGCGCGAAATAGCTCGACGCCTCGTCGTCCTCCTTGGCGAGGATGGGCCGCGCGGCGGCAAAGAGCTCGGCGCGGATGGAGCCTTGCAGCAGCTCCATCGAGCGGTCGTAATACTCCTGCACGGAGCGGAGCTGGGCGGCGTAGCCGTCCCAGACGTAGCTCTGAAGCTTCAGCCGTCCGGTCATGCCCGCGAGCACGTCGCGGCGGAAGCTGTATTTATCCTGCGCGGAGCACTCGTCCACGAGCGTGAGCAGCAGCTGCTTGCTGAGAATGTAGATCTCCAGCGAGCGGTGGCCGCGCGGCGCGGTCGGCGCGCACCAGACCTGCCCGATCGCGCCGTCGCTCTCGAGCGTGAGGTAGGTCGCGTTGTCCACGAAGCCGCCGTTCGCCGTGCAGACGGCGGTGATGTCCGCGCCGCTCTCCAGATGCGCGGCAAACACGTCCGCGAGCGGCAGATTGATGATAAGGTCGCTGTCGGAGAGCACGACGTAGTCCTGCCGTATCCCCTGTAAGTACGAGCGGACGCCGGCAAGGGCCTCCATCTTGCCGCGGAACTCGCCGCTGCGGTAGGCGCGGGTATCGGCGAAGGGCGGCAGGATACGCAGCCCGCCGTACTTGCGCGCCATGTCCCAGGTCTTGCCGTTGCCGATGTGGTCAAGCAGGCTCTGGTAATTGCCGTGCAGCACCACGCCGACGTCGGTGATGCCGGCGGCGTGCAGATTGGAGAGCATGAAATCGACGACGCGGTAGCGTCCGCCGAACGGGATGGAGGCGGGCATCCGGCGTTCCGCCAGCTCGCGCAGTCCCGGCTCCTGTTCGTAGGAGAAAATAATGCCGTGCAGTCCGTTCATCGTACCGTCTCCTTTCCTTCGCGGTTGAGCATCCGGTTCGCCTTGAGCGTGCGGCCCGCCTCGACCTGTGCCTCGGGGCCGACGACCGTGATGCCCCACTCCTCCGGCGGCGCCGCCTCGGGCGACGCGCCGACGCGGGCGTTCTCGCCCACGCGGACGTTCTCGCCGAGGATGGCGTAGGCGACCCTCGCGCCGCGCTCGACGACCGCGCCGGGCATGAGGATGGAATACTCCACCTCCGCGCCCTCGGCGACGGTGCAGCGCTGCGAGAGCACGGAATTGCGCACCGCGCCCTCGACCTCCGAGCCGCGGGTGACGACGCTGTGGTCGACCTCCGCCGTCTCGCCGAGGTAGGCGGGCGGCTCGCTCTCCGCGCGGGCGTAGATGGGCCAGTCCTTATCGAGCAGGTTCAGCCCGCTGCCCTGCGCGAGCATATCCATGTTCGCGTCCCAGAGGGAATCGAGCGTGCCGACGTCCTTCCAGTAGCCCTCGAAGCGATAGGCGGACATCTTCTCGCCGGCATTCAGCATGGCGGGGATAATGTTCTTGCCGAAGTCGTTGCTCGAGTCCGCGTCGTTCTCGTCCGCGATGAGGTAGGCGCGCAGCTTCTTCCACGAGAAAACGTAAATGCCCATCGAGGCAAGGTTGCTCCTGGGCTGCTTCGGCTTTTCCTCAAACTCCGTGATGGTGTCCTCGCCGTCGACGTTCATAATGCCGAAGCGGCTCGCCTCGTCCCAGGGCACCTCCATCACGGCGATGGTGCAGTCGGCGTGCACACGCTTGTGGTGCGCGAGCATGGCGGCGTAGTCCATCTTGTAAATGTGGTCGCCGGAGAGAATGAGCACATAGTCGGGATCGTACATATCCACGAAGCCGATGTTCTGGTAGATGGCGTTCGCCGTGCCCTTGAACCACGTCGCGCCCTTCGCGCTCTGGTAGGGCGGGAGAATGTGTACGCCGCCGTCCGAGCGGTCAAGGTCCCAGGGCTGGCCGTTGCCGATGTAGCGGTTGAGCTCCAGCGGGCGGTACTGCGTGAGCACGCCGATGGTGTCGATGCCGGAGTTCGCACAGTTGGAAAGGGGAAAGTCGATGATGCGGAACTTCCCGCCGAACGGGACGGCGGGCTTTGCCATGTTCTCCGTCAGGACGTAAAGGCGGCTGCCCTGTCCGCCGGCGAGCAGCATGGCGATGCACTCTTTTTTCATGCCGGTAATTCCTCCCTTGCCTTGCTTTTTTTCGCTTTCGGTTTCTTATATTCGCCCGCGCCGCGCAGGATGACCGCGCCGAGCGGGGGGATGGTCATGGCAATAGACTGCTCGCGTCCATGCGAGGGGATCGCCTGCGTTCGGACCGGCTTTTCGTTGCGCCACTCGCCCGTGCCGCCGAACGCGGTATCATCCGTGGAAAGCTCCTCGCGCCACGTTTTCCGCTGTGGGACGCCGAAGCGGTAGTCCCGGTAGCCGTTGGGCGAGAAGTTGACCGCGACCAGCAGCTCCTCGCCCGCGCCGTCGCGGCGGACAAAGACGACGGTGTTATCCTCGTTGTCGTCCGCGACGAGCCACTCAAAGCCCGCCCAGTCAAAGTCGATGCGCCAGAGCGCGGGGTTCGTCAGGTAGTACCGGTTGACGGCACGGAAGAAATCCTGCATCCTGCGGTTGGCGTCGTTTTCGAGCAGATACCAGTCGAGCTGACCGGCAAAATCCCACTCGTGCCACTGGCCCAGCTCCGCGCCCATGAAGGTGAGCTTCTTGCCCGGGTGCGTGAGCATATAGACCATGAAGCTGCGCACGCCCGCGAGCTGCCGCCACTCGTCGCCCGGCATCTTGCCGCGCAGGCTGCCCTTCATGTACACCACCTCGTCGTGCGAGATGGGCAGCACGAAGTTTTCGGAAAAGGCGTACATCAGCGAGAAGGTGAGGTCCTTATGATGGAACTGGCGGAACCACGGGTCGAGCTTGAGGTAGTGGCACATATCGTTCATCCAGCCCATGTTCCACTTGAGGTTGAAGCCCAGCCCGCCGTCCGAGACCGGATAGGTCACGAGCGGCCACGCGGTCGATTCCTCCGCCACCATCATCACGTTCGGATCAATGGCAAAGGCGGCGGTGTTGAGCGCGCGCAGGAAGTCGATGGCCTCCAAGTTCTCGTGGCCGCCGTTTTTGTTCGGCGTCCACTCGCCCGCCTCGCGCCCGTAGTCGAGGTAGAGCATGGACGCCACCGCGTCCACGCGCAGGCCGTCAAGGTGATATTCCCGCAGCCAGTAGGCGGCGGACGAGAGCAGGAAGCTCTTCACCTCGCCGCGCCCGTAGTCGAATACGCGCGTGCCCCAGCCCGCGTGCTCGCGCTTTTTTGGGTCGGCGTACTCGTAGCACGGCTCGCCGTCGAAGTCGATGAGGCCGTGCTCGTCCTTGCAGAAGTGCGCGGGCACCCAGTCAAGAATGACGGAGATGCCCCTTCGGTGCATCATGTCCACGAAGTACATGAAGTCGTGCGGCGTGCCGTAGCGCGAGGTCGGCGCGAAGTAGCCGGTGCACTGGTAGCCCCACGAGTCGTCGAGCGGATACTCGGTCACGGGCATCAGCTCCACGCAGTTGTAGCCGAGGTCGGCGGCGTACTCGCTCAGCTCGTCCGCGAGCGAGCGGTAGTCGTAAAAATCGCCGTTTTCGCGCCGCCGCCACGAGCCGAGGTGAACCTCGTAGATGTTGAGCGGACGGTCATAGACCGGCTGCTTTGCCGCAAGGTACGCGCCGTCGCCCCAGTCGTAGCCCGCAAGCTCGTAGAGCTTGCTCGCCGTGCCGGGGCGCGTCTCGGCGTGGAAGGCGTAGGGGTCGGCCTTGAAGGTCACCGCGCCGCTCTGCGCGGTGACGGCGAACTTATAGGTGTCATACTCTGAAAGGCCCGCGACCTCCGTCTCCCAGATGCCGCCATCGAGACGGCGCATCGGATGCGCGGTGGGGTCCCACGCGCAGAAATCGCCCACGACGCTCACGCTCCCCGCGTGCGGCGCCCAGACGCGGAACACCCAGCCGTCCGGCGTGCGGTGCGCGCCGAGCGTGCGGTACAGCTCCGTTGCGCTGCCGCCATAAAAGGCGGCGAGATCAAAATGCTCCATGGCGCTTGTCCTCCCTCTTTTCAGCATACGCGCCCGCGGGCGCGAAAAACGTCGGATCTACTTGCCCAGCTTACGGTCCTCGCTCCACCGGGTGAGCTTGGTCTTGTTGCCCTTTTCGTCCATCACATAGGTGTTGTTGAGCTGATTTCGCAGGTCGCCGAGCACGGAATTCACATACTCCTGCCGCAGCGCCGCGCGCTCGACCTTCTCCTCGTCGGTCAGCTCCCGCTCCTTCGCGAGCTTGGCAAGCTCGTTGATGCGGTCGATCTTCTTCTGTTCCATCTTGCATCTCTCCTTACAGATACCGGCGCAGCAGAATGCCCGTGCGCCCCTTTTTGCTCAGGCCGCCGACCTCGGCGACCTCAAATTTTCCCAGTCCCCGCGCGGAAATGACGTCGCCCTGTGCCACGCTCGCGTCGCCCTTGGTGACCTCGCGATAGTTTTTCTGCACGCGTCCCGCGGCGATCAGCTCCGCAGCCTTGCCGCGGCTCATGGAAAAGCCCGCGGCGGTCACGGCGTCGAGCCGCAGCGTCGCCACCGTGTCCCGGATCTCCTTGACCTTCTGCTCCGGCACGCGCAGCGCGTCCGCGCCGATGGCCGTCAGGCGCAGCGCCGTGCGCCCCGCGCCCGTCCAGTTGTCGAGCAGATATTGCGCGACGCCCGCGCTCACAATGAGGTCGGCGCTCCCCTCGCTCACGAGGATGTCGCCGAGCGTCTCGCGCTCCACGCCGAGCGCCATGAGGCTGCCGAGCAGGTCGCGGTGCGTGGGGTGCTCGCTCTCGTGCCACGCCGCGCGGAGAAACGCCATCGCGTCGGACGCGTCGGCCTCCTCCTGCCAGTCGGGCAGGAAAAAGAGCATCCGGCGCTCCGCGCCCTCGTAGCCGCCGAGGAGGGCGAAGCCCTCGTGGATCGCGGCGGCGCGGAGCAGGTCCCGCGCGCCCTGCGCCTCGGCCGGGCTTAAAAACGCCGTGTTCGTGGGCAGGTTCCGCTGCCGGCACTGGTCATATTTATCCAATATGTGCCCCAAAAGCACACGCTCCTCCGCGCTTTTCGCCGCGCGGTCCAGTAAGCTCCGTCGATCCATGGTATCGTTTCCATCCGTTATTTTTCAGGTACTATTGGTACAAGGGTATCCTATCACAAAACTGACGCACTTTCAATAGACAGTGTATAAAACTTCATGCACGCGCACCGCACCGCAAATCGGCGCAAATGCCGACGCATGAAGCTTTTGTGCATCCTTTCCGATTGCCCCGCTGGGGCGAGGAAAGGGCACATTTCAATTTTTGCTGTGCTTTTGCACAGCAAAAAACAGAACGACCCCGAGGGGTCGTTCTCAGTCTATCGGAAAGCCTCGCAGAGTTTCGCGTCCGCAGGCGCGAAAGATGTATGATCCGTTTTCTGCCGCGACCTGTGCGTGGCAGAAAACACTTTGCGCGGAGCAAGCGTCGAATTGTCCGCTGTCAGCGGACAACCGAGGCGCAGAGCGCAGCGAATCTTTCTCGAAAAAGTGGCTTTGCCACTTTTTCGACAGCCTCAGAGAACGACCCCGAGGGGTCGTTCTCTGTCAGCCTTTAATTGTTGATGCGCACCACGCAGCGGACCGTGGCGCCGCCGACGCTCGCCGTCACGTTGGCCGTGCCGGCCTTGACCGGCTTGAGCTTGCCGTCCGCGCTGACCGTCACCACGGAGGTGTCCTCGCTCGACCAGGTCGCCGCCGCGTCGGTGCCGCGCAGAATGAGCTGAATGGAATCGCTCATCCGGATCGTGCAGTCGAAGCGGCCGCTGTCGTCCTTCTTCAGCGTCGTGCCGACATTTGTCCCGACCGTCAGCGCCGAGGGATCGACCGTGGGCGTCGTCGGCTCCGGCTCCTCCACCACCGGCGGCGTCGGGTCATCGGGTGTCGGGTCAACCGGCGTGGGATCGACGGGTGTCGGGTCGACCGGCGTGGGATCGACGGGCATCGGGTCGACTGGCGCGGGATCGACGGGCGTCGGGTCGACTGGCGCGGGGTCGACGTTCTCCACATCGTTCGCGCGGTCCTCCTGAATTTTTTCCATGAATTTGCCGCCGAAGAGATACCAGGAAAAGACGACCAGCACCACCAGCAGCACCGCGATGAGCGGTCCGCGGGCGGAGTGCGTGTGCTTTCGCTCCGCCACGTGATGCCCGCCTCTGCGCTTGCCGGACACCTTGCGCGGGCGATCCTCCTCTTCGCAGAAGGGACAGCGGCGATAGCTTGAGGAATACTTTTCTCCGCAGACGGGGCATTTGATGAGGTCCATACATTATCCTCCCGAAAACACGGACGCAGGGCGCCCGCGCGAAAAACTTATTTACATAATACTTTCTTTTTGCCCCGCCGTCAACCGTTCTTCCCTTTTTTCGAGGAATTTTTTTCGTCGGCGGTCGATCGCCCTTGCAATTTGCCGCCGCGCTTTTTATAATAGAGACAGACAAGCGAACAACGGGGGAGGATATCACGCCTATGAGCACCATTTTCATCGGCATTGCCGGCGGCACCGGCTCCGGCAAGACCACGCTCACGCGCCATCTCAAGGAGCATTTCGGCGACGCCGTCACCGTCATCGGACACGACAGCTATTATAAGCGGCAGGACGGCAAGACCTACGAGGAGCGCTCCAAGGTCAACTACGACCATCCCGACGCCTTTGAAACGAGCCTGCTCGTCGAGCACCTCAAGGCTCTCAAGGCGGGCCGCAGCATCCAATGCCCCGTCTACTCCTATGTGGACCACAACCGCACGGACGAAACCGTCGAGGTCTTCCCCACCAAGGTCATCATCGTCGAGGGCATCCTCATTTTCCAGGACCCGACCCTGCGCGATATGTTCGACATTAAAATTTTCGTCGAGACCGACGCCGACGTGCGCATCCTGCGCCGCGCCCTGCGCGACATCCGCGACCGCGGCCGCACGCTCGAGAGCGTCATCACGCAGTACCTCACGACCGTCAAGCCCATGCACGAGCAGTACGTTGAGCCGAGCCGCAAGTACGCGGACATCATCGTGCTCGAGGGCGGGCACAACCTCGTCGCGCTCGACATGATCATGCAGCGCATCGCCAGCCACATCGCGAGCGAGGACTGAGCAAGGCACACAGCAAAAAAAAAGCAGCCGGCCGGCTGCTTTTTCTTTTTGCATTTACGCGCCCGCAAAGCGGAACACCACGCCCACGAGGGCGGAAAGGCCGATGAACACGATGGGGTGCCAGTTCTTCGTCTGCCTGACCCAGCGCGTGAGCACGAGCAGCACGGCGGCAAGGATAATTCCCTGCCAGAAGAGCACGCCGCCGGTGAGCCAGAAGGTCTCGCGCAAGACGACAAGTCCCGCCGCCGTGATGAGCGCGGTGGACGCGGGACGCAGGCCGTAGAACGCACCCGCGACGTACTTACTGTCGCGGAACGCCTGCAGGAAAGCCGCGACGATGAGGATCACAATGACGCTCGGCGCAATGAGGCCGACGGTCGCCGTCACCGCGCCGGGCACGCCCCCGGTCAGGAAGCCGACGTAGGTCGCCATGTTGACGCCGATGGGGCCGGGGGTGGACTCGGACACGGCGATCATGTCCGCGAGCTGCGCGCGGGTGAACCAGCCGGTCTTATCCGCCATATCGTAGAGGAACGGAAGTGTGGCCATGCCGCCGCCGATGGCGAAAAGGCCGGTCTTGAAAAATTCCCAGAAGAGCTGTAAATAGAGCATCATTCCGCCTCACCGCCTTTCTTGAGCGCGACCTGCAGCACAATGCCGCTGACCGCCGCGAACAGCACGAAGATCACCGGCGAGAGGTCGGTGAGCAGCGACGCGAGCAGGATGACCGCATAGAGCGCCAGCGTCTTTTTGTCGACGACGGACTTCTTCCACAGCTTCACCACCGCGTTGAAGATCAGCACGCACACGCACACACGGATGCCCGCGAAGGCGTTTTTGACCCAAGCGACCTCGGCAAAGGTCGTGATAACGCCGGCGAGGAGGGATATAATAATGAGCGAGGGGAACACGACGCCGAGGGTAGCCACCACGCCGCCGATATTGCCGAGCACCTTGCGCCCCGCAAAGGTCGCGGTGTTCACCGCGATAACGCCCGGGGTGCACTGACCGATGGCGAACCAGTCCGCCAGCTCCTCCTCCGTCGCCCATCCCTTATTCTCCACGACCTCGCGCTGCAAAATAGGCAGCATCGCGTAGCCGCCGCCGAAGGTCATCACACCGACCTTGGCGAAGGTATAAAACAGTTCCCAGAGTCTCTTTGCCATAGCGTCTCCTTTTTATTCCACATAGCCGTATAGACCGCGCACGGAGACCTCCCCCGTGCGGATGGTCTCGACCCTGCCGTCCTCATGCCGCACGACAAGGCCGAACTGATCGTCCACGTCCAGCGCCGTGACCTTCTCCTTTACATCCTGCCATAAAAGCTGCACCTCGCGTCCGAGCGTCAGGCAGTCGCGGCGGTAGGCCGTGAGGTAGGACGCCGTATCGCCGCTTTGCAGCGCGGCGTAGAGCTTGTCAAGCTCCTCAATGAGCGCGGCGGCCAGCGCCGCGCGCTGCACGCGCTTTCCTGTTTCCAGATAGAGCGAGGTCGCCACCTCGCGGAGCTCCGGCGGGAAGTCCTCCGACGCATTGTTGCAGTTGACGCCGATGCCGATGACGGCGTATTGCAGCGCACCGCTCTCACCCTCGAGCGACAGCTCGGTGAGCGTGCCGCTGAGCTTCTTGCCGTTCAGGACAAGATCGTTCGTCCACTTGATCTGCGGCCGCACGCCGCAGGTGCGCTCCACCGCATCGCAGGCCGCCACCGCGCCGAGTGCCGTGAGCGGCAGTATCTTCTCCGGCGCGAGCTGCGGGCGCAGCAGCGCCGAGAGATACACGCCGCGCCCCGGGCCGCTTGAGAAGCTGCGGCCGCGCCGTCCGCGCCCCGCAGTCTGCTCGTCGGCCACCGCCACCGCGCCGTCCGGCGCGCCCTCCGCGGCAATGCGCTTGAGATAGCTGTTCGTGGAATCCACGCTCTCAAAGCACTCAAGTGTGCGCCCGACTATTTTCGTCTCGCCGAGGCGGCGGCGCAGCTCGCGCTCGCTGAGCACGTCCGGCGAATCCGCCAGCCGGTAGCCCAACCCCGTCTGCGCCTCAATGGTGTAGCCGTCGCGCCGCAGGGCGCCGACCGCCTTCCACACCGCCGCGCGGGAGATGCCGAGCTGCGCGGAGATGTCCTCGCCGGAGACGAAGTCTCCCGCCTGCGCGCTGAGCAGCGCAAAAATTTTTTCCTTACTCACCGACTCGCCCGCCTCCTGCTCATTTCCTGAAATTTGTAACCGTTTTGTTGTTGACGAACGGCGCCGAAGCACCTACAATAAGGTATTGCAGCGGCTTGCGGCGCGGATATTGTAGCACGCATTCCGCCGTTTGTAAACCACTCTTCCTTTTTTCATTTTACTGTAGGAGCATCCACCGTGAGCTTTTCGACCTTACCGTTTCTCTTTTATTTTCTGCCCGCCTTTCTGGCGGTATACTATATTGTCCCTGCCCGCTTCCGCAACGCTGTGCTCGCACTGGGGAGCCTGCTCTTCTATTGGCTCAGCGCGGGTACGGGCGCGCTTCTCGTGCTGGTCGCGCTCATTCTCGTCAACTTTGCCGCGGGGCGGCTGATCGAGGACGCGCACGGCGACGAGCGGCGCGCCTGGCTCATCCTCGCGCTCGCGTGCGATGTGGGCAGTCTCTTTTATTTCAAGTACATGGGTTGGTTTCTGGAAAATCTGGGCAGACTGACGAATACCGACTTTTCCTTTTTCCGTGTCGCCCTGCCGCTCGGCGTGAGCTTCTATGTATTTCAGAGCATCGCCTACGTCGCGGACGTCTACCGCGGCGACGCCGAGGCCGAGCGCAGCCTTTTGGACTATGCCGCCTTTCAGGCAATGTTCCCCCAGCTCGTCATGGGTCCCATCCTGCGCCTGCGCGATGTGAGCGCGGAGCTGCACACGAATCGTCCCTTCTCCCGCGCGGCGGTCGAGAGCGGCTTTTCGCTTTTTGTGGTCGGGCTTGGCTGCAAGGTCGTTCTGGCCGACCAGCTCGCCTCGCTGTGGACGGCGCTCGAACGCATCGGCTTCGCCTATCTTTCCGCGCCGCTGGCGTGGTTCGGCGCGGTGGGCTACAGCCTGCAGCTTTACTACGACTTCGCGGGCTACTCGCTCATGGCGATGGGGCTTGCCCGTATGCTCGGCTTTGTGATCCCGCGCAACTTCGACCTGCCCTATTGCTCACGCTCCATCTCCGAATTCTGGCGGCGCTGGCACATCACGCTCGGCACCTGGTTCCGCGACTACCTCTATATCCCGCTCGGCGGCAGCCGGAACGGCAAGCGCCGGCTTCTTCTGAGCCTGTTCGTTGTATGGACGCTCACGGGTCTCTGGCACGGCGCGGCGTGGAATTTCGTCCTGTGGGGCCTTGTGCTCTTTGTGTTCATCGCGCTGGAAAAGTTCTGCATCGGCGGCTTTTTAGAGCGTCACCGCTTCCTCTCGCGTCTCTATTTTCTCTTTCTTATTCCGCAGACGTGGGTGGTATTCCGCATCTCTGATCTCGGCGAGCTGGGGGACTACTTCTCCCGTCTCTATCCCTTCCTCAGCAGCGGCGAGAGCGTGTTTGCCGGCGATCTTCTGCGCCAGCTGGAAAGCTACTGGTGGCTCTTTGCTCTCGGCATTCTCCTCGCCACGCCGTGGCCGCGCCGCTTCTATGAAAAGTACCGCGCGACGCCGCTCGTCTGGCTGCCGCTGTTCGCGGTGTTCTGGCTGTGTCTCTATCTCATCGCGACCGGCACGGGCAACCCGTTCCTCTACGCCCGCTTCTGAATTTTTCCGAAGGAGGTCTTTCCATGTCCCACTTTTCTCCCCTGCTGTGGCTGTGCGCGGTGAGCGCCGCAGCGCTCAATTCCTTCACCGCGCTCGACCCCACCGGCGCTTACGAGCAGTATCTCGACGCGCTGGGCGAGAATACGCCCGCCATCGCCGCCTTTTTTGATGCCGCCGAGAGCGGCGTCTTCCCGTGGACGATCCCCGGCGTGTCCGAGCCGATCCCAAGCCCTGTGCCCGATCTCCTGCCCCAGCCGCCCGAGGTGGTCGATCCGGTGATCCCCGACGAGCCGGAGGAGCCGGTCAGCCAATTTACCACGGTAGACGCGAGCTATTTTGACGACGCGCTCTTTCTCGGCGACTCGCACACCGACGGCTTCCACGACTACGCGGGGCTGGGCAACGCGACCTACTTCACCAAGAACGGTCTGACGGTAAAGGACGCCGTGGAAAAGAGCTTCATCGAGCTGGACGGCAAAAAGGTCACGCTCGCCGAGGCGCTCGGCACGAGGCAGTTCGGCAAGGTCTATATCCTCCTCGGCATCAATGAGATCGGCGCTTACACCGCCGCGGACTGGGCGGCCCAGTACAAATCGCTGCTCGATCTCGTGCGCGAAAAGCAGCCCGACGCGGTCATTTTCATCCAGTCCATCTTCCACACCACGCAGAAAAAGTCGGATAGCTCCTACTTCAAAAACGAGGTCATCAACGAGCGCAACGCCGCCATCGCGCAGCTGGCGGACGGCAAAACGATCTTCTACCTCGACCTCAATCCGCTCTTCGACGACGAGAACGGCGCGCTGCGCGCCGACTACTCCGGCGACGGCGTTCATGTCCGCGCGCCCTACTATGTGCAATGGCGCGATCATCTCTATCGGTTCGGCGTGGTGAAATAACGTAAAAAATCGCTTCCCTGATCGGGAAGCGATTTTTTATCTGCTGTTTTCGGGAGAAATTACTCCCAGCGGTCCGCCTCGGGCGTGCCGTTCACGTGCTTGACGACCAGTCCCGTCAGGGCAAAGAGGGCGATGGCGTTGGGGATGACCATGAGGTTATTGAACATATCGCTCAGCTCCCACACGAGGTCGCTGGAGGTCAGCGTGCCGAGGAAGATGAACACCAGCGCGATGACGGTGTAGACGACCGTGGACCTCTGACCGAAGAGGTAAGCCATGTTGATCTTGCCGAAGAGGTTCCAGCCGAGGATGGTGGAAAAGGCGAAGAAGAACAGGCAGACCGCGACGAACATCGCGCCCGCGCTCTCGCCGAAGACGACGCCGAAGGCGGTCTGGGCAAGGTTGGTCTTCTTGAGCACGTCCTGCGCCGCAGCCGCGCCGCAGCCATGGAGCGGGCCGCCCTCGGTGTAGAGGGTGGAGATGATGACGAGGGCGTTGAGGGTGAGGACCACGAAGGTGTCGATGAACACGCCGATCATGGCGACGACGCCCTGCTGGTGGGGATTCTTGACGTTGGCCTGCGCGTGGGCGTGAGGCGTGGAGCCCATACCGGCCTCATTGGAGAACAGGCCGCGCTTCGCGCCCTGGGAGAGCGCGATCTTCAGCGCCGCGCCGAAGCCGCCGCCGATGATGGCCTGCGGAGCGAAGGCATACCGGAAGATCATGCCGAAGGTCGCGGGGACGTACTTGATGCGGGCGATGAGGACGATCAGTCCGCCGGCCAGGAAAACAGCCGCCATGATGGGCACGATCTTCTCGGTCACGGAGGCGAGGCGCTGCACGCCGCCGAGGAAGATGAAGCCGCAGATGGCGACGAGCACCACGCCGATGATCCACGTCGGCACGCCGAATGCGTTGGAGAAGGTCTCGCCGATGGAGTTGGACTGCACCATGCAGCCGAAGAAGCCGAGCGCCAGAATGATGGCGACGGCGAAGAAGCCCGCGAGGAACTTGCCGAAGCCGCCCTTGAAGGCGGTGGTGATATAGTAAACAGGGCCGCCGAGGACGTTGCCGTCCTTATCCACGGTGCGCGTTTCCTGCGCGAGCGTGGCTTCCGCGTAGATGGTCGCCATGCCGAGGAAGGCGATGACCCACATCCAGAAGATGGCGCCGGGGCCGCCGGTGAGGATCGCGCCGGACGCGCCGACGATATTGCCGGTGCCGACCTGCGCCGCAATGGCGGTGGCGAGCGCCTGGAAGGAGCTCATGCCGCTCTCCTGCTTTCCGCCGCGGAGACTGAGGCTGCCGAACACGCTGTTCCAGCCCTCCTTGAAGTGACGGACCTGCACGAAGCGGGTCTTGATGGAGTACCACAGACCAACGGCGATGAGCAGCGCGACCAGAATGTAGTCGGACAGGTAGCCGTTGATCTTCTGCACAATGGGGAGAAGTGTTTCAGTCATGGGAAATTTCCTCCTAAAAATATTGTGCCCCGCTTTTCTTCCTCCTCTCGCTTTGCAGACAAAGCAAAAAACAGGGCCGCCGAAGAAATCGACAGCCCTGATCCAAATTCCCATCTATGAAAAAACAGCGCAGCAAAACCGCATAACGGTTTCCTGCCCTGTCTTCTTTGCCTGAGAGATTCAACCCGCGCGGGGCCTTACACCTTCGGCACTCATTGCTGAGATTTTCCAGAGCCATCTCCACCCCCAGTCTCCCTGCGGATTCAAGGGGCTTCTACGAACTAAGGACAGGATACCCGCCTTTTCGCCGCTTGTCAACAGGGATTTTAACGCGCTCTGAACGGAGAGAGGAGAAAACGGCTGCTTTGCAGCCGTTTTCTTTCTCTTTTTCGGGAATTGTTCAAATTTGCCAAATTTTTCTCTTTTTCGCGGCGGGATTTGGCGTTGTATTTAAGTTTTCTATCGAAGATGCAGATCAATTAGAATTGTCTATCAATTCTCCGGATCGCCAGCTCCTCGTAGCCGGTCCCCTCGTCGCGCTCGCGGGTAAAGACGGTGTCCGGCAGCTCGGCGAGGACGATCTCCGCCGTGGTGTTCACAAGGCAGCCGGGGCGCAGATGTCCGCCGAACACGCTCAGGTCACGGCGGGCAAGGCTCGCGTGCAGGTGGCTGCCGTGCTCGCTGACCGTGCCCATGAGCGAGACGATCTCCACATCCTCCGTGCCGCTCTGCACATCGACGCCGCTCGCGTCGCGCAGCTCCCAGCGGTAGACGCAGCCGACGGCAGAGAGCACGACGCCCGCGGCGATATGATGCGCGTCGGCATAGCGTTGGATGCTCTCATACAGATCGTCGCCGCGATGCAGGCGAAAGCAATGGTACATGGCGCTTCTCCTTTACACCACCTGAAAGAGGTAGAATTTGAGGTAGTCCGTCTCCGGCACGTTCCAGAGGATCGGATGGTCGGGGGATTGCTGACGGGCCTCGATCTGGCGCAGCTCCACGCCCGCGTCCAGCGCGGCGGAGCGCAGCATTTTTTCAAACAGCTCGCTCGGCATGAAGTGGCTGCACGAGGCGGTGGCGAAGTAGCCGCCGCGCGGCAGCAGCCGCAGGGCGCGGAGGTTGATATCCTTATAGCCGCGCTCGGCGCTTTTCACCGTTTTGCGCGACTTGGTGAAGGCCGGCGGGTCGAGGATGATAAAGTCATACGGCTTGCCGCCCTTTTTCTCCAGCTCGGTGAGAAGGTCGAACACGTCCGCGGTCAGGAAGTCCATGCGGCCCTCCAGCCCGTTGCGCACGGCGTTCGCGCGGGCCATGTCGATGGCGCTCTGCGAGATGTCCACGGCGGTGACGTGCTCCGCGCCGCCCCGCGCGGCGTTGAGCGCAAAGGAGCCGGTGTGGGTGAAGCAGTCGAGCACGCGGCGGCCGCGGGCAAGGCGCGCGACCGCGAGGCGGTTATACTTCTGGTCGAGGAAGAAGCCGGTCTTCTGACCGTTCTCCACGTCCACGCGGTAATAGACGCCGTTCTCGCAGATCTCCGTCACGGCGCTCGCGGGCACGTCCCTGCCCTCGAGCGGGAACCAGCCCTTCCCCTGCTCCATACCCTCAAGGGCGCGGATGGCCGCGTCATTGCGCTCGAAAACGCCGTCGATCACAACGCCGTCCTCGGCGAGGACCTCGACGAGCAGCGGGAAAAGCATCTCCTTGATGCGCTCCATGCCGACGGAGAGGGTCTGCGTGACGAGCAGGTTTTCAAAGCGGTCCACCGTCAGGCCGGGGAAGCCGTCCGCCTCGCCGAAGATGACGCGGCAGCAGGAAACGTCCGCGCCCATGACGGTCTTGCGGTAGTCCCAGGCGTAGCGGATGCGGCAGCGCCAGAAGTCCGCATCGAAGCGGTCGTTCGCGTTGCGGGAGAGCAGACGGATACGGATCTTGCTCTCGCGGGAGAAAAAGCCGCTGCCAAGGTATTTCCCTTTCTCGCTCACCGCGTCCACGAGCGCGCCGTTTTCCACGCCCTCGGGCGCGGAGACGATCTCCTGCGCGTAGATCCACGGGTGGCCGCCCTCGACCCAGCGGGTCCCCTTGGCGGTGATGGTGAAGCGGGGATAGGCTCTTTCTGCTTTCATGGCGTGACCTGCCTTCCTGATATTCTCGGAAAACTATAGCACAGGGCAAGAGAAAAGGCAAGGCGGGCGCCTTGCCTTTTCCGATCGTTTTTTACTTGCACAGTCCGCTCAGCTCCTCGCAGAAGCTCTGCGCCGAGGCTTCGTCCCGCATGACGACGAGCACCGTATCGTCGCCGCAGACGCAGCCGATCATGGCGGGCAGATCGTCCATCGCGTCGAAGGCCGCGCCCGCCGCGCTGGCAAGGCCCGGCATCGTCTTGAGGACCACAAGGTTCTGCGCGTAGTCCACACTCAGGCTGCACTCGCGCAGGATGCGCTGGAGCCGGTCGTTAAAGTCGCAGCCCGTCGAGCGCGCCGAGGAGGCGTAACGGTAGCGTCCGCCGCCGCACGGCTCTTTATACAGGTGCAGCTGCTTGATGTCGCGGGAAACGGTCGCCTGCGTGCTGGGGATGCCGCATTCGGAAAGCCGCTCGAGCAGCTCCTCCTGCGTTTCGATCGCGTACTGCGCGATCAGTTCAAGGATCTTCTCTTGTCGCTTGCTCTTCATAGCCTACCCCCACCGTATGTTATTTCATGCGTGGTTCTGCGGCTATTATACCGTAATATCAAAAATTATGCAACGATGTATGCAAAAATAACCGTTCACTGGCACATGCGGCACACGCCGCGCGGAAATCAGTGGAATACGCGGGCGACGCGGTGCATCAGCGCGGAGGTCAGGCCGCAGCCCTCGTCGTCGCCGATGAGGTTCGCCGTTTCCTGCGAGGAGAGGAAGTTGCCGTCGCTGTCGTAGCCGAAGAAGGTGATCTCGTCGCCGACCTTGGCATCCTCCACGCCGGTGACATCCACGAAGCACTGGTCCATGCAGCACGCCAGCAGCGGGCAGCGCTTGCCGCCCACGAGCACCGGCGCGTGGCACGCCACGAGCTTTTCGTTCAGGCCGTCGCCGTAGCCGACGCCGACGGTCGCCACGACGGTATCCTTATCCAGAACGTACTTGCCGAAGTAGGCGAGCGAGTCGCCCGCGTGGCGCTGCTTGACGTTGGTGAGATAACTGCGCCAGGAGACGACCTCCTGAATGTTGCCGAGCGGCTTTTTCGGATGGTCCATATAGAGCCGGCGGCCAATGCGCACGGCGTCGAGCGCGTACTGCGGGAAGAGCTCGGAGCTCTCCGAGGCGCTGATGTGGCGCGTCGGGACCGGAATACCCGCCGCCTTGAGCTGCTCCGCGCCGGCAAGCAGCTTCTTATACTGCGCCTCGCAGACCTCGGCGTTGCCGGGCCACGCGAAATGAGAGAACGCGCCGGTGACATGGACCCACTCCTGCGCCGCCTTGAGCTCCCCGATCAGCGCGGCGAGCTCCTCGCCCGGCTCCACGCCGATGCGGTGCATACCGGTCTCCAGTTTGATCTGCACGTTCAGCGGCTTGCTCTGCGCCTTGCAGACCTCCGCAAGCTCCGGCACCATGCCGAGGCGCGAGACGGTCACGGTCAGGTCACATTCGACCGCAGGCGCATACTGGAACGGCAGCGTGCTGCCCATGATCAGGATGTCCTGACGGATGCCCTCACGGCGCAGCGTCACGCCCTCGGAGACGTTGGCGACGGCAAAGCAGCCGATCTCCGGAAAGGCGCTGAGCGTCCGCGCGACGCCGACCATTCCCATGCCGTAGGCGTCGTCCTTGACGACGGGGATGAGCTTTGTCCCCGCCGGGAGCGAGCGCAGGATCGTGCGCACGTTTTCGCGCAGCTTGTCGGTATCAATGATCAGGCTTGAGTTGTTGAGCACTCCGTAGGTCGTATTCATATCCTATCCTCACTTCCCGCACATCTCGCGAACGAGCCGAGATGCGCCCTTGTACTTTTGAGATTTCATTCGGCGTATACAGCCGTTTTGCGTATTTTCATTCGGTATTTACTCGATTTTTTCGTATTTTATCTCTTTTCTTTTTGGATTGCAAGTCTCTTTTGCATCTGCAACGGATTCTTGTCATTTTGCATAAGAAAATTTAATTATTGTGCGTGAATTTTGAATATCAAACCGATTGACTTTGCATGAATATCCTCTTATACTATGTCATCATTTTGATTCGCGAATATAAATTCATATTTACCCGCTACCGAGGAAACTCCGGCACCCCCCATCCCGATCTTCCTTCCCGCCGGAGCTTACTGCGAATGTGCAAGGTCCCTTGAGGCTTTGCACATTCGCTGCGTTTTGGGTGAAAAACTGCTAATTTCCGCTTGCTTTTTGTCCGGGACTGTGGTATGATTACATCCTGTGAATACAGCGCGTTCTGCGTTTATCAACTGATTGGAGGTCTCCTGTTATGGAACTGTTTATCACCATTCTTCAGCTCATCTGCGGTCTGATCGTCATCGGCATCGTGCTCTTCCAGAGCGGCAAGTCCGCCGGCCTGAGCGGCGCCATCGGCGGCGTGGCCGATTCCTTTATGGCGAAGAACAAGGCCAAGAGCATGGACGCCAAGCTCGCCCGCGCGACCAAGTGGGTCGGCGCTGCGTTCATCGTCCTGACGCTTGTTCTCAACATGCTGTAATTTTTCGCGCATATTCGACAAACTGTAATCGAAAAGAGCTGCCGAGGCCTCGCTTCGGCAGCTCTTTTTCTCTGTCTCACGCGATCCGCTTGAGCTCGTCGGGACGGATGTAGAGCTTTCCCGGCTCCGGCTCGACGCCCTTTTGCCGAAAGAGCTCCTCTAAGGTGACAAAGCGGTAGCCCTGCGGGGTCAGGGCGTCGATGGCGCGCAGCGCCGCCTCGACGCTTGTGGCGTAAGGGTCGTGCAGGAGAATGATGTCGCCGTCGCGGGCATGGTCGATGATGTCCTGCGCCACGGCGTCGGCGTCCAGCCTGCGCCAGTCCTCCGTATCCAGCGACCAGTAGACCATCGGCACCTCGACTGCCGCGGCGGTCTGCGGGGCGAGAAAGCCCCACGGCGGGCGGAGCCAATAGACTCCGTCGCCAAGAAGCGCGCGCAGCGTCTCGTCGGTCGCAGCGATCTCGCGCAGGCGCTCGGCGGGGTCGCCGCGGCTGAGATCCATGTGCGTAAAGGTATGGCTGCCGACCTGATGCCCCTCGTCCGCCATGCGGCGCACGGTGTCCTCATGCCCGGCGATTTGCTCGCCGATCAGGAAGAAGGTCGCCTTGGCGCCGCGCTCCGCGAGGCCGTCGAGCAGCTGCTCGGTGGTCTCAGGCCATGGGCCGTCGTCGAAGGTCAGCGCCACATATTTCTCCGGCACAGCCGCCGGCTCCGCGGCAGAGGCCGGCAGGCTTTCCTCCGAACGCGGCGCAAGCGCCAGCAGCGGTACGGCGAGCATACACAGCAGCGCCCGCCGCTTTTTCCTTGTCATTCCATCGCCCCCTCGGAGGAGCTTATGCGCCCGGCGGCGCGCTTATCCCTGCGGGACGGGCCGCGGATCATTCTTTTCCCTCCGATGCACTGCGGCGTGCAACAGAGGGCGTTTTGCGCTGCAAGGAAAACGGGCGTTTCCGACCATGCGGCAGAGAAGCATAAAAAGTCCTTTTGTATGGCTTCGCGATCTGCCATACAAAAGGACTTTTTACTTACGCTGTTATGCTTAGACCAGCTCGATGATGGCCGTCTCGGCAGCGTCGCCGCGGCGAACGCCGGTGCGGACGATGCGGGTATAGCCGCCGTTGCGCTCAGCATAGGCGGGGGCCAGCTCCTTGAAGGTCTTCTTGCAGACGTCTTCGCGGGTGATGAAAGCCATCGCCTGACGATAAGCCGCCAGATCGCCCTTCTTGCCGAGGGTGATCATCTTCTCAGCCAGGGGCTTGATCTCCTTGGCGCGGGTGACGGTCGTTTCCATCTTGCCGTTGTCCAGAAGGTCGGTGACCTGCTGACGGAGCATCGCCATACGCTGATCGGTAGTCTTACCGAGCTTACGAGTTCCGGGCATTTCAGTTTCCTCCTTGTTATGATCGGGCGCGGTATGCGCTGGATCGTTAGTTGTTGTCTTCGCTGGCCAGGGACAGGCCCATCATCGCCAGCTTGTTGATGACTTCCTCCAGGGACTTGCGTCCCAGATTGCGTACCTTCATCATCTCGTCCTCGGTCTTGGAGATCAAGTCCTCGACGGTGTTGATGTTGGCGCGCTTGAGGCAGTTGAAGCTGCGCACGGAGAGATCGAGCTCCTCGATGGTCAGCTCCAGAACCTTGTCGCGCTGGGTCTCGGCCTTCTCGACGACGGTGGACTTGCCGCCCATGGCGTCGGACAGGTCGGTGAAGAGAGCGAAGTGATCGCAGAGGATCTTGGCGCCGAGGGACACCGCGTCACGGGACGAGATGGTGCCGTCGGTCCAGACCTCGAGCGTCAGCTTGTCGAAGTCGGTCATGTTGCCCACGCGGGTGTTTTCCACGGTGTAGTTGACCTTGTAAACAGGCGTGTAGATCGAATCGACCGGAATGAGGCCGATCGTTGTCTGCGCCGGCTTGTTGCGGTCAGCGGGGACATAGCCGCGGCCGTGGCTGAGCGTCAGCTCCATGTTGAGCGTCGCTCCGGCGTCGAGCGTTGCGATGTGCAGGTCGGGATTGAGGACCTCGACCTCGCTGTCGCACTTGATGTCGCCGGCCTTGACCTCGCAGGGACCGGTGGCCTCGATGAAGACCGTCTTGGTGCCCTCCGCGTTGTGGAGCTTGGTGATCAGGCTCTTGACGTTGAGGACGATCTCCGTCACATCCTCCTTGACGCCGGGGATGGTGGAGAACTCATGCTGCACACCGGCGATCTTGATGGCGGTAGCTGCGGTGCCGGGGAGCGAAGAGAGCATAATGCGGCGCAGGGCGTTGCCCAGCGTAATGCCGTATCCACGCTCCAGAGGCTCGACAACGTACTTGCCGTAGGAGCTGTTTGCGGAGTCTTCGATACACTCGATCTGGGGCTTTTCAATTTCAATCATGCAGTTACCCTCCTTCATCTTCTCATTGCGGTGGCGCATTGCTGCGCCCCGCCGGCAATTCCTATCATTATTGAGGGTATCCTCCGATTACTTGGAGTACAACTCAACGATGAGGTGCTCCTCAACAGGAACGTCGATCTCCTCGCGGGTGGGAAGACGAGTGATGGTGCCCTTGAGAGCATTCTTCTCGCGCTCCATCCACACGGGCTGCAGGAACACGGGCGCGTCCTGACCCAGCAGGCGCTTGAAGCACTCGGCGGAGCGGCTGCTCTCTGCGACCTCGATCACATCGCCGGCCTTGACGAGGTAGGAAGGAATGTTGACCTTCTTGCCGTTGACGGTGAAGTG
>ERZ1673738.2460-NODE-2460-length-23732-cov-12.915994_pt1 | contig 23732 bp, 23 predicted proteins | sample MGYA00580198_ERZ1673738 | MGnify/ENA primary metagenome ERZ1673738 (study PRJEB41218, sample SAMN15661784) | gut metagenome | host: Homo sapiens | place: Canada: London | collected 2015-08-20/2019-03-30 | study: EMG produced TPA metagenomics assembly of...
GTATTCAAGACCCAACTCTATTTCAATTCACGAAGCAGCGATTTGGCGATGGTACTGCTGCTTCACCTGAAACAAGTTCAGCAATCTCAATCGAAAAAAATGAAAACTCACGTGTTCCTAAGAAGTTTGACAAAAAGGTATTAGAGCTTGTTCCTTTTGATGTCGCTCCTTACAAGAATCTGCCGATTTTTACCGAAATTGTAAAAGAAAATGGGATTGAGCTTTATCGGTATGCTTTTTTCACAGTTCTATACGGCGAAGGTGGTGACCGTGCAGATGTTCGTCGTGAAGAGGGAGACGATGTTAAAGTTGGACCAAATGACGCCATTTGTAGACGTTTCCATGTTTTTATTGCGTATATCCGAGACCCTCAAAATACAACTGCTGTTATGCTAACCGAGGCACGCGGTCGCAATGGCATCGCCGATCCTATGCGTTGGCAGGTAAAGAAACTTCTTGGAACAATTGATAAGAACAAGTATTCTGTACTTGCTCAAGAATTCATTGATGATGAAGCTCTGCAAACCTTTATTGATTCTAATCCGTGGGGAGAGATTCAGCTAATCAAGGGAAAAGACACCAGCGAACGGGGAGATTTGCTGGAATACACAAAACAGACCTTAATGATGACGCTCAAGCTAGCGCCTCAAAAGGATGGAAAGCGTGGAACCATTGCTCAGGCCATTCGTGATAAGTTTTTCCTTGGTCAGCCTATTAACGGCATCGAAGAAATTGACGATTTCAAGCCAGACAAAATCAAATTTTCTGTCAAAAGTAACACGTCCGAACGCTTTTTTACTGTTGATAAACCCTTATCCGGTGGTATCCGCAGAGTACTAGACCAAAGCATCTTGATGGTAGATGGTTTATCCAATGATGTGAGAATTCTAAATGAATTCAAACGGATATTCGTAGAAGATCACTTATCTCAATAATTTTATTATAATTATAGTTGCGACTCTGAAGTCGGAAAGGGGTGATTGTGTGAAGCCTGAAATAAAAGATTTTCTGTTGTCTATATTCAATAATGTTTGGTTATGGGCAGTCTTTCTTATAGTCACTCTTATTATATATTCACTATCCGAAAGAAAATGCGATGCTATTCCAAAGCTATTTGATATTCGTGGAATTATTAGCGATTATCGCAAAGTGTTTAAAAGGCGTAAGGATTTTATTTATTTGTTGATAGTAGTTTCACTTTTGGCCAGAATCACCACATTACTAAATTTGGATTCCAAAGAAAGTTTCTCGCAAATAGGTGTCATTTTATCTTTGTTAGTCTCGGCAATCATCGGTCTCATTCCCATGATTCTCGACAAAAGCGATAGCATTCAAAATGTATCTTCCAAAAACTACTCTCATAAACGAAAACTGGATTTTATTGAGGACACCGTTCAAACCGGAATGTTTGACATTTTAATCAGCATTATTGATTTGATTCTTATTTTCTTATCAATTGGAACCACCTCAGAGAATCCCAACAGTCTTTCGTTTTCATTCCTTGTTTATTCAATTTATTGGTTATTTTATTTGTTTTCTTTTAATATACTTATTATTATGCATAAGTTATATGTAGTTTATTTTAAATAACGCAGCAATTGCCCTTAATGGTATACCGTCTGTTTTTCAGCGCTTATCATTAAGGGCAATTGTTTTTATATCATTTTGGAGATATACTTCCGCAATCCATCCTCCGTCCGAATATTATACTTCTCATCCACCTTTTTGAAGTACGCCTTCATCGCATCCAGCGAAATCTCCGCATGAGAAGTTTCGTCCGGCAGAAAGCCCTTCCGGGCATCCAGCCAAGGGGCTTCTTTGTGGGTGATGCTTTCCAGAACCTTTCCGCTGTACATACCAAAGGTATCCAGCACACGGTCTACCGCCTCTTTGGCCTCCGGGGTAAGTGGCAGCGCACTCTCCTTCAACGGAACAAAGGGGGCATCAAACAGCGGTTTGTCGTAAATCGCTGCATAGTTGCCCTGAATATAATACAGCAACAATAAAGCCGCTGACAGTCTGCCGCTCGCAGAATCCATCAGTGGGTTTCATGAGTCTTCAAATCCCCTAGACAAACAAAATCGGCACCCGCTTTTCAGCGAGTGCCGATTTTGTTACCCTATAATGCGCTTTGATTTTTGGCGTAAGTGGCGTAAGTTTGGCGTAAATCCGCTTTTGCGCGCTCCAAAAATCAAGGATTCATGCAGTTTTTTGGCAGTTATTAGTACATGCCGCCCATGCCGCCCATATCACCAGCAGGTGCTGCGGGTGCCGGGGGTTCCGGCAGGTCAGCGACCAGGCTCTCAGTGGTCAGGACCATCTCAGCAACGGAGGCTGCGTTCTCCAGAGCGGAACGAGTGACCTTGGTCGGGTCCACAATGCCAGCGGCGATCATATCGTCCACGAAGACCTCGTTCTGAGCGTCGAAGCCGTAGTTGGGCTTGTTGGCAGTGATGATCTTGTCGATGATGACGCTGCCCTCGAGGCCGGCGTTCTTGGCGATCTGGCGCAGAGGAGCTTCCAGAGCCTTGAGGACGATGCGGGCACCGGTGCGCTCGTCACCCTCCAGGGTATCACACAGCTCACGGACAGCGGGGATGGCGTTGATGGGAGCGGTACCGCCGCCGGCCACAACGCCTTCCTGAACAGCAGCCTTGGTTGCGTTCAGAGCGTCCTCAATGCGGAGCTTCTTATCTTTCATCTCGACTTCGGTAGCAGCACCGACCTTGATGACAGCCACACCGCCGGCCAGCTTAGCCAGACGCTCCTGCAGCTTCTCGCGGTCAAAGTCGCTGGTAGCGGCCTCGATCTGGCTGCGAATCTGGGCAATGCGAGCTGCAATGGCGTCCTTGTCGCCTGCGCCGCCCACGATGGTGGTGTTCTCCTTGGTCACCTTCACCTGACGGGCATGACCCAGCATCTGGACGGTTGCGTCCTTCAGCTCGTAGCCCAGATCAGAGGAGATCACGGTGCCGCCGGTCAGGGTAGCGATATCCTGCAGCATCTCCTTGCGGCGGTCGCCAAAGCCGGGAGCCTTGACAGCGCAGACGTTCAGGGTGCCACGCAGGCGGTTGACGATCAGGGTGGACAGAGCCTCGCCCTCGATGTCCTCAGCCACGATCAGCAGCTTCATGCCGTTCTGCATCACCTGCTCCAGCAGGGGGACCAGATCCTGGATGACGCTGATCTTCTTATCGGTGATCAGGATGGCGGCGTTGTCCAGAGCAGCCTCCATCTTGTCGGTATCGGTGACCATATACGGGGTCAGGTAACCGCGGTCGAACTGCATGCCTTCCACGATCTCGTTGTAGGTCTCAGCGGTGGTCTTGTTCTCCTCAATGGTGATGACGCCATCGGAGGTGACCTTTTCCATAGCCTCGGCGATCAGACGGCCGATCTCCGGGTCGCCGGCAGAAATGGTGCCGACGCGGGCGATATCGTTGCTGTCCTTCACCTTCTGGCTGTGTGCCTTGATGGTCTCAACAGCCTTGGCAACAGCCTTGCTCATGCCGCGGCGGATGTCCATCGGGTTTGCACCGGCGGTGACATTCTTCATGCCCTCGGTGACCATAGCCTGTGCCAGAACGGTAGCGGTGGTGGTGCCGTCGCCTGCGGCGTCGTTGGTCTTGGTAGCGACCTCACGCACCAGCTGTGCGCCCATGTTCTCGAACTCGTCCTTCAGCTCGATCTCCTTGGCAATGGTCACGCCGTCGTTGGTGATGACGGGTGCGCCGAACTTCTTGCCCAGCACCACGTTGCGGCCCTTGGGGCCCAGGGTGATCTTCACGGTATTTGCCAGGGTATCAATACCGGCACACAGTGCCTTGCGGGCATCCTCGCCCTGCTTGATCTGTTTTGCCATAATCAAATCGCTCCTTCAAAGCTCAAATTTCAATTTCAGAGGGGAAACTTACTCCACGATGGCCAGGATATCGCCCTGACGCACGATGGTGCACTCCTCGCCGTCCACCTTGACCTCAGTACCGGAGTACTTGCTGGTGAGCACCTTATCGCCCACCTTGACAGTCATCTTGACTTCCTTGCCATCCACGACGCCGCCGGGGCCAACCGCAACGACCTCAGCCACCTGGGGCTTCTCTTTGGCACTACCGGTCAGGATGATGCCGCTCTTGGTGGTCTCCTCGGCCTCAACAGTCTTGATAACAACGCGGTCTGCAAGAGGAATGATCTTCATAGTTCTTGCCCTCCTATAGTAAAATATAATGAAAACAATTTAGCACTCCGGGCGCTTCTTTGTATGTCGCCCGGTTCTTTAGCACTCCATTTCTCTGAGTGCTAAGTGTATTGTACTCATCTCCGGGGTAAAAATCAAGTGGTTTGGGGCATTTTTTTGTTAAGTTTTTGTGTCCTCTTAAAAAGCTGCTTTTCAGCGTAAAAAATCAGTCCCCGTCCTGGCAGAAAGTTCTTTTCCGCAGGACAGGGACTGTTCTCTATTTTCGTTCGGAACGCTTTACCGCGTTACCGCCGAGGCAGCGTTTTCTCTCTGAGCACAGAACCGCTCATACGCTGCTTTGGGCAGCAGGATGCGGGCGCTCTGCGGGTGGAGGGCGACCTCCACCCGGTCACAGGGGGCGCACTCACCGTCGGCGGTGGCAACGATGGGCCCGCGGCCATCCACAGGGCGGAGGGTCACCTGTTTTGCCCGGCGGTAGATGAAATAGGGCTTTGCCTGCTCGGTGAGCTGGCCGTGGACGAAATGCCCGCCCCGCTTATACATCCCCAGCAGCTTTGCAATGGTCAGCCGCCCCACCTTGCGGATGATGACGACATCCATCCAACCGTCGTCCGGGACGGCCTCTGGGGCCGCAAGGAAACCGCCGCCGTAGGCCTTGCCATTGCAGACCGCGCACATGAGGCAATCGACGGTCAGTTTTTCGCCGTCGATATCATACTCGATCTTGCGACCAATCTGCCCACAGAGCTGCTCCACAATGGAGAGAGCGTAGGCCATCTCGCCGCCGCACAGGGGGATACGCCGGAACTTCGGGATGCCATAGGCCACCTGGGCGTCCAGCCCCGCTGCGCAGATGGTGGCGGAAAGGCCCAGATTGGTCTGCATCGTGTCGATGGTCACTTCCCCGCCCGCCAGCTGGGCGTCGAGGTCGGTAAACTCCTCCCGGGTGCCGTAGGTGCGCAGGAAGTCGTTGCCGCTGCCGTAGGGCAGGCAGCCCACGGCGGCGTTTGCAAAGCCCTGCACGCCTGTCAGTGCCTCCACCAGAGTACCATCGCCGCCTGCCGTCCAGATGTGCAGCTGCTCCCCTGCTTTCGCAGCCTCTTCCGCCGCGGCGCGAGCCAGTGCCTTGGCATGGCCTGCATACTCTGTTTTGCAGGTGGCAACCGCATCCACCGGGATGCCTGCCCGGACAGCAGCCTGCTGCAATTGCGGAATGAGCTGGACGGTACAGTCCTGCTTCCCAGCGGCAGGATTCAAGATAAACAGATAACGCATGGCTTCCTCCTGTGTGCGTAAAAGCTTCTTTTATGATAGCCAAAACCGCACACAATTGCAAGAGGCAGCCTTTACAAAACCGCACTCACGGGGTCCGTTTCCTGAAGAGTTACACAGCCGTCAGCGGTACAGTCCGCCGTCCAGTGCTGGCCAGGAGCTGCTGTCCCCGAGGCGATCTCGTTGGCAAGGGCCTGTTCCACTGCCCGGTCCACCTGCCGCCGCAGCTCTCGCGCTCCGTAGGGTGAGCGGGCTTTTGCCGCCAGCGCCGGGCCTACCCGGGCGGTATGGGTCAACTGGTAGCCGCTGCGGGCTGCACGGGTCTCCAGCTGGCCCAGCAGCTTTTCCGCAATGGTGCACAGACTGTCTTCTCCCAGAGGGCGGAACACAATAACCTCATCCAGCCGCCCGATGAGCTCCGGGCGGAACCACTTTTTTGCCTCTGCCACGGCCTGCTCCGACTGCTTTTCAAAGGCTGCCTCACTCCCCGCCGCAAAACCCAGCGGCGCGCTCTGCCCGGCCAAAAAGCGTGCACCAAGGTTGGAAGTCAGCAGCACGATGGTATTCCGAAAATCCGCCTTGCGGCCCATGGAGTCGGTCAGCTGGCCATCTTCCAGCAATTGCAGCAGGATATTCTGGATATCCGGGTGTGCCTTTTCGATCTCATCAAACAGCACGACGCTGTAGGGGCGTCGGCGGACGGCCTCGGTCAGCTGTCCGCCTTCGTCGTGGCCAAGATACCCCGGAGGCGCGCCCAGCAGGCGGGCCACGGTGTGCTGCTCCTGATACTCTGACATATCGAACTTGAGGAGCGCTTTCTCGCTGCCGAACCAGCTGGAAGCCAGTGCCTTGGCAAGGGCTGTTTTGCCCACGCCGGTGGGCCCCAGAAACAGCATGGCTCCGATGGGGCGGCCCGGCTCCCCCAGCCCGGTGCGGCTGCGGCGGATGGCTCCGGCCACGGCGGCCACAGCCCGCTGCTGGCCCACGATCTCCTCATTGAGTCGGGCTTCCAGCCGGGCAAGGCGCTCCCGTTCTTTCTCGCCCACCCGCTCGGCGGGGATGCCGCTGGCCCGTGCCACCACCTGGGCCACCTCTTCCCGGGTAAGCACCGGGCTGGGCTGGTGCTCCCGTTCTGCCCGGATGCGGGCGGCAGCGCAGGCCTCATCCACAAGGTCAATGGCCTTATCCGGCAGGCAGCGCCCCGGCAGATACCGCACGGAGAGCTCCACGGCTTCCCGCAGGGTCTCAGGCGGCAGCTTGACACTGTGATACCGCTCATAGCGGGGTGCCAGCCCCTCCAGAATGCCAACAGCCTGCTCCGGAGTAGGCTCTTCGATCTGCACCTTTCCAAAGCGGCGTTCGAGGGCGGCGTCTTTCTGGATATGGGTGCGAAATTCCTGATTGGTGGTGGCCCCGATGAGCTGCAGCTCGCCCCGGGCCAGCACCGGTTTCAGGATGCTGGCCGCATCAATGGCTCCCTCGGCAGCTCCTGCCCCCACGATGGTGTGGAACTCGTCCACAAACAGAATCGCGCTGCCATCCCGGACAAGTTCCTCCAGCAGGTTTTTAAAGCGCTCTTCAAAATCGCCCCGGTACTTGGTGCCTGCCACCAGGCTGGCCATATCCAGCGCCAGCAGCCGCCTCCCCTGCAGCATCCGGGGCACATTTTTGTTGGCAATGCGCTGGGCCAGCCCCTCTGCCAGCGCGGTCTTCCCCACGCCGGGCTCCCCCACGAGGCAGGGGTTATTTTTCTGGCGGCGGCACAGGATCTCCACAATCCGGTCCAGCTCTTTTTCCCGGCAGAACACCGGGTCCAGCTCCCCATCTGCCGCCCGGCGGGTCAGGTCACGGCAGTATTTATCGCTGGCGCGGCTGCCCCGCGGCATGGCCGAAGCCGCGCGAGGCTGCAGAGGCAGGATGAACTGGCCGGACAGCTGGCGGCATTCCCGCACCGCCTCCGCAAGCTGGACCCCCATGGAAGCCAGCAGCACCCCGGCCGCGCAATCGGTATCCTCCAACATGGCGCAGAGCAGGTGCTCCGGTTCCGCTTTCGCCAGATGAGCATTCTGTGCCCCGATGAGCGCGTAATCCATGGCGCGTTTGAGGTCCGGCGCCAGCGCTTTGCGGTCCAGATGCAGCGCCGGGCCCTCCCGGTCGGCCCCCAGCTGACGCCGGACGGCCAGCTCCGAGATATTTTTCCCGGCCAGGAACTTCGCTGCCGGGCCGTGGTCGGTCTGGAGCATTGCCAGCAGCAGGTGGCCAGTATCCGCTTTTTTGCAGCCAAGCCCCCCGGCCAGCTCTACCGCCTCGTCCAGCAGCAGCCCTGCCTCCCGGGAGAACCCTTTGTATCTGCCCTTGCCGAATGCTTCCCAAATGCTCATGTGCTCCCTCTGCCTCCATTTTGGTATCCAGCAGAAGTATAGCCCCATTTCCAGAGAAAAAAACAGTCATTCCTGTCGTAACAGCAAAAAACGCACCATGCAGCAGGTGCACCGTGCGTTCATACATTGATGAAAATTTGAGATCACATCTCGGCCAGAGCCTTTTTCAGATTCTTGGCAATCTGATCCGGGCAGCTGGTGGGACGGGGGCCGCAGGTAGTGCCCTCCATACGGGCGATGGCGTCTTCTGCTTTCATGCCCTTGAGCAGGCGGCTGATGCCTTTCAGGTTGCCGTTGCAGCCGCCAACGACCTCGATGGACTCAATGGTGTGGTCGTCGTTCAGGACGATGTTGGTCTGCTTGGAACAGGTGCCCACGTTGGGGAAACTAAACGATTTGCTCATTGCAAAATATCCTCTCTTTTTCCAATCCACATGGCTTGACCCTGCCATGGTGTCGTTTACAAAGTAGTATACTATAAGCCGCTAAAAAGGTCAACAACCCGCTCCCCGAGCGTTATTTTTTCTCTGATGGGCCAGCTCCTCAATGCGGGCGATCTGGTCATCGGATGTGATGCAGGCCCCCACAGGGTTTGGATGGCCGTGGTTGGCTCCATGGAAATCGCTGCCGCCGGTGTGGATGAGACCGCACTGTTCACAGAGGGCGGCGCACTCGGCTTTGTCCTCCGGGCTGTTGCGGGGGTGCTCCACCTCAATGCCATCGATCATCCCCTCTTTGACCAGCTCCCGCACCAGCGGCATACTCTGGTAGACCGTCGGGTGAGCAAAAACGACGACTGCCCCGGCTGCTTTGGCCGTAGCCAGTACATCCCGCACCGGGCGGTATTCCGGCGAGTGGAGCACGATGCCCCGGGGGTTCCACCCGAAGAGATAGTGGTACAGGCTGGTATAGATCCCGTCACACAGGCCCAGCTCATGCAGGGCCTGCATGATGCCGCTCTTGTAGAGCACGCCGCTGTCCTTGGCGTACTCCAGCGCCTGCTCGGTGCGGAACTGCGGGTAAAGCGCCTCAATTTCCCGGGCGCTCTGCAGACAGCACTCGTTGCGGCGCTGGCGCATGATGTCGCAGTGTTCCCGCAGGGCTTTGCTCTCCGGGTCGGGCCAGAACGCCAACAGGTGCACCCGGTGGCTGCGCTCGTAGTCGTAGCCCGTCAGCTCCGTGGCCGGGATGAGCCGCACGCCATCCTGTGTGGGATGGTCATAGCAGTACTGGACGCTGAGGAGGGTATCGTGGTCCGAAATCGCCATGGTGTCCAGCCCCACCCGTGCTGCCATAAGGGGCAGGCGGTGGATGGGCACCGAGCCATCCGAACAGGTTGAATGATTGTGAAGATCGCCAGGCATGTTTTCCACTCCTTTAAAGAAGCCTACAAATTCGGTTCGTTTGTTCACCCCATATCATACCCGTTTGCACCCAAAAGTGCAAGAGTTTTTCCTGCTGACAAAAATCGAGCGGAAAAACAGTTGACAAATCCGCTGTACTTTGCTAAACTAAATAAGCACTCGCAGGGTTAGCTCATCCGGTAGAGCGACTGCTTCCCAAGCAGTAGGCGGCGGGTTCGAGTCCCGTATCCTGCTCCAATCACCGCGCTGATTCGTGTTGAACAGCGCGGTTTTCTTTTTGGCATTTCGCGGAAAGGCGTTTTGTATGATTTTTGTTCCTCTGCTGCACTACTTTAAAAACAAAAACTCGTTCAGCGGCAACGAGGATGGGATGCGCTACCTGCTGACCCCCGGCAAGCGCAAGGTGCCGGACCCGGAGGGCGGCGAGGGAGCCGAAAAAGAAGAGAGCATCCTCACGGTGGACGTCTGGCCGGACCCCTGGGCGCTGGAATTCACCGACCCTGCCCTCCGCCGCCGGGAGGTCTACCCTCTCTCCGACGAGGGCCGGGCTGCGGCAGCCAAATATCTGGCAGAAACTTACGAAGCCGACCCGGAGCGCTGGAAGCAGCACCCCTCTCTGCTGGACTGTGAACCCTGGACGCCGCCGGCACCGGAGGAAGAAGCCTCCGGCCAATCCTGATGACTGTGAGGGACCCATGATCTATCGTTTAAAAGAGCTCAAAGGCGATACCATTCCGGTGCCGCAGCTGGTATTTTCCAAGCTGGGCATCGCGGAGGAATATAACGTCCGCGTGGCGCTGTATGTGCTGGCAACGGGGATCACAGACCCGGACAAGCTGTGTGCGGACCTGAAACTCCGCAGCCGGATGACGGCAGAGAGTGCCCTTTCGTTCTGGGCGGGTGCCGGCCTGCTGGAACGGTACGAGGAGAACGCGGCCCCGGGCGAGGAGCCCAGCGCCCCCGCCCCCATGACCTGGCAGGAGATCGCCGCGGCTTCCCGCACCGACCCGATGATCTCCAGCCTCATCGACTGTGCACAGACCGGCTTTGCCCGGCCGCTGACCCACAGCGAGATGGAAAAGATCGTCCACCTGTATTTGCAGGATGGCTTTGCCCCGGAAACCGTCATGCTCTGCGTGGCCTATGTGGCCAGCAAGGGCAAGCGGACTATGGCCGCTGTGACCCACGAGCTGAAAGTCTGGCGGGCTGAGGGCGTGGAGACCGGTGAACAGGCGGATGCTCACCTGAAACTGCTGGCCCTCCGGGCCCAGCGGGAGCAGTATGTCAGCGGATTGCTGGGCATCCCGGACAGCGAGCTCACCCTGGGCGGACGGAAAGCCATTGCCCGCTGGTATGAAGTCTACGGCTACGATGACGCCATGGTGCAGGAAGTGGCTGTGCAGGCCGGCCCCAAGCGGGACCTGTGGTACTGGAACAGCATCCTCAAGACCTGGAATGCCAAAGGTCTGCGCACCATCCACGATGTGCGCGGCCCAGTGGCGGAGATCGGTGCCAGCCGGAACATCCGGGTGGACCGTACCGCCCCCAGCGGAAACGATTTTCTCAAGAATTCTTCCCTCACCGCGTCGCTCAACCGCCTGAAAAAGAAATCCACGCCGTAAGCGCGGAAACGAGGTCACTCTATGCGTACCAAAAACGAACTGTATCAGGAAGCCCTGCGCACCATTGCAGCCCGGCGGCAGACCGCCCGGGCACTGGCGGAAGACGCCCGCGCGGAGGCGGAGGCCGTGATCCCGGCTTTGCGCCACGCGGAGGAAGAAGTGCGGGTGCGCGGCATCCGCTGTGCGCTGGCTGGCGCTTCCGGCAAAGACCGCACCGCCGCCAACGCCGCCCTGACGGAGGCGAAGCAGAAACTGGCCGCCTTGCTGGCCGCCAGCGGACGCCCGGCCGATGCGCTGGAGCCAAAATTCACCTGCAAAAAGTGCCAGGACACTGGCGTGGTAGACGGGCGCACCTGCAGCTGTGTCCACAAGGTGATGCAGGCCCTCCGCCGGAAAGAGATCGAAGGGCTTTCCAGCCTGTCCATTTCCAGCTTTGATACCATGAAGCTGAGCTATTACCCCAATGTCATTGACCCCGCTCTGGGGCTGAATGTCCGTACTTACATGGGCCAGCTGCTGGCAGGCCTGAAAGATTATGCGGAGGACTTCTCCCCTGCTGAGAATGAAAGCCTGATGCTGGTGGGCAATGCAGGCCTTGGCAAAACGCACGCGGCTCTTGCCATTGCCGGCATCGTGCTGGACAAGGGCTGCGATGTCATTTATGTTTCCAGCCCGGACTTTTTTGGCAAGATGGAGGCTTCCCGCTTTGACCCCTCCGGCGATGCCGATACCCTGTTGCGCACCGCCGCCACTGCCGATTTATTGATCCTGGATGATCTGGGCACCGAGTTTGTCACACCCTATTTCATCACCACATTTTACAGCCTGCTCAACAACCGCCTGGGGGCAGGCCTGCCTACCATTGTGACGACCAATATCACCGACGGTTCCCTGCTGGAAAAGCGTTACACCGAGAAAATCTCCAGCCGCCTGTCCGCCTTTGTCCCGTTCAACTTTGTGGGCGAAGACATCCGGGCGCAGAAAGCCAGCGAGTAATTCCGGCACAAACTCCCGGACAAACAAGATGCAGAAAACCCCGCCGCGGCAAGTGTAAAACCTGCTTTGGCGGGGTTCTTTGATTCCATTTAAAATTCCAGCACCGGGCTGACTTCATTGCGGCGCTGGGCCTGCACAACACAGTCTTTCTCGGGCACGACACCAGCGGCACCAAGGGTGTTGAAAACGGTCTGTAACGCCAGCATCGGGGTGTTGTTCTCCTGCGAGAGATGACACAGGGCAAACTTTTTGCAGCCCTCCTGAACGAGCTCCAGCAGCTTGGCGGAGCACTCATCGTTGGAGAGGTGGCCCCGGGCCGATTCGATCCGGGCGCGTAAGTAATAGGGATACGGGCCGCTGCGGAGCATGTGGAGATCGTAATTGCTCTCCAGTGCAACCAGGTCACAGCCAGACAGCGCCTCATGCACCGGTGGCGTCAGGACGCCCAGGTCGGTAGCAAGGGTCATGGTCTTTCCGTCCGGGGTATGGATGCGGTAGCCCACACAGGGCACATCGTGGCTGGTGGGGAATGCCTGCACCCCAAAGGCACCAATGTCCTCTTCCCGGCTGGACAGGGTGTTCAGCTCACAGGTGGGCGGGACGATGCCGTTGGCGTCCAGAAAATCCAATGTATCCGCACCGCCGTAGACCGGGAGCGGATTCTTTTTGAGGAACGTGGAAAGGCCCTTGACGTGGTCACTGTGCTCGTGGGTGACGAGGATGCCGTCACAGTCCGCAATGTTCAGCCCCAGCGATTTGAGGGCAGCGCCGGTGGTGCGCACGCCTTTGCCCATATCAATGATAAGGTAATGGTCGCCGCAGCGCACCACGCTGCTGTTGCCGGAAGAGCCGGAATACAACGAGATAAATTCAGACATTGCGGATCACATGGCCTGTTCCAGTGCAGCGGGCACCCGCTCCACTTTCTCGATATCAGCACCCAGCGCGCGCAGCTTTTCCACGATATTCTCGTAGCCGCGCTCGATATAGCCGATCTCTTCCACCTCGCTGGTGCCGTCGGCCATCAGGGCAGCCACCACCATGGCAGCGCCCGCGCGCAGGTCGGTCGCACGGAGGGGGGCCGGGCTGAGCTTCTCGACACCCTCAAACACGGCCACCTGGCCATCCACCTGGACATTCGCGCCCATCTTGCGCAGCTCGTCCACATAGCGGAAGCGGTTGTCCCAGACACTTTCCGTCACGGTAGAAGTTCCCTTCGCCACGCTGAGCAGCACGCCCATGAGCGGCTGCATGTCGGTGGGGAAACCGGGGTGCGGCATGGTGTTGATCTTCAAAGGCAGGATATCGCCGGTGCGGCGGACGCGGACGGAATCGTCAAATTCCTCCACTTCCACGCCTGCACGGCGGAGCTTTGCGGTGATCGGCTCCAGATGCTTGGGAGTGACGTTCTTGATGAGGACATCGCCGCCGGTGGCAGCGGCAGCCACCATATAGCTGCCGGCCTCGATCTGATCCGGGATGATGCTGTAGGTGCAGCCGTGCATCTTCTCCACGCCGCGCACCTTGATGACATCGGTACCGGCGCCACGGACATCCGCACCGCACATATTCAGGAAGTTGGCCAGATCGACCACATGGGGCTCCTTGGCGCAGTTTTCCAGAATGGTCTGGCCCTTGGCCATGACAGCGGAGAGCATCCCGTTCATGGTAGCGCCCACGCTGACCTTATCAAAGAAGATATGCGCTCCGTTGAGCTCCTTGGCACGGACGGTGATCATGCCGTAATCCACGCTGTCCTCTGCGCCCAGGGCGCTGAAAACTTTCAGGTGCTGGTCGATGGGGCGGGGGCCCAGGTTGCAGCCGCCGGGCATGGCCACCTGTGCCTTGCCGAAACGGGACAGCAGTGCACCCAGGAAGTAATAGCTGGCGCGCATCTGGCGGGACAGGTCATCCGGGACATTGGTGCTCGTCAGGTGGGTGGTGTCGATCTCATAGGTGTTCTTGTTCAGCATCTTGACCTGTGCGCCCAGGGTGCTCAGGATCTTGAGGCTGACGGCCACATCGCTGATATCCGGCAGGTTTTCAATGACGCAGACATCGGCTGCCAGAATGGTGGCGGGCAGGATGCCCACTGCCGCGTTCTTTGCGCCGGAGATGGTAACCTCACCATGCAGGGCTTTGCCGCCCGTAACAACAAATTTTTCCAATTTTATGATCTCCTTGTCGTGGGCCCGCTTCGTGACAGGCCCTATAAGGTACATTTCCAAAGTACATGCCGCAGTTTCTTGCGAGGACCCGCGTGCCGCGAGTTTTCAGGCAGGAAAACAAAGCCGCAACAACTGCAGCTACCCTATTATACACGAGAATACGGAAAAAGCAAAGCCCCCGCGCCATTCTGTCCGTTATTTTCTGTTTTGCCCAGAATCTATGAAGATATTCCGTTTTTTTGTCTCTTTTTTCAAAAATTTTACAATTTCCCGGGCCGGTTCCGCCGGACAGAGACTGCGTTTTACCAGATCTGATCCTCGCTGCGGGTCTCCTTGATCCAGCCCAGCTGGTAGGCGCGGACCAGCTGTTTGAGGTCGTGCACCCGCTCCCGGAGGTTTTCTCCCTCATCGGTCTCCTCCACGAGGATGCGATGATTCTCCGTTTCCAGAATGTTCTTCTGGGAGATGATGTCGATGTTCTCATTCACGGCCTTTTCCGCGCTGACGAACGGCTGATGGGTACGCAGGGACATGGTGCGGCTGGAGTAGACCAGTGTATAGCCCGCAATGCCCGTCTTCTCATGATAGGCGCGGCAGAAGCCGCCGTCGATGACCACGAGACGTCCCCCGCCCTTGAGGGGGCTCTCACCGTTTTTCTCCTGCACGGGGACATGGCCGTTGACGATGTGGCTGGTGCCGGGCAGGCCAAACTCCGCCAGAATGCGGCGGCAGACGGCTTCCTCATTGTACCATGTATAATAGGGGTCTTTCTTTTCGGTGTGGGTGCTTTTATCCTCCACATACAGCCGCTCGAATGTCGTCATGGCACTGCGGCCAAACAGCGGCGAAAGCTTGCCGCACCACAGATACCACAAAAAGTCCTGTCCGCTGCGGCGGGCGGCGCTTCCCTCCGGGGCAAAGTAGCCGCGGCGGGCCCGCTCATCGCAGTAATCCATGAGGGCCCGGCCAGAATAGGTGTGTCCCTCGAACCGCTCCACCGCAAAGGTGCCTTTCTGGGTCATGGGCACCACCCCATGGTAGAGCAGGTTGCCGTTTTCAATGTGGTAAACGCTGCCCTTGGCGTAGAGGAACTCCACATGCTCCTGCAGCTTCTGGCTCTGGCGAAACGACTCCACCAGTTTGTGCAGCACCAGCCGCTCATCGTCGTTGAGGGCGGCGGGGTCTTTGGGGTCCACCGTGGGGAACGAAGTGTCCCGCAGAGGATACTCCTTGTCCCCGATCCGGACGGTCTTCTTCTCCCAGTCGATGCAGCGGAGGTAATCGCGGCCCTGCATCTTGAAATCCGGGTTGCGGTCAATGACCTTGCACTCCATCTTGAGCATCAGGATGGTGACAGCCTTGTGCATGACCGCGCACCGGTGGAGCATTCCCGGTGTATAGGGGCCGCGCTCCAAATCGGTGTGGGGCATCCAGATGGTCAGGTCATCGTTGCCGTAGAACTGCTCGGCCATCCGCTGCAGATGGCGCAGGTTGATGCCATAACAGTCTTCCAGCATGGCATGGTTGTGGTAGGCCAGCGTGGTCTTGAGAACCGTGCAGATGCAGATGGGGCTGCCGGCGGCGGCGCCCATCCAGACCACATCATGGTTGCCCCACTGGATATCGACGTTATGGTGGCGCATGAGCAGGTCCAGGATGATATCCGGGCGGGGGCCGCGGTCAAACAGGTCGCCCACAATGTGCAGCTTATCCACGGCCAGCCGCTTGATGAGCTCACACAGGCGGACAATGAAACGGTCCGCGCGGCCATTTTCAATAATACTGCCCACGATCTGGCCATAATAGAGGTCTTTATCGTGGTCCTCAAAATGGGCGTGGAGCAGCTCGTCCAGAATATAACCGCAGCTGGAGGGCAGGCAGGCACGCACATGCTCCCGGGTGTGCTTGGAAGAAACCAGACGGCAGAGATCAATGAGGCGGAGCAGCGTCTCGGTATACCACTGCTCCAGCGTCTCCTCGTCCGCGCACTTGGCCTTGAGCTGGGGCAGTTTCTCATTGGGGTAATAGATCAGCGTTGCCAGCTCGGCACGGTCAGACTCAGGGACCGTATTCCCCAGCACGATATCCACTTTTTCGCGGATGACGCCGGAGGCAGAGTTCAGGATATGTACAAAGGCTTCGTTTTCGCCGTGCAGATCGCTCATAAAATGCTCGGTACCCTTGGGCAGCTTGAGCAGAGCCTCGGTGCTGATGATCTCGCTGGCCGCCGCAGCCTGCGAGGGGTAATCCCGTGCAAGCAGGGATAAATATTTCAGATTGTCCCGGATCTCTTCGGTTTCGGTACGCATGATGTCCTCCAGATGTCCAAATATGTAGTATTCTTGCATCACATGCAATATTATCTCTTAGTATACCACTTTTGCTTCTGGAAATGGTATAATAGCGTTTAGAAAAGCGTAAAAGATTTTGCAAAGGACTTGGATAATATGCCCAAAAACATCGTTGTCACCCCGCCGGACGCCTGCACTCTCTGCCCCCGGCGGTGCAAAGCCGACCGCGCCGCCGGACAGTGCGGTTTCTGTGGGGCAGGCAATACTTTAAAAGTCGCCCGGGCGGCCCTGCATTTCTGGGAAGAGCCCTGCATCAGCGGCACCAAAGGCAGCGGCACAGTCTTTTTCTCCGGCTGCACCCTCAAGTGCTGCTTCTGCCAGAACTATCCCATCAGCGCCGAGGGCCTGGGCAAGGAGATCACCGTGGAGCATCTGGCTGAAATTTTCCTCAACTTACAGGCCCAGGGAGCCCACAACATCAATCTGGTCACCCCCGGGCAATGGCGGCCCTGGATCATTGCCGCGCTGGATCTGGCCCGGGCGCAGGGGCTGCATTTGCCCATCGTCTGCAACACAGGCGGCTACGAGACGGTGGAGAGTGTGGAGGCCTGGCGGGGTTCCATTGACATCTGGCTGGCTGACCTGAAATACGTCTCCGCCGCCCTCTCGGCAGAGCTTTCCGCTGCACCGGATTACTTTGCCCAGGCCAGGCCCGCCATTGAGGCCATGATGGCGCAGGCCGGCCATCCGGTATTTGACGCTGAGGGCATCCTGCAAAAGGGCGTCATCCTGCGCCATCTGGCTCTGCCCGGCCACATGGACGACAGCTTTGCCGTCCTGGACCAGATGGCTGCCTGGAACGAGGCCGACCCCGGGTGTTTTCTGCCCAGCGTCATGAGCCAGTACACGCCGTTCTACAAGGCAGCAGAGCACGGCATCGGGCGGCGCATTACCACCTACGAGTACCGCCGGGTGGTCAATTACGCCATGGATAAGGGCCTGACGGCGGGCTATATGCAGCAAAAGAGCAGCGCCAAGGAGGAATACACGCCCAGTTTTGATCTGACGGGGGTGTGAACTCCCCCAGTCTCGCATTCGCTCGACAGCCCCCTCAAAGAGGGAGCCTTTTGCTGCTTCCGGGAGGAAAAGCCTCCCTCCGTGAGGGAGGTGGCATCGCGCAAGCGATGCCGGAAGGAGTTCTTTAGCAACGTGCACAAAAATCCTCTGTTATTTTCTCTCGCAGCTTCTGGTTTCAACTTGCATTCCGACGGGAATCGCACTATAATGGATACAACAATGTGTGCTCAGAGAGCTTTCCCGTGAAGAAGCTGTCCGGGCCTTTGATCCAAAACCGTCTTTTAGGAGGAGCGTTATGGAACATTTCAATCCGATCCTTGGCAAGGAGACCGCCGGACAGAAGTTTATCACCTGCGGCGAGATCATGCTGCGCCTGACCCCGCCGAACTACGAAAAGCTGCGCATGGCTTCCAACTTTGAGGCCAGCTACGGCGGCAGCGAGGCCAACATCGCGCTGGCACTGGCAAACCTGGGTGTGGACAGCACGTTCTTCAGCGTGGTGCCCAACAACAGCCTGGGCAAGAGCGCCGTGCGCTGGCTGCGCTCCAACGATGTGCACTGCACCCCGATGATCCTCACCGAGCCGGACGAAACTCCCTCGAACCGTCTGGGTACTTACTATCTGGAGACGGGCTACGGCATCCGCCCCTCCAAGGTCATCTATGACCGCAAGCACAGCGCCATCACGGAGTATGATTTCTCGCAGGTAGATCTGGATGCACTGCTGGAGGGCTTTGACTGGCTGCACCTGAGCGGCATTACCCCGGCACTGGCCCCCAACTGCCGCGGCCTCATCATCGACATGCTGAAAGTAGCCAAGAAAAAAGGCCTGACCGTCAGCTTTGATGGCAACTTCCGCTCCACCCTGTGGACCTGGGACGAGGCCCGGGATTTCTGCACCGAGTGTCTGCCCTATGTGGACGTGCTGCTGGGCATTGAGCCTTACCACCTGTGGAAAGACGAGAACGACCACTCCAAGGGCGACTGGAAAGACGGCGTGCCTCTGCAGCCCAGCTACGAACAGCAGGACGAGATCTTCCAGCGCTTTATTGAGCGTTACCCCAGCCTCAAGTGCATCGCCCGCCATGTCCGCTATGCCCATAGCGGCAGCGAGAACAGCCTGAAAGCCTTTATGTGGTACGACGGCCACACCTTTGAGAGCAAGCTGTTCACCTTTAACATCCTGGACCGTGTGGGCGGCGGTGACGCTTTTGCCAGCGGCCTGATCTACGCCATGCTCCACAACTACCGTGCCATGGATATGATCAACTTTGCCGTAGCCAGCAGCGCCATCAAGCACACCATCCACGGCGATGCCAACATCACCGACGATGTGAGCAGCATCCGCAATCTGATGAATATGAACTACGACATCAAGCGGTAATTCACCGCACGATGCAGCAGGGCCTGCCGGAAAACCGGCAGGCCCTGTTTGTTTCCGGTGCGCAAAAAAGCACCCACCCCGGAGGGTAGGTGCCTGTGCAGCTGTGCTCAGTTGGAAAGGATCATGCGGTCGTTGGCAAACTCACCGCCGCTGGCGATCTGGAACTTGGCCAACAGGTCGCTGACGTGCAGGTTCTTTTTCTCTTCCCCGGACACGTCGTAGATGATGTGGCCCTCATACATCATGATCAGGCGGTTGCCATACTTGATGGCATCCTTCATGTTGTGGGTGATCATCATGGTGGTCAGATGGTTTTCCTCCACGATCTTAGCGGAGAGGGTCAGCACCTTGAGCGCGGTCTTGGGGTCCAGTGCTGCCGTGTGCTCGTCCAGCAGCAGGAGCTTCGGCTTATTCATGGTAGCCATGAGCAGGGTCAGCGCCTGTCGCTGACCGCCGGAAAGCAGGCCCACACGGGCGGTCAGCCGGTCCTCCAGGCCCAGGTCCAGCGTCTTGAGCAGCTCACGGTACTGTTCCCGCTCGGCCTTGGTGATGCCGATGCGCAGGGTGCGCCGCTTGCCGCGCCGGGCAGCCAGCGCCAGGTTCTCTTCGATCTGCATCGTGGCGGCGGTGCCGGTCATGGGGTCCTGGAACACGCGGCCGATGTAGGCAGCGCGCTGATGCTCGCTCAGGCGGGTGACGTCCACGCCGTCAATGAGGATCTTGCCCTCGTCCACCGGCCACACACCGGCCACAGCGTTCAGCATCGTGGACTTGCCCGCACCGTTGCCGCCGATAACCGTGACAAAGTCACCTTCGTTCAGCTTCAGGTTCAGGCCATTCAGCGCCGTTTTCTGGTTGACCGTGCCTGCGTTAAAGGTTTTGGAAACATTCTGGATCTCAAGCATTTTTTGCATCCTCCTTCTGTGCCTTTTTGACCGGCTTCGAGAAGTATTTGCTCTTCCAGTACGGCACGGCCAGGAACACGGCCACCACAGAAGCGCTGAGCAGCTTGAGCAGGTTTGCGTCAAAGCCAAGGGTCAGCACCAACTGGATGACAACATAGTAGATGATGGCACCGATGGAGACCGACACCAGCTTGAGGGCAAAGTTGTGGAAAATGCGGCCAAATACGGCTTCGCCAATGATGACGGCGGCCAGACCGATGACGATGGCACCGCGGCCCATGCCCACATCCGCAAAGCCCTGATACTGGCTCAGCAGAGCACCGGACAGGGCCACCAGTGCGTTGGACACGGCCAGCCCCAGCACGATGTTGAAGTTGGTGTTGATGCCCTGGGCCCGAGACATGGCAGGATTGGAGCCGGTGGCACGGATGCCGCAGCCCAGCTCGGTGCCGAAGAACCAGTACAGCACGCCGATGACCACCGCCGTGACCAGAATGATCATGATGATGGGGTTGTGCAGGGCAAATTCCTTGACCCAGCGCAGGGAGATGAGCAGGCCGTACTTGTCCACGTTGATGGACTGGTTGGCCTTGCCCATGATCTTCAGGTTGATGGAGTAGAGGGCCAGCTGGGTCAGGATGCCTGCCAAGATGGCCGGGATGCCCATAAAGGTGTGGAGCAGGCCGGTGACAAAGCCCGTTGCCAGGCCTGCCACCAGAGCCGCCAGCAGAGAGACCCAGACGTTCTGGCCCGAGAGCAGGCACATGACGCAAACCGCGCCGCCCGTGCCAAAGGAGCCATCCACGGTCAGGTCAGCCACATCCAGGATGCGATAGGTCAGGTAAACGCCAATGGCCATAATGCCCCAGATAAGGCCCTGCGCACAGGCGCCGGGCAGCGCACCGGGCAGGTTTGCCAGTCTTGCAAGTGTTTCCAAAATAATTCCTCCTAAACGTGCACTTTTTTCACATCCCGTTTTATACGGGAAAGGCGGAGAAAAGCCTTTTCAGCCCTCCTCCGCCATATTTCTCATTTCAGTAAGAGGTTAGCCCTCGATTGCTTCGTATCCCTCTGGAACCGTCAGGCCCAGCTCATCGCAGATGGTCTTGTTGTACTTCTTGGTCACAGTGGTGTACTCAATGGGCATGGTAGCAATATCGGCCTCGCCTTTCAGGATCTTGACCGCCATCTCACCGGTGGTGTAGCCCAGATCGTAGTAGCTGATGGACAGGGTAGCCACACCGCAGCCGGCGCAGATGCCCTCCTCACCCGCAAAGACAGGCTTCTTGGCCGGGCGGCAGATACCGTCCACAATGCCGGTGTTGGCCGCAACGGTATTATCGGTGGGAACATACACGGCGTCGTTCTCGTCAGCAGCTTTCTGGCAGACAGAAGCCAGATCGTTGGAGTCAGAGAAAGAGTATTGGGTGGCAGTGATGCCCTTGTCCTCCAGATACTTCTTGACTTCATCTACCTGATACTGACTGTTTGCCTCAGCGGAGCAGTACAGCAGGCCGACCTTGGTAGCCTCCGGCAGCCACTCCGTGATCATCTCAGCCTGCTGATCCAGCGGAGCCAGGTCAGAAGTACCAGAAACATTGCCGCCCACAGTGCCGGTGAAATCAGTCAGGCCCAGCGCCACGCCGTACTCGGTAACAGAGGTGCCCAGAATGGGGATCTCATTGGTAGCAGCCTGTGCCGCCTGCAGAGCGGGCGTTGCATTGGCCATGATGAGGTCTACGCCTGCGGAAACAAAGCCGTTGGCGATGGTAGCGCAGGTAGCGGAATCGTTCTGTGCGTTCTGGAAATCAAACGTGACATTCTCGCCGAATTCCGCGCTCAGAGCATCCTCAAAGCCCTGGGTAGCGGCATCCAGGGCAGCGTGCTCCACCAGCTGGCAGATGCCAACGGTGTAGCTGTCGCCAGCGGCAGCAGCAGAACCAGCTGCCGCGGAGGAGGCGGCCACAGAAGAAGCAGCCGTGGAGGATGCAGAGGAGCCGCCGCAGGCGGTCAGGGCAGCAGCCGCGCCGCAGAGCGCAGCGCCAGCCAGGAACGAACGACGAGAAATTTTACGCATGATAGATTCTCTCCCTCAATTTAAATTCCGCGGCTCAACAGGTTGCCGCGCTTGTTTGCGTTTGAGGAAGCGGGCTGTGCGAGCTCCGCTTCACATGCGTGAAGTATAGCACACTTTACTCTCAAAAACAACCCGTGTTCGGCCCCAATTATCAATCAAAATGAATTTATCTATCATTTTTTTCGATGCATTTTGTATTCAGCTGCTCCTGATACCCCCGGAGTTTGGCGCACTCACCCTCCAGCCAGCGGAGATTCCGCTCCAGCTGGGGCAGAAATGGCTGGGCAAATTCATAATCGTAATAAAGCGCCTGCCAGAGCTTTGCTTCCAGCCGCCGCGCCAATACCGGCGAGAGGATCGTATTCAGCTCCTCCACAGTGTCCTCCAGCGTCATGCAGGTCTGTGCCCAGCAGACATCCACAGCCTCCCGGGCAGGGACATCGTATCGGGCAAGATAATCCTCGACCTTGGCAGAAAACATCGGCCCGCCGCAGGAGGTCGGCTGCAAGAAATAGCTCACTGCCCCTTCCCCACTGATCTCCTGCGCCAGCGGATAAAGGGCACAGACCAGCGGCTCGGCATCGTGGATGGCGCAGTGGTTCTCCGTTAAAAACGGGCAGTTGTTGTGCTGTGCTTTCAACGGGGCCAACCGGAGAACCGGCAGACGGCTCACCTGCCCGATGCTCTCCCGGCAGTAGCCATGCGCTACAATGCGGGGCGGCAGACGGAGACGGGCCGCGATCCGCCACAGATCAAACCCGGAGAGGACGATATCCTCCCGACCACGGCAGCAGTTTCCGCAGCCATTGCAGGCAAAGGAAAACGCCTCGTCCCGGCCAAGGAGTGGCTGCGTGCGGGTAAAATCCACCTGTCCGCACAGGTCGATCTGTGAATCTCTGAGCATGTTCGTTCTCCTGTTTCGTCTGTTTTGGTTCTATTGTAGCACAAAAAAGGCCAGCAAAAAAGAGAGCAGTTCTGCTCCCCTGCGCTTTTATGTATTTTTGCCATTTTCGTACTTCTTGGCAGGCCAGACCAGTGCCACGAACAGGCTGAGAATATAAACGGCAAACACCGCCACAACCGCATTCTCTCCGATAGGCGGTTCCAGCATCCCCGCCGCCGCGAGGCAGGGCGGCAGCAACAGCATGGACACCATCGACCAGACACGGAACGCCCGCAGGACATAGGGCCAGTTGCGATTATTGTAGTACACGCCCGGGATGTGGATATGCATGGCTCCCTGCGCAAACTGGGCAATGCGGTTTTCATCATAGTAGCGGGGCAGCGTCTCGGTCATCCAGAAAAAAGCATAGGCTCCATAGACCACGCCAAAGCCCACGCCCAGGATCAAAGACATCTGCGCCATTTCCGTCTCGGCCAGTCTAAAACCCCAGACAGCCAATGCTTCTACAATGCCCAGCACGCTGCAGACGAGATACACGGGCAGATATTTCTGTACCCGCTCTTTCTGGCGTTCTGGTGGTTCTGTCTGGAACGTCAACGCCTTTTGAATGAGCGCATCCACTTCTTTTTGCGTAAACTGCCGCTCCTGCGGCATCCGGCGGCCCTCCAAGAGCTCTGTCACCGAAACGCCCAGCTTCTCCGCCAGCGGTAAAAGCAGGGAAACATCCGGCAGGCTCAGGCCCCGCTCCCATTTGCTTATCGCTTTATCCGAGATAAACAGCATCTCGGCCAAGTCGCGCTGGGTCAGCCCGCGCTCCCGCCGCAGCTGGGCCAGAAACCGCCCGAAGCTGCCCTTATCCAATTCATGTATCGCTGCCATCTGTGCAACCTCCTGTCCATTCGTTGGCTCAATTGTACCTGTGTTGTGAGAAATACGCAACCGACGGGCAGTAGAATCATCGTTTCAACATCATTTTTCAGGATATTTTCTTTTATTTCTGGTACAAGAAAACCCCCGAGGAAAATCCTCGAGGGCTTTTGTTCAAGTCGGCGACTACCTATTTTCACGCGCCGTTTCCAGCGAACTATCTTGGGCA
>ERZ1673738.2481-NODE-2481-length-23604-cov-8.670899_pt1 | contig 23604 bp, 38 predicted proteins | sample MGYA00580198_ERZ1673738 | MGnify/ENA primary metagenome ERZ1673738 (study PRJEB41218, sample SAMN15661784) | gut metagenome | host: Homo sapiens | place: Canada: London | collected 2015-08-20/2019-03-30 | study: EMG produced TPA metagenomics assembly of...
ACATATGTTGTAACTGTAACCAGCGGTTGGATTCGTCATCCAAAATCCGCCGTTTTCCGCACTGCATCATGAATTCAATTCTACTAAAATGTTCAAAAGATATCAACCTGTTTCTGATTTTTCTATGAAATTTGCACAATTCTTCCAATAAAAATCAATTTTGCGTCCGTACTGTCTGAAAATTTTGCAGAAAATTTCTTTTTCCTCAAAAAGAAAAAGAGGCGTTCACAGCCAGCAGAAACATTTCTTTCCTGCGGACCGTGACAGCCTTTTTGCCGTCTTTCTTTTTCTTATTTCCAGACCGTATCGTAGTTGATCGGTTTATAGAATGCTTTTTCCCGGCTCTCATGATCATCCGGACGGTTGCCGAGAAGCCACATGGTTTTAGTTGCGACTGCCTCCGGGGTCATATCGTATGACTCGAGAATGTTGCACAGGGTTTTCATCTCATGGCCGACTTCATAGACGGTCATATCGCTTCCCTCGTGAGAAACCTGGGTACACATGATGATGAGTTTTTCCGGGTACTTCTGGCAGAGCTCGTAAAACGGCTCCTTGATGCTCGCCGGAATACCGCCGACACCGAAGCTCTCCACAATGATCGCATCGTAGTGCTCAAAAATCGCCGGAAGCAATACCGGGCTGATTCCCGGGATCAGTTTCAAGAGAAAAACGTTATCGCTTAAGTTTTCCTGAATCGAAACAGTAATGCACGTATTTATCGCATCCGCTGGCGTTTTTGTTACCTGTATGTTTCCTATTCATCAATTTTTATACCTATTCAGCACTTCTCACGGCTTATTTAGCATTCCTCTCCGGCATACACAAAACCTGTCTCTTCCCAAAACTTCATCGGGGAAATGTAGTAATCGTACTGGCTGCTCCCTTCCTTCTTGAAAGCAACTCCGAATTTCAGAAATCCAAGGATAATGCCCTGGCGTATAAACTGCTGATCCTTTTTCATTACTCTTGCCGCTACTGCCACCGGTACATTTTCGCCAGTGAACTCCGGTACTTCTAAATATACTTTACTCTTATCCATTTGTCAACTAACTCCTTTCTTTCTGTGCTGCAGTCAGAGCGCTCACAATATCCTCTTCCTTCTTTGGTCCGATGCCCTTCACGCCCAGGATAACTTCTCTCACTTCATCCTCAGTTAAGCCTTCCGCATCTTTCATACCGTCCGCATGGCCTGCCTTGTATAAATTCTTGCAGAATGCATCCATCTGCTGATGATCCATTCTCTTAACATCCTTGTATGTTTTTCTGTTCAATGTGTACTGTTTCATCCTTCGCCCTCCTATACAAACGGTAGCTCGCTGTCGTCTCCTGCAGGCATAAATCCATCATTCCCCGACTGTGGCGCCGGTGCAGGCTGTGTGTTATAGCCTCCTGCGTTACTACTCTCTGTGTTTTTACTCTCAGCGAACTCCTGGTCCTCCGCAACAATGTCGGTCGTATATACTCGCTGACCGTCCTTATTGGTATAGCTTCCGGTTTGTATTCTTCCGGTTAGTACAATCTTCGTTCCCTTATGCAAATATCTCTCAGCAAATTCAGCCGCCTTGCCAAACGCAACGCACGCAATGAAATCTGCTGAGTTCTCCTGGTTTCTTCCTCTTCTATCTACTGCCAGGGTGTAGCGAGCTACTGCTGTAGTCTGCTCTCCCTGGGAATATCTAACCTCCGGATCACGTGTAAGGCGCCCCATTAAAATTACCTTGTTCATCTACTCCGTCTCCTCTCTTTGTGCAACCAGCTGACCTTCAATATTGTAATCGTACCCCAAAACTTCTGTGCCATTGATATAATCGCAAAATGCCTGGCACTCTTCCTTCGTTGTGAAGAATACTTTTCTTAGTTCTTCTGTCTCTATTTCTTTGAAATCCTTATTGTGATCCACTACTACCTTCGCATATTCAGTGCGGGGGCCTCCAACAAAATACTCTTCTCCTCTGTCTCCTTTCGCCATGTACCATGCCATGAACTCTCTATTTCTCTCGCTTAATTCGTATAGCACATTCTCTTTTGGGTAATACACCTTCTTGCTCACTCTGCAGCTGCACTCATCGTCCACGGTTTTCCCGGACGGCAATGCTACCTGGATTCTTCTGTTTTTGTCGCACTTATCGCATTTCTTTTTATACCGATAGTCCCAGCTTACCGCCCAAAGAGTAACCTTGAAATGTTCCATTAACTCTTTCAACCTGGCTTGCTTGGCTTTGCTTTCTGCATTCCGTATCACCCTGTCGCACTCGTCTTTCTTTCTCTCAAAGTCTTTTTTCACCGACTCGAAGTTTCTCTTAATACCCTGCAGTTCCTTATTCTCTTTGCGCAGTTTCTCGATTTCATCGTTGATTTCCTTTTTTACCGATTCTCTAAGCTCATTCTTTAACTCTTCGATTTTCTCGTCAAATTCGCCTGGCTCAAAATAATCTCCATCATCCCAGTAACACATGATTTCTTACCTCCTCCACTTTTTCTATTTTCAGCACATAATATAATACACCGGGTTCCGCACCCCACTCCGGCTTACCTTTTCCAAAATGCAGGGTGCATTTGCAAACGACTTCCGGCGAACCCTTCGAGTATCCATTTCTGAATACTACAGGTACCGGCCACGGCTTCCGGATTTCTTCCGTTACCGCCTCTCCATATGCCATCTGTCCGCCTACCAGGAGAAAACCGAACGCATTCATAAACCGGCTGTCGTAATACGGCTTGATTTCTCTATACTCCTCTTTCTTTTCTCCGGAGACGATCATATCAAACCACTTCTTTTTTATTGGCAACGTCAGCATCGCCCTCCACCTTCCTTCTCTTTCAGATATTTTTCGCATTTTCGGTATATTTCCGGATCAAACTCTTTCCGCTCATGCTCGTAGGAACTGTACTCTGCCGGACTACATCCGGCAATCTGTGACATTTTCATCATTGTTATTTTGGCATCTTTCCTCAGCGCTGCAATATAGCCTGCATACATTCCCTTCTGACTGTTCAAGTTCTGAATCTTAATTCTTTCCTTGACTGCCTCTGACTCTGTAAATCTCTTCACTTGATAAATCTCGCACTGCTCATTTTTGCAATCAAACAGGCATCCATGCCTGTCCTTTGGTCCGTCAAAGAACCCCGCCACATATTTTGTGGTTTCTTTGCAGGCATTGCATTTTGCATTCACTACCATACGTCAATCCTCTCTTGGCTTATCCAGTAAATCCGTGTGTTTCAATAAACACTTCTTATATCCGTTCTCTCTGAAACCATACTGGCATTTAACTTCAACCGGGATCGGGCAGAAATGACACTCTTTGAGGATGTATTCTGCCAGTTCGTTTTCTCTCTTCCTTCCGGCAATAATTTTGGCATTCGCTGAATCCAGTCTGTTATCTACGTGGCCGATAAAATCAGCCATCATTCTCATGGTTTCCTTGCAAAACTCTTCGTTGATTTTATATTCTTCCGGCGTGAAGTCATGCAAGAACAGGTCTATCCTTCTCTTTAATTCGTTTTTGTTTTTAATATCCATCGCTCAACGCCTTCTTTCTATCTCGTGCTGCAGACCGGAACATCATCAATAGCATTTCCGATACTGGCCTGCTTCTATCTTTCCTCTTTGCCTTCTTGATTGCTTTAAGGTCGTACCACTCACCCCGGTAATTCATTCCGTCCGGAACATACACGCCTACCTGGTATGGGATTTCTTTCTTGATCTGCTCGTACACTTCCTCCGGCATCACGTAGTAATTGTAGTCTCCCAGGAAGTTGTGACCGTTCTTCGAGTGAAAATCCTCTACCGAGGACTTAACCTCGTAGCAGTAGAAGTCTCCCTTCTCTATGCCGGACACCGTATTGTTTACCGGCTTGAATTTCATAAAATCCACCCGCACCGCATTCGTGGTGGCGTAGTCGAAAGTCACTTCCCTGGCCCAGTAAATTCTCGGATCGTTGTTCGGGCAGATATGCCGCTGGATTGAGAGTGACAATATCGCCGTGATCTCCGGTCTTTTATTCTTTTCCATCCTAACACGGTCCTCCTTCCGCTCCATGAAATGCTCCCGCCGGGTACATCCATCTTCCCTTCACATACACATCATCGATTGTAAATTCTCCGGTAATCAAACTCCTCAACGCCTCGAAATCTCCGTGATATACACATGACTCCGCATCTCCGACGAATGTTTCTAAGTCGCATTTGTTATCCAGTGTGAAGCCAAGTATCTCTTCATCTCTCTTTAATGCCTCAAATTCTTCCGGATATATCTCCTTTATTCCCGCAAACAGTTTCGGAGTAGAGAATATGCACATCGCACAGCTGCATCTATTCCATCCCGCTCTGTAGCAAGGATGCGGATTGACGTTGTGCCTCTTTAGAACTTCCCATATGTCTCTTTCTGAATAGTCGATCACTGGCCTCCATTGATGCACTATTCTATGTGCTTTTGCCGGTGCGTTTGTCCTGTGTATTTCTATTTCGTTATACTTTGAGCGTCCTTTTGACTCGCCTCGTCGTTCTCCGGAGACGACTAAAATCTTTACATTTTCCTTTGTCTGTTCCAGGTTCGATGTTACACTGTCCTGGACTGCCGCCTTTAGATTTCCGCTGCACCAACGTCCCTGGTGGGTACCGCCTTTTGCCGGAAATTTATGTCTCTTCCCTCCAAGCTGTTCTAACTCCTGCAGTCGGCTAAGGTTTGACATCACCGTGTCTGCAACCATAATTTTCAAATATGCGCTACACCATCTCCTGCTCAAATCTCCTGTTTTAGCAGGGAATTTCATTCTATAACCCAGCTTTTTCAGTTCTGCTTCCATATCTTCCGTGGCTTTTTCTTTAATTTCCTGGCATTGTAGATAATTTCTCGACAATCTGCATTGCCTTACTTCTCCGGTATCCGGATCAAGCCATTCAACCGGTTCGCTTGCGCCGATTCTATACAGTTCCCCGAAAAATCCATTAACCCTCCACGAAAGTCTCAGCTTTACTCCTTCTGCTTCTGCAAATGATTTCACATAATTCTGTGTGCATTTCCAGTCCATTTTTCTCTCCGGGTTTCCACCGTCAATATCATGGTGCCAAAACTCCATCCGCTCTTTTGGTACCCCGAGTTCAAGCAGTTTGTAATAGCAGGCTATGCTATCTTTTCCTCCGGAAAGAAGTATTGCAACCAGGTCGTACTCCTCAAGCGGTAGCAGTTCCGGCAGGAAAATCTTCTCGAAATGGGAAGAGTCTCTCCTGCCTTCAACTCTCGGAATTATCCTTTTGCCAGTACCGTATATCGGTATATCCGGCTCTCCATACATAAGCGGCGTGTCTTTGGTGCAATCGGCATCTTTTATAAATCCCTCGCATTCCTGCATCGCTAACACTCCTTCTTTACATACAAATCACTGGTTCCTTCGACCACGCTTTTCTCTTCATCGTTAGGGAACTGGAAGCCATATCTTCCTGGGTAAGTACGATTTCCAATGTTACACTTACCGTTACCTGTTTTTCTTTCTCTTCGCCGCCCATGACTCGCTCTCCTTCTTTTTTATTGCTTTTTCTATCTCTCCGAGTTTTTCATCACTGAGAAACTTAAAATTCACGCCTGCGTCTGTAAACGCTGTAAAAATGCTATCCTGCACCGCCTTGACTGTCGCCCAGTCCGGTTCATCGTCCTGCGTTCTGATACCGAACTGAACCATGTAGTCCTCGATCACGTGCCATAACTCATATTCCAGCTCATCCATACATCCGAGTGCCGATACGTCCACGACCGCCGGTGCTGTTATTTTCTTTCCGTTTGCCAGTTCCAGGTCTACTGTGTCAATCTCTTCTCCGAACTCACCGCCTTTCTTGTGGTGTGCCAGGATGTCGCCTGCAAAGTCATAGCCTCTGTCGATCATGGCCTCGCTGTTGTCATCGTACAGTCTGAAACATCCGGCCAGTTCGCCCTTCTCGTGTCTCTGCAGAACTTCTTCCCAGGTCAGCTTTTGCATTCCTAACCAGGTGTAGCCCATTATTCATCGCCTCCTTCATAATCTGCTCCGCAGTACGGACACTTCGTTACTCCGTAGCAGTTAAACATCTTCCCGCATTCTTTGCAGGTGTCCAGCTCCCCATTTCTCTGCCAATCTTCCAGCAAGCTACTTACGTGCTGCCAGTCCAGCGCCTCGAAAACTTCCTCTGCCAAATCGTCCTGCTGGTTACACTCCTGCAGGATGCTGTTTCTCGTGTACACCGTATCGGATAATTCCGGGATATAGCACGGATCATCCGGTCTGTGGTAAAACGCATCTTCATCTTTGAAGATATGTCCCTGTCCGTAGAACTCACGGACGATCTTCTCGCCTTCTCCATTTTCATCCGGCGGCGTGTAACTGCCAACCAGCACCGGGATGTTTACTTTCTGCAAGGCCTGCGACAGTTCCGATATCATACCGTCAATGGCTTCTGCATCCTTTACAAGCTCCCTTGTGGAAGGAACTCCACTCGTTCCGCTTCTCTTGGCTTCTATCCACATTTCAATATGCTCGTCGATGTCGAAATCTTCGTAGTAGGCTTCCAGGCTGTCCTTGAAACTATCTGCCTGGTTCTCTTCATCGAAATCAATCGTCATTGAGAAATCTTCACCTGCAGGTGACGACTGCCCGATTTCAACATAGGTTCTTCTGTTGTCCGGCTCAATGTAGGCTTCCCAGTTCCACCCCATTTCTTCTGCCTTGCCGAGAAGCATTTTCAAGCCTCTCGATATGTCCTTGTATTCTTCCATGTCCTTATTCCTCCGCATCTGCGTAGTATGCATCGAATGCAATACCGGCATTTACCAACTTATCTTCCAGGTAATTGCCATAGCACCAGCCGTCTCCATCTTCCCAAAAACTGTCCCAGGCTTTCTCCAACACCTCTCTTGCCTTCTCTTTATCATCTTTGCTTACAACAAACACGCAATCCATCCAGTCGTTTAACTGAGACTGCACTCTGATTACGCTTTCCTTTAATACTTCCACGCCAATATTCATTGTGCTTTCTCCTTTCTCAGATGTAATAGCAGCTGAAATTCCAGTGATGTCCGAACTCATAATACAAACCGTATCTCTCGAATATCTTGTCAAATTCTCTTCTGACCGAATGAAGGATGCCGTAGTACAGCATCTCGCATACCGGTCCTTCAAAACTCATGCTGAGAATGTGTTCCGGATTAACGTATCTTGTCGTACTGTTCCAGCGGTTCTTCCATGATCTCCTTGCCGACGAATGACTCAATCATATCGTCCACATCGTCTATCATCTTCACGATTTCTCTCAACGTACTGTCGTCGTCGAAACCGGAAATTGCATTGTGTGCCAGCTGCTTTGCCGCAATCTTGCTTCGTGAGAGACCGGACACATCGACAATAGCGATGATTTCCTTCATCTCTGCAGCACGTGCGCTCTTTACTCTGTGGTGGCCGCTGATGATTTCCAGCTTGCCATCCACCAAAACAAAAAGAGGCAGGCTTTCCAGCTGTCCTCGCTTCTTGATATTAGCGGTCAACTGATCCTGCATCTCGTTTTTCATTATCCTGGCGTTGATGTCCTGCTCCTTAACCTTATCCAACGGAACCTTGGCGATCACCAAGCCGGAACCCATATCATAGATTACTTCGCATCCTTCGATTTGCTGGATGCCTTTGCTCTGTTCTTCTGCCATTCGTTTTCCCTCCTTAGCCATTCTTGAAGCGTCTGCTGTTCGGTTCTTCCCTCTACTAGTTCAGCCTCATACGTGAGCTTGTAGCCGTTCTTCTTGTCCTCAACCCTGTTTACCAGTTTCATGATGCCTCGTACCTCTTTGTTCTCCGGGTACCTGGTAAGCATTGCGGTGCGCATCTTTGTGACCTTCTCCTGTTCGATATTGTCCAGGAGTGTATCTACAAAATCTCTGTTCTGCGCCAGCATATAACACAGCCTGCCGAGGCGGTATGTCTTGTGTGGCACCTTCATCACGTACCAAACGAATACGCTGTCTGCCGCCATCTTCGAGATGCCGAATACCCCAGCCACATAGCCATCAATCAGCAATGCCCTGTTGAACGTCGCCGATGAACCAACAAAATTGTGAGTCCATAACTCTCTGTAATACTGAGCCTCTGCTGACTTAATCGGGATAACCTGTACCTTGCTATCTTCCCGGATCACATAATCTCTCGGAAGCATACTGCAGTCTAACGGCTGTAACTTACTCTCTGCCGGGCGCTTTATCTTCTTGCCGTTTGCCAGGGCGGTTGCCTCTTCCTCCCGGTTCGTAGTGATGTAAGCATTCAAATCTGCTCTCGTGCCGGATCGGGCGTATATCGTATATCCTACGGCTTCGCCTACTCTCTTCTCCTGGTAGCAGATAACCAACGCCTTCGCATCCATGCAGAGGTCGTAGAACTGCTGGTGTCCTGTCTCCGGGTCAAACAGTTCATACGGCGGTTCCTTCCAGGTCATCTTGCCCTGTGTGTCGTAGAACTTCTCATATCCGGAGAAGTAGGTCGGTGGGTTTGCAATAACCAAAGCGTGCGGATCGTCCAGCACCTCTTTCAGATGCTCCCACATATCCAATGGTCTGTAGCTCATGCCACCGAGCAGGTTCTTGATTACCTCTATCTGCCGATTGATACTCTCGATGTGTTCCTCTCGTCTGAGGCGTAGGTCTGTGAGTATCTGATAGAAATAATCATTGCCCGCATTTTTCGAGGTTCTGAGATACAGCTGCGCATACAATGCTGTTGCCGGGTCAAGAAGCTCTTCGTCACTAAAGCCTTGTGCATGGATTTCCAGTGGCTCTAATGACTGGCCGGTAATCGCATATCCGAGGACTGTTGACATCATATTGACGTCGCTGGTCTCGATCTGCTCCGGCTTAAACCCATTCTGTACTGCCAGGTTCGCCATTGCAAAAGTACCGGCACACGGCTCAACGAACCTTGTATATCCGGACTTTGCTGCAGTCTCTATCAGAGTAACAAGAAACTTCTGCTCCGACGGACCCAAGCACCCCAGGAACATCGCTCCGGGGTCCATAAAAAATGCCATATCCTTGTCTCCTTCCCTAAAAATTGTTCAATATATACAAAAAGCCGAGGCGGTTCCCTGGTACTGACCCGGGGATTTTTGATACCTGCCTCAGCATATTGCACAAAAAAGACCTCAGACCCGAAGGACACTGAGGTACGTTCCGTGATAACAAATAAGGCACCGTACCCTTTCGGATGCGATGCCGTTGTTTTTGGACCGGAACCCTGCGATGAACAGGACCTTAACTATGGAATAGCCACGTGCTACTTACACCAGTTCCGGATGTTATGATTAAATCCCTGCCAAACCAAACAAACTCAGCTGCTCGTAACCAGGTTCTTCCTTCCTGGTTTCGACTACCTTCTTGACAGGTTCCTTGCTTTCTTTCTTAGCTGCAGGCTTCTTGACCTTCGGCTCTGACGGATCGTATAACTCCTCAATCAGTTCTCCGGTCTGTTCTGCCCACCATTCAGCGAATACGGTTCTGTGGCACCAGTCTCCTGGAACTCTCACATCTTCGTAGCAGAGAAGCACAAGTTCTTTCCCTTCTGCTCTTGCCTCCGTATTCATCTTCTCGACCATATCAATAATTCTGTCGGTGCCGATACCTTCCAACTTCTCGTAATATGCAGGCTTGAATCTGTCAAGCTCCATATTCAGCATATAGCCTTTCGGTGCCAGTGAGTAGCACTGCTTTCTCAGCGTGTATCCCAGCGGAAACTTCGGTGTTCCGATGCTTATTCCCACCGGGTAATACTTACCACTCTGTAATTCCTTGTTGCTATACCTGCTAATCCAAATTGCCATCTCAATCACTCCTTTTATGCTGGTTGTTTATAGTTTTATTATACTATACAGACCTGCCTAAGTACACTGAAATAGCCTTATTTAACCGATTGTTCATATTTCCTCTTCGGCTAACTGGCAGTGATTTCGCCCTGCCGTGCCTGCCGTTGGGAAGAAATACAACTGGCTATTTTTAGGGGTGACATTTGGGTTATCGGCTAATTAGCATATTACCACTTGGTAATTCTTTATGCAACCTACTCATTTTCTACCAGGTTGTTTTACAGCCACAGGGAGCGTTTAGAAATCCGCACCCAGTAAGTAAATAGCCACAATGCCACAAGCTATTCCTATGTCCTTGTAGACGGTCTTATCGCTTATGTTTTCTACTTCCGAAATCTCCTGCACCGTATAAGGTTTTTCGTCCAGGTACATCATGCTTAACTCTCTGTAACGGCGCTTCGCCTCTTCGCTTCCGCTCTTTTCACACTCCTCACGGTACATTTCAGTCGCTTTTTCTATCCGGAACACACAGTATAAATCCTCTTCACGCTTGCGCTCCGTATCTTTGATTGTCCTCTCGGACTTTCCTGCTATCTCTCTTGTGTTTCCCATAAGGTCCTCAACGAACTTCCATCTCAGTTCTGCCTGCTCCTCCGGAGTGAACTGCTCTCCATCCGATAATGTCGCCTTGATTCTTCTGTACGAGCTGAGCAGTTTCTTTGTCTTTCTGACTTTGCTATCTTCCTTCTTTCTCCTACGCTCTTCCTTCTTCTGCTCTTCCTTGTATGCCCTTACACCTTCCTTGGCACCGATAGCAGCTATTTGGTTGATCTGTTCCTGCGTTAGTGGGAAGATTGCTTCGCCATTTGCCTTCTCCTTATTCTCCGTTGCCATAATGTCGCCTCCTTGACTTTTCTCGCATTTGCGAGTATAATATTCTCAGTCACGAGTCGTTCCTATCAAAGGGGCGGCTTTTCTTTTTCTCAACGGTTTCTTGCCTTGCAGGTGGCAAAGTGTGATATGTAGCCAAAGCCTTCTGCGCTCTCGGATGATACCTTATCAGCACATACGACCTCGCCTTCCGGCGTAACTATCTTCTCCTTTGCCTTCGCTCCTGCTTCTGGCCTGCGGTAGCTGATCATCGTAGGGTCTACCGGCATATTCTTTCCAGCCTTTGTCTTAACCCACATAATATGACACCCGCAGTTCCTGCAAGTCCCGAACGGATCATGGGACCTCATGGGATTTTATCACTCCTTTCTTACATCACATTCCATTATTGCTCTCCTATATTCCAAACACTATCAAAGCTACTATTCCCGCTATAAACATGATCGGTGCCAGGACGATAAACAGTACTGCTCCTACCGTTCCTATAAACTCGCCTACCCTTGTTTCGTCGCAGGTATCTATACCACCACATATGAAATACTGGCCTTCGCCCGTTTCCGGATCAATTACTCTATCGCAACACTTTCCATTGCATCCATACATTTGTTGCCGCCTCTTTACCGCTTCCTCTTCGGTCTCTTTGTGCCTTCGCACCTATTTCACCCCCCCCGCTCAATTTTCTTCAATTCTTCAATGCTGATGATTCTGCAGTCCGGGAGCATGATGTTCGCATCTCCCAAGTTGACTGCAGTACCTTCAATTCTCATTTTTGGATAGCTCACCAGCACCGAGCATTCCTGCGCTATTCTATATGCGTTATCTGAGATAATCTTCCGGACTCTCTTCTGATCTGCTACTGAGGTTCGCTTACCGTTGACCGGTATCTTCCGGAACTCAGTCTGCATCTCAGTCTCTCCTTTGTATATCCGTTCATACACGTATAAGAAACCTCTTGCCATATCGCTTACCCTTTCTCTTTGCCCGCTACAATCTTTGCCTTTTCTCCGGTATCTTTGATCTCAAACATCACGCCAGGCCTCAAATATGCGATTGCTACCGGATACCCGAAGAAATCCTTTGCAGCTCTTCTCAGCTTTTTCTCATACTTTGCCATCTTCTTTGCAGCGTGCGCTCTTACCCATTCTCTCGCAAATTTCATCTGCTCCATATCGCTCTCCGGTGTATTCATTCTGCCTCCTTACTTTCTGTTCGGTTTCTTGATTTTCTCAATCTCCTGCATGGAAGGTTTGCCTACGCACTTCTCCATCCCGGCCGCCAGTTCCTTTGCTCCCGGGTTGTTCTTCTCGACTTCATCCGCCAGGTGGCGCAGGACTAAAACTATCAGTCCTGCATCATTCTTGGCGTATGGAGATATGCTGTCTATAACCCTCTCTGAGTAATACTGCAGGCCGTGGCTTACCAGGTTCATTGCCTGCTTGGTCTTGCCTTTTGCAATCAACTCATTGCCTCTGTCTACATAACTGCTCACTCTTGGTTTCATCAGTCCCATATCTACTCCTCCGGATCTTCGTAATCGTAACCTTCTGTGTCTGCATCGCCCAGGATGTCGTCGGTAATATCCTCCGGCTCTTCCTCATTAGGTTCCTCGGCTGGTGTATCTCCCGGCTCTTCGCCGTTCTCTTCCGACTGTGTTTCTTCCTCTGTAGGCTGGGTGTCTGTTTCCTCTATCTCCGCAGGCTTCTCTTCGTCTGCCGGTCCAGGTAACGCCGGTCTTACATCTGCATCGATGTATGTACCGTCGATAATATCCTCATTGCCTTCGCCTTCCTGCTTCTGACCCTGCATAAAGTCTGAGTCAAAAATCGTTCTCTGCTGTGTGTTTGCAATCGGCTGTAATACATAGCAGCCAGTCTCTTCATCCATAACCATCTCCATCTCGTTGTTGAGATTTCCACCTTTCTCGTCGGTAATCTTTACTGCAGATGTGACCTTGTGCTTGAACTGCGGCTTGCTAATCTCCCTGGACTCTCCCTTGATATTCGGGTCGTAGTTCGGGATAAATTCCTTCACCATGGTAACGTCAATCTTAATTGTCATACTTCCTTCGTTGGACTGCTTCTCAATCATGTTTCCAAGAAGTCTCTGCAGAACAAAATTCATATCGTGCTTCATATTCTCGAAGGTATTGCTGTCGAAATCCAATTTCTTGTCAAAATCATTCATCACTTACTCTCCTTTGCAATCTTGCCGTATTTGATATTGTTCTCATTCATAAAAGTAATCAGTTTTCCCAACTGTTCCTTGGTTCCGTCTGCAAAGAAACGTACTCTGTACTTCTTTTCCTGCTTAGGCTCTTCTTTCGGTGCAAATGGATCAACCACCTGCGCTGCTGGTGTCGCCTGCGTTTCTTCGGCTACCGCCTGGGCGAATGCCGATCTCTCAATGGACTCGATTACCTTACCAATTTCGGACTGAGGTTCTGTCTGTTCGACTTCTGCGGCGGCTTCCTGTGCTTTCTTAGCTTCTGCCGCTTTACGCTCCTCTTCTTCTGCCTCACGCTTTGCCTGCTCCTCAGCTTCCTTCTGCTTGCGGATTTCTTCCTGGCGTTTTCTCTCGGCCTCTTCCTCAGCCTTACGGCGCTTGTCCGCTTCCAGTTTTTCTTCCAGGTCTGCCAGCCTCTTGTTCTCTGCCAGGGCCTTGCTGAGGTCCAGGGTCTTGATATACACATCCTTCGCATTCAGCTTATACTTACTATCCAGGCTGTCGATAGTCTCCAAATCCGTCTTAACCGTGTCGATCTTGTCCACGATTTCCTTCTGTGCGGTTGCCAGCTTATATGTCTGATTAAGGTAATGGCTGTCGAAAATCTTTTCAAACGGCAATACCTCGGCCAAATCTCCGATATTTTCATCGTAGGTAGCCTTGATAGCCGCTTTCTTTTCTTCCTTCTGTTTCTCCTCGAACGCCTTTACCTGCTGGTCGATCAGTGCGACCGGCTCATTGATAAGTGCCGTGATTTCCTTTAACTCTGCCTCGAACACTGCATAAGGCTCATTGATGATGTTCTTTACCTGCTTTCTTCTCTCCTCAATAGCCTTAATGAGCTTGTTCAGCTCTGCCCTGTCATTCTTCGCTGCCTTAATGTTTTCCTCGGTGTAAACCACATTCTCGTAACCGGCGATCTTGGCTCTTACTGCAGCCTCCAACTCTTCCTTGTTCCACTGAATGCGTCTGAGAAAACCATCCTCTGTCGGGTTAATCAGTCTGAACTCCATTTTCCCTGCCGGTACTACCGCTGTCTCAACAACTTCTGCTTCCACTGTTTCAGTTTTCTTTCTTCCTGCCATTGTCTACCTCCTAAATTTGATCCGGTCCTACGACCTTTATCATCACATCAACCCTCGGCGTTTCTGAGTAAAACTTCCTTACCTGTGCATCCACGACTGCCGAATCATCGTGGTACGCTACCAGGTTTAGACTGTCACAAACAATCTTGCCGATATTATCCCAGTCCGGCTTCTTGGTTGGTCTGATCCTGTGTTCCAACATTTCCCTGCGCTTCTTCTTGCTGGTGGACTTCGGAATTTCGTAATATGCAATTATCCTTACATCCAGCATTGCCCCTTCCGGAAACATCTTTCCTTTGGCTGCTTCGTTGTAAAACAGCTTCACCAGGTTTTCATAACTGGTGGTCTCTTTCGGGGTGTACGTCTTAACATACGCCCCAGCTCTTGAAAACTTCGGTCTCTGTTTCCCGAATGGCTGTCCTGGTATTGTGAAACGAATCTGCTTCATATCTTCATCCACTTTCTGCCTCCTATGCCTTGTCGCCAATCTCGGCCGACATCTTATCCGTCACCTTCTTGGCTGTCACCTTCGTTTTTCCGCTTGTTGCTTTGTAGAGTTCTGCCTTATCTGTGCCTTCCTCCACATACACCTTCAAGTAGTAATCTAACTGCTTTCCGGTCTCTGTCTTTTTTCTCTTTCCTGGCCCGACGGTATAGCCGTTCTCGTGCAGGATTGCCGTAACCGTCTTGCGATCTTCCAGCTTGTCAATGCTGATTTCTGCCACCTTAATCAATCCCATGCTGTCATTCCTCCATTAAATTCTTCATGGCATCGAACCTCTTCGACGCCGCCTTTTCTCTCCAACTTCTGCCTGCAAACCTTACCGGAAAGCACATCTCAAATATTCTGTCATAGATACGTCTGTATCGGATGTCCTCTGACTCCTGCATATCCTTCAATGTCATATTCGTAGTGAGGATCAACGGCTTTCCGGATAAATACCTGCTGTCGATGATGTTGTACACCTTCTCTAACGCATAATCGGTACTTCTCTCTGCTCCCAGGTCGTCGATAATCAACAGCTTTGCCGCATTCAGTCCCGCCATTATTCTTTCTTCCTCGTCGGGGTTGCCCTGGATGTTCTGCAGTATCTTCACGAATGATGTCATAACCACCGGGATCATCTGATTCAGCAACTCATTCGCAATGCAGGCGGCCGTGTAACTCTTCCCGGTTCCGACCGTCCCCCAAAACAACAACCCTTGGCGTTTCTCGTACATTTCGTCAAACCTTTTCACGTAATTGCCTGCGAGGTTGTAGATTTTCTGATTGTCTCCGTCCACCTGGTATCCGTCCAGCCTTGCCGCTTTTAGCTTAGCGTCCATAAGGCTGCTGGCTTTCAATCTTTCCAAACGCTGCATTTCCTGTCTCTTCTTTTCTTCCTCTTCCTTGCGTTTGTTCTCCTCAACCTTGCACTTACAGATACATGGAACAATTATCTCCCTGCCGCCGGTAAAATCCGACGCTGGCAACCTGGTCTGCTTTTTGGTTCTGCAGACTCCGCAGTAAAGCAGTCCGTCTTTGCCGATGTAGTCGCCCTCATTCTGCTCTGTCTCGAATGCTTCTGCAGGTAAAACCTTCTGCAAATCCAAATTCATCGTCACTCACTCCTTCCGAACGGATTCTCGTTGTCGTCGTACTCTGCTTCGCTCTGTGCGGGCTTGTCCTTTGGCAGATAGTCCAGGAACGGCGTTGACTCTCCTAAGAATGTCTTGCCATGCTTTATGTACATTGTCTCTGTTCTCTGCTTCTTACACTGTGCCGCATAGTTCTTTACCGCTTCATACAACTGCTCGTGGGAGAAGCCATCTTCCAGGCGGGCCTTATACTTCTTGTATGCCTGTCCTTTATCAACCTTCCTCGGGTATGCCTCCCATAGTTCCTCGAAATCCGTGGTGTAATTACCAATCGCCTTATTTGACTTCTGTTCTGCAGGCAGTACCTGTTCTTTCGGCTCCGGAAGTTCCGGCGTTTCTGTGCTTTCTCCTGCCAGTGCTTCCTTCTCAGCCTTCATGCGGTTGTAATATTCTCTCTGCCTGTCAGCCTCACTGGACGACTGGCCGATGAAGTTCTGAATATCCATCATGTAGATTGCTCCGTTATCGAGCATCTCGATTAAATCCAGCTTCTTGAATACATCCAATGCTTTCTCGACGGTGCCTACCTGGTGCCCTGTCAAAGTTGCCAGGATTTCCGGCGTGTACGGAATCACATTTCTATACATCAACCTGCCGGAATTGCTCAGGCTTTTCAGATAGAGTTTCAGCAGGATATTACTGTATAAATATCCGTCCTTCATGCTCTCTAAAATCTTCATCTCGTCCGTGTCGAAAAAGTCCTCTTTCAGCTTTAGGTAGTAATACTTTCTGTTGTCTGCCATTCAGTCACCGCCTATCTCCTTAAATGCCTGCTGTTAAGTCCATAATCGAGATCGGCTTCTTTAAGACTCTGTTGTGTCGACAGCAATCGCACAATTCGCATCTGTCCGGCTCAACCTCTCCATTCTTAACTCTGAGGATTCTCGGCATATTCATCTCTACCATGTGCAACGCTTTCTGCAGATAGTTGTCTGTTACGTGGATAATGCGGATGTCCGGCTCTGTCTGCTTAGTTGCTCCTGCAATGAAGAACGGCAGCTTCTCGCCGGTATTCTGTCTCACGATTTCCTGGTAGACCGCACCCTGGATGTCGTAACCCCAGTAACGGGCAAAATCGAGGTAGCCGATGTCTTTTACCCACTTCAAATCCGTAATGGATGCCATGACCTTCAAATCAACGATAGCCACTCCCGGAATGTATGAGTCCATCTTGATCTTCCACTTCGCCCCGAACAGTTCTCCTGTCATAATGACCTGCTTCTGACCGCTCATATACTTCATGAAGTATTCGTCTCGCTCGATACGGGCGATGATCTCCTCTGCCTGCTTGAAGTTTGCCTTTAACTCTCCCTTCTGAGTGAAGATTTCCGGATTGTCCTTCTTGAACTGATCCAGGCTTCCCTCAAAATAACTGTCTACATAGCTTCCTACCAGCAACGCTGTACTCTTTTCATCCTGCCAGCGTCCGTTAAGTTTCTCCATTCCATAGAACTCACAAGGCATCTTACTGTAGGTTCCGGCAAAATCCTTATACCCCGATACGCTCATGTACTCCTGGTTAGCCTCCTGGCTATAATAATTTTCTGATGTCAGCTGCATTCTTCTTCCTCCTATTCAACCTCTTCCAAATCTAAGCCACCGATCTGCTGTTCCTCTTCTTTCTGCTCGATCTTATCAAACGGGTCCTGCGCCTCTACGATGTCCGGCTGGTTGTCACCGTAACTTCCATCGCCATCCTCGCCGTAAACTTTCTGATCGTCCTGGATTGCTCTCTGCATATCCACTGACAACATACCCCACTTGCTAAGAAGCATCTTAATAACCGTCTTTAATGCCATTGCCTCAAAATCTGTCGTCCACTTGCTGCCCTTCTTGTTGTTTTCCAAGTCGTATCTATACGCCGTCGAATACTTGCGGGCATGGTTATCTACTTCTGCTGTTGTCATAAACAGTTCTTTTCTGAAACCGGTTAATAACTTAAAGCAGGCATAATAACCGGCAATATTTTCCGATTTTCCTTCGGCTCTCTGCGTGCATTTTGAAAAATCTTTCACAAACTCAACCTCTCCTGTGATCGGATTGTATGAAACCAGCTCATCCTTATAAACAACAGAGCAGTTCATTTTTTCATAAGATCCTGAGCGGATCGCCAACTGGATAAATCCCTTATACATCATCTGAAACTGTGCTTCCGGATGTTTCTCCCATTGTTTCGTCTGCGGATTGTACTTATTGTTGTTGTAAGGCACGATTGCCGCAAACCCTAAATTGCTGTCAATCGGCAAATCGTAGGTTGCTGCCACAAACGCCGCACTCATGATCGTTGTTGCCGGGCATTTCTTTAACTGTGCTGATCCAGCAACCACATTCGTAATGGATGCCAAAAACTGCGGTGCTTTCTGCCCTAAGACTTCCGTAAATTTCTTCTTTACTGCATCCTGGGAAATCATGCTCTTAACCTGCGCTGCTACACTTAACTGCGTTCCCTGCTGTGTTGCCACTGCATTCTGTTCTGCCATACTACCTTTCCTCCTTTTCTGCTTCCGTGAGACTTTCGCCACACAACTTTAATATTTCTTCTGCGCTCATATCATCCACGCATTCTTCACAAATCTTCCCTTCCGGAGAATCCCAAAACTTATCTCCTGCCAGGATTCCATACCCGCATTTCACACATTCGTGAACCGGTACCGGCTCCGGTGCGTTCGGGCATCTTGGATGGCATGGGTTCATACCGCATTCTGCACACATATTCCTTCTGCCTCCAATCTTCTCAAAAACGTCGTAGCATTTACCGAGCATCTGAACAGATAGTTCTTAACCTCGTCCTTGAATAACAACGGCAGGTATTCCTCTCTGTTCTCAATCTTGCATATATCCATCTTCCGGTTGCACAACCATAAGATTTGCTCAGCCTCTTCATCTGAGATGTGAATTTCTTTCTCTCTGTACTCGTCTACGATTTTCTGCAACTCTTCGCTCATAGGCTTTCTCCTCTCTCCATTCTTCAATGAAGTCCGGCAGGTACATTCTCGCCTCATTTACAAAATATCCGACGATCATCACCACTGGTAAAACCAGCCACTCGCCGCCGTAGGCTTTATATCCTCTCTCGATGTACGCTGCTTCAACCGATACTTTTGTGAGGACCAGTCCCAGGCTTACCCAAAACCAATACAGTCTCACAAATCTTCTGACTTTCTTTCTAAATCTTCTCATACCGCCTGTTCCTTTCACTTATAGAAGTAGTGCTTGCCGTACTTGAAAAGATATTCCAAATTCTCGCTGTGCCACTTACTGTCGCTCTTGCTCTCAAAATACAAAGCATCCTGGCTTTCGTTCCAATGGTCTACCTGGATCAGCTTCAATGCTTCGTAACACTCCTCGTCCGGCTCTACTGCATCGTATCTTCCGTTTGCAACTGGACTGAACTGGTTCTTCTGAAAAATCACTTCCTCGATTGTGTCCGGGAACTCATTGCTCCAAACCCTGTTGAGGACTACCAGCATAACCAGTGCCTTTCCTTTCACGCCTTCGCTCTCAGCTTCGGCCATCGCTATCTTACATAGCAGGTAGGAATCATCCTTGTCCCAATCCATACTTGCAATCAACGGTTCTTCTGTCTCAACTGCCTTTGCTGTCTCCGTTGGCTGTGTTTCCTCTTCAATTTCCGGCGTATACGTCGTCTCTGCCACTTCCTCTGTGGTTATGTAGACCGGCCAGCTTTTTTCTTTCTCCTGCCCGAGCGTTTCTGAAATGCCACTGACTGCAAAACAGGCAGCTCCGACCATCGTTGCCATTCTTACCGCAAACAATATTCTTCGCTTACTTGCTTTCTTCAATTCTGAACTCCTTTCCGGCGTTGCTCCGGCTTACTTGCCGTTCAAATACTTCTCTCCGGCAATTTTCATTTCGCTTATTACCTCTGCCATCTTTTCGAGCTGCCCAATGATTTTTTCCAAGGCTGGTAATTCATCCTTTGTGATTTTTCCATCTGCAGTTATCTCGATCAGACTGTCTCGCATATTCTTCAATGAATCCTCATTGAAGTTCTGCAAAAGCCTTAGTGCAATTCCTTCTAAACTTTTTTCTTCGGTTGCCAGTGGTAGGAATCCGTGTACCGGGCATTCTCGCATACAGTACCCAGTAATCAATTCCGGGGCGTTGTAGAGGTCAGCCATAAGCACCACCTTGTCCACCGGGACAACCTTCGTATTGCCAAGCTCATAATCTGCCAATGTTGAAACCGATATTCCCAACAGTTCTGCAGCTCCTTCACGGCTCCATAGTCTCTCGTTGTATGTTGCCGCCTTTTTCCTGGCCTGGAAATACATATTTGTATTCTCGTTTGTAGGGCCTCTTCCCATTTCTTGTTACCTACCCTTCCGCTATAATTTACTTATCAGCTGGAACAGCGACCAGGTTGATTCCGAGCAGGTTATTCACCCCGCTTACGATTGCTTCGTTCATCATCTTGCCGTTAATTACCAGTGACAGCCGATCCCTGGAGACATCCAGCTGCTTCGCCAGCTCATTGACGGTCATGCTCTGTTTTACCAGTTCCACCTTCACTGTCTGACACCATTCATCGGACGGTGTTTCGGTTCTCTCCGGCAGTCCTTCCGTTCCAAGCACTTCGTTGATCTTCTCAGCGATTACCTTGTAACTCGAATTGGAATATCTGCCGTTGACTACCTGGGAAACAGTAGCATTGCTGTAACCGATTTTTTCGGCCAGCTGCTTCAATGTCATATCGTGGTCGATTACTGCTTTTTTAACAGCTTTGCCCCACTGTGATGTTTCCTGCTTCATGCTTGCGTTTCACTCCTTTCTCGCATTTGTGTAAAAACTATTTATCTTTTCTGATTTGCGTGCTATAATGTAAGTAAACCTCTTTACAAACTCGCAAACAGACGCACGAAATACAAGCACAATCTCTCGGCTCGCAACTTTGAGTTGTTTTGTATTTCATGTATTTATTATAGCACGTATCTGCGAGTTTGTAAATGTTTTTACTCTTATTTGCGTATTATTTTTACCACGGAGGTTGCCTATGGAAATCATCGAAAGAATCACTGAAACCCTTGAAAAAACGGACAAAAAGGCTACTGATCTGTGCGACCGCCTCGGCATTCGGACATCTACGATGTCTACCTGGAAAACTCGCAATAGCGACCCGCCAGCAAAATACATCAAGCCGATTGCAGACTTCCTGGGCGTGTCAGTTCATTACCTATTGACCGGCGAAGAGGCTCCTGTCCGCAAGCTCACCACTGCAGAAGAGGACGAACTTCTCGAACTGTACCGGGCATTGCCACAGAACAAACAATTTGAGTTTATCGGGGAACTCAAGGGATTTCTGAAAGCCTATACAGAGTCTCAGAAATACCTCGACAAAGAAAAAAGATTATCAGTTTAGAATGGTACCGACTTTACGGCCAGTACTGAGGAGATGTGCCTATGAATAACAAATACTTTGAGCTGGCACGCAATGAGGAGAGGTCCGGGAACGATGCCGCTGCATTGCTTCTTTATCTCTCCTCTTTTTGTGACAGTTGCAATCACGGCACCAGGAACCGCTCCTACGGTGTCGTAGCAAAGATCCGGCACCTGCAGCACCGGCTTATGCTCACTGACCTGCAGTTGTTCGGATTGGTTCACTCATACGGTCCGCTTACGGACTCTGAGTGCAAGAAACTTTTAGACTGTTCCATACGTGGTACCGGTATCTCCGGTTACGCCTATGGATATTAACAAATTTTCAGAGCGTCTGTCGCATTGTATGCAGGAACGCCACTTGAACGGTAACGACCTTGCCGCTCTTTCCGGCGTGACTGCCGCTACAATCTCACGCTACCTCAACGGACTGCGAACACCGACCGTCGATAATATCATACTACTGGCTGATGCCCTCGATGTGTCCGTAGATTACCTTCTTGGACTGCATAATGTCCCGGACGATAAAATGCTCGTGTCCTTGTATTCCGTCGCTTCCAGCGACGATAAGCGTGTCCTATGGACGCTCCTGGAAAGATACGGAGGAAACCATGGAACAACTAAACGGCAATGAACCATTTACCCTGCATGGTTCCGATACTTCTATCATGCTGCAGGATTTTTGGCGTTGGGCGTATTCTGATCTGCTCAACAATACCCACCGTGGAGTGCTTGCTGAATTTCTCGTACACTCTGCCCTGGAAACAAAAGATGTCGCACGTGCCGACTGGCTACCGTTCGACCTTACTTCTCTTTCCGGTCTCCGGATTGAGGTCAAGTCGTCTGCCTATCTGCAGGCGTGGACTCCGGAAGATGTGTTCTCGCAGATTAGCTTCGACATTGCAAAGAAATTTGCCTGGGATGGAGCTACCTACGCCTCTATGGCTATGCGTAACAGTGATTTGTATGTGTTCTGCGTCTTTACCGCTCGTACACGTGATGTTTCAATTCTTGATCTCGACTACTGGGACTTTTATGTTCTGCCTACCTCGGTTCTTAATGAAAAGGTGCCGGAGCAAAAAACAATCACGCTCTCTTCCCTTCTCAAACTCGAACCAGTAAAAACGGATTTCGCCGGTCTGCCTGCGGCTGTGGAATCAGTAAGGTTGTCAAATGAAACTACCTAACGGCTACGGCAGCGTGACAAAACTTTCCGGAAACCGTCGTAAGCCTTACCTGGCCCGTGTTACTCTCGGCTGGATCACGGACGAACAGACCGGAAAGACCGTACAGAACCGTGTTCCTCTTGGAACATTCAAGACTAAGAAGGAAGCTCTGCAGGCACTCGCTGAGTACGGAGCTAATCCTTACGATATACAAAATGCCGCTATGACCCTGGCGGAACTCTACGACAAATGGACTGCAGCTTACTTCCCTGCCCTGGAAAGTGAATCATCCTGCCGTACCATCAAGTCAGCATGGAGCTACTGCCACGCCATTGCCGGAATGCGTGTTAAGGACCTGCGTGCCCGCCACATCAAGGGCATAATGGAAGATGGCTACATCATTCCTTCACGTGGAGCCAATAAGGGCGAAAAGGTGCTTGCGTCTGCAGGCACAAAATCCCGGATCAAGTCTATGTTTAATTTAATGCTGGACTATGCGCTCGAATATGAGCTTGTTGATAAGAATTACGCCCGCACATTTGAACTGTCGGACGACATCATCAAAGAAAAGGAAGAAGCAAAACGTGGCCACATCATCTTCCAGGACTCAGAGATGCAGACGCTTTGGGAAAACGTCGGCAAAATCCGGTTCGTGGACTGGGTTCTCATACAGTGCTACATGGGATGGCGACCGCAAGAACTCGCCATACTGGAACTAGAGGACGTGCATCTTGAAGAACGCTATATTGTCGGTGGTATGAAAACACAGGCCGGGCGACACCGTATGGTGCCTATCCACCCGAAAATATTTGACCTGGTTAAGAAAAACTACGACTATGCCCTTGAACTTGGAAGCCACCGGCTCTTTAATGATCCGGATTCTCCGAAGGGCGGCATGGCAATCACCTACGACAAATATGCCGGCCGTTTCGATAAAGTGATCGCCGCTCTCAAACTCAGAGACGATCATCGGCCGCACGACCCTCGAATGACATTCATCACCATGGCAAAGAAAGCCGAGGTTGACGAATACACCATCAAAAAACTTGTCGGTCACAGAATCACCGACATAACAGAGGCGGCTTATACAGACCGTGACTTAGAATGGCTCAGAGCCGAACTGGAAAAGATACCGTAACCCTCGTGGTTGCGGTATTTCCGCATTCTGCAGGTAACCGGAAAAGTGTTACCTTCTCCATGTTTCCTACTTGTTACCTACCGGTTTCCTACTTTCCCATTTTCACCACTTTTTACACCATCTCACACCCAATTTCATTTTTCCACTTCCAGGCACCAAAAAAGTACCGCAATCGCTGTGATTACAGTACTTCCTGGGTTTAACGTCTTTTCAATTTGTAAAGTCTATTTAGAACTTTCCAGCCTCGGCTGCTTC
>ERZ1673738.2510-NODE-2510-length-23378-cov-8.261459_pt1 | contig 23378 bp, 19 predicted proteins | sample MGYA00580198_ERZ1673738 | MGnify/ENA primary metagenome ERZ1673738 (study PRJEB41218, sample SAMN15661784) | gut metagenome | host: Homo sapiens | place: Canada: London | collected 2015-08-20/2019-03-30 | study: EMG produced TPA metagenomics assembly of...
AAAAGAAGAAATCCGGGCTCGAAAAAGCCCGGAAACGGTTGATGCGCCTGGCTTTACGCCAGACGCATCTATACCGGTAACTCTTTATGGTCGGGATGACAGGATTTGAACCTGCGACCTCTGCGTCCCGAACGCAGCGCTCTACCAAGCTGAGCCACATCCCGTTAGAAAAACCCTCGCTGCTATCTTAAACGGCGAGGGTCTTTGTGGTTGCCCGACTAGGATTCGAACCCAGACAAACAGAGTCAGAGTCTGTCGTGCTACCTTTACACAATCGGGCAATAGCAACATGAATAATTATAGCGGTTCTGCCGAAAAAGTCAAGCCCTATCGTAAAAAAATGCCGTTTATTTTTTGCTTGGAGAAAAGTTCCTCTAATATACCGCCTGCTGGCGCACACAATACACATTGCAAACGCCAAATTAAGAAAGAGAGGAATAAACCATGTCTAACAAGAAAGCCAAGGAAGCACTGAACCAGATGAAGCAGGAAGCTGCCAACACCGTCGGCGTTAACCTCAAGCAGGGCTACAACGGCGATATCACCGCCCGTCAGGCCGGTTCCATCGGCGGCGAGATGGTGAAGCGCATGATCGAGAGCTACGAGAGCGGCCATTCTGCCAAGTAACTTTCCCCATCCCCACACCCGCGGCTATGCCCAGTGCAGGCCGCGGGCGTTCTTTTTGCTTAAGTACAGCCAAATTAGCCAAACCTACGCGATGAAATTCTCCACCGCCCCCCTTGCGCCATGGGCCGTGTAAATGGTACCATAAAGGTGTAAGAGACCACCCGCTTCCCGTAAAAAGAAAGGAGTGCGCCCCATGAAAAAACTGATTGCCCTTACCCTGACCCTGCTGCTCGCTGTTCTGCTGCTGCCCACCATCGCGCTGGCGGAGGAGGGAAATAATGTGGCAAAAAACATAAACAAAGATAAAGAATATGCATCCCTAAGGGATGCATTGGGTGTCGCCAGCAGTGGCGACACCATCACCCTCTTAAAGGACTGTGAGTTATCGAATGGATACGATAGTATCAGAGTGCTAAAATCTATAACACTGGATTTGAATGGCTGTACGATGACTTTGAAAAGTCTGATTTCCGTGCAGAACTATGCAACCTTTACAATACAGAACGGCGAAACTACCGGAGGCATAAAAGTAGGATATAAGAATGTTTTTGAGGGGCTTAATGGGACTACGGTCAAATTGATAGGTGTGAAGATAACAGAAGCAGACACGACGGAAAAAGGGCGGTTGTTTAATGCGACTTCAGGTTCCAACTTTATAGTAGAAAACTGCGATATTACATGGAGTGGCATATGTTGGCTTAATGGTGATAGTGCTACCATCGAGGATACAAGAATGGAACTGACCGGGAGTAATGACGCTTTTATCATGGACAGTTCGTCCTCTAGGTTGGAAATAATCAATAGCACTATCATCGGTAAGGGAGCCAAGCTATATATCACCCCGGATACTAATAAACAAGTTGATAGGCCGAGCGTTTCCATTGCGAATGTCAAGCCGCAAAGCGGCATCATTGAATACTCATACTACTACGAATTCAACAACGGAAAATTCATTTTGCCGGGGGTAAGTGAGGCCAGCGCGAAGCTGAAGGCTATGCTGAAGGAGAGCTTCACGAGTGATGCACTGTTGGTTTCCGGGCCGGACGGCCTTTATATCGAACAAAGTGCTATTGATATGTTGAAGGACCTCCGGGGAGGTGAGGCCTACTCCGTTGATCAAGGGGGTCTGACTGTGAACGATGTACCGGAGCGGGAGGATACAATCAACAATAACACCACTAATGACATCACTATTAATGACAATGTCATTAAACCTGGCGGGTATATCTACTTTAGTGAAAGCGGCCCTGTGGTTTATAATCCCACCCCCGAGCTTGATCCACCCAGCACCATTGTGATCATCCGCCCCGCTGAGGAGAAAGCCACCCAGCCCAACCCGGCCACCGGCGCTCCGCAGGTGATTGCGGTGGCGGCCGCGGTTTCGGCCATCGCGGCGGTTCTGGCGGCGGTACTGCTGCTGCGCCGCGAAGAAGAATAATCCGCACCGCCGGGGGCTGCCTCCGGCGGTTGTCCTTTCTCCACAAAAAAGCCCTTGCGCATCTGCCTCATGCTTGGTACAATGAAATCGGCATTTCGCCCGATTTTTTGTGATAGAAAAGGAGTGACCCAATTTGGCAGAAAAAAAGAAGGTCGAGCGTGAGTTTGTGGAGGCTTCCACCGGCAAAACCGGCAAGCGCCCCGCAGTCGTCACCGCCGCCAATAAGAAAAGCGCCACCGGCAAGCGTGTAGCCGCCGTGATTCTGTGGGTGCTGGCTCTGGCCGCCGAGGTCGGCGCCATTCTGATGCTCAATGGCACCTGGTACATCCCCGAGGAGCAGAAAATGTACTGGCTCATCGGGGCACTGGTCATCGATCTTATCCTTGTCATCATCGGCAGCCAGCTGTGGAAAAAGGCCAACCGGCTGGACCCCGCCAGCAAGCAGAGCAGCGTGAAGTTTTTCCTGTGGAACAACATGGGGCTGATCGCCTCCGTTATTTGTTTCTTGCCCATTGTCATCCTGCTGCTGGCCAATAAGGACCTGGATGGCAAGACCAAGAAGATCGTGACCGTAGTGGCAGCCATTGCCCTGGTGCTGGCTTCGCTGTTCTCCATCGACTTTAACCCTGTTTCCGCCGAGGAACTGGCCGAAGCCCAGCAGACCGTCGGCAACGGCTCGGTTTACTGGACGCAGTTCGGCAAGAGCTACCACCTTGACCCCAATTGCCACACCCTGATGCGGTCCAGCAAGGTCTATCAGGGGACCATTGAGGAAGCCTTTGAGGCCAACCGCACCGATCCCTGCGATTTCTGCGCATTGGAGCAGGAATAAGGAAAGGGGCGCGGACAGATGAATTTGACTGATCTGCTTTCCGGCAGTGTGATTTCCTCCATAGCGGGCCAAACCGGCACCAGTGAAAAGGACACCCAGAATGTCCTGGCCAACGCGCTGCCGGCTTTGGTAGGTGCCATGGCGCAGAATGCCTCCACCGAGGATGGTGCCAACAGCCTGGCCAAGGCCCTGGATGACCACACCAGCAGCAAAGGGCTGGCGAGCCTTTTGCAGAATGTGGATACGGAGGATGGCGCCAAGATCCTTACCAAGATTCTGGGCGGGGAAACTGAGACGGTGCAGAACGCTGTTGCCAAAAAGAGCGGCGCCAGCAAGGTGGATACCTCCAAGATCCTGGCCATGGCGGCCCCGCTGCTGCTGGCGGCCCTGGGCAGCCAGAAGAAAAAGACCAAGACCCAAAGCGACGGGCTCGGCGGGCTGCTCACCAGTCTTTTGGGCGGCGGGGATGATGACGAGGATGACGGCAGTACCCTTATCTCGCTGGCTGGCAGCCTGCTGGGCGGCAGCAATAAAAAGTCCGGTAAGAGCGACAGCGGCGACATTCTTACCAGCCTGGCGGGCGGCCTGCTGACCAGCGCCCTGGGCGGCAGCGGCAAAAAGAGCGGCAAAAAGAGCGATAGCAGCGATGTGCTGAGCTCCCTGGCCGGCAGCCTGCTGGGCAGCGCGTTGGGGACTTCCACCAGCGGGAAAAAGACCACTTCCTCCGGGAAGAAAACCACCTCCAGCGGGAAAAAGACAACTTCTTCCGCAAAAAAGACCGCTAGCGGTAAGAAAACTACCTCCGCTAAGAAAACCACTTCTTCCAAGAAGAAATCGACCGCCCAAAATGACGACGCGGCGGAGCTGCTGGGCAGCGTCCTAACCGGCCTGCTGGGCGGCAAAAAGTAAACTGCATAAGAAAAATGGGGCGGAAGAAGCGAACTTCCGCCTCTTTTTTGCGCGTTGGGGAGGGACCATCACCCATTCTTCACGCTCTGTTCATATCCTACTGGTAGACAAAACTGATTCTATTCTGTATAATAGGGACAGATTATTACAAAAATCGCCCGAAAGGAGGGGCTCTTCATGCCGAGATCGCTGAAAACCGGCCGCGTGCTGGCCGCCGCTGCTGCCCTTTTGCTGCTGGCTGCCTGCGGCAGCACCCCCACCGGCGCCGAGAACCTGCCCATCTATCCCACAGTGCAAAGCGGACAGGCCCTGCTGCCGGATTGGGAGCATATCCCGCAGAATGAGGTGCTGCCGGAGGAGAATGAGGAACCCGCCGAGAATGACGGTCAATCCGGGGAGAAGCAGCCGGAAAAGACGGACGCCAAGGCCGAAAGTAAGGCTGATGATAAATCCGGGGATAAAACCGATTCTAAAACAGAAAATTCCTCCGGGCAGACCGGGGACAACAAAAACGGTAATACCGGCAATGACAACCGGAATGACACCACCGGTAAATCCGATGGTTCGGGTAATTCCGGGAACGCCGGCAACAGCGGCGCCGTAAAGGCCCCGGAACCGACGCCTGCTCCGGCTCCAACCCCTGAGCCAGCCCCTGAGCCAGCCCCCGCCCCGACCCCTGAACCGGAACCGGATAACAGCGGCAATGATGCCGCTGATTATGGCCAGCTCAGCGTTATTGATGGCAGTACCCCGGTAGTTGGCGATACCTATGAGATTCTGTGCCGCGTGGTGCAGAATGAGGTGGGCAACAGCACCGAGTGGGAATCCACCAAGGCCATGGCGGTGGCCTCCTACAGCTACATCAAGTATTACAATGACTACCTGGGCCGCGCGCCTACCCTGCGCCTTAGCAGTGTGGAGCCCGGCGACCGGGTAAGGGCCTGTGTGAAGGAGGTGCTGGGCCAGGCAGTTTATTATAATGGCCAGTACGCCAACTGTACCTATTTTTCCATCAGCTGCGGCGTGACCACCACGGCCCAAAGCGTCTGGGGCACCACCCAGTACCCCTACCTTGTTTCGGTGGATTCCTCCATTGAGGAGGGCTATTCCTACAGCTGGTCGCCTTTTTCCAAGGACTATACCTATACCCCGGAACAGATGGCTGAAAGGATGAACAGCGCCCTTGGGACGAGCCTGGACCCCGCCAATGACGACCCAGCCACCTGGCTGGAGATCACCTCCCGTACCGATGGAAAATATGTAGGCACCGTACGGGTAGGCAATACCACCACCACGGGGCGGAAGATAAGGGAGAGCATCCTGGGACTGCGCAGCCATGCCTTCGATATCAGCTATGACGCGGACAGCCGCATTTTTACCGTTACCACCTACGGCTACGGCCACGGTGTGGGGATGAGCCAGACCGGCAGTATGCTGTACGCCCGGCAGGGCTGGACCTATGTGCAGATCCTGAACCACTACTACCCTGGTACGACCGTGGCATAATAAAACGCAAAAAGGATCCCCGCCACCGGCGGGGATCCTTTGGTGTATAAGGGGAAAAATTACGCCTTGCCGGAGCAGCCCAGGACATCGTGCATCTTGTGGCGGACCAGCTCGCGGATGTGATCGCGGGCGGGGGTGAGATACTGCCGGGGATCGAAATGATCGGGATGCTCGAACATGTGCTGACGGATGGCGGCGGTCATGGCCAGGCGCAGGTCGCTATCGATATTGATCTTGCAGACGGCCATCTCGGCGGCGTGGCGCAGCATTTCCTCGGGGATGCCGATGGCATCGGGCATCTTGCCGCCAAAGCGGTTGACGGTCTCGACATCCGCCTGGATGACGGAGGAAGCACCGTGCAGCACGATGGGGAAGCCGGGCAGGCGGTCGCTGACCTGCTGCAGGATATCAAAGCGCAGCTGGGGCTTCTGGCCGGGCTTGAACTTATAGGCGCCGTGGCTGGTGCCGATGGCGATGGCCAGGGAATCCACCCCGGTGCGGGAAACAAATTCCTCCACCTCGGCGGGATTGGTGAACTGGGCATCGGCTTCGCTGACATTGACAGCGTCCTCAATGCCGGCAAGCTTGCCCAGCTCGCCCTCCACCATAACACCGTGGTCATGGGCATATTCCACGACCTTGCGGGTCACAGCAATGTTTTCCTCAAAGCTCAGCTTGGAGCCGTCGATCATCACGGAGGTGAAGCCGCCGTCGATGCAGTCCTTGCAGATCTCAAAGCCATCGCCGTGGTCCAGATGCAGGGCGATCGGGACATCGGTATCGGCCACAGCGGCCTCCACCAGTTTGGTGAGATAGATGTGCTTGGCATATTTGCGGGCGCCGGCCGAAACCTGCAGAATGACAGGGGCCTGCTCCAGCTGGGCCGCTTCGGTAATGCCCTGTACGATCTCCATGTTGTTGACATTGAAAGCGCCGATGGCGTAGCCGCCCTCATAGGCTTTACGGAACATTTCCTTGGTAGTGACCAGTGGCATAATATTGATCCTCCTTCAAAAAATAGAAGTATAAAGGGATGGTGCGTTCAGCCCTATTGTAGCAATATTGCCCGCCAAATGCAATAAGATACCGGCAGATTCCGCAAATTTTTGTGAAATAAATAACGATATTTTTCCGACCGGCGTTTAGTTTTCATTTGTGAAAAAATCCGGAGCGGGGAGCAAGGCCGGTAAACTTTTTGTAGTGTCCATTTACTGTAAATTGTGGATAAAACAGATGTTTCCACCGGTGACAGGAGAGAAAAAGGGACGAAATGGGGACACTTTTTCACATTTTCCACCGAGTTTTCCACACTGCCGGGGGAAAAGTGTGTGGAAACTGTGCAAAAGTAAAAAATACGGTCTGTATATCTCTCTGTCGCTTCCGCCAGGTGGGACTGCATAAATTCCACAGCAGGAAGCAAAATAACAGGGAATTGATGCCGCAAAAGGAGGGCTGCGTGATGCTGAAGGGAGTCAATAAGCAGGTGGTAGAGGTAGTGGAAGTGGATAATGAGTTTTTTGAGCGGGCGATTTTATTCGTAAAGCCGGAAAAGCAGCAGAACGGTGAGGAGGCCCTACGGGAGAATGCCCGGCGGTATGTAGGTTCGCTGCGGTGGCGGCCCCGGCAGCCCGGCGGCTGGCGGCTGTGGGGCGTTCGGCTGGCCCAATGGGGCAGCGCCGTGGGGCTGGGGGCCCTGCTGGGCGGACTTCTGATAAAATAGGGTCGATTTTTGCGAAGGGCTGTGTTATAATGGTACCATTCATAGGCATGCACAGTGCGCAGCGCGAGAACCGGCCCCCGCCTGCCGGCCCTTATAGGACCGGTGGCCCGCAGCCGTAGGCTGCGGGTGGGCGCGCCGAAGGCGCGCAGGCGGGGGCCGGTTCCCCGGCGGTGCGCACAGCTCTAATAGAAGAAAGGAACTATGACTATGCAGGAAAAAAAGCAGACTGGAGAGCAAAACCAGGTGCTGGCCGGGCGCAACCCGGTGCTGGAGGCCCTGCGCAGCGGCAGGGAGCTGGAGTGTATCTACATACAAAGCGGCAGCCCCAAGGGGCCGGTAGCCGCGATTCTCAATAAGGCGCGGGAGCAGGGTATCCCGGTGAAGGAAGCGACGCGGGAAAAGCTCACCCAGCTTTCCGGAATAGAGACCCACCAGGGGGTTGCCGCCATCTGCGCGGCGGCCGCCTATGCCGAGATGAAAGACATCTATGAGCGGGCAGGGGAAGAGCCGCTGTTTGTGGTCATCTGTGATAACATCGAGGATCCCCACAATTTAGGCGCCATTATCCGTACGGCGGAAGCCTGCGGGGCCCATGGGGTCATCATCCCCAAGCGGCACAGCGCCGGTCTTACTGCGGCGGCAGTCAAGTCCTCCGCTGGGGCAGCAGTGTGCCTGCCGGTCGTCCGGGTCGCCAATATCGTGGCCACTATGCAAAGCCTGAAGGCCGAGAAAAATGTGTGGTTCACCTGCGCCGATATGGATGGGGTGAATTGGTGCCAGCTGGACTTTAAGGGTGCGGTAGGTTTGGTTATCGGCTCGGAGGGCAATGGAGTCAGCCGACTGGTGAAAGAGGAGTGCGACTTTGTGGCGGCACTGCCGATGCAGGGCCAGATCAATTCGTTGAATGCTTCGGTGGCGGGCGGCATTATTCTGTACGAGATCACCCGGCAGCGGCTGGGGCTGAAGGCCCGGTGAGAAAAAACGGCTCGACAAGTTATTTGACATGATCTCTCCGAGGGTGTTGCCTTGGGAGAGAAAACCAAAAAAGCGGAGGGAAAAAGATGGCAGAAAACCGCTATAATGTAGACGATATCCTGCGGGAAGTAAAGGAAAAACGCGCCCGGGAGGAACGGGCGGCTCAGCCGGAAAAGCGGGCCACCACCACTACGGAGGACCTGCTGCGGCAGTTGGATGCTGCTCAGACCGGGTTGTCCAGGGCGGCGGGGGCAGCGTCGGAAAGACCGGCACCCGCCAAGACTGCACCCCAGCCGGTAAAAAAGGCAGAGCCTTTCCCTGGGGAGCTGCTGCAAAAGACTGAAGCCCCGGCGGCACCGGCCCCAGCGGCCGAACCGGAATTTAAGTGGGAGGAGCCGAAGCGGCCAGAACCGGTGATGCAGCCGGAGGAATGGACCCCGCCCAAAAAACAGGAGGTACAGCCTGCCCCAGAATTGGGGGAGGAAATGCCGATGGGCCGGGAGATTCCCGTGGCCAGGGCGAAAAAGCCGCTTTGGGAGGCTTCTGCTGCCCGTAAGAGTGCTGAAGCCCTGATGCAGACGCTGAAAAAACGGCAGCGAAGCTTGGCAGTCACCTTGATCCTCAACCTGGTGATGCTGCTGGGGGTTATCTATTTGGCGTTGGCACCGGTGTATCACCTGCTGCTGCCGGATTTCCTCGCGACCTCTTCTTCCATGAGATTGTGGGGGATGGTGGCGCTGACCGCCGCTTCGGCCCTGTGCTGCGGCGGCACGCTGGGCAATGGCTTTTTGGCGCTGTTCCCCGGCCGGCAGAGCAACGATGCCTATGTGACCTTGACGGTCTTCGCCTGCCTGCTGCAGGGCAGCTTTATGGCGGCGCAGCCTGCCCTGCTGGAGCAGTATGGGAACAATATCTTCCTGCCGCTGGCGGTACTTATCCTGTTCTTTAATACCTGGGGCAAGCTGGTGAAGAATGCCCGCCAGCGGGAAAGCTGCCGGGCCATGGCCACCCTGCGGCCTGTGGCCTGCCGCACCCTGCCGCAGAGCCGCCTGACTGAATGGGCGGCGGAGCTGCCGGAGCAGCCGGAAAAGACGGTGACGCTGGATGATGCCGGTCTGCCGGAGGATGCCGAGGCCGTGCTGGAGGAAACCGGCATGACCGAGGGCATCAGTGGGGTGCTGGCCCCCATTACCATACTGGCGGCAGTGGTAATGGCGCTGCTGGAATACTTCCTGGCCAAGGGAACGGTATTCGAGGCGGTTTCCATCTTCACCTCGGCACTGTGCATCACCTCTCCCCTGGCGGCCACACTGGGCAGCCATATGCCGCTGCGCAGTGCCAATGAGGGGCTGAACCGCTGGCGTGCCAACCTGCTGAATGAAGACGCCGTGGAGGAGCTGCATGATACCGACGGCGTTCTGCTGCGGGGCAGCGACCTGTTCCCCAGCGGGAGTATTACCCTGCATGGGATAAGAACCTTTGAGAAAAAGCCCATTGATGAGGCTATCCTGAATGCGGCCAGCGTGCTGTGCAGCGTGGATAATTCGCTGACCGGCATTTTCCGCGGGATGATCACCAATGAAAAGAACCTGAAAACGGTGGAAAGCGTTGCCTGTGAGGAAGGGAAGGGCATTTCCGCCTGGGTGGATGGCGGCCGGGTGCTGATTGGCAACCGCGGCCTGCTGCTGGCCCACGGTGTGGCCGTGCCGCCCATTGAGGTGGAGGCCGGCTTTACGGCAGAGGGCAAGGAGCTCCTGTATCTTTCCAACTTCGGCAGTCTTTCGGCGGGGTTTGTCATCAGCTACCATGCCGATAAGCAGCTGAGGACCCAGCTGCGGGAGCTGGAGAAGGTGGGGATCGCCCTGATGGTGCATACCACCGACCCCAATATCACCCCGGCGCGGGTGGCGCAGGTCTATGGCCTGCAGGAGGAGAACATCCACATGGTGCCGGCGGCGCTGCAGCGGGAGGCCGAAGCCGCGCTGGACGGCACCGGTGAGACCGCGGCCGAAATGGTGAGCGGCGGCATGGCGGGCAGTCTGCACAGCCTGCTTTCCGCCCAGCGGGAGTATGGCCTGGCCAAGGCCATCAGTGTGCTGCTGGTACTGAGTGTGCTCATCGGTTTTGCCATTATCACGCTGCTGGCCTATTCCGGGGCACTGAGCCGGGTGACTTGGTGGAGCCTGGGGGCTTATCAGCTCCTGTGGTTTATCCCAACGGTGCTGCTGGGACTGGTGCGCAAAAAGTAATAGGACCGGCCGGGGGCCCGCTGTGTATGGCAGCGGGTCCCTTTTGGTATTTTGGGAATGCGGAAGGGCGCGGGCTCGCACTGCGGGCCGAATTTGCGCCTTGCAGGGGCCCTAAAGGGTGCAGGATGGAGCCGGGAAGGCTGAAAATCAGCAAATAGCACAAAATAACGCAGCGTATTTCGGCAAAGCGCCGTGCAGATTAACGGAGTTTTTTATTGCGTAAAACTTGACAAAAAGGTATAATTGTTCTGTAATGCGCCCCTATGGCGTTGCGACTCAAAGATTGAAAGGGGAAATCCTAACTATGAAACAGTACACCGCGGATAAGATCCGCAATGTCGCCTTAGCAGGCCACAGCAGCGCCGGCAAGACCAGCCTGGCAGAGATGCTGCTGTTCAAATCCGGCGCCACCGACCGCCTTGGTAAAATTGCGGACGGCAATACCGTGTGCGATTTTGATCCCGAGGAGATCAAGCGTCAGGTATCGGTCAGCTCCGCCATTGCGCCTTTTGATTGGAACGGTGTAAAGATCAACCTGCTGGATACCCCCGGTATGTTCGATTTTGCCGCCGGCGTTTCGGAGGGCATCCGTGCCGCCGAGACCGTGCTGCTGGTCGTTTCCGCCAAGGACGGCGTGGGCGTCGGCACCGAGAAGGCTTACCGCCTGGCTACCCGCATGAATAAATCCAAGGCGTTCTTCATCAATAAGCTGGATGTGGAGCATGCCGATTTCTATAAGACCTTCGAGGGCATTAAGGAAGTATTCGGCAATTCCGTCTGCCCTGTTATCATCCCCCACATGGATGGCGATGTGGTAGACTGCTACATTGACCTGGTGGATGAGAAGGCCTATAAGTTTGACCCCAAGGCCAATAAGCTCAATGAGATCGCCATCCCCGCCGCGGCCGCAGACCGTATCGAGGAGATGAAGATGGCCCTGAACGAAGCTGTGGCCGAGACCGATGACGCCCTGATGGAGAAGTTCTTCATGGAAGAGCCCTTTACCAAGGAGGAGATCCAGAAGGGTATTGCCGCCGGTGTTAAGAGCGGTACCATTGCGCCCGTTTTCTGCGGCAGCGCCGCCACCGGCTCCGGCAGCCAGGTCCTTATGGATGCCATCGTACACTTCCTGCCCAGCGCCGCCGATGGCTGCTGCGAGGAAACGGTAGAGGGCGAGACCATCAAGTGCGACCCCGACGCTCCCGAATCCGCCTTTGTATTCAAGACCGTTGCCGACCCCTTCGTTGGTAAGCTGTCTTTCGTAAAGGTCATCACCGGCAAGCTGACCGCCGGTATGACCCCGGTAAACGCCCGCACCGGCGAGCCGGAGCGTTTGGGCAAACTGCTGTGCTGCCGCGCCAAGAAGCAGGACGAAGTGGACTGCATCACCGCAGGCGATATCGGCGCCATTACCAAGCTTTCCAATGCCGTGACCGGCGATACCCTGTGTGATGCCAAGCGTGTCATCTCTTATAAGCCTACCGAGTTCCCGGCCCCCTGTCTCTCCATGGCCATTGTGCTGAAGGGCAAGGGCGATGAGGCCAAGATTGCCGGCGCGATGCAGCGTCTGATCGAGGAAGATCCCTGCATCAGCTTTGAGAATAATGTGGAGACTAAGCAGCAGGTCGTTTCCGGCCTGGGCGAGCAGCACCTGGATGTTGTGGTTTCCAAGCTCAAGTCCAAGTTCGGCATCGATGTAGCCTTGGTGAAGCCCCGTGTGGCTTACCGTGAGACCATCCGTAAGAAGGTCCGCGTACAGGGCAAGCACAAGAAACAGTCCGGCGGCCACGGCCAGTACGGTGATGTTTGGATTGAGTTTGAGCCCTGCGATAGCGATTCTCTTGTATTTGAGGAGAGAGTAGTCGGCGGCGCGGTGCCCAAGAACTTCTTCCCCGCGGTAGAAAAGGGTCTGCAGGACTGCGTTTCCCGCGGCATGATCGCCGGTTACCCGGTAGTAGGCCTAAAGGCTATCCTGGTGGATGGTTCCTACCACCCCGTAGATTCCAACGAAATGGCCTTTAAGACTGCTGCTTCCCTGGCCTACAAGGCGGGTCTGCCCCAAGCCAATCCCGTTATCTTGGAACCGATCGGCACCCTGAAGGTACAGGTTCCCGCGGCCAACATGGGCGATATCAACTCCGAGCTTTCCAAGCGCCGCGGCCGTATGATGGGTATGAACCCCGCTGAGGATGGTCTGCAGGAGATCGAGGCGGAAGTCCCCATGAGCGAGATGTTTGACTTTGCCACCTCCCTGCGCTCCATTACCCAGGGCCGTGGTTCCTTCACCCTCACCTTTGCCCGCTATGAGCAGCTGCCCAAGGAGAAAGAGGCAGAGGTCATTGCCGATGCGAAGAGCATGATGGAAGAGGAATAATTCTATAACCTGCTAACCAATGCACCTTTGCGGCGGACGGTATCCCTATTGGATGCCGTCCGCTGCTGTTTTTGTATATTATGCAGGGTGAGGGCCGGCCGCAGGCCGCCCGCCGTTTCGGCGGGCTGGCGGACCTTCGGTCCGCTTCGGCGGCGCTTTGCGCCGCCGGGCCTGCGGCCGGAACCTGCCCTTCGCGGAGATTTTCTTTTGCCGCTATCTCTATTCCGTCAGCTTGCCGCATAAAGATAAAACAGAAGCAGAGAGGAGTGGGGCATATGGGTTATCATTCGGTACGGCTGCGGCGGGACAGCGTTTTGGCATTTGCGGTGCTGCTGGTAGCGGCGGTGGTAGGCACGGTGGTGCTTACCAGTCAGCAGCCGGTAGCGCTGCCGGCCTGGAGCCTTTTTAATAAAGGCATCCCCGGCGGAGAGGAAAACCAGCGTATTGAGTTTCTGCAAAAATACGGCTGGGAGGCGGAAGTGCCGCCCATTAGTGAAGAGGAGATTGTGATCCCGGCGGAGTGGGATGAGGTCTATACCGGGTATGCCTCCCTACAGCAGGCGCAGGGCTTCAATCTGGATAAACTGCGGGGCAAAACCGTAACGGAATATACCTATCACATCACCAATTATCCCGAAAAGGATGAGGTAGCTGCGCACATCCTTGTCTATAAGGATAGGATCGTTGGGGCGGATATCAGCGAGATGGAGCAGGGAGGCTTCTGCATGGAGGTCATCCCGGGCTGAGAAAATGGGGCGGGGCGGTTGCATCCCGCCCCGGTTCCCTGCTACAATAGGAAAAGAAAGGGGGCGGCCGCATGCAACGACTGGACAAGCTGCTGGCTTCGCAGGGAATGCTCTCCCGGCGGGAGGTCAAGGAACTGATCACCAAGGGCCGGGTGACAATAGACGGTACGGTGGAAAAACATCCGGAGCGCAAGGTGACCGGGGAGGAGCAGATCGTGGTGGCGGGGGAGCTGCTGCGGGTGCAGCGCACCCTGACGCTGATGCTCCACAAGCCGCAGGGGGTTGTTTCCGCGGCGCGGGATGCCCGGGATAAAACAGTGCTGGAGCTGGTGCCGCCGGAATACCGCCGCAAGGAGCTGTTCCCGGCGGGACGGCTGGATAAGGACACCACAGGGCTCATGATCCTGACCGATGACGGTGCCCTGGCCCACGAGATACTGGCTCCCAAAAAGCATGTGCCCAAGCGGTATCGCGTCACCATCGATATCCCCATGACGGAGGAAATGGTACACCGCTTTGCCGAAGGAATAGAGCTGAAGGACGGCCGCTGCCAGCCGGCGGAGCTGACCATTGAATCGGAAGATACCGGAGTGGTGACGCTGCGGGAGGGCCGCTACCATCAGATCAAGCGGATGTTCGGCTGCTGCGGAGCGACAGTTACGGGTCTGCACCGGCTTTCCATGGGGGCGCTGCGGCTGGATGATACCCTGGCCCCCGGTGAGTGCCGCCCCTTGAGCGAAGAGGAGATCTCTCTGCTGCGGCAGCAGCACCTGCCGGAATAAATGTAAAATGGCAGAATGGACAGTCCTTACCGGCAGCGGCAGGGACTGCCGTTTTTCTTGGCAGATTGCACCAAGCTCCGGAAAATCCTCAAGCAATCATCACCGGGGGGTCACGGAATATTCATATTTTTATGGTAAATTGGAACTACACCAGCCCCCTGTGACCTGGTTTTCTTTGTGCAAAATGATGGAAGCGCATCCCCCCATTTTGTGCCGAGGCCGCCAGCAAGGCCCAACATTTTGGGTTGGAGGTGTTGGATTTGACAAGAAACAGCCCCATAATCTGATGATATTGCCCAAAGGAATTGAGGGTTTTTCCAAGGAAAAAGCAGAAAACTGTTGCATTTGCACAAAATATTAGGTAAAATAAAAGTGTTCATTCATCATAGACTGTGTGTGACAGCAATTTTTTGCGAAAGTAGAGGGGTAGTTTTATGTCGAATCGTTTGTTCCAGGGCCTGGTTTATCAGATGCGGGATACTGTGGACCGCATGATCGGCGTCATTGATGAGAGCGCCACCATCATTGCCTGCAGCGACTTGACCAAGATCGGCGAGCCGAACGATTTTTTGGCGGCGGATCTGGGCGAAAATAACGAGCTGTTCATCCGGGACGGCATTACCTACAAGCCCTTTGGCTCCAAGATGAAGTCGGAGTATGCCGTGTTTGTTTCCGGCAGCGATGACCTGGCGGCCAAAATGTGCGGCGTGCTCAGCATCTCTCTTTCCAGCATCAAGCAGTACTACGATGAAAAATACGACCGCGGCAATTTTATCAAGAATATCATTCTGGATAACATCCTGCCCGGCGATATCTTTGCCAAGGCGCGGGAGCTGCACTTTTCCTCCGATGCCAGCCGCGCGGTGCTGCTGGTGCGGGTGCAGGCCAACAGCAGCGTTTCCGCCTTTGATGTGGTGCAGAACCTCTTCCCCGATAAGCAGAAGGACTTTGTCTTTAATGTCAATGAGACCGATATCGTACTGGTGAAGGAAGTCAAGCCCGGCATCGAAAGCAAGGACCTGGAAAAGCTGGCCCGTTCCATCGTGGATACCCTGGGCGGTGAATTCTACACCAAGGCGCAGGTCGGCATCGGCAGTGTCATTGCCGGCATCAAGGATCTGGCCCGGTCCTTCCGTGAGGCGCAGGCCGCGCTGGAGGTGGGCAAGGTATTCGATACCGAGCGGCTTATCGTCAGCTATGATAACCTGGGTATCGCGCGCATCATTTATCAGCTGCCCACCACCCTGTGCGAGCAGTACCTGCGCGAGGTCTTTAAGAAAGGCTCCATCGAAAGCCTGGATCACGAGACCCTTTTCACCATTCAGAAGTTCTTCGAGAACAACCTGAATGTTTCCGAAACCAGCCGTAAACTGTTTGTTCACCGCAATACCCTGGTGTATCGCCTGGAGAAGATCAAGAAGCTGACGGGTCTCGATCTGCGGGAGTTTGACCATGCCATCATCTTTAAGGTGGCGCTGATGGTGAAGAAGTACCTGACCGCGAACCCTGTGAAGTACTAAAAAGACAGCTTTGATGTCATTTAAGGGCTGACCCAATATCCTATAGAGCAAGGCGGTGTATCCCTTGATTGATCTGCAAGGAGTAACCAAGACCTACCCCAACGGCGTATGCGCGTTGGATGGGGTGGATCTACATATCGAAAAAGGCGAATTCGTCTTTGTGGTGGGGCATTCCGGTGCCGGCAAAAGCACCCTCATCAAAACGCTGCTGCGGGAGGAAGTACCCACCGAGGGTGAGGTGACGGTAAACGGCCGGGACCTTATCCATATGAAGCAGCGGGAGATCCCTTACTTTCGTCGCACCATCGGTGTAGTGTTCCAGGATTTCCGGCTTATCCCCACCATGACGGTCTTTGATAATGTGGCATTTGCCCTGCAGGTGACCGGTGTGCCGCGGCGGTTTATCCGCCGGCGGGTGCCCTATATTCTGAATCTGCTGGGGCTGGATGATAAGTACAAGCACTATCCGCCGGAACTCTCCGGCGGCGAGCAGCAGCGTGTGGCCCTGGCCCGCGCGCTGGTGAATAACCCCGACCTGCTCATTGCCGATGAGCCGACCGGCAATATCGATCCGGAGCTTTCCTACGAGATCGTGGAGCTTTTGGATGAGATCAATAAGACCGGCACCACCATCCTTATGGTGACGCATGAGCATGAGCTGGTGAACCGTTTCCACCACCGTACCGTGACACTGGAAAAGGGACGCATTATCCGGGATCAGGGAGGTGCTTCCCATGTTTAAGAATTCCTTTGGCTATCTGGTCAAGGAGGGCCTGCACAATATCCGCGCCAACCGGCAGATGTCGGTGGCTTCCATCGGCGTGCTTATCGCCTGTATGGTGCTTATCGGCGGGGCGCTGCTGCTTTCCCTCAATATCAATTCCTTGATGGGCTATGTAGAAAGCTTCAATGAGGTTGTGGTCTGGATTGATGACGGCCTCGGCAGCGCCGGCACCGAGAGGCTGAAGGCAGAGATCGACGATCTGCCCAATATCGCCTCCAAGCAGTACATCAGCAAGGAGGACGCCCTGAAGGAGCTGAGCGACACCCTGGGCAGCCAGAGCTTTTTGGAAGGCTTTGAGCAGTACGCGGATGAAAACCCGCTGCCGGCTTCCTTCCGCTTGAAAGTGAACAGCCTGGAAAATCTGCCGGAGACCGTCAAGACGCTGGAGAGCCTTTCCGGGGTGGAAAGCGTGGAATCCAGCAATGAGGTGGCCACGACCCTGGTGGGTATCAAGACCGCCATCCATGTGGCGGGGCTTACCATCGTCGCTATTTTGATGGTCGTTTCCATCATTATCATTGCCAATACCGTCCGGGTGACGATCTTCAACCGCCGCCGGGAGATCAATATTATGAAATATGTCGGCGCCACCAATGCCTTCATCCGCTTCCCCTTTTTGGTGGAGGGCATGGTCATTGGACTCATTTCCGCCCTCATTGCCTTTGGGCTGCTGTGGGTGGGCACCCACTTCCTGTACCAGTGGGTAGGCCAATCGGCCAGCGGCTGGCTGCAGCTGGCCTACCAGAGCCTCATTCCCTTTGTCTCCATCGCCCCGCAGATGCTGCTGGGCTTTGTGGCGGCGGGGGTGCTGTTCGGTATGGTGGGCAGCTTTATCTTCGTCGGCAAATATCTCAAAGTATGATGCAGGAAAACGCCCTCTTTACACACACTATGTAAAGGGAGACTTCCTGTTCTGATAAGACAACAGCCTGAAGTTTGACAGAAGAAAACCCACAGCAAATGTACAAACGGAAAGGACAAGGCAAATACCATGAAGAGATGCAGCAAGCGGATCCTGGCAGCGGTGATGTGCGCCGCGGTGCTGATGGTCTCCGCGCCCATTACCGCCTACGCGGATAGTACCCTGGATCACCTGAACGGCCAGTACAGTGAGCTGGAAAAGCAGCAGCAGGCCCTAAAGGATAAACTGAACCAGACCAAGACCGAAAAGGAAAAGCAGGAAGCGATCCGCAATAACCTGAACAATCAGATTACCAATACCCAAAAGCAGATCACTCTTTTGGATAACAAGATCAATTATCTGCAGAATGATATCGCCGATAAAGAGGAGCGCATCAATGAACTGAGCGCGGAAGTGCTGGAACAGCAGGATCTCTTTATGAAGCGCATTCGCTCCATCTACAAGACCAGCGTCGGCACCAGTATGTTGGGCATGGTCTTTGGCGTGGATAGCCTGGGCAGTTACCTCAGCTACGGCAAGTATCTCAGCCGCATCTCGGAGCACGACAGCGCCCTGCTGCAAGCCCTCGCGGATAACATCACCGAGCTGCGGACGCTGCAGGCGCAGATGCAGGAGGAAAAAGAGGACCTGGCGGATACCAAGGTGACGGCGGAGAGCAAGAAGGCCAGCCTGAACAGCCAAAAGACCGAGGTGGAAAGCACCCTGCAGGATATCAAAAAGATGGAGCAGGAATATCTCGCCGATCAGGCTGCCATCCAGAAGGAGATGAAGCAGATCCAGGCTGATATTGATGCCATCTATGCTGCCAATGCCGGCAACGGCAGCCAGGTGGATTACAGCACCACCGGATTTATCTACCCGGTAAAGGGCTATACTTACATCAGCAGCTACTACGGCTGGCGCTTCAATAATACCGATTATCACACCGGAATCGATTTTCCGGCACCTGCCAATACGCCCATTCGCGCCTCAGCCTCCGGCACCGTCATTCATGTGCGTACCGGTGCGGGTTACGGCAGGGCATGGGGCTACGGCAATTATCTTATCGTTGACCATGGCGGCGGTTTTTCCACCCTGTATGCACACTGCACCTCGGTTGCCGTCAATGTAGGCGATACCGTTACCAAGGGGCAGACCATTGCCTATGTGGGCACCACCGGCTGGTCCACCGGCTATCATCTCCACTTTGAGATCCGCCGCAACGGCGCGCATACCAATCCGCTCAATTATCTGTAACGGCACTGTGCAGGTAAGCGGCGTTACAACAGGAGCATAAAACAGCATGAACAAGAAAATTTCGCTTGGCGCGGCCATCGCCTATATGGCCATCGTAGCGGCTGTGGCCTTTTCCCTTACCATGATCTACTCGATGAACCTGTTCAATGTGAAGATGACAGGCATCACCGAACGGGAAAAAATGTACAGCTCTCTGCATGAGGTAGACCTGTATGTGCGGGAAAATTACTACGGCTCCATCAATGAGGAAGCGCTGCAGGAGGCCATTGCCCGCGGGTATATCGATGGCCTGGAGGACAGCAATGCCCGCTACTTCACTGCTGCGGAATATGAGGCCTATACCCAATCCGGCAGCGGCAAATATGTAGGCGTGGGTCTGGTGACCGAGATGGATTCCTCCGGCTATCTGCTGGTTCGGGAGGTCTATCCCGATTCTCCGGCGCAGATGGCGGGCATCAAGGTGGGGGCGCTTATTACCAATGTAAACGGCACCCGCGTGACCGAAAATAACAATGAAAGCATGGCGGGCCGCCTGCGCGGCGAAGCCGGCACCAAGGTGACTCTGACCATCCAACAGGATAGCCAGGAGAACAACTACGAGCTGACCCTGCGTGCCATTGAGGTGCCCACAGTAAAAACGACCATGGTAAGTGAAGACACCGCCTATATCAGCTTTACCGAGTGGAGCGGTACCACTGCCGACCAGTTCATCGCCCAGCTGAATGCCTTGAAGGCCCAGGAAGTAAAGGGCATTCTGCTGGATGTACGCGGCGTTACCAGCAATGAGCTTTCCTATGCGGTCCGGCTGCTGGATCCGCTGCTGCCCAGCGGTACTGTGGCCTATTCCCGCGATAAGGACGGCAACCTGACCGCCGTGGCGGAATCCGATGCGAACAGCTGGGATATTCCGCTGGTGGTGCTGGCCGATGAGACCACCGGTGGCACCACGGAGCTCTTTGTGATGGCGCTGCAGGACTTTGGCCGGGCCAAGGTGGTAGGCGCCCGCACCGCCGGCAACGGCGATATCACCGAGATCTTCAAGCTTTCGGGTGGTTCGGCCATCCAGGTTACCACGGCGCAGTATGCCGGGCCCAAGCAAAAGAGCTTTGGTGATACCGGTGTGGGCCCCGACTATGAAGTGGAACTGGCAGCCAGTGAGAGTAACCGGGGTGATATCCTGGGCAACGCTGAGCTGGATGCTCCCTACAAGAAGGCGCTGGAGGTGCTGGCGGCGGCCATCCGGTAATACTATAAAATCTTTCGACCGGCTCCGGAATGGGGCCGGTTATTTTTAGTGCAGCAAAAATGTTTCACGTGAAACATTTGTTCGCAAACTGGCGAAGCGGTGGGGCGAATTGGGGGATGTACGGAATTTAATCTGAGGCGGGGGAGAGCTTTAGCAGGTGGAAAGGCAGGGGTGGGGTGCGTCGGGGCCCGCAGGGCCGCGGCACGGAGTGCCGCGTAGGGGGCGGCCTACGGCCGCCCCCCCAAAGCCGTCCGAAGGACGGCTTGCCCTGCGGGCCCCAGCCCGGTGGCTTGTACTAAATGGACCTAGTGGCGCATAGGATGGAACAGGACAGGCAAAGGGGGCACAAGGGATGTTCATGGTGGTGGCAGTAGAGGACAAAAAAGAACCGCTGCGGCAGAGATTGGGACGGCTGCTGCGGGGTGATGCCCTGGAGTGGGAGGACCGCAGCTGCGGTGGGAACCGCTACCGATATATAGTGTGGCACGGCCCAGTAGAACGGCTGCCTTGGAACCGGCTGGCCCTGCTGTGTCCCCGCCCGCGTTCTCCGGTGCTGCTCCCCCCGGAGGTATTGGCACCGGAGGGCTGCCCACTGCGGGATTACCGGCCGCAAGACTTTACGGCAAGGCTGACGGTGGCAGCCGCCCGGCAGGCCATGGAACAAACCGCGGGAAAGGGCAGCGGATTGCTGGGGCTGCTGGACCCGCAGGGAATAGCGCCATGGGCCTGCGGGGAGTGGCTGGACTGCTGCCGGGGAGTAAAGGTATATACCTTGCGGCGAAGCCGCTATGCTGCCGCGGAAACCATGCTGCGGGTGGAATACGGCCTGCCGCTGCTATGGGCGGAGACCCCAGCCGAGTTGGAGGACTGTTCCATTTGCGCGGCGCCCTATCCAACAGGAGTGATACGGGTGCGGCGGCCGATAATCACTGCAGACCGCAGTGGGATACAGGGGAACCCCACAGTGAACCGGCTGACGCTGGCACTGACGCCGGAACAGCTGGCGGAGGTGCCGCCGGGGGCGGAACCGACCGCCTTTTGGGGGATGGTAACGGAGTGCGGTACCCGCCGGGTGAAGCTGCCGCTGACCCTTGGGGGATGCCGCATTGATGGACGGCTGGCGGAATTTACCGAACTGGGGAAGCTGATGCGTACTTGACATTTTGGGCAGAAAAAACTATAATAATTAGACTATCGTCGGGCAGCGGGGCACCGTTTGCCTCCCGTAAAGGAGCTGTATTTCATGGTAAACACCATTCAAATGACCCAGACCGGCTATGATGAGCTGGCCAAAGAGCTGGAAGAGCTGAAAACGACCAAACGCAGCGAGATCGCAGAGAAAATAAAGATCGCCCGCGGCTACGGCGACCTTTCCGAAAACAGTGAATACGATGCTGCCAAAAACGAGCAGGCGGAAATAGAAGCCCGCATTGCCGTGCTGGAAGAGCAGCTGAAGCATGTGACCATCGTGGATACCGACAGCCTTTCGCTGGATGTGGTGGGGGTTGGCTCCAAGGTGAAGGTGCTGGATAAGGATATGGAGGAAGAGGGTGAGTACCTCATCGTTGGCGCCATGGAAGTGGGCCACGAGATGAACACAATTTCCGACCAGTCCCCCGTAGGCCATGCGCTTATTGGCCATAAAAAGGGTGAGACCGTGGTGGTGGAAGCCCCCGGCGGCGCCTTCGAGATGGTCATTCTGGACATCAGCAAGTAATTTACCGGCAAAAAGGCAGAAAAGTGCTGAACTTTTCTGCTTTTTTATTTGCCCTGCGGGGCATTTGATGGTAGAATAAAGTGATACCCACAGCAGCGGCAGTGGCGGGAGCACCGGGCGCTCCGCAGCGAGGGAGGGCCGTCCCCGGCGAAGCGGGGCGGCTCGATAAAAGCGGAGGGGCGTCCGGAGATTGCCCCCTGCAGGAATGGATGAATGTGACGGGGCGGGTATGCCTGCGCCGGTGAAGGAGGACAAAATATGAGCGAAGAAAAGGTAATGAACCCGGCGACGGAGGCCGAGGAAGAAGAGGAGCGCCTGCACGAACAGGTAAAGGTGCGCAGGGACAAGCTGGCGGCACTGTGCGAAGCCGGCAAGAACCCCTATGAGATCACGAAATATGACTGGGATACCAAGAACCAGGAGATCCGGGATAACTTTGAGGCGCTGGAGGGCAAAACGGTACGCATTGCCGGCCGCATGATGAGCCGCCGCGTGATGGGTAAGGCCAGCTTTATGGATCTGCTGGATTCCACCGGACGGCTGCAGGTATATGTGCGCCGGGATGATGTGGGCGAGGAAGACTATGCCGACTTTAAGAAGTGGGATATCGGTGATATCCTGGGCGTGGAGGGCACCGTGTTCCGTACCCAGAAGGGCGAGATCTCGGTTCATACCACCCATATCAAGCTGCTTTCCAAGTCCCTGCTGCCGCTGCCGGAGAAGTTCCATGGCCTGCGGGATACCGATACCCGGTACCGCCAGCGCTATGTGGACCTTATTGTGAACCCGGAGGTGCGGGATACCTTCTATAAGCGCAGCCGCATCCTGACCGAGATCCGCCGCTACCTGGATGAGAAGGGCTTCCTGGAGGTAGATACCCCCATCCTGGTGCCGCTGGAGATCGGCGCTTCCGCCCGGCCCTTTGTGACCCACCACAATACACTGGATATGGATATGTACCTGCGCATTGAGACCGAGCTGTATCTCAAGCGGCTCATCGTGGGCGGCCTGGATCGTGTGTACGAGGTGGGACGCATCTTCCGCAATGAGGGTATGGATACCAAGCACAACCCCGAATTCACCACCGTGGAGCTGTACCAGGCCTACACCGATTACAAGGGCATGATGGACCTGGTGGAGGAGCTGTATACCCGCCTGGCGCAGAATGTCTGCGGCAGTACCAGGATCACCTACCAGGGTGTGGAGCTGGACCTGGGCCACTGGGAGCGCCTGACCATGGCGGAATCGGTGAAGAAGTACGCCGGGGTGGACTACTACGACTGGAAGAGCGATGAGGATGCCCGCGCCGCCGCCAAGGCGAAGAATGTGGAGGTCCCTGCTGATGCGACCAAGGGTACCGTGCTGGCCGAGTTCTTTGATGCCTATGTGGAGGAGAACCTCATCCAGCCGACCTTTATTTATGATTATCCAGTGGAAAACAGCCCGCTGGCCAAGCGCAAGCCGGAGGATCCTGCCTTTACCGAGCGGTTTGAGTACTTCATCTGCGCCACCGAGTATGGCAACGCCTTCAGTGAGCTGAACGACCCCATTGATCAGAAGGCGCGCTTTGAACGGCAGGTAGAGGCGAAACGCCGCGAGGAGCCGAACACCCGTGCCGAGGTGGACTATGACTTTGTGACTGCGCTGGAGTACGGCATGGCCCCCACCGGCGGTTTGGGCTTTGGTGTTGACCGCCTGGTGATGCTGCTGACCGATTCGGCTTCCATCCGGGATGTATTGCTGTTCCCGACAATGAAGCCGTTGGACTCTGACAAGAAGGTTTCCAAGGAAGTTT
>ERZ1673738.2511-NODE-2511-length-23350-cov-6.259455_pt1 | contig 23350 bp, 17 predicted proteins | sample MGYA00580198_ERZ1673738 | MGnify/ENA primary metagenome ERZ1673738 (study PRJEB41218, sample SAMN15661784) | gut metagenome | host: Homo sapiens | place: Canada: London | collected 2015-08-20/2019-03-30 | study: EMG produced TPA metagenomics assembly of...
TAAGACAGTCAATCCTGGGGATACGGTCAGAATAGTGTCTCTCGATAAGAAGGCGACGGTGCTTTCCAAGCCTGACTCAAAGGGCGAGGTTCAGGTACAGGCGGGTGTAATGAAGCTCAACGCAAAGCTTGCGGATCTTCGCATGATGCAGGACGACACACCGCAAAAGGGCGTGGGCAAAATACGTCTCGAGAAGGATCGCCAGGTAGGAATGGAGCTGGACATCAGGGGAATGCTGGTGGACGACGCAATACTGGTGGTCGACAGGTACATAGACAACGCGGTACTTTCCGGCCTTACGGAGATAAACATCATACACGGCAAGGGCACGGGCGCATTGCGTGCCGGAATACAGGATTACCTCCGAACAAACAAGCGGGTGAAATCCTTCCGCCTCGGCAACTACGGCGAGGGCGACGCGGGCGTAACAGTGGTTACGCTGAAGGAGACAAAACAGTGACAAGTGCCGCAAAACGGCTGATTTGGACTGTTTTTGCGGATTTATTCATACCAGGTTCATATTTGGGTGGTATCATTTATGACAGCAGTTTCAGAATGCCTGAGAGGCACACCCTGCCGCTATGACGGCATGGCAAAACCGAACAAAGGGGCGCGGGAGCTTGTAAAAGCGGGCGCCGTATGCATATGCCCGGAGGTACTGGGCGGGCTGGACACGCCACGCTCACCTGCAGAGATACAGGGCGGCGACGGGTTTGATGTGCTATGCGGCAAAGCGAAGGTCGTGAATAAGGCCGGCGAAGATGTTACGGCACAGTACGTGAAGGGTGCTGAAATAGTCCTTGAGCTATGCAAAAAGTACGGCGTTACAGAGGCTGTGCTGAAGGAGAAAAGCCCCTCCTGCGGATCGAGCCTCATCTACGACGGCAGCTTTACTGGTACACTGAGGCCGGGCGTGGGCGTTACAGCGGCGCTACTCCTGCGAAACGGTATAACCGTAAGGGACGAGCAAAGCTGTGCTGAAACGGGAAACAAAGCAAAATAAACGAAAGGCGAATATTACGGCAATGGATAAAAAATCAACACTGGTAATAGATGACGACCGCAATATACTGGCGATAATAGAGATGTACCTTAAAAAAGAAGGGTGTACAGTAACCACCTGCGAGCGGGGCGACACGGCCCTTGAGGCCTTCCACAAGGCAAAGCCCGACCTGGTAGTGCTGGACGTGATGCTGCCCGGTATGGACGGCTGGGGAGTGCTCGGCAAGATTCGGGAAGAGAGCGACGTGCCGGTTATAATGCTTACTGCAAAGAGCGACACTATGGACCGAATACAGGGGCTGGATCTTGGTGCCGACGACTATATGGTAAAGCCCTTCGAGGCAAAGGAGCTTATTGCCCGCATTAAGGCGGTAATGCGCAGAAGCGGCGGACAGAGCGAGGAAAAGAAAGTATCCTTCGATAATCTGGTAATATCCTTGGATAATTACTCAGTGCTGCTGGACGGCAAGCCTGTGGAAATGCCGCCCAAGGAGATAGAATTGCTGTACTTTCTCGCTTCCCGTCCGGGAAAGGTATTTACCAGGGAGCAGCTGCTGGAGCAGGTGTGGGGCTTTGACTTTTTCGGAGATTCCCGAACAGTGGACGTTCACGTGAAGCGCATTCGGGAAAAGCTGGGCGAGCGGGACGAGTGGCAGCTCAAGACCGTATGGGGAGTGGGCTATAAGTTTGATGTCGCTAAGTAGACAAGATTTTTAACGGGAACATTGGCTATATGTTCAAAACGCTGTTTTCAAGAATGCTGGCTACATACCTTTCGGTGACGCTGGGGCTGTTGATTCTCCTCGGCTTTACCGTAGGCACCGTGTTTCAGAACCAGTACAAAACCGAAAAACGCGACGAACTCAAGCGCGAAGCCCAGGAGATAAGCGCAGCTGTGACGGAACGCTACATAGACAGCGCCAAGCGTGCCGTGGCTGAAAAGGAACTCCTGACAATCGCAAGAAAGTATGATGCCATGGTCATACTTCAGTTTGCGGACGAGAGCCTTGGACGATGCGTGTTCATCGACGAGGAATCTACTGCAAAATGGGCGGGCTGCGACGATATGGATATATCAAGCATCACCAGCGACATACTTTACGGCGGCAAAAAGACCGAGATAAGAAAAATGCTGGGAGATAGGGTAGACATGCCAACCATGTCGCTTACGGGGCCTATAACGAATGAAAACGGCAAGGTGATAGCGGCTTTGGTGCTGCATACGGATACCAGCCGTATACAGGAGTCCATACGTCAGGTTACTATGGACGTAATATTGTATTCCTGCATAGGAGTGGTGCTGGCGATGCTTGCGGTATCGTATATCACGGGCAAAATGACAAAGCCTATCATCGAGATGAACAATATCGTGATGCGCTACTCCAAGGGAGAGTTCGACCTCCGCGTAAAAAGCGAGGGTACGGACGAGGTAGCCCAGCTCGGGAAAAGCTTCAATATAATGGCATCGGAGCTTAACACGCTGGAGGAGGCCAGAAGAAGCTTTGTGGCCAACGTTTCACACGAGCTGAGGTCGCCGCTTACCTCGATGAGGGGCTTCCTCGAGGCTATGCAGGACGGCACTATAGCGCAGGAGGATTACGCCAAGTATCTGGATATAGTCATAAACGAGAACCGGCGCATGACGTCAATGGTGAACGACCTGCTGGATCTGGCCAGAATAGAGTCTGGCCAGGTAGTGATAAAGAAAGAAGTATTTGACATAAACGAGCTGATAGTGAGGACCATGCTCACATTCGAGGCGAGGGTGGACGCCAAAAAGCTCAATGTGGAGTTGGATATGAAGCCGGAGAAGATAGCCGTCGAGGCGGACCCCGGCCAGATAGCCCAGGTGGTGCGGAATCTCATAGATAACGCCATAAAGTTTACGCCGGAGGGCGGCAGCCTGTGGCTTATCACCAAAGTAAAGAAAAAGGTCGTTACGGTAACGGTCAAGGATTCCGGCAAGGGCATAGATGCCGACAGCATACCGCATCTGTTCGAGAGGTTCTACAAGGCGGAAAAGGCCCATACGCCCGGAGAAAGCGCCGGCACCGGACTCGGCCTTGCCATAGTAAAGCGAATAATAGATCAGCACGATCAGGATATAACCGTGGAGTCGGAGCCGGGAAAGGGGACGAGTTTTACCTTTACCCTCAACGCCGCGGAGCGAAGCGTCAAAGGCGCGGCACAGAAAAAAGCTTAAACACTTGGAGGCAGCATATGGAAGAATACAGTGAAATGAACGGACAGAACGATGAGCAGAACACCGGCGGCGAGTTCGGCGGCAGTTATTATCAGCACAATGCCATGCCAAGGGAAAAGAAGAGCGGGCAAAACAGCTGCGCGGGTTACATACTCGTAGGTATACTCTGCCTGCTGGTTGGCATAGCTGTGGGCAGCTGCACAACGACGCTGGCCATATCCGGCATAAAGGAGGCGGCGGAGAGCGTACTTCCCGGCGAGGATAAGGGCAGCGGGGACAACGATGACAGCGGCTTCAGCTTTGAGTGGCATTTTGGAGAGAAAAAGCCGGAAAACAATAGGCCCGCCAAGGATGAAGAATATGAGGAGCCTGAAAAGAAACAGTATACCGGACGCGAAATGCCGGCGCTGGATGGGCAGGTCCCCATCATTTCAGATACAGTAAATCCCGCTCCGGACATAGTGGAGCAGACCTTTGAGGGTGTGGTAGGGGTCAATTCATACGAAAAGGTAAAGGACAAGGACGAGCTTGAGGGCTACGGCAGCGGCTTCGTGCTTTCCAGCGAAGGCTACATCGTGACAAATGCCCACGTTATAAAGGGTGCGAGCAAGGTAACCGTCACTTTACCGGACAACGACAAGCAGGAGATAGACGCCGAGGTGGTAGGCTACGATTCCACCATGGATATCGCTGTGCTCTATATCAGGAAGGACGGCCTGAAGCCACTGGCACTTGGCAGTGCCGAAAATGTACGGGTGGGCGATTTCACTATCGCCATAGGAAATCCCTCCGGCAGTGAGCTGGCGGGCACGGCCACATTCGGCATAATCAGTGCAACATCGAGGAACGTAAACATTGACGGCCACGAGAACGAATATCTGCAGACCGACGCAGCCATCAACCCCGGCAACAGCGGCGGCCCTCTGCTCAATATGAAGGGCGAGGTAATAGGTATAACTACTGCGAAGAACATATTTGCCGGCTATGATGAGTACGGCAACACCATAAGCGCCGAGGGCCTCGGCTTTGCCATACCGATCGATAAGGCTGTGGAGGTTGTGGAGGAGCTGATAACCCAAGGCCATGTAGCCCGTCCCGGCATTGGCGTAAATGTTATCGAGATAACCGAGGAAAATGCTGAAGAGTATGATCTGCATCCCGGTATACTGATTTACAGCGTAACTAAGAATGGCCCTGCGCACAAGGCTGGCCTCAAGGTAGACGACATAGTGACAGCCTACGACGGCATAAACGTTACTACCCAGGGCGACTTCGTGGATTACATTAAGGATAAGCGGGTAGGGGATACGGTAAGCTTAGAGATCATAAGGGGCGACGAGGAAATTACTATAGACGTCACCCTGGGAGACATTAATGAATTGGGCGACGAGCTGGTCGGCAACAGGACTTCAAGCCTGTTTGACTAAATAAGCGTCAAATATGCTAATAAATCCGATAAAAACAGTTTACAAAAGGCGGATTTATCTGGTAAACTATTTGTTGGTGCTTTATGCGCGCTTTGGCGCAAAAATGCGCACGAATAAGTTATTCAATTATTTATATTACACCTTAGGGGGATTGAAATGAAGAACTATACCGCAGCAAACATCCGCAACATAGGAGTATTCGGCCACGGCGGCGAGGGCAAGACCACTCTTACCGAGGCCATGCTCTTCAATGCCGGGCTCCTCGAGCGTCTCGGCAAGGTTGAGAACGGAACCACCACTACCGACTACGATCCCGAGGAAGTAAAGCGCACTATCTCCATCAACTGTGCTCTTGCTCCTTACGAGTGGAAGGACGTAAAGGTAAATATTATAGACGCTCCCGGTTTCTTCGATTTTTACGGTGAAGTTACTGCGGCAATGGCAATGGCTGACTCCGCTCTGATCGTCGTCGGCGCCGTATCCGGCCCCGTTGTAGGCACCGAGAAGGCCATGGATATGTGCAAGAAGTCCGGCAAGGCCCGCATGATCGTAGTAAATCAGATGGACCGCGAAAACGCCAACTTCGATAAGGTCATGAATGAGCTGAACGAAAAGTTCGGTCCCAGCGTAGTGCCGATTCAGCTGCCCATAATGGAAGGCGGCAAGCTGGTAGGCTATGTGGACACCGTTCATATGATTGCCAAAAAGTACGATGGCAAGGGCGAGAAGGATTGTGATATCCCCGCCAATCTGGCCGCACGGGCGCAGGAAGTCTACGAGGCCCTCACCGAGGCAGCCGCCGAGACGGATGAAGCCCTTATGGAGAAGTTCTTTGAGGAAGGGGAGCTCTCCCGCGAGGAGATAATCTCCGGCCTGAACAACGGTATTCTGGGCGGCGACATTACCCCTGTTTGCTGCTGCGCCGCACAGCCCAATATTGGCGTATGCACCCTGATGGACAATCTTGTCAAGTACATGCCTCCCGCCTCCATGGCTAAGGCTCCCAAAGCCGTCAATCCCAAGACCGGAGATGCAGTCGAAGTGAAGCAGGACGGCAAGTTTGCGGCTCAGGTCATCAAGACCGTTATTGACCAGTTCGGCAAGTATTCCATACTTAAAGTATACAGCGGCGTTCTCAGCGCAGATGTTGCTCCGTACAATACCCGTGAAGAGAAGTCCGAGAAGCCCTCTGCCCCTGGCATTATGCGCGGCAAGAAGGTCACTCCCGTCGATAAGCTCATCGCTGGCGATATAGGCGTACTGTCCAAGCTTCAGTATACCGCTACCGGCGACACCCTGTGCGACGCTTCCGCACCTGTGCAGTTTGAAGCCATCAAATTCCCTGAGCCCTGCATCAAGCTGGCCGTTTCCGCCAAGAAGCAGGGCGAAGAAGATAAGGTCTTTGCCGGCCTTAACAAGCTGCTCGAAGAAGATCCAACCATGGCCCTCGAGAAGAATGCCGAGACCGGCGACATGCTGCTCTGCGGTTTGGGCGAGGTGCATATTGATGTTCTCTGCGCGAAGCTGAAGAATAAGACCGGTGTAGAGGCTCAGATATCCGATCCCCGCATTCCTTACCGTGAGACTATCCGCGGAACCGCAGAGGCCGAAGGTAAGCATAAGAAGCAGACCGGCGGCAGCGGCCAGTTCGGCGTGGTCAACATGCGCTTTGAGCCCCTCACCAACGGCGAGGATTTCGAGTTTGTCAACGCCATCGTCGGCGGCGTAGTTCCTAAGGAATATATCCCCGCGGTCGAAAAGGGCACCCGCGAGGCCATGAAGCACGGCGTGCTTGCCGGTTATCCCATGATCGGAGTAAAGGCCACTCTGTTCTTCGGTAAGTATCACCCCGTGGATTCTAAGGAAGTTGCATTCAAGAGCGCCGCACGTCTTGCTTACAAGGAAGCCTGCGCCAAAGCACAGCCTGCCCTGATAGAGCCCATCTATCAGTACAACATCACCGTTCCCAACGAGTATACCGGCGCCATCATGGGTGATCTGTCCAGCCGTCGCGGCCGTGTGCTCGGCATGAACCCCTGTGAGGAAGGTACCGAAGTAGTAGCAGAAGCTCCTCTCTCTGAGATGTTCAAGTATGCTACCGACCTGCGTTCCATGACTCAGGCCCGCGGCTCCTTTACCAGCCAGTTCGTACGCTACGAGGACGTCCCCGCTTTCGAGGCAAAGAAGATCATCGAGAACGCCCAGAAGGAAGAGGACGAGGAAGAATAATCTTCTTCGAACGCATCGGAGCAAACAACAAAGCCTGGAAATATGAAATGTCCCCCGTTTGTTGGAAAGTATTATATACTTTCCAACAAACGGGGCTTCTATATACTCAAAGGATACCTCAAAGGCTTCGTTGCATAACGCTCTGCGACCGTTTTGTATAGAAAAGAATTATAGCAGGAAGTGTTGCATAATGCTTACTTATGAAATATATAATGCAGCTCTTTCATCTAATGCTTTTATATTGCCAAAATAAACGCTTTTTGGTACAATAATTGCAACTGAAAGCCGATGGCTTTTTCACAAATACAAGGAAAGATGCAAATAATGAGAATACTTATTGCAAATGATGACGGTATATACGCCGCGGGCATCAAGGCCATTGCAGCGGAGTTTTCAAAGAAGCATCAGGTGATGGTCGTCGCTCCGGATCATGAGCGCAGCGGCGCCAGCCATTCTATAAATCTTACGTCGCCACTCAGGATACATAAGACAGAGCTTTCCGGCTTTGATAATATAGAGGCTTACAGGGTAAACGGCACACCGGTGGACTGCGTGATAATAGGCTGCAACGCGCTGAACTTCAAGCCGGATGCAATTATAACCGGAGTGAACCACGGGTATAACCTGGGCATGGATATACATTATTCGGGCACGGTATCTGCGGCAAAGGAAGGGGCGTTAATGGGCATACCTTCAATGGCAGTATCGATGTGCAACCTTACGTCTAAAGATTTTTCGGTGCCGGCAAGGGTGGCGGCAGAGCTGTTTGACGGCTTTATCGCCAGCGGCAGCCTACTTTATAATGTAAATGTGCCCGACCTTGCCTACGGCGAGCTGAAAGGCATAAAGTTTACCGGTCTTTCAAAAAGGACATACTATTCACCATTTGAAAAACGGGTTGATCCCCGTGGATGCGAATACTACTGGTGGCCTATGCGGACGGAGTATGACGGAGATATGAAGGCTGACAACGACGAGCGCTGGACGGCCGAAGGCTTTGTTTCCGTTACGCCAATACTTACAGATTTTACGGATTACGCCGCGCTGAAGCGGCTGAATAAATAAGAAACAGACTAAGAAGGGGTCGGTATCAACATGGAAAACGTGGATTTGCTCACACGGATAAACCAGCATTACAATTCTTTCAGCAAGGGGCAGAAGCTGCTTGCCAACTACATAATAGACAATTACGACAGGGCGGCGTTCATTACCGCATCGAAGATGGGCCGCACTGTAGGCGTAAGCGAATCTACGGTTGTCCGCTTTGCATATGCTTTGGGTTATGACGGATATCCTGCGCTCCAGCGCTCCCTTCAGGAAATGATACGCAACCGTCTTACTACGGTCCAGCGTATACAACTCACATCGGATCTTTCTCAGGACGAGGTCCTTTCCACTGTATTGAAATCAGATATAAGCAATATCAGATCCACTATAGAGTCGGTAAATACCGCTACCTTCAATACCGTCATAGACTACATGCTCAAGGCGCGCAAGATCTATGTTGTAGGTATAAAGAGTGCGGCGCCGTTAGCACAATTCCTGGGGTATTATCTCAACTTCATACTGGACGATGTATGCATCGTCAACAGTACCGTATATGAAACGATGCTGCGCGTAAGCGACAAGGACATGTGCATAGGAATAAGCTTCCCCAGATACTCCTCTAAGGCGGTGGAAGCGCTGAGCTTCGCAAGGAGCAAGGGCGCATATGTGACGGCCATAACGGACAGCATGTTTTCCCCTATAGCCGAGCTTGCGGACAGCGTACTGGTAGCGCGCAGCGATATGGCTTCCTTTGCCGATTCTCTGGCTGCCCCCTTGAGCCTTATCAATGCCCTTATAGTGGGTGCGGGCCTTCGCAGGAAGGACGAGGTGTACGAGAGATTGGATCAGCTGGAAGGCATATGGAAGAGCCACAAGGTGTATATAGCGTCCAATACAGACGATAGGGATAACGAATGAGCAGGGTAGCTGTAATAGGCGGCGGCCCGGCAGGAATAATGGCGGCAGCAGCGGCAGCGGGCTGCGGCCATAATTCAGTGTTGCTTGAAAAAAACGAAAAGCTGGGCAAGAAGCTGTTTCTTACGGGCAAGGGGCGCTGCAACATAACCAACAGCTGTGATACCGATGACTTTTTTGCCAATATACCGAGGAATCCCAAGTTCCTGTACAGTGCGCTGTACGGCTTTTCCAATACCGACATAGTGGAGCTCATAAATGCAAACGGCGTGCCCACGAAGGTGGAAAGGGGTAAGCGCGTCTTTCCCGCGTCGGATAAATCCAGCGACGTTATAAAGGCGCTTACGCGGCATTTGAACAACAGCGGAGCGGAGCTCCGGCTCAATACCGAGGTATCCGGCATACGAAAGGCCGGAAGCGGCTTTGAGCTTACGGTAAACGGCTGCAGGGAGGCTTTTGACGCGGTGATACTCTGTACCGGAGGCGCGAGTTACCCAACGACGGGCTCTACCGGCGCAGGCTATGCCTTTGCAAAAAAGCTTGGCCATACCGTGACGGATATACGTCCGTCTCTCATACCGCTGGCTACGGTAGAAGAGTGGCCGAGGAAATTGGCTGGGCTTTCGCTTAAAAATGTCACTCTGAGGGCGTACAACAAAAAGAACAGGCTGGTATATGAGGAACTGGGCGAGATGCTGTTCACCCACTTCGGCGTATCTGGTCCGCTGGTGCTCAGCGCCAGCAGCAGGATAGCCGACAGTCCGGAAGGTGTGCGGCTCACCATTGATATGAAACCCGGCCTTACCCCTGATGAGCTGGACAGGCGCATTTTGCGGGACTTTGAAAAGTACCAGCGTAAACAGCTTATAAACGGGTTGAACGACCTGCTTCCGTCACGGCTCATACCGGTAGTTATAAGCATATCCGGCGTGCCTGCGGAAATTAACATCAGCTCTGTAACAAAGGCCATGAGGGAGTCGCTGGTGAAAACCGTCAAGTGCATACCGCTTACAGTGGATCACGCCTTGCCGGTAGAAGAGGCGATAATAACCAGAGGGGGCGTGAGCGTAAAGGAGATAGATCCCTCTACCATGGAATCCAAGCTGGTTCCGGGACTGTTCTTTGCGGGCGAAATAATCGACGTAGATGGATACACCGGAGGCTTCAACCTGCAAATAGCTTACTCCACGGGTGTGCTTGCAGGCAGATCCGTAAGATAACGCGAGGTGAATGTATAATGATAAATATAGCCATAGACGGCCCTGCGGGTGCGGGCAAGAGCACGGTTGCCAGGGCGGTAGCCAAAAAGCTCGGCATACTCTACCTCGACACGGGCGCGATGTACCGGGCAATGGCGTTAAAAGCCATGCAAGAGGGTATAGACCCAAACGATAAGGAGCAGGTGCTGCCCCTTCTTGAATGTACCGAGATATATGCGAAAAATATCGGCGGAACTCAGCATACCTATCTGGACGGCGAGGACGTTTCCGGCCTTATAAGGACACCGGAAATATCCCGGGGCGCTTCCGACATAAGCGCCATACCGGACGTGCGCATCAAGCTGGCGCAGATACAGCGCAATATCGCCCATACCTCAGATGTAGTCATGGACGGGCGGGAGATAGGCTCTTATGTGATCCCCGAATGCGAGAACAAGTTCTATGTCACCGCCTCCGTAGACGAGCGCGCCCGCCGCAGGCTGCTGGAGCTAAAAGAAAAGGGCGGGGACAACGGCATGACCGTGGAGGACATGGCGAAGGATATAGCGGAGCGCGACTACAATGACAGCCACAGGGCCTTTGCGCCATTGCTCAGGCTGCCCGAGGCGATACTTATAGACACCACCGACCTTACGATAGACGAAGCGGTGAACGCCGTGCTTAAAAACCTTAAAAACATTGGGGCGGAGGCGCATAAGTAATGCTTTATATACTTTTCAGATATCTGCTTTGGCCGCTTTTCATGATAATAATGCGGCCTCAGGTATATAACCTAAAGGGACTCCGGGTAAAGGGAGGAGCAATATACGCATGCAATCACTTATCCATGTTGGATCCAGTGATGATAGCATTCCTTTCTCCGCGGATAGTCCACTTCATGGCTAAGAAGGAGCTTTTCAACGGTTTGGGTAAGGTGTTCTTCAAAGGGCTCATGGTGTTTCCGGTAAATCGGCATACAGCTGATATAGCCTCTCTCAAGCGGGCTATGGAGGTGCTGAAAGATGGCAAGGTCTTCGGAATATTCCCAGAAGGCAAGCGATCAGTTACGGGCGAACTGGACGAACTGGAAAAGGGCACCGCATTCCTGGCGCTTAAATCAGGCGCGCCTGTAATACCAATGTATATCGATCCCAAGTGCTATGACTCCATGCGGTTCCGAATGATCGTAGGGGAGCCTGTGAGCAGGGAGGGCCTTGAGAACCTCAGCCGCAATGAGATGTCGGACGAGTTCACAAACCGACTTACTGCTGCCTTTGAGGGGCTTAAAGCGCGGCTGGAGGATATGCAGTGAAAGTCATCGCGGCAAAGAACATAGGCTTCTGCTTCGGCGTGGAACGGGCTATAGAGATAGCCCGTAAAGAGGTGGAGGACGGCGGTGCCGTATACACCTACGGCGAGCTCATACATAACCTTACCGTCATAGATGAGCTTCGCGCAGAGGGGATAATACCAGCCGAGACGCTTGAGGAGATACCTGCCGGCAGCCATGTCATAATACGCTCCCATGGCGTAGCGCCACAGGAGATAGACAAGTGCCGCAAACTGGGGCTTTATGCTGTTGATGCCACATGCCCATTCGTAAAGCGCATACACAACATAGTTAAAAAACACTCTGATGAAGGATATTCCGTTGTAATATTCGGAGAGAGCAGGCACCCGGAGGTGAAAGGCATACAGGGCTGGGCAAAAGGCGCAGCCGTCGTGTCCGATCCTGAGCAGGCGAGGAAACTGCCGCATATGCAGAAGTGCTGCCTCGTGTCCCAGACCACCGCCTGCGAAGAATGCTTCCGCCAGGTGGAGGAAGCAATAAGGGAAAGATGCGATGAGCTGGCATCGTTCGATACTATTTGCGAGACCACACGTTTAAGACAGAACGAGGCGGCAGAACTGAGCAGGAAATGCACCCACATGTTCGTGATTGGCGGACATAACAGTTCAAATACACAAAAACTGTGTGCGATATGTAAAAAGTATTGCAAAACCGTTGAATCTCTGGCAAAAGTAGGCGAAATAACCCTTGAAAATATTGATATCAATGATATAATAGGGGTTGTTGGAGGCGCATCGACGCCGAAATGGATTATATTGGAGGTTATTGAAAGAATGAGCGAACTGGAAAAGACGATGGCTGCAAGCCCCGAAGAAGAAAAAGTAGAGGCGGTAGCAGCAGCTGCCGTCCAGGAACCCGTTGCCGAAACCGCTGAAGCTGCCGAGCCCAGCTTTGAGGAAGTGTTTGAAAAGACACTTGTACGCATCAGGAACGGACAAATCATCAAGGGCTCCGTCGTACAGATAGTGGACGGCGAAGTATGCGTAAACATTGGTTATAAGTCCGACGGGTTTATTCCACGCAACGAGTTCTCTTCTGATACTGAAGTCAACCCTGAAGATGTTGTCAAGGTTGGCGACGAGATCGAAGTTGAGGTCATTAAGGTTAACGATGGCGAGGGCAACGTGCTCCTCTCCCGTAAGAACGTTGAGAGCAAGAAGCTTTGGGACAACCTTATGCAGGACGAAGAGAACCTGCCGGATAAGACCTTTGACGCCGTGGGCAAGGAAGTCGTAAAGGGCGGTTTGATCGCCACCATCAACGGTATCCGTGCTTTTATTCCCGCATCTCAGCTGTCTACCAAGTATGTTGAGAATATCGGCGAGTTCGTAGGCAAGGATCTGAAGGTCAAGATCATTGAGGTCGATAAGTCCCGCAAGCGCATCGTAGCATCCCATAAGGCGGTTATGAAGGAAGAAGCCGAAGCTGCTAAGAAGGAGCTTTGGAACAAGCTGGAGGTCGGCTCCAAGGTAAAGGGCGTTGTACGCCGCCTAACCGATTTCGGCGCGTTTGTTGATATCGGCGGTATCGACGGTCTGGTACATGTTACCGATGTAGCATGGGGCCGCGTAAAGCATCCTTCCGATGTACTTTCCATAGGTCAGGAGATCGAAGTCCTTATCCGCGACGTAGATGTTGAAAAACAGCGCGTATCCCTCGGTTATAAGCAGCTCCAGCCCAAGCCCTGGACTATGGCTGCCGAGAAGTACCCCGTAGGCTCCATCGTAGAGGGCAAGGTAGTACGCATAGTTCCCTTCGGCGCATTTGTGGCTCTTGAGCCCACTATCGACGGCCTGATTCACATCTCTCAGGTGGGCGTAAAGCGCATCGAAAAGGTCGAAGACGAGATCAATGTTGGCGATGTAGTACGCTGTAAGGTTCTTGATGTAAATCCTGAGGCAAAGCGTATAAGCCTGAGCCGCCGCGATGTTATCCTTGAGGAGAACCCTGAGGTAGCAGAGCAGTTGGCAGCTGAAAAGGCTGAGCGTGAACGCGTAGCCGCAGAGCGTGCTGCTGAGCGCGCCGCAGCTGCCGAAGCCGCAAAGGCTGCTAACGAGGCTCGCGAGGCCGAGCGCGCCGAGCGCCGCCGTCAGCGCCGCGAAGAGAACGAATATGATTTGCTTCCTGTAGAGAGGGCCACTACTTCTCTGGCAGACAAATTCGCCGGCTTCAAGTTTGACGAAGAGTAAGCTTTAAGACAAATCACAGGGACTGCAAAACGCAGCCCCTGTTTTTTCTTTTAAAAGGCGCATGTATGGTGTATAATAGGTAGGTAAATTCAGAAAGGAATACCCGATGGCTAATTCGAGCAGGAAAGTAAAAAAGGCTGAGCTGGAAAGACAGGAGCAGACCGAAAGGGAGATAATAGGTATATGCTTTATCGCTCTTGCGCTTTTCCTTGCCGCTGGAATATATACAGATATGGTAGGCGTGATAGGAAATGCAGCGAAGAACTTGACCTTCGGCCTGTTCGGAATCGCTGGCTATGCAGCGCCCTTTATTCTTGCCGGCCTGGGTATACTTTCTATCGCTATGTCAAAATCACCTGCAAGCAGCTCAACGCTGTGGTTGATAGTTGGCGGGGTCGTATGTCTCCTCGTTATTATACATACCGCTACCCGCGGCGAAATAACGGTGGACAAGGTGACAGCTTACTATTCCGACGCATATATGTACGGAAAGCTGTACTGCAAGGGCGGCGGACTTTTGGGCGCGCTTCTCGCATATCCTTCAATGAAGCTTTTAGGTACTGCCGGTACGTATATTTTTTTCGGCGCCGCGGTATTTATAGTATTTCTGGTAGCTACCAAGCTTTCCATACGAACCCTTGGCCAGAAGGTGGGCAGCGGCATAAGGACCGGCGTGGAATCTGTCTCCGAAAAGGTGCAGCAGGTTCACGCCCGTGACATGGCGGAGCGGCAGGCGCGGTACGACTATGAGCACGCCTTCGACGGACTGGAACAAATATACCCGCCAAAACCACGAAAGCGCCGTGGCAACGGTAAAGAGCTTTATACCGAAACACTTGGAAAAAATGAAGAAGTAACGGAGCCTGCCATACCCAAGCCTCAGAAGCCTGCGCGCAGGAAGAATGATGACAGCCATATTGTGCGCCGCAGGGAAGACGATATGCGAAACGATTGGGACGGCGATATTTCATTCCTGCCACAGAATGGAAAACTGCCAAAACGCAAGGACGACGGCGATCCTTTTGATATACTTTCCGGGCTGGACGATGGCGAGCTGAAGCCGCTTAAGCCCGTGGATGTTAGCAAGATTACTACTATAGACATGCAGCCTGAAGAGCCGGAGCAGAACTTCGATTTTGAAGAGCCGCCCAATGTAATAGAACTGGATACGGAGGAAGAGAAGGATTCTGAAGCAAAGTCAGTTAAGGTGACGGCAGGCGACGATGGGGATACCGAAACTTCAATATCGCCTCAGCCACCGGTATATGTGCGTCCGCCTATCACGCTGCTCAAGAAACCCGCCTTGACGGTATCCAAAGGCGTTGAATCGCCTGTTGCAAAGGGAAAGAAGCTGGAGGAGACCCTTGCAAGCTTCAATATAGACGCAAAGGTAATAAACTACAGCGTAGGCCCAACCATAACCCGCTTTGAGCTGCACCCGGCTCAGGGCGTGCGTGTAAATAGAATAACCAGCCTTTCTGACGATATAGCGCTGGCCCTTGCCGCACCTCGCGTAAGGATTGAAGCGCCCATACCCGGCAAGTCGGCCATAGGTATAGAAATACCGAATAAGGACACGGTGCCGGTTCTGCTTCGGGAGGTAATAGAATCAAGCGAGTTTTCAGACGGCAGCAGCGCGCTGCGCTTCGGCATAGGCAAGGATATTGCGGGAAAGGTGCTTTGCGCAGACCTGGATAAGATGCCGCATCTGCTTATCGCCGGCTCCACCGGCTCCGGCAAAAGCGTCTGCATAAACGACATTATACTGAGCTTCATATACGGCAAAAAGCCCGAAGACGTAAGGCTTATAATGGTGGATCCCAAGCAGGTGGAGCTGAGGGTTTACGCGCCGATGCCGCATCTTCTTATGCCTGTTGTTACCGACCCCAAGAAGGCGGCAGGCGCTCTTAAGTGGGCGGTAATGGAGATGGATCAGCGATATAAGAAGATGTCCAAGGTAAATGCCAGAAGCATTTCGAGGTACAATGAGCTTCGGGAGGACCCGAAGGAAAAGCTGCCAAGGCTCGTCATAATAATAGATGAGCTGGCTGATCTTATGATGGTTGCCGCCAAGGAAGTGGAAGAATCCATATGCCGCATTGCACAGTTGGGCCGCGCGGCGGGAATTCACTTAATAGTGGCTACACAGCGTCCTTCTACCGACATAATTACCGGACTTATCAAGGCCAATATACCCAGCCGCATAGCGCTTGCGGTGTCCTCCGCCGTGGATTCCAGAGTCATAATGGACTGTGGCGGCGCTGAAAAGCTGCTCGGCCGCGGCGATATGCTGTTTCATGCTAACGGCGCAAACAAGCCTGTGCGCGCCCAGGCGGCGTTCGTCAGCGATGAGGAGGTCGAAAGCATAATGAACTTCTTTACACGGCAGCAGACGGACGAAAATCAGCCCAGATATCAGGAGATAACTTTGGATGAGATTTCTTCCACGGTGGACGCCGTTACCGGTCAGGGCAACGGCAAGCAGGAGGATGAGCTGCTGGACGACGCGGTGAAGATAGTATTGGAAAGCGGTCAGGCTTCCATATCCATGATACAGCGGAGGCTCAGGGTCGGCTATGCCAGAGCCGCAAGGCTTATAGATATAATGGAACAGCTGAAGGTTGTAAGCGGCTTTGACGGAAGCAAGCCGAGAAAGCTCCTGATAAACAGCTTTGAGGAATATCAGCAGCTTACGGGCGCAGATACGGAGGAAGGATAATTTGGCTATAACTGTTGGAATGGTATCTCTGGGCTGCTCAAAAAACAGAGTAGATAGCGAACAGATACTGGGTATGCTTAAGGAAAACGGCTTTGAGATAACTAACGATGAAGCTCAGGCCGAGGTGATAATCGTAAACACCTGTGGTTTTATAAACCCCGCAAAGGAGGAATCCATAGGCGCTATACTCGAGATGGCACAGCACAAGAAGAACGGCAACTGCCGCCTGCTGGTAGTAACAGGCTGCCTCAGCCAGCGCTACCCCAAGGAACTCCGTGAGGAGCTGCCCGAGGTGGATATATTCTGGGGAGTAAAGGACAAGGACGGACTTGTGCGAAAGATAACCGAGGCGGTAGGCGGCAGCTATAAGTGCTGTTCTGAGGACGCACGCATAATAACTACACCATCATATAGCGCTTATCTTCGTATAGCTGACGGCTGCGATAATCGCTGTACCTACTGCGCTATACCGCTGATACGCGGCGGTAAAGTCAGCATTCCAATGGAAAAATTGGTGAAGGAGGCACAGAGTCTGGCTGACAGCGGCGTAAAGGAGCTCACGCTGATAGCGCAGGACACTTCTGCTTACGGAACCGATCTGTACGATAAGCCCATGCTTGCAGAGCTTATGCGGCGTATAGCAAAGATAGATAAGCTGCACTGGATACGTGTGCTTTATTCCTATCCCAACACCATAGACGAAGAGCTGGTGGATACTATGGTAGCCGATCCGAAGATAGTCAACTATATAGATATACCCATTCAGCATATAGATCCGGATATGCTGAAAGCCATGAACCGCCATGGCTCCGCTGAGCATATCCGCGAGATAACCGACTATATCAGGCGCACGGCTCCTGACTTCATACTGCGTACTACCGTCATAACAGGCTTTCCGGGGGAGACGGAGGAGCAATTCGGCCATCTGACCGAATTCCTTAAGGAACACAGCTTTGACAGGCTCGGCGCATTTGCATACTCGCAGGAGGACGACACGCCCGCTGCCGATATGCCGAACCAGATAGATGAGGACGTAAAGCAGCGCCGTCTCAAAAGGATAATGTCCCTTCAGCAGGGCATATCCCTTGCTTACAACAAAAAGCGCATAGGTACCGTCACCGAGGCCCTTGTTGAACAGGTCAGCGGCAATATAGCCTACGGCAGAACTTATGCCGAGGCCCCGGAGGTAGACGGTACCGTGATGTTTTCCATCAAAAACAAAGGGCTTAAGCCCGGCGACTTTACCATGATAAAGCTGACCGGCGCCGGCCCTTATGATATGGAAGGAGAAGAAATATGAAAAACTTGAACATGAACCTTCCCAACAGGCTTACCCTTATCAGGATAGCGCTGGTGCCGCTGTTTATTGCCTGCTTTTACATTGAAGCCCCTTCGGCAATATATGTGGCATGCGGAATATTCATTGCGGCCTTTTTAACCGATATTGCTGACGGGTATCTTGCACGCAGCCGCAATCAGATAACGGACTTCGGCAAGCTTATGGATCCCATAGCGGATAAGCTCCTTGCGGCAAGCGCGCTGATAATGCTTACGGCAAACGGTATGCTCAACCCCATAGCTGCCATTATTATTATTGCCAGAGAGTTTCTTATTAGCGGCTTCAGGCTTGTAGCCACTGGCAAAGGCGTGGTCATAGCCGCCAGCTGGCTTGGCAAGATAAAGACCACCACTCAGGCGGTGGCGCTGGTGCTGGTAATGCTCAGCACTCCAATACGTGCATGGCTGGGCTTTAAGCTTGATGTGATAGTGGTATGGATATCCGTGTTCTTTACAGTGATATCTGCCGTTGACTACATTCGCAAGAATATAAATTGCATCAATTTTGATCAGATATAACAGGGGCATATTATTAATGAACGCAGAGATTATTTCTGTCGGCACGGAGCTGCTGATGGGGCAGATACTCAATACCAACACCCGGTATCTTTCCGGCCGAATGGCTGATTTCGGTATAAACATGTATTATCATGTAACTGTGGGCGATAATCCCGCAAGGCTTAAGCAGTGCATAGCTAACGCCTTTTCACGCTCGGATATAGTGCTGTTTACAGGTGGACTCGGGCCTACCGAGGATGACCTTACCAAGGAGACTGTAGCTGATTATTTCGGACTTGAACTTGTAGTGAATGAGAAATATAAAGCATGGCTGCTGGAAAAAATGTCCTCCCGCGGCTATCCATGTACGCCCAACAACATTAAACAGGTCATGTTTCCCGCAGATCACTGCATAATACTGCCAAATCCCAGAGGAACAGCGCCTGGCTGCATAATGGAGAAGAACGGCAAGGCTGCTATACTGATGCCGGGACCTCCATGGGAGATGGAACCCATGTTTGAGGAAGAGGTAGTGCCGTATCTGCAAAAACGCAGCGACTGCATCTTCTATTCACGCACCCTTCGCATATTCGGCAAGGGTGAGTCACAGGTAGAATACACAATAAAGGATATAGTGGACGCCCAAAGCAACCCGACGATAGCGCCTTATGCCAAGGCGGCCGAGACTACTCTACGCATAACCGCCCGCTGTGGCAGCGAGGAGGAAGGGGAGAAGCTCATTCAGCCCGTTATGCAGGCCATAGAGGACAGAGTGGGCGAATTTATCTATTCCACCCACGGCAGGGAAATGCACGAGGTATGCGCGGAACTGCTGAAAGCTAGCGGCCTTAAGATTGCTGTTGCCGAAAGCTGTACAGGCGGCATGATAGCCTCCAGGCTTATATCCGTCCCCGGAAGCTCCGAATGGTTCATGGAAGGTGCAGTGACTTATTCCTGCGATTCCAAGATGCGCCGTCTCGGCGTAAAGGCCGAAACGCTGGAAAAGTATACTGACGTAAGTGCGGAGACTGCCAAAGAGATGGCCGACGGTATACGCCTCCAGAGCGGCGCCGACATAGGTATATCCACCACCGGCTACGCAGGACCTACGGGTGCGCCCGGCCTGATCGGACAGGTATTTATTGCCGTTTCCACGGAGGAAGGCTGCAACGCATATGAGGTCAATCTCAAGGGCAACCGTGAAAGAGTGCGGGATGGCGCGGTGCTGAATGCTCTGAATCTTCTCAGGAAACAAATAATTGCAAAAAACAGGTGCAATTTGGATATTAACGTGCTATAATAATCTTAATAAGAAACAAATTATGCTGTAAAGGCGGTCTGTAAGTATGATGGAAAAAGAAAAAGCATTGGAAATCGCCCTCTCCAAGATAGAAAAGGACTTCGGCAAAGGTGCTATAATGAAGCTGGGAGACGCTGCGGCGAATATCAGCGTCTCTACCATACCTTCAGGCTGCTTACAGCTTGACTACGCGCTGGGCGTAGGCGGTCTGCCGCGGGGAAGGATAATCGAGATATACGGGCCCGAATCCTCAGGCAAGACTACTCTGGCGCTGCATGCCATAGCGGAGGCTCAGAAGCTCGGCGGTACAGCGGCATTCATAGACGCCGAACACGCGCTGGATCCGGTATACGCCCACAATCTCGGCGTTGACGTGGATAACCTGTATATCTCACAGCCTGATTCCGGTGAGGACGCATTGGAGATATGCGATACACTGGTGCGAAGCGGCGCCATCGACATAATCGTTGTCGACTCTGTCGCGGCGCTGGTTCCCAAGGCAGAGCTGGAAGGAGATATGGGCGATTCTCATGTTGGCCTTCAGGCGAGGTTGATGTCTCAGGCGCTTAGAAAACTTACCGGCGTCATCAGCAAGACAAATACTATTATAATATTCATCAACCAGCTGCGCGAAAAGGTGGGCGTCATGTTTGGCAATCCGGAGACCACCACCGGCGGCAAGGCGCTGAAGTTCTATGCCTCCGTGCGCATGGACGTGCGCAAGCAGGATACAATTAAAAACGGCGCGGAATTTATAGGCAACCGCACCCGCGTAAAGATCGTAAAGAACAAAGTGGCGCCTCCTTTCAAGACCGCCGAATTCGATATGATATACGGCGAGGGTATATCAAGGGAGAGCTGCATATTGGATATGGCAGTCGACCAAAAGATAATAAATAAGACCGGAGCGTGGTATTCCTACAATGATATGCGCATGGCCCAGGGTCGCGATAACGCAAGGCTGTTCCTCAAGGACAACAAGGAGCTTTGTGACGAAATAGAGGCCAGAGTGCGGGAGAAAATGATGCAGGTGCCCGCCAAAACCGAAGAGCCGGAAGAGGAAATATAATGCATTTTGAACGATATAACCGTAAATAAAAAACTTATTCTGGCAAATATTATAAGTCAGGGGCCACGCGTCCTTGACTTTTGTTTTGCCATGGGTTTATAATAAATTTTGAGATATTATATCGGTGTGTAGTTTCGTAGACCTGCTCTACTGAAATAATAGTCCATGCATGCTGCGTATTTTACGCTCGGATACATAATATATATAGTTTATTTGGAGGTGCTACACTAAACGTGGAAATATGGATCCCCATAGTGATCGGGATCGTTTGTTTAGCTGCGGGTTTCGCAGGTGGATATGTTTACAGGCGCAATATAGCGGAAGCAAAGATAGCTAACGCAGAAGAAGCAGTTAAAAAAATGATCGGCGACGCCCAGAAGAGGGCTGAGACCATAAAGAAGGAAACGGTTCTTGAAGCCAAGGAAGAAGCCTACCGCATTAAGAACGAAAATGAAAAGGAACTGAGAGAGAGACGCAACGAGCTGCAGCGCAACGAGCGCAGGCTGCTCCAGCGCGAGGAAACACTGGATAAAAAAATCGATGGTATAGAGCAGCGCGAGCAGCAGCTCAACCAGAAGATAAAAGAAGCTGAGAACACCGAGGCTTCCATCAAGGAACTTTACGATAAGCAGCTCAAGGAGCTGGAGACTATTTCCGGATTGTCTATGGACGAGGCAAGGGAAATACTGCTCAGCAGCGTTGAACGCGATGCCCGCCACGATGCGGCGATAATGCTGCGCGATATCGAGGCAAAAACCAAGGAAGAAGCCGATAAGCGCGCCCGCAACATCATTTCTCTTGCGATACAGCGCTGTGCTGCGGATCACGTGGCTGAGACCACTGTGTCCGTAGTGTCTCTACCCAACGACGAAATGAAGGGACGTATAATTGGCCGCGAGGGCCGCAATATCCGTACCCTTGAAACCGCGACGGGTGTTGACCTTATAATCGACGATACTCCCGAAGCTGTCATACTTTCAGGCTTCGATCCCGTTCGCCGCGAGGTCGCCCGAATAGCTCTGGAACGGCTCATAACCGATGGAAGAATACACCCCGGGCGCATAGAGGAAATGGTAGAAAAGGCCCGCCGCGAGGTGGACACGCAAATACGCGAAGCAGGCGAGCAGGCAATATTCGAGGTAGGCATACACGGACTGCACCATGAACTGATCAAGCTTATCGGCCGTTTGAAGTACCGCACCAGCTACGGACAGAATGTTCTCAAGCATTCTATCGAAGTAGCTCATCTTGCCGGAATGATGGCTGCCGAGCTGGGCGCCAATGTAGCTCTTGCAAAGCGTGCGGGTCTGCTGCATGATATAGGCAAGGCGGTTGACCACGAGGTCGAAGGTCCCCATGCCCAGATCGGCGCGGATCTTGCGAAGAAGTACCGCGAGAACAATCAGGTTATACACGCCATACAGGCTCACCATGGCGACGTTGAGCCAAGCACCGTGGAAGCTGTACTTGTGCAGGCCGCCGACGCCATATCTGCCGCACGTCCCGGCGCACGGCGTGAGACACTGGAGAACTACATCAAGCGCCTTGAAAAGCTTGAAGAGATTGCCAACTCATTCGAGGGCGTTGACAAGTCCTTCGCAATTCAGGCCGGACGCGAGATACGTATACTGGTCAAGCCCGAGAACGTCAACGACGCTGATACAATCATCATGGCAAAGGAGATCGTCAAGCGCATAGAGACCGAGCTTGAGTATCCCGGTCAGATAAAGGTCAACGTAATACGCGAGACCAGAGCGGTCGAATTTGCAAAGTAAACATTAGCATCACAATTAAGGATATGCTCGCATATCCTTAATTTTTTGAGGAAAAGGAGAAGATATGTCAAATATACCCGTGGCTGACGCCCATTGCGACTTCCTTTACTATATGACGCAGGACGGCTGGGATATAAACCGCCCCACCCGCAATCAGGCAGTAGCGCTTCCTTATATAAAACAAGGCGGCGGCAAGCTGCTGTTCTTTGCCGCATGGGTGGATATGGATATGCGCAAGGATTGCCTGCAGCAGGCGCTGGATATGTTCGATTCATATTTTACGATGATGGAGGAGAACGACGTCTTTGTGCCCCTCACAAAGGATTACACGCCGGACGGTGACAAGATAGCCACCGTGCTTACCGTTGAGGGTGGTGAGTCGCTCAATGCAGCCATAAGCAACGTCAGGCTGTTCCACCGGCTGGGCGTCAGGGCTATGACTCTAACATGGAATTATTCCAACGAACTCGCTTCACCTGCCATGCGAAGGGCAAACAAGGGACTGACTGGGAGGGGAAGGGAGGTAGTGCGTGAGATGAACCGTATAGGCATAGCGCTGGACGTATCCCACCTGAGCGACGCCGGCATCGACGAGGCGCTGGAGATATCTCAACGTCCCATATTTGCCTCGCATTCAAATGCCCGCGCAGTATTCGACCATAAGCGTTCCTTAAAGGACGAGCATATTAAAGCGATAGCTGCTCAAAATGGCGTAATTGGGGTAAATTACTATCCGGGGCAGCTGGTAAAGACAGGTGACGCCTCGGTACGGGAGATAGCGCAGCATATAGCCCACATTGCAGGATTGGCCGGTCCGGAGCATGTATGCCTGGGTTCGGATTTTGATGGCATGAACGCATACCCGGTGGATATGAAAAATTGGAGCGATGTGCCGAATCTTTTCGACGAACTCCAAAGGATAGGATTCTCTGATAAAGAAATACGCCGCATAGCGTATGACAACCTGCATGACTATATTATACAGTTTGTGGATTAAGACAATGAAAAATCTCCTCAGGCAAAAGCCTGAGGAGATTGGCAGGGGCAGAAGGACTCGAACCCTCAACAAAGGTTTTGGAGACCCACGTG
>ERZ1673738.2523-NODE-2523-length-23240-cov-27.292129_pt1 | contig 23240 bp, 19 predicted proteins | sample MGYA00580198_ERZ1673738 | MGnify/ENA primary metagenome ERZ1673738 (study PRJEB41218, sample SAMN15661784) | gut metagenome | host: Homo sapiens | place: Canada: London | collected 2015-08-20/2019-03-30 | study: EMG produced TPA metagenomics assembly of...
CAACTGACTCTTAATCAGTGGGTCCTGGGTTCGAGTCCCCGATGGTGCACCAAAGAATGCCTTACACGAAAGTGTAGGGCGTTTTTTTGTTGCTCTATTTCAAGAAGGCACGATCTGGTGCAGCGTCGGAGATACTCGAACAGGGCGGCGGCACGCAGTGCCGTAAGGAACGCCACAGTGCGGCGTTCCTTAGCCCGCGGGAGAGTCCCCGATGGTGCACCAAGAAAAGCCGCAACGAATGTTGCGGCTTTTTTGTCGCACCATTCCCTTTGGGACGGACTCGCACTTCGCGCAAGCGCTCGTGTTCGTCTCGCGGGGACTGGTCGCTAAAAATGGTTGCGGGTTTGTGAGCAGGGGCCACGATTGAGCGTGAGCGAAAGCGGGGAGCGAACAATCTGGGATGTGGTGGAAAAACTGCCCCACGGAATGGATACAGTCTTGGGAGATGGCGGGATCCGTCTTTCCGGTGGTGAACGGCAGCGGGTCGTGCTGGCCAGAGTATTGCTGGGGAATCCGAAATTGGTTGTTATTGATAATGCACTTCCATATTTGACTACGGACTTGACGGATAGCGAAATATTGTCGTTAGCCTACCGGCTGCTCCCCTTGGCTTCTTCGATATCAATAAGCTCCCACACAGTCCCGGCGAGCGATTGTTATTATAGTGCGAACATTCGTGGAATGTCCGTGCTGGTGCCGGACCTGCCCCTGATCCGACAACGGCTGGAAGAATACTTGCCATTGGAATAAGTCAGGAGATACTGCCAATGCGTGCTTCTCCATGGGGTCATCCTTGCTGCGTTTCTGTATTTTTTAGACTACTCTCAAAAATACATTTTTTCATGGTACTATTTTCGCACTTTGGAGAGGACGGGGGAAGACAGGGCTTCATTAGGCGGAGGCCTTGCTGACAGACCCTGTCTGACGGCTTGATTTATTTTTGCCTTGAGATTCTGGTATTCAGCTTTTTGAGCTTCTCGTAACGGATTTTGGTCTGGTGATATTCGGCTGCCATGCGCTCTTTGCAGTCGTCACTCATCATGCCTTTTACAGTGTCTTTCAGTTCCGTGTCGTCCTCCTTGAATCCTTTTCGTAAAAATGGGCATAAAAATACCACGGTGCGTGTGCATCGTGGTTTAACGGTCATTCAACTTCCGGCGGGAGCTTTCCGAGTTCTTTCAGAACATCATAATAACCTCGCGCAGCCAGCTGACGTGGCGGAACGTCATCCCCATCATAGATATCTTGGGCGCATAGTTCGTCGTATTTATGGTCGATAGGATAGTCTATCAGATACTGCTGCATCTTCTTTATACGTTCCGGGGTAAAGAACTTTTCATTCGTAGAACTTGACACCGTATCCCTCCAATTCTGATAGACAGTTGCGAACAAGAAAATTCAACGATTCGGCGGCTTCCTGATAGGAAATCTCTTTATTTGCAAAGTTACTCAAATCCCGTTGTGAGAAAATGTTACTGTCAGGGTGGGTATGGATAACAATATACGGCACATTTTGTTTTGGCACCGACACTGTTGAGCGCTCTGCTGCTCCTGTTAACTCTTTTGTGAGCGGTTTCATATTCAAATCGTATGCCCTGCCAACTTCAACTCCAAGCGGCTGCTTGGATGCGGTCATAAGCAGACGTTTGTGCGCATTTTTCAGCTGCTGTTGTCCAGCAGCATCCAGCGTGTCACAGCTGAACGCCTTGACATTGCTGATTGACTGCATTGTAACAGGTTTTGGCTCCATGTTCAAGCTCGAATAAACAGAGAAGTTTTTCCTTGCCGCATACGCCGCCCGCTTCTGGGCGTTGATGGCATCCTTCCGGGCGGCGTAGTCGATGCGGCGCATTTTGTTGATGCCGCCGCCCGCCGCACGGTACTAGCCAAGCTGCTGTATGATGGCTTTCTCTCGGTCCGAAAGTTCCCATCTGACTGCCGCTGCGCGCTCGCACAAAAGCAGCCCGGACCCAAAAATACCTTTTCCGGCCTGCTTTTGTGCGTCAAGGCTTCCAACCTGGATGCAGTCATCTGCCCGAATTTTCAGGTCTACCCCGTATCTTGCATACCTCTTCATCACGGCCGCACAACTTTGGCGGGGTCAATCCCGTATTCGTTGCAGGCCACTGCTTCACAATCTCGTAAATGGTTGGCGGCGTGCAGCAGTCATCCGTGGTTTTCTTTGGCTTAAATTTTTCTACAAACTCTTCGTATGTCTTGCTCTTCGGCAACTTCTTCATCCTCCTAAAAATGGGCATGAAAAAACCACGGTGCGTGTGCATCGTGGTTCAATCGTCAACGTAGTTATCTACATCTGGCCATTCGGTCATATTTTCGCTTTCTTCTTCCAGCTTTTGGATTTCAGCTGCAAGTTCTTCCGGTGTTTTACCAGAAGGCGTGTATTCTTTCATTTAATTTCACTCCATTCGATTCCGTATGCTTCCTGTGCATCCTGTAATGCACGCTGGAACGCATTGATCGCACCCATATTATAAGGCGGTGCCATGTAAATGTCAACTTTCTTGTCGATGACACTCACAGCAAATGGTCGTGCATTGCGTGTACTATTTGTTGATGCCGCCGCCCGCCGCACGGTACTAGCCAAGCTGCTGTATGATGGCTTTCTCTCGGTCCGAAAGTTCCCATCTGACTGCCGCTGCGCGCTCGCACAAAAGCAGACCGGACCCCAAAATACCTTTTCCTGCCTGCTTTTGTGCGTCCAGGCTTCCAACCTGGATGCAGCCATCTGCCCGAATTTTCAGGTCTACCCCCGTATCTTGCATACCTCTGCATCATGGCCGCGGTGATAACATTCATGGGGTAGTCATATTTCGGCAGTTCTTTTGTATTTGCTTTAATTAGCCTGTCATTTTCCCGGTTGATTGCCTTTGTCAAATCCGGTGAGGTCTGCGCCACAATCCCGCCGCTGTAGCTCGTCACAAATGATGTTTTTACCCTTGCGCCGTTTTCGTAGGTGATCTGGCAGTCCACGATAATACGGCGGGTTGTCAATCACAACCGCACCGTCAGGGTAGGGAAATGCTTTGTAATCGCCCGCATCCATGAGGCAGAAAAGTATATCCCGCTCGACCGTCTTTGCCTGAGTCCGCAGTACGGCTTTGCCTCCTGTGAGATCGGCAACAAGCTGACCGAGCTGGAACAGTGGAACAAGCTCAAACTGGTCAAGGAAATCGCCGAGACCGTGTGGGGTAAATAAGAAGTATGACCGGCAGATCTTTGGAAACAGAGAACTGCCGGTTTTCAATATAAATTTATCTACCAAGCCCCGTCCTACGGACGGGGCTTGGTATGCTGCGGATTTTTAATGTGTAGTACGGCAGTAGGGCGGCCAGGGGGCTGGCCGCCTTACTGCGGAATATTGTGGTGTTGATTCGCAATGAACCTGCATATTTGTGGCATGCCAGGGCTGGCCTGGTCTGGCAGTCCCGACCGACAAAACGCTTTGAGGGCAAACAAACTGCTCCACTCCGCATTTGCTGTGTATGGTTGTATGTGCTATACTAAAAACAATCGATGGTGCAGCTGAAAAGTCGAAAATATCGTCTATTTCTACAAACGCAGCGGGATTTTGCGTTAAAAAGCCTTGGAATCCACAAAGGATTCCCGCGGCTCTTTGCCTTAAATCCGTCTTGCGCTTGTGAAATATCCGTCATTTTCTTTGTTTTCAGATACACCTTAAGAAGCCGCACCAGATGTGGACTGTGCGGGGCCGCAGTGTGATGTTGAGAAAGGGGAGCAGCAGATGACCCGGATTGCGATTGTGGAGGACGAGGCGGCGGTGCGGGAACAGCTGGCGGGGTATGTGCAGCGGTACACCCGGCAGTACGGCACGCCGTTTGAGGTAACGGAGTTTGCGGATGGGATGGAAATTCTGGAAGATTACCGCCCGCAGTTCGACATCATCTTTCTGGATGTGGAGATGAAGCACCTAGACGGCATGGAGACCGCCCGCCGCATCCGGGAGCGGGACGGCGGGGTGCTGATCGTGTTCATTACCAACATGGCGCAGTATGCCATCCGCGGATATGCCGTTGGGGCGCTGGATTATGTGCTAAAACCGGTGCCCTACTTTGCGTTTTCGCAGCAGCTGCAAAAGGCGCTGGGGCAGCTGGAAAAGCGGAAGCGGCATTATCTGGCTGTGGCGGTGGACGGCGGCATGCGGCGGCTGGACGCGGCAGAAATCTATTACCTGGAAAGCGAAGGCCACAAGGTACATTTTTACACCGAAAAAGAAGATTTTGTGGTGCCGGGCACCCTGAAAAACTATGAGGAAAAGCTGGTGGGCCGGGCGTTTGCACGGTGCAACAGCGGGTATCTGGTCAATCTGGCGCAGGTTTCCGGCGTGCAGCAGGATATGGTGCAGGTTGGTCCGTATACGCTGCAGATCAGCCGCCCGCGGCGCAAGGCCTTTATGGCGGGGCTGGCGGATTATATTGGGGGTGCGGGACAGTGACGACATTGCCGGATATTCCCCGCCTGTACACCGCATTGGCGGAAGTGCTGGCGGCGCTGCTGTATGCGCACAGGCTGCCGCCGCGGATGGACCAGCGCGTGATCTGGGGCGTGGAAGCCGGTTGGGCGGTGCTGCTGGGGGCGTTTTTGCAGGCCACGGGGAAAGTTCCGCTGGCGTGGTGGATCCCCTGCATGGCAATGGCGATTCTTTCCATGCTGCTGTTTTTGTGGGTCACACGCAGCATTACGCTGCTGGAAGCGGGTTATGTGTGCGCGCGGGCCTTTATTTTGGCGGAGCTGGCGGCCAGCGTGGAATGGCAGCTACACTGCGTGCTGTGGCCGCAGCGCGGCGGGGCGGAGCCGCTTTCGCTGCTGCTGTTGGCGGTGGTGTACGGCGGCATTTTTGCCGCGATGCTTTTTGTGGAGAACCGCCGCCCCGGCCCGGCCGGGAAGCTGAAAATAACGCCCGCAGGAACTTTTGTGGCGGTGGTCATGGCGCTGACCGCATTTGCCGTGAGCAATTTGAGCTTTGCCAACGGCAGCGAAGCCAACATGAACATGTTTTACATCCGCACGCTGGTGGACCTGGCCGGGGTGCTGATTTTGACGGTGCAGCACGAGCAGCTGCGCGAAGCCGCCCTGCACAGCGAGCTGGCGGAGCTGGACGGCGTTTTGCACCGCCAGTACGAGCAGTACAAGCAGAGCAAGGAGAACATCCGCCTGATCAACCGGCGCTACCACGAGCTGAAAATGCAGATTGCGGCCATCCGGGCGGAGCGGGACCACGCCAAGCAGGATGTGGCGCTGGCGGCCATGGAAAGCGTCATCCGCCAGTGCGAGGCGGAGAACAAGACCGGCAACCCGGTGCTGGACACCCTGCTGACGGCCAAAAACCTGTACTGCCAGCAGCACCACATCACGATGACCTGCGTGGCGGACGGGCATTTGCTGGATTTTTTGGAGACAGGGGAGATCTGCACGATTGTGGGCACGGCGCTGGACAACGCAACGGAGAGCGTGGAGACCGAGCCCGACCACGAAAAGCGGCTGATCCGTGTGGCGGTGTACGCCCAGAACGGCTTTGTGATGCTGCGGTTTGAAAACTACTGCGCGCAGGAAGTGGAGCTGGGCGCGGACGGCCTGCCGCGCCGCAACACCCATGGCGGCAGCGATCTGCGCGGTGTGCGCGCCGCCGCCGAAAAGCGCGGTGGAACGATGACGCTGCACTGGGAAAACGAGTGGTTTACGCTGCGGGTGCTGCTGCCGCAGAAAAGCTGAATGGATGGCTGGGGATCTAGGATAAGGCACCCGGCCATTTTTGGTGTTTGGGCGGGGTGCACAAAACAGGGTCGAGATGCTTTGTGAGAGATGCACAACAAAAAATGAAATGTTTTTGAAACTTTTGCAAAACATGCAACGGAAACAACAGTTTGTGCAAAAAATGAGCCGAAAGAAAATTGTTTTGGTACAATATCATCAATAAAAGCGGAAATCCCGTCAGCCGCCATCCGGAGGGCGGCACAATAAAAGGAGGAAAACAATGAACACCCTGCTTCTTACCCTGGCAAACATGGGCGTTAACCTGGACGACGTTGCCGATGTGGTCAATAACTGCATCCCGCAGCTCATCTTCTTTGGCGTTGTGGTTGCCGCCGCCATTATCGTACTGATCGCTATGGCGGTCAACAAGAAACTGGCCAAGCCCACCAAATTTATGGTGCGCGCCCAGTCTGGCCTGGCCGTGCTGCTGGCTTTCGGCATCATGCTCAACCTGGTTGCCTTTGGCCCCATGAGCACCATGCTCGATCTGGTCACCGGCAACGGCACTATCACCGAGGAATCCAGTGACGAGGCCAACGCCCTGTGCACCGAGATTGCCGAGGAAGGCATTGTCCTGCTGCAGAACGATGACAACGAACTGCCCCTCGCTTCCGGCAGCAACCTGAACGTCTTTGGCTGGGCTTCTGTCGGCCCTGTCTACGGCGGCACCGGCGCTGGCGCGATCTCTGCCGACCGTCCCACCGTCAGCCTGCTGGATGGCCTGCACAACGCCGGCATCAACACCAACACCGAGCTGAGCGATTTCTACACCGCTTACTGCGCCGAGCGCCCGGCGCTGGGTTACAGCAACCATAACTGGACCCTGCCCGAACCCACCGCCGCCAGCTACACCCAAGAGCTGATCGACAACGCCAAGTCTTTCTCTGACACTGCGATGGTCGTCATCAGCCGCGTTGGCGGTGAGTTTGCTGACCTGCCCACCGATATGAGCACCGTCAACTACACCGACAACTCCACCGAGTACAAGGACTTCGAGGACGGCCAGCATTACCTCTCCCTGAGCAAGACTGAGCGCGACATGATCGACCTCGTCTGCTCCAACTTCGACAACGTTGTGCTGGTTTACAACGCTGCCAACACCCTCGAGCTGGGCTTCGTCGATGAGCACCCCCAGATCAAGAGCGTTATCTGGTGCCCCGGCACCGGCCAGACCGGCTTCAACGCCCTGGGCGAGATTGTTGCCGGTGAGGTCAACCCCTCCGGCCACTCTGCCGACACTTTCGTCTACGACCTGACCGCTGCACCGTACTTCAACAACATCGGCGCTTTCGCCTACACCAATGCGGATTCCGTTGGTTACACCGCTGCCGGCTTGTTTGGCCGTGATCCAGAGCAGGTTCCCCCGCACTTCGTCAACTATGTTGAGGGCATCTACGTCGGCTACAAGTTCTACGAGACTGCCGCCGCCGAGGGCCTGATCGACTATGACAAGACCGTGCAGTATCCCTTCGGCCACGGCCTGTCCTACACCACCTTTACCCAGAAAATCGACTCCATGACCGAGGCTGACGGCACCATCACCCTGGATGTCACCGTCACCAACACCGGCAGTGTGGCCGGTAAGGACGCCGTGCAGGTCTACTTCAACCCGCCGTACACCGATGGCGGCATTGAGAAGGCTTCCGCCAACCTCGTCACCTTCGGCAAGACCGACTCCATTGAGCCGGGCGCTTCCCAGACCTTGACCCTGACTTTCAACACCGAGGACATGGCCAGCTTTGACAGTAAGGACAAGGGCTGCTATGTGCTGGAAGAGGGCGACTATATCATCAGCATCAACGAGGATTCCCACACGGTGCTGGATTCCAAGACCTACAACGTCGCTTCCACCATCGTCTATGACGAGTCCAACCCCCGCAGCACCGACGCCGAAGCTGCTACCACCAAGTTCGACTTCGCTGACGACAAGCTCGTCACCCTATCCCGCGCTGATCACTTCGCCAACTATGCTGAGGCGGTTGCTGCTCCCTCTGACTACACCATGTCTGAGGAAAGCATGAACACCCTGTACAACGACCACAACTGGACCCCCGAGGACCACAACGACCCCAACGACGAGATGCCCGTTACCGGTGCCAACAACGGCCTGAAGCTGGCTGACCTGCGCGGTGCTGACTACGACGACGAGCGTTGGGATACCCTGCTCGACCAGATGACCGTCACCGAGATGGACGACCTGATCGCCCTGGGCGGCTACCAGACCAAGGCCGAGGCCAGCGTTGACAAGTACGCGACCATCGACTGCGACGGCCCCGCTGCCATCAATAACAACTTTACCGGCGTTTCTTCCATTGGCTTCCCGTCCGAGATTATCATCGCTTCCACCTTCAACACCGACCTGGCCCGCCGCTACGGCGAGAGCATCGGCTGCATGGCCAGCGAGATGAACGTCACCGGCTGGTACGCCCCCGCCATGAACGGCCACCGTTCCGCCTTTGACGGCCGTAACTTCGAATATTACTCTGAGGACAGCGTCCTCGCCGGTTACATCGGTGCCAGCTCCATTGCCGGTGCCCAGAGCTACGGCGTCTACGCTTACATGAAGCACTTTGCCCTGAACGACCAGCAGATCAACCAGAGCGAGATGCTCTGCACCTGGGCTGACGAGCAGGCTATCCGCGAGATCTACCTGCGTCCTTTCGAGATCAGCGCCAAGGTGGGCGGTTGCAAGGCCGTCATGTCCAGCTGGAACTATATTGGCAACCAGTGGACCGGTGCCTGCAATGCACTGCTGAACGGCGTGCTGCGCGGCGAGTGGGGCTTCCGCGGTATGGTCATCACCGACGGCTTCCACTTCACTGACTACATGGATTCAGATATTGCCATCCGCAACGGCTGCGACCTGATGCTGAAGAACTACGATGTTGCCACCAACCACCTGACCGATACCACCAGTGCTACCAGCGTTAAGGCTATGCGTCAGGCTTGCAAGAACATCATGTACACCGTGGTCAACTCCCGCGTTTACGACCCCGCCAACACTGTTTCCACCCCCATCTGGCGTACCGCTATGATCGTGGTCGACGTGCTGCTGGCTGTACTGCTGGTCGTGCTGGAAGTTCTCACCTTCAAAAGCTACAAGAAGAAAAAGGCACAGTAAAGTGTAATTTGTAAGCTGTGCAGCTGCCCTGCGGTCCATCGCCGCCGACTTTGCGCGGTTGTGCGGTGGGCCGCAAGGCTGTTTTTAAGAAAAGGAACCACCTTATGCAAAAGAAACAACTGCAAGCTTTGACGCTTGAACAAAAATGTGCGCTGCTTTCGGGCGCTACTACCTTTGGGACCCGTGCACTGCCGAAAAATAATATCCCGTCCATCACCCTATCCGATGGCCCCAACGGTGTGCGCAAGCAGGCGGGCGCGGCGGACCATCTGGGGCTGAATCCCAGCGTGCCGGCCACCTGCTTCCCCACGGCAGCCACTGTGGCGTGCAGCTGGGACCCCGCCCTGGGCGAGCAGATCGGCCAGGCCATGGGCGAAGAAGCCGCCGCGCAGGAAGTTGCCGTGCTGCTGGGGCCAGGCCTGAATACCAAGCGCAGCCCCCTCTGCGGCCGCAACTTTGAGTATTTCTCCGAGGATCCGTATCTTTCTGGCAAAATGGCAGCGGGCTATGTGCGGGGCATCCAGTCCAACGGCATCTCCGCCTGCCCCAAGCACTTTGCCGTCAACAGCCAGGAACTGCGCCGCATGGCGTCGGATTCCGTGGTGGATGAACGCACTTTGCGGGAACTGTACCTGACCGGGTTTGAGATCGTGGTCAAGGAAGCAAAGCCCAAGACCATCATGAGCAGCTATAACCTCATCAACGGAACTTACGCCAACGAGAACCGCCACCTGTTAATGGACATCCTGCGCGGGGAGTGGGGCTTTGACGGCGCTGTGGTAACGGACTGGGGCGGCAGCAATGACCATGCCCTGGGCGTGCAGAACGGCTCCACGCTGGAAATGCCCGCCCCCGGCGGGGACGCGGTGCGAGAGCTGATACAGGCTGTGCAGAGCGGCAAAATTACCGAAGCGGATGTGGACGCCCGGCTGGACGAGCTGCTGACGCTGGTGTTTGATACCCATGCCGCCGTGCAGTCCCACAGCCGCACCTTTGATGCGGACACTCACCACGCCCTGGCCCGCCGCGCCGCAGCCGAAAGCATTGTGCTGCTGAAAAACGAGAACGACCTGCTGCCGCTGGCCGAGGGCGCAAAAGTTGCCGTGATCGGCGACTTTGCCCAGACACCGCGGTACCAGGGCGCTGGCTCCAGCGCGGTCAACTCCATCAAGGTGGATACATTTTTGGACTGCCTGAAAGAGAGTGGCCTGGCCAGCGTGGGCTTTGCCCCCGGCTTTGACCGCCAGGGCAAACCGGATGCCGCCAAACAGGCCGAGGCTGTAGCCCTGGCCCAAAAGGCCGAAGTGGTGCTGCTCTGCCTGGGGCTGGATGAAATCAAGGAAAGTGAGGGTCTGGACCGCGGCGATATGCGCCTTGCGGACAACCAGATCGAACTGTTAAAAGCCGTGCAGCAGGCCAACCCCAACACCGTTGTGGTGCTCAGCGCAGGGGCTTCGCTGGAAACCCCGTGGCTCAAACACTGCCGTACCCTGGTATATGGTGCGCTGGGCGGTCAGGCGGGGGCGGGCGCCATGCTGGATGTGCTGACCGGCAAAGTGAACCCCAGCGGCAAGCTGGCCGAAACCTGGGTCAACGCCTATGCGGATACCCCCGCCAAGGATAACTTTGCCGGGCCGGGCCGCATGGTGCAGTACCGCGAGGGGCTGTATGTCGGCTACCGCTATTACCAGACCGCCGGTGTGCCGGTGGCATTCCCCTTTGGCTATGGGTTAAGCTACACCAGCTTTGCCTACAGCAATTTGCAGGCCGCGTCCAATGGCGTGACCCTGACTGTAACCAACACCGGCAAGCGCGCCGGAGCAGAGATCGTGCAGCTGTATGTGGCAAAACCCGGGGCAGAAGTGTTCCGCCCCGCACAGGAGCTGAAAGGCTTTGCCAAGGTGCAGCTGCAGCCCGGCGAAAGCAAGACCGTGACCATCCCGCTGGACGACAAGGCATTCCGCTACTGGAACACCAAGACCGACAGCTGGGAAGTGGAAGGCGGCAGCTATGAGCTGCGGGTCGGCGCGTCCAGTGCGGACATCCGCCTGACCGCCGTGGTGGAAGTGGCCGGTACCGGCGCACCCAACCCCTATGCGGGCAAGCATCTGCCGCACTATACCAGCGGCAAGGTGCAGAGCGTGCCGGATGACGAATGGGCCACCCTGCTGGGCCGCCCGGTGCAGCAGGGAAAAGTTAAAATTGACCGCAACATGACCCTGGGCGAGCTGAACCACAGCCGCAGCCCGCTGGGCTGGCTGATCTGGCTGGTGCTTACCGCACTGCTGAACGCCAGCTACAAGCGCGGCAAGCCGGACCTGAATGTGCTGTTCCAGTACAACATGCCGCTGCGTGCCCTGGCCAAAATGACCAGCGGTGCCATCAGCATGGGCATGGTGGATGGCATTGTGATGGAATTACAGGGATTCTGGATCATCGGCCTTGTGCGAGTGATCATAGAAGCCGTGAAAAACCTGGTACTGAACGCACAGCTGGAACAGCGCCTGCGCAACAGCTGAGGAAAGAGAGGGGCTATTTATGCAGCTATGGAATAATTTTGCGGCAAAACACCCCGCCGCAGCCAAGTGGGTGCGCGAAGGCGGACTGTTTGTGATCGTATCCAACCTGGTTACGGTGTTCAAATACCTGCTGCTGCAATTTTTGCCGGCGGCGTTCAGCAGCCTGCCGGTGGTGGATTTTGGCTGGCCGGGCATCCCGGTCACGCTGTTTGGCGAAACCTTCCAGTGGAACATCCTGGGGTATGATTCCGCCCATGGCGGTCTGCCGTACTTTTGCGCCTACATGGTTGCCATGGTGGTGGGAGAATGCATAAACTTTCCCATCCAGCGCAACTTTGTGTTCCGCAGCAAGGGCAACCTGGTCAAGCAGATCGCCTGGTATGTGGTGGCGTTCTGCTTGATCACCTGCATCGTCAACTCCATCAACTGCGTGTGGGTGGCGGTTGCGGGCCTGCTGGTGCCGGATTTCATCTACAACATTGGCACCACCGTGCTCAATGGCGGCATTTCCATGGTGATTTTCTTCTTTGTGAACAAGATCATCTTCCCAGAGGGCGCACAGGCAAAATAAAGCCCGGCAGGATCACGGGTGCTTTTCCCGGTACTCGAACAGGGCGGCGGCACGGTACAGGAAAAAGTCCTTTGGATGGTATAAAAATGTGATTGCCAGCAACGGCGAAGATCTGAACGGATAAAGAAGAATGCTGCCTTTCCCTGATGTGGAGAAAGACAGCATTTTTATTGCGTTTTTCGGAAAGAGGTGAGCAGCGGCCCCTACAAATGGGTAACGGCTGGCCATAAAATGGTGCTATTACATGGTATGCTTTGTGAGAAAGCGCTGTAGTGTGATGATATAAAACGGATGGGTGCATGGTGTGCGCCCCTACGGAATTACAACAAAACACCCCCGCCCGTGCGGTAAATGAACTGCATAGGGCGGGGGCACCGTTATTTTACAAAGAAAACGCGCAGAGCGGAGATTTTAGGCAATACCGCACAATTCTAAGTGCCGCAGCCGCCGGAGCGGTGCTTAAGCCGTCCGGCGGGAATTGTGCGGTGCTGCCTTTACTGTTCCACGGCACCGGTGGGCAGCTGGGGAACAGCGGTCAGGATGCGCATGAACTCTTCGCCGGTGATGGTTTCTTTCTCGTACAGGTACTTGGCGATCTCGTCCAGCTTGCCGCGGTTTTCAATCAGCATCTGTTTGGCTTTTTCATGCTGCTGCTTGACGACTTCCACGACCTTATCATCCACTGTGGCGGCTGTGCGCTCACTGCAGGCCAGGCTGGCATCGCCGCCCAGGTAGGCGTTGTTCACGGTTTCCAGGGCAACCATGTCAAAGTCGTCGGTCATGCCGTAGCGGGTAATCATGGCGCGGGCCATCTTGGTGGCCTGCGCGATATCGTTGGATGCGCCGGTGGTGATGGAGTTGAACACCACTTCTTCGGCGGCACGGCCACCGGTCATGGTGGCAATTTTGGCCAGGATCTCTTCCTTGGTCATCAGGGTGTGGTCGCCGTCCTCTACCTGCATGGTGAAACCCAGCGCGCCGGAAGTGCGCGGCACAATGGTGATTTTCTGCACGGGGGCGGAATGGCTCTGCAGGGCGGCAACCATGGCATGGCCGACTTCGTGGTAGGCCACGATGCACTTTTCTTTGTCGCTCAGGATCTTATTCTTTTTCTGGGCACCGGCCAGGATGGTATCCACGGCTTCCTGCAGGTCGTACTGGGTAACGGCCATGCGGTGGTGGCGCACAGCGCCCAGGGCGGCTTCGTTGATAATATTGGCCAGCTCGGCACCGGAAGCACCGGGAGTCATGCGGGCAACCACGGCAAAGTCACAGTCGGGGCCGATTTTGACCTTTTGAGCGTGCAGGCGCAGGATGCTTTCGCGGCCTTTCAGGTCGGGCAGCTCCACGGGCACACGACGGTCAAAACGGCCGGGGCGGGTCAAAGCGGGGTCAAGGGATTCAGGACGGTTGGTGGCGGCCAGAATGATAACACCCTTGGCGGCGTCAAACCCGTCCATTTCGGTCAGCAGCTGGTTCAGGGTCTGTTCGCGTTCATCGTTGCCGCCCATACCGGAAGCACCGTCACGCTTTTTGCCGATGGTATCGATCTCATCAATAAAGATAATGCAGGGGGCTTTTTCGTTGGCCTGTTTGAAGAGATCACGCACCTTGGAAGCGCCCATGCCGACGAACATCTCGACAAATTCAGAACCCGCAATGGAGAAGAAGGGAACACCGGCTTCGCCGGCAACAGCGCGGGCCAGCAGGGTTTTACCGGTGCCCGGGGGGCCGACAAGCAGAACGCCCTTGGGCATTTTGGCACCGATATCCTCGTAACGCTTGGGGTTATGCAGGAAGTCAACGATTTCCTGCAGGCTCTCTTTGGCTTCGTCCTCACCGGCAACATCGGCAAATTTGATGGACTTGCCATCCTCAACGACATACTGTTTGGCACCGGATTTGCCGCCGCCAAAAATCATGCTGTTGGCGCCGCCGGTCATTTCACCGACCCGCTTGCGCATCATGCGGTTGAACCAGACGATCAGGATGATCATGGGCAGCAGCGAGATGACCCAGCCCAGCAGGGTATCCACCCAGGTGGTCTGGTTGTACACCTTGCCAAAGGAAACGCCGGCGCTTTCCAACCGGGTGACCAGCTGCAGGTCCTGCGCAATGGAGTTGGTGCAGTAGGTGGTATCGTTTTTGTCCACAAAATAGATCTGCTGATCCTGAATTTCAACGGTGCTCAGCTCGCCGCCTTCGAGCATGTTCAGGAAGGTGCCGTAATCGACCTGTTTGACCTGGCCTTTCATCATGGCGGGGAAGGCCCAGAAATTGAGCAGCAGCAACACCACAAGGATCACGGCATATACAATGCCGGTCGTCTTTTTGGGGTCGCGCGGCTGTTGGGTTTCGTGCATAACAATTCCTCCAGTTGGGGGCGGTAATAGGGGCCCCCGATAGATTCTATCATGAAGAATAAAAATGAACTGCGGATGAACAAGGCATGAAATAGCTGGAAATTCCGGTAAACTTTGCGTGAACAAGGGCAGTTTGTGGGCAAAAACAGGAATGCAGACCGCGTAACGACAGGGAAAAGTGAAAAGAATCTGAACGGTTTTCCACAAACAGAGGAGCTTCTTGTGGAAAACAAAAACGCGCGGCGGGGAGACAGGATGTTGATGACAGTATACCATGGCTGCAGCTCAGTATGCGGGACGATGCAGGCATCGTCCTCTACAGATCGTTTACAGGTTTGCGGTGGATGGATTTACGTTTCTCCGCGGCGTGATAAGGGCATCGCGCCCTACAAATCTTTATAACAAAAGCGGGGCGCTGCCAATCAGCAGTGCCCCGCTTAATTTTGTGTTATGCAGTTTTATCGCCCCAGGCGCACCGGCTCCGGAGGCTCCTGGCCGGGGCGCAGGTCCATCCACCAATAGGCAAGGTCCAGCCATTGGCCGAACTTGTACCCAGTGCGGGGTTCCACGCCGATTTTTTTGAAGCCGAGCGCCTTATGGAACGCGCAGCTCTCTTTGTTCTGGCCGGTCACAAGGGCAACGGCGTTGCAGTAGCCGCGCTGGCGCACGCCGTCCAGCAGGGCTTTGTACAGCCGCCCGCCAACCCCCTGGCCCACACAGTCGTGGGCGCAGTAAACGGTCAGCTCCACATCCCACGCATAAGCTGTGCGGCTGTGCCAGGGGTGGGCGCAGGCAAAGCCGCACAGCTTGCCCGCTGCATTGACGGCAACCAGGAACGGCGCGCGCTGCTGCACATAGGCGATATTTTCGCGCTGGAATTCCTCGGTACACAGGTCATACTGGAAAGTGGCCGTGGAGTGGGTGACATACCAGTTGTACAGCTCCGCCACGGCGGCGGCGTCCTCCGGCGCGGCATCCCGCAGGGTGATGGTGTTTTCAGCGGTCCACTGGGCGGCAAGGGCTTCCTTTTCGGGTTTTGGCAGCTTTTTCAGGGCGGCTTCCCGCTTCAGGGCGGCACTTTTATCGGTGCAGCGCTCGGCATAGGTCAGCTTAACGGCACCTTTGGCGTGGGTATACTTGGCACCGGCCTTGCCGCCCTTGTGGGCGCGCAGGCGGCGGGCAAGGTCATTGGTCCAGCCGGAATACAGGCTGCCATCCGCGCAGCGCACCATGTAGACCCAGGCGGAAGCCGGGTCGGGCTGGCAGTCCGCCGCGGTGCTGGGGCGGGGACCAAACTGCTCTAGAGTTTCGGCGCTCACTGTGCGCTCACCGGCCTTCCGGCGGCGCGCAGGGCACGGCGGCATGCCTCAATGGCATCCTCTTTGGTTTCCGCGGTGACAAGGAAACGACTGGGGTGGCAGAACTTGAGAGCCAGGCCGCTCTTTTCGCGCAGGATCTCCTCCGGCTGGCCACCCCATGCGGGCGGGAACGGCACCTTGCTGCGGCGGGTCTTGTAATCGGTCACGCACTGGGCGCTGTAGCCGCCGCGCTGGCTGGGGTAGACAACAAACAGGGCATCGGTTTTGTACAGGCCGTTTTTCCAGGGCATGTAGTCCGGCAGGACCACAATGCCGTCCTTGGAGTTTTTGTAGGCGTTCTGGACGGTCTCGTCCGCGCGGTTCACGGCGTTGGCTGCGGCAATCTCGTTTTCCAGCACCTGCTTGGCAAAGGGCACGGCGCGCCAGAAGCAGGCATCGGAATCTTCGCCGGAATCCCACACGGGGTTAAAGCTGCCGATGGCATCGGCCAGGGAGTTCTGTTCGCCGGTGTTATCGTTCAAGTCCAGGGGCTGAACAAAATTTTCATCCAGCAGGCGGGCCTGGTGGGCACCCACCAGCTGGGCACCCAACACGCGCCACAGCAGGCCAAAGGCCGCATAGGGCACGCCGTTGGGGCGGCTTTCGCGCGGTTCCTGGTGGTGGTCAAACATACCGCAGCCCACATCGTACACAATGCCGTCAAAACCATCCGGCACAACAAAACCGCGGGTTACTTTGATATCCGGCCGCACAATCATCAGCAGCGCTGTGGCAAACACATCGTCTGCATGGAACTTGCCGCCGTGAGTAAAACCTTTTGCAGGAATTTTCATAGAATAGCCTCCGTCTATGGGGTAAAATGATGATTAACTAATATTATAACATGAAAGCGTAGGTTGGTAAATGCAAAATCTGCGCGGGCGGGCCGGATTTGGAACAAGTGGCAGCATTTGGCCGAAAAACGGTGATTCACAACCGGCATAAAATATGATATACTAACCTAATATGCCCTTTTGCGGGCATACCGGACATTCGGTGTGTTGACGCGGAATGTTGACCGCAACTTAATGAACAAACAAAGCGAAGGAACTGGATACCCATGCAAAACATCAAAAAAACATTAAAAAGCAAGCGCTTCTGGCTTGGCACGGTGCTGCCATTTGCGCTGGCTGTGGCAGCGGCCTTTGTGGCGCGCTACCAGTTAGAAATTTCTGACGGCGTAACTGCCAACTACATGGCGGGGCAGTGGCCGGTATACGCACCGCTCAATGCGCTGACGGCGTTCTGCCTGACGCTGGTGGTGTTTGCCCTGTGCGGCAGCTGGGGCATTGCAACCGGCGTTTCCGGCCTGATTTTTACCGTGCTGGCGCTGGTCAACTATTACACGCGGGACCTGCATGGTTCCGCCCTGATGCCGCAGGACATCCTGAACCTGGGCACCGCGGCAGAGGTGATGGGCAGTTATACCCTGCACATTACCCAGACAGTTATTACCATTGCGCTGCTGTACATCCCGGTGCTGGTGGCTGCCGTTGTGCAGGTCAAACTGGCCGGCAAGCATAAGCGCAGCTGGAAACAGCGCGGCGCCCATGCGCTGGCCTGCGCCTGCGGCATTTTTGCGGTGTTGTATCTGGGGTATTTCAGCCCCAACCCCATCAAGCCCGCCACCACTTACGGCTGGGCCTGGCAGGAAACCTATTATAAGTACGGCTACCTGGCGGGTAGCCTTGAAGCCGCCAGCCTGATGGTGGACCCCATCCTGCAGCCGGACGGCTATAGCGAGGACGCCGCCACCGAGGCCGCTGCAATGGCGCAGGACTATCAGGCCAGCCCCGAAACGGCAAACGAGCAGGACTACCCCGATGTGTTCCTGATCCTGTCCGAAAGCTTTTATGACTTTGACCTGGTAACGGACCTGCAGGCCAACCAGGAGATCATGCAGGTGACCAAAAACCTGCCCAACTCCATTTACGGCCACACCATCAGCCCGCATGTGGGCGGCGGCACCAACTCCAGCGAGTACGAGATGCTTTCCTCCAACTCGCTGATGCTGATGCCCTCCATCACACCGTTCAACTGGTTGAACCTGCACAAGGCAAACAGCCTGGTCAGCAACCTGAAAGATCTGGGGTATGCCACGCTGGCAGCCCACCCCTATACCAACTCCAACTACCGCCGCGATTCTGCCTGGCTGACGCTGGGCTTTGACGAGACCCACTTCCAGGATGATTTTCCGACCAAGGAAACCTATGGCAGCCGCCCCTACCAGACCGACAGCGCCACCTACCGCGACCTGGAAGGTTTGTATGAAGCAATGCCGGAGGACCAGCCGCGGTTTGTGTTCCTGGTTTCCATCCAGAGCCACGGCGATTACGATATGAACCCCCCGGAGGAGGATATCGTGCATGCCGCAACCGATTACGGCGAGTATGATTCCATCATGGATGAATACCTGAGCAACATCTATATGACCGACCGTGCCTTTGGCGAACTGACCGAATACCTGACCGAGCAGTACGAAAAGACCGGCCGCAAGGTGATTGTTGCCATGGCAGGCGACCACGCCCCCAGCTTTGTGGATCATGTGGCCGACCATACCTTTACCGATGAGAACAATTTGCAGATTTTGGAGCGCAGCACGCCCTACCTGATCTGGGCAAACTACCCGCTGGAAAACGCAGGCCAGACCAGCGCCACCGACGAGTACAACCGCATGGATATGTGCATGCTGGCTCCCACCCTGGTGGAAAATGCCGGGCTGCCGCTGACCCCGTATTACCAGTACTTGCTGGCACTCAAGCAGGTGGCCCCGGTGGTGACAGCCGCCAATGACTATATGGACGCGGACGGCGTGACCCACACCTACGGCGAGAATGCAGAGCTGGATGCCTGGGTGCATGGGTACTTCTATTTGGAGTATAACAACATCGGTGCCAAAGCAACCAGTCAGCAGAATTTGTTCCAGGTGGAAAAGTAAGAAGCTGATAAGCGGACGTCAGCCAGGATTCCTCTGATTTAGGGCAACACCGCACAATTCCCGCCTTGCGGCTTAAGCACCGCTCCGGCAGCTGCGGCACGGCATCTGCGTTGCCAAAATGCTCGATAAGACATCCAGTATTATCTGCGCTTTTGGCTTGGCATCTGCCGCACCTCGCTCGCCGTATCGGTACTTAGAATTATGCGGTATTGCCTTAAAAACAAAAATGGCAAGAAAAAATCTCCCCGCTGCAATGTGCTGATGCACAAAATGCAGCGGGGAGATTTTCGATTTCAGATACACTCCGGGCCGTTACACGGCGGCGGGCGCTTTCAGCACAAAGGTCTGTACGCCCCAGATCACCAGAACAACAATGCCGAGCGCGATGCGGTAAACGCCGAACGCGGTGAAGGTGTGGCGCTTGACGTAATCCATCAGGAAGCGGATGGCGATGATGGAAACGATAAAGGCAACCGCACAGCCAACGATCAGCACAACGGTCTGATCCAGCGTGAAGCTGTTGCCCTTGCCAAAGAACTTGACCAGCTTGAGCAAACTGGCACCGGCCATGACCGGGATGGCAAGGAAGAAGGTGAACTGGCTGGCAGCCGGGCGGGACATGCCGCACAGCATGCCGCCCAGAATGGTGGAGCCGCTGCGGGAGGTGCCGGGAATCAGGGAGAGCACCTGCCAGCAGCCAACCTTGAACGCCTGCGGGTAAGTAATGCGGGAAAGCTTGGTGGTGGTGGGCACCCGCGGGCGGCGCTCGATCAGGATAAAGGCAACGCCGTACACAATCAGCATCAGGGCAACCACCACGCTGTTATACAGGTGAGCATCCATCCAGTCGTCCAGCAGAATGCCCAGCACGGCGGCGGGCACGCAGGCTGCAATAATTTTGAACCACAGCCGGACCACGGGCCAGCGCAGGTGGGCGGCAAAGCCGGTATCGCAGCCATTATCCTTGCAGAACGGCCACAGCTTGTGGAAATACAGCACCACAACAGCCAGGATAGCACCCAGCTGGATGACAACGCGGAACATTTCCATAAAATCTTCCGTATAGCCAAACTTCAGCACCTGCTCGGCAAGGATCATATGCCCGGTGCTGGAAATCGGCAGCCATTCGGTGATGCCTTCAATCACACCGTAAATGACGGATTTCAGAATTGAAAGAAACAGGTCCATCTTTTTTCCTCCCCTTGGTGGGATCACTCCCGGCCAGCAATACAAATATATAGTAGCACACTTTACGTGATATTGCACCCTGCCGCTGTATAATTTACACTTTTGCTCCAAAACAACAGGCAAAAGCGGTTGCCGTTTTGGCAAAATGCTCCTATAATAGAAGTGTGGCTTTTGCCGTATCAGTGGGAAAAGTTAGAATGTGTATAGAGAATAGAGGATATTACAAAATGTATAGAACTGTAGTGTTTGACCTGGATGGTACGCTGCTGAACACCCTGACTGACCTGGCGGATGCCGGCAACCGGCTGTGCCGGAAATATGGCTGGCCCACCCATGAGCGCCAGGCGTACCGCTATCTCGTGGGCAATGGTATCCCGAAACTGGTGGAGCGCCTGGCCCCGGCAGACCAGCGCACCCCGGCGGTGCTGGAAGCGGCCCTGGCGGATTTTAAGCGGGATTATGGCCAGCACCTGCGGGACACCACCGCACCGTACCCCGGCATCCCCGAAATGCTGGCAAAGCTGAAAGCGAACGGCGTGCAGCTGGCGGTGTTTTCCAACAAGGCGGATGCGCTGGCAAAAGAGGTCGTCAAGGATTATTTCGGCACGCAGTATTTTACGATCGTGCGCGGCCAGATGACCGGCGTGGCCCCCAAGCCCGCCGCCGAGGGCACGAACGCCCTGCTGCAGGCCCTGCATGCCGACCCGGCCAGCACCCTGTATGTGGGGGACAGCAACGTGGATGTGGAAACCGCCCACAATGCGAACCTGCCCTGCTGCGGGGCAGTGTGGGGATTCCGCACGCGGGAGGAACTGAATGCGGCCGGGGCGGAATACCTGGCAGAAAACAGCGATGAACTGTATGACGTTATCATGAAATAACTGCAAAATTGCGGCGGGAGGAACTGTAAAATGATTGCGCAGCGCTATAAAGATATGCTTAGCGGCAAGTCCGTTATTCGCCAAATCTCCGAGTGGAGCACGGCTCGCGGGACTGAGATCGGCTATGGAAATGTGTTTGATTATTCGCTGGGCAACCCTTCGGTGCCCTGCCCGGAGCACTTTACCAAAACCTGCATCGATCTGCTGCAGACCAAGGAGCCGGTGACGCTGCATGGCTACAGCCCCACGCTGACCATCCCCGCCGTGCGCAAGGCGGTGGCCGAAAGCCTGAACCGCCGCTTTGGCATGGACTACGGTATGGAGCATATCTTTATGGCAACGGGTGCTGCCGGTGCGCTGGCCCACGCCATGCGCTGCGTGGCGGTGCCGGGGCAGGATATTATCACCTTTGCGCCGTTCTTCCCGGAATACAAGCCGTATGTGGAGGGCGCGGGCCTGAATCTGAAGGTCGTTCCGCCCCGCACGAAGGATTTCCAGATTGACTTTGACGCATTTGACGCGATGCTGGATGAGAACACCGCCGCCGTGCTGATCAACACCCCCAACAATCCCTCCGGCGCAGCCTACAGCGCCGAGACGCTGACCGGCCTGGCCGACCGCCTGCGCGCCGCCAGCGCCAAGTATGGGCACCGAATCTTTTTGATCTCGGATGAGCCGTACCGCGAAATCATGTTCGGCGGGCAGCCCATCCAGTACGCCGCCAAGTTCTATGACGATACGTTGACCTGCTATTCGTTCAGCAAGAGCCTGAGCCTGCCGGGCGAGCGCATCGGCTATGTGGCTGCGAACCCGCGCTGCGAGGACGCCGAGTATATTGTGCCCATGTGCGGCCAGATCAGCCGCGGAACCGGCCACAACTGCCCGGCATCACTGATCCAACTGGCCGTGGCCGAATGCCTGGACGAAACCAGCGACTTGGGCGTGTACGAAACCAACATGGAGTTGATTTACGCCGAGCTGAAAAAGCTGGGCTTTACCGTGGTTAAACCCTCCGGCACCTTCTATATCTTCCCCAAAGCGCTGGAGGAGGACGCCAATGCGTTCTGCAAAAAGGCCATGAAGTATGACCTGGCGTTGGTTCCCGGCGACAGCTTTGGCTGCCCCGGCTACTTCCGCATGGCGTACTGCATTGATACCGAGAAGGTCCGCCGCAGCTTTGCCGCACTGGAAAAATTTGTGGCGGAAGAATACGGGAAATGAATTCCGTTCGGGCCGCGCCCGCCCGCAGTGGGAAGCAAAGCCCGAAACATACGATTTTGACACCATAAACGGGAGGTATGCACAATGCCGCAACAAAAACGTCCGGCGCAGGGACCCAAGCGCCGCCCTGCACCCGCTGCCAGGAGCAGCAATATGCAGCGCCGCCGCGCTGTTTCACGCAAACAGAACCGCCGCGTGCATGCCCTGATCACCTTGATTTTCTGCATTGCCGTGTTTATTTTGGTGTGCGCAGGCTGCTTTTTGCTGGTAAAAACCGATGGCACCATTACCAACAAGCCCAACCAGAGCCAGGGGGATTCCAGCTCCGCTGCGCCCGACGGTGCAGACAGCACCACGGATGGCGACAGCCAGCAGGAACAGCCCACCATGACCGAGGAAGAACAGCGCATTGCCGATGCCACCGCAACGGCGTCCGCAAACTGCACCAAGGATGCCCCGCAGGTGGTGGACCCGGCGCTTTGGGATGAGCGCGGCAAAGCCTTGATGGAACAGCTGGCTGCCGATGAATTTTACCAGAGCGAGGGGCTGAAATACAGTGCCAAAGATGGCTGCCCCTATATGATCGCGGTCAACCGCGCGGCTTCTACCGTGACGGTACTGGCGCTGGACGATGAGGGTAACTACACCAAGCCGTATATGGCCATGGTGTGCTCCGGCGGCGCGGATACCCCGCTGGGATTCTTTGCAACGCCGGTCAATTATGACTGGCGGCTGCTGGCCGGGCCGAGCTATGGCCAGTACGCTACCCGCATCTGGGATTCCTATCTGTTCCACACTGTGCCGTATTACAGCCAGCACAAGGACGATATCGAGTACGACCAGTTCAACCAGCTGGGCACCCAGGCCAGCCTGGGCTGTATCCGGCTGTTGGTCTGTGATGTAAAGTGGATCTATGATAACTGCCCCATCGGCACCCGCGTGGTGATCTATGATAACGCCGATGATCCCGGCCCCATGGGAAAGCCCGGCACCATTTACACCGACCCGACGGACGAGAGCAAGCGCGGCTGGGACCCCACCGACCCGGATTCCGCCAACCCGTGGGATGCAGCATTCCGCAGCGGTACAGCTATCCGCAGCGAGGCAGCCTGGAACGAATGGAACGATGCCCAGAACGATGGCCGCTGGAACGGCTCCATCAACCCCACTGACCTGCAGGGCTGGAGCACCGATTCCAGCGTTGAGGGCACCCGCGGATGACACACCATAGGGGTTAGGGCAATACCGCATAATTCTAAGTGCCGATACGGCGAGCGAGGTGCGGCA
>ERZ1673738.2528-NODE-2528-length-23206-cov-16.249536_pt1 | contig 23206 bp, 18 predicted proteins | sample MGYA00580198_ERZ1673738 | MGnify/ENA primary metagenome ERZ1673738 (study PRJEB41218, sample SAMN15661784) | gut metagenome | host: Homo sapiens | place: Canada: London | collected 2015-08-20/2019-03-30 | study: EMG produced TPA metagenomics assembly of...
TACTAATGTACGCTCCCGTTTTGCATGGGGATTAAGTGGGGATAGCCCTATTGCGGAGCAATGGGCGTAAGGGGCTTTGCCCCTTCCATGGCTGGCGGCCCGTGCCGCCCTCGCTCTTCATCCAAAATGGATTCGCTCGCTTGGTTGCGCTGCGCGCAATCCGCGCTGTTCTCACCCCTGCGGGGTAAAATGCTGCCGCATTTTATCCTTCCCGAAAGCCTTATTTTATAACCTCGCTGCGCTTCGGATAAAATAAGCTTTCGTTTTCATTGCGCCAAATCGGGAACCCGAGGTTTTTCAGAACGAACTCCGGAAGCGTGTACGAACCTATTATATGGGAGGTTCGTTTTTTATTGGGGGATTGAGGAGGGGATAGAAGTATTGGCGTAGCCAATCTTCGTAAGGGGCGTTAGCCCCTTCTATGGATGGCATGCCTCATGCCCGCGCCTCGCGCCTGCTTCTTTCAATAAAAGGCTTGAATTATTGGAATTTTTATACAAATATAGTCTCACCAAAACGAAAAACCGTTTAAAATTACCCCTGTAAACTTTATGAATACAAGAAAGACATCAAAAGGTTTCACACTCGTAGAACTGCTCATTGTTATTGCAATTATCGGCGTGCTCGCAAGTTTGATTATGCCGAATTTGGGTTCCGTAATGGGCAAGGGCGACCAGGTAAAGGCGCAGAATGCGGCCCGTAGCATATCGAATGCGTGGATTTCCGCAGCGAGAACCGGTACGAAGTCGCGCATGATCGCCGCCAAGGACATATACGGATGGGCAGAAAAGATCGCCAGATACGGCGACATGAACGAGCCGACTATGTGGGTCCTCGATTTTGACGTCGCCGTCGCCGAAAAGGCCGCGGAAGGCGCCCCCATGCCGATTTCCGTAATAAACCGCGTCGGAACTTCCTCGCAGCTCAATCCGGAATTCAAGGCTTATCCGATATCCTGGGAAGTCGCGAACCGCACCGAACCCAATGCTCCCTCCGGAACGCCGCTCGTATGGTCCCGCGGTCTCAAACCTAACGGCTCATGGGACGCCACGGACGGCGTATTCAAGGACGAAGGCGGCATCATGGCATTCACGGACGGGCACGTCAGCTGGTTCGCCTCGATGCGCGATGAGGAATCCCGCAACGGCCTCCTGAAAATATATGGGCAGACCCAGAGGACGTACAATATCGGCCAGGCCATTCGCGGCGGATCCGCAAACATACTGCGTTCCGACATCCAGACCTCCGGAGACGAGGACGTAGAAGAGGAAGAATAAATTTTGCAAAACACGGCGGTGGGACTCATGTTCCGCCCCCGTTTCCGTTTACAAAAAATCCGCCGCCGGACACGCGCAAACGCGCACAGCCGGCGGCGGATTTTTTTTGCGCAGGGAAACCCCTCCGAAAGGACGGGTGCAAGAAACGCCGCCTATCGGAGGAACAAAATCCCCACGCGCTTGCGATTACGCGTTTTCGCCGAGGGCGGTGCCGCCCACTACGGTAGTGGAAGCAGTGATGGCCTCGCGGATTTTTTCGGCGACGTCGGGGTGCTCCATGAGGTAAGCCTTTGCGGCCTCGCGCCCCTGCCCTATGAGCTCGCCGTTATAGGAAATCCACGCGCCCTTCTTTTCGAGTATCTTCTGCTCTATGCCCAGATCGATTAGGCTGCCGGTGAGCGAAATGCCCTCGTTGTACATGATGTCGAATTCGCATTCGGTAAAGGGCGGCGCAACTTTGTTTTTGACGACCTTTATCTTGGTGCGGTTGCCTATGACTTTTCCGGAAGCGTCCTTTATCTGCCCGATTCTGCGGATGTCGATGCGCACCGAAGCGAAGAATTTGAGGGCGCGCCCGCCAGGGGTCGTCTCGGGGTTGCCGAACATCACGCCGATTTTCTCGCGGATTTGGTTTGTGAACACGCAAATGCAGGAAGTCTTGCTGATGGCGGCGGTCAGGCGGCGCATGGCCTGGCTCATCATGCGCGCCTGGAGCCCGACAGTGGTGTCGCCCATCTGCCCATCGAGCTCCTGCCGCGAGACGAGAGCCGCCACGGAGTCGATGACCACAACGTCGATTGCGCCGGAGCGTATGAGCGTCTCGGCTATGTTGAGGGCGTCCTCGCCGCACTCGGGCTGGGCGACCATGAGGTTTTCGAGGTCCACGCCCACGACTTTTGCGTAATGCGGGTCGAGCGCGTGCTCCACGTCGATGAACACGGCGTTCCCGCCCTTGCGCTGCGCCTCGGCTATGAGCGAGAGGCAGAGGGTGGTCTTGCCCGAGGATTCAGGGCCGTAAATTTCGACAATCCTGCCGCGGGGAAGGCCGCCGACGCCGAGGGCGAGGTCTATGGCCACCGATCCAGTGCTTATCGTTTCCACGTTCATCTTGGTGGCGTCGCCGAGGCGGACGAGAGAGCCCTCCCCGAACTGTTTGTTTACCATGCTGAGGGCGGTTTCGAGAGCCTTGTCGTCCTTGGCTATCTGCTGCGCGGGAATCTTCTGTTTTGCCATATGTTTTTACAATTTCAGTATTATCTTAAAATTCGTACGGGTTTATATTCCGGCGGCGCGGGGGTGTCCACAAAATTATTTTGCGCGGCGCGAATTTGCCCCGAAAGCCACCCGCGCAAGCGGAAATTTCAAGCTCCATTTCATAAAAATTCCAAACGAGCCGCAATATTTCCACCCCGTTTAGGCCGGAATGCGTACGCATTCGCAGGTTCCCGTACGTACGGATACCCCGGGGCGTACAGACGGAATTCCCCAGCCGATGTTTCGGGTACTGGATTCCCCCGAAATTCCCGCCTTTGGCAGGCAACCCCGCAAAAAGGCTATCTAAAAAACGCATTGACGCTGCCCGAATGCCCTATATAGCGGTATTTATGAAATTCTTGCTATTGTTGACCGCTGTCTGTGCCGCCCAATTTGCGTGCGCCAGCGAAACTCCGAAACGCCCCGAAGAAGTCTTTGCGCCCGCAGTCGTCGGGATTCCGCCGGCGGACGCCGTGAGCGGGCTCTGTAAAATGCCCGACGGAAAGATACGCCACTACAATTACGGCGGACAGCCCGAAAACGCCGTCGGGGGGATATATTCGAATAACGTCTCCAACAGAATGTACATAGAGTCTTCCGACGGGGGGTTTACTTGGGAAAAGAGACAGGCGGGCAAAGGGGAGGAATTCGGCCCGTTTTTCCACCCTGAGAGCGGAAGGTATTTCAACTTTCTGAACATCGGCGGTTCCGCGTGGTTTCTGGATTGCGGCAAAGACGGAAAGTGCGTGAAAAAATCGCAGATATGCCCGTGGCCGCTCGAGTTTAACGCAGAGCCCCTAGTCGTCGGGAAGCGCATTCTAATGCCCGTCACCCTGCGAACTTCGAGCTCGCAAAAATCCAACGATTTCGTGTTCGGCGCGATATTTTTGATAACAGACGACTTTGGGAAAACCTGGAAGAAATCCGGCCGCCTGAACGTCCCGCACCACAAGGCGGGGGGAATCCACAAGGGGACGCGCTGGAACCACGACGCGATGGAGCCGTCGGCTGTGGCGCTGAAAGACGGCACCCTCCTGTGCCTGCTTCGCACTTCGCTCGACAACCTCTGGCAGTCGCGCTCGAAAGACGGGGGAATGAGGTGGGAAAAGCCGGTTCCCACGCCGTTTTACGGTACGTGCGTCATGCCGAAAATCGGCAGGCTTTCGGACGGGCGACTGCTCGCCATGTGGTCTAACGCGACTTCCCTGCCGGAGGTCGAGGGCGCGGACGGGGTGTGGGAGGACGTTTTCACAAACCGCAACGCCATACACGCGGCGATTTCCGAAGACGACGGCAAGACGTGGAGGGGCTTCCGCGAAGTGCTGCTCGACAGGCGGCGCGACGCGGGGGATTTCGCCGACGCCCGCGGGGCGGACAAGAGCATGCACCAGTCGCAATTCATAGAGGTTGCCCCGGGGAAAATTCTGGCGGCGGTGGGGCAAAACGGAATGCACCGGAAGCTCGTAATGTTCGACGCCGGCTGGCTGCTGGAAAATTCGCGCGAATGCGACTTTTCAAACGGCCTGGACGATTGGAGCGTATTCAACTATAAGAAAGGGATCCGCGGGCACTGCGCCTACAATAGAATCGCCGGATGCTCCCTCGAAGACAATCCCGATTCCGCCGGTAAAAAATGCATGCTCATAAAATACGAGCCCGACGAATCGCTCGTGAGCGACATACGCGGGGCCGTGTGGAATTTTCCGGCGGCGCGCAAGGGGGAAATCGCCCTTAAAGCGAAGTTCAACAAGGGCTTCAAAGGCGCGAAAATAATGCTCCACGACCGCTGGATAAACCCGTCGGACGAAGTTGTTGATACGCTCGCTCTCGCGTCAATAAAGCTTCCGGGAAGCCTCGGCGACGGCTCCACCCGCGACTTGCGCCTGAAATTCGACGCCGACGCCAAAACCGCAAGCCTCTTCGACGGCGACAGAAAAATCGCCGAAACCGGCATAGGGCGCCCCGCCCCCATAGGGATTTCGTACCTGCACATACAGAGCGAAAAATCTAAGGGAGACGCCGGAATGCTCCTGCTCTCCGTGTCCGAAAAGGGGAGGCCGTAAACGCCAACTCTTTCCGAGCGCTATGATGCGCACGCCTTTTGAAACGCCGGCATGCAGGGGTAAAACTTCGGCATTTTGCAGCGTTCGGTTTCGCTGAGCCCCGGAGCCGGCAGGTCCGCGCATTCTCCGCTTTGCTAAGCGGTTTTGCGAAAGGCGGCTTTCAGGGCGCGGAATAGAAAATACGCCGCGGACGACGCCGCAAACAATGCCGACAACACCGCGAGGGTAAACGCCGGCATCGCCGCGATTTCGAGCGCCTTTTTCAGAAACCCGCCATCTTCGGAACCTCCAAAAACCGCGACAAATTTTCCCGCTCCAATTCCGCCGCAATTTCGTCCAAAAGCCGCGGATACCACGCAGGAACGCAGGCGGATTCGGGCGTTGCGGGCGTTCCCTCTCCCGCGCGGGCTTCCGCGTCCGGCGGATGCGGAACCACTATTACCTTCACCTTTTGCGCCGGAGCGAGGCGGCAAATCGTGAAAATTTCCTCAACGGCGATGTCCCCCACCGGAAAGCATCCCACGGTTCCGCTGCGCCCGTGTATCATTATGTCGCCCCCGAGCTTCCCGAGATCCCTCCCGTCGGATTTCGCCATTTTTTTATCGAAACCGTTAGGATAATTCAGGCGCATTGAGAGGTGGAATTTGCTGTTCGGATTGTAGCTTTCTATTTCGTATATGCCTTCCGGCATTTGCCTGTCAAATTCCCTGAGCTTCGGCCCGGGCTTTCCGCTGAACCCCGTAAACTTGTAGGAATATATCAGATACGGGCCGGAATCCCCATAGCCGACCAAGTTGAGCCGCCTTGCCGACTTGTCCGCCAATATTGCGACTTTCTCCGGAAAAAATATCCGCCGCGGAAAAGGCGAAATTGGCGAGAACCTGTTCCTTTAAGCCCTCCGCGACCTCGTCGCTCCCGCGTGGGAAGAACTGCGCCCGCGCAAAATCCCTGACGTATTTTGCCGGTTCAAAATTAAAAGCGGCTCCAAGAACAAAACATACAGCAAACGCAAGGGAAAACGCCTTCACCGACTTCTCAAACGGCGCGCCCTTCATGAAGAGCAGCGCGGGCGCGGAATACAAAACGGCGCGGAAAATATATAGGATAAAAAATTCCCCGCTAAAAAAGCACGCAATCCACGCCGTAAACGCGACGAGCGCCATGCAAAAATACCTTTTGGAGCGCGGCTGGACGGCAAGCATGGCGAGCGCCGACAAATCGAGCGCGCGGAAAAACGCCTCGCATGGCGTCGGTAGCCTGAAAGCGAGGGCGCACTGCCGAAAATCTCCGAACAGTTCAAAAAAGCGCCCGCGCGCAAAAAAACCTCCGGAATACGCCCCGCCGACTATAAGCGCGGCAATTACGGGAAGGGCTACGGCGTTTATGGCGAGAAATTTTTTCATCGCCCCGCGTTTAAATTTTTCCCGCGGCAAAATCAAACCCGCTTTTTTAAAAATCGCAAAAAAATCGGCGGGGAAAAATCGGGCGGGGTATTCCGCAAATCAAGAGCCTTTTAAGCGGAATTTTTTGCGTTTTCAAAAGCGCGAAAAAGGCGCGCCATAATGGCGCGCCGCAGATTTTCAGGTTTAGCGCCGTCCGCCGAAAGACGGAATCAGTCGGCCAACGCCGCCTCCATGCCGCGGATTTCGGCGAGCCCCTTCATGCGCCCGATGTACGAGTAGCCCGGATTTGCCGTCGGAGGTTTCAGAAGGTCGTCCGCCATGTCGCGGCCGTGGTCGGGGCGGAACACGATTTTCCCGCCGCCGCGCCCGATCTGCTCGTCTTGAAGTTCCATGAGTTTTCGCACGACCTTCACCATAGGAACCCTGCCCTCCAAATGCCCGGCCTCGTAAAAGCTGCCGTCCGGATTTACCTGGGTGCTGCGCAGGTGCGCTATATGTATGCGCCCGCGCAGGGCGTCGAGCATTGCGGGAATGTCGTTGTGAAGCCCCGCGCTGAGGGAACCCGTACAGAAACATATTGTGTTGGACGGGCTCGGATTGGCGGCAAAAATTTCCTCGAAATCCGACAGGCGCGAGGCTATGCGCGGCAGCCCGAGCACGTCGAACGGCGGGTCGTCGGGGTGGATTGCGAGAATGCTCCCGCACTCTTCCGCAACCGGCAGGACTTCGTCCAAAAACATTTTGAGGTGCGATTTCAATTCGGCGGCGCCTATCCCGTCGTACCGCGCGAGCATTTTGCTAACGTCGCCGATTTCAAGCCCCATTTTGCAGCCCGGGAACACGTCGATTATCGACCTCTCGAAAGCCCTGCGCCCCTCCCCGTCGAGCGAGCGGAAAAACTTTTCCGCCGCCCCGAGCTGCGCGCGGGAATAGTTTTTCTCCGCGCCGGCGCGCTTCAAAACGAATATCTCGAACGCCGCGAACTGGACGGGGTCGAAGCGCAGACACCGCGAGCCGTCGGGCAGGCGGTAGCGGAGATCCGTGCGTATCCAGTCGAGAACGGGCATAAAATTGTATATGATTTTTTTAATGCCGCATTCGGCGAGATTCCGTATGGTGGCCTTGTAGTTTTCAATGTGCCTCTCGAAATCCCCCGAGCGCAGCTTTACGTCCTCCGAGACTGGAACGGACTCCACCGTGTCCCATTCAAGGCCGTATCCGGCGACTTTGTCGCGCCGCGCGCGGATTTCCTCCACGCCCCAGACCTCCCCGTAGGGAATGTTGTGGAGGGAGGTGAACACGCTCTCGGCGCCGCTCTGGGCGATAAATTCGAGCGGAACCTCGTCGCCGTCGCCGTACCATCTGAATCCGGATTTTAAAGCCTGCATTTTCAAGCCTTTCGCCTTAGACTCCCGAGAAGCACGAGAACCCGCCGTCTATCGGCAGCACCGTTCCCGTAATGAACTTTGCGGCGTCGGAACACAGGAACCTGACCGCCCCGAACACCTCTTCGGGCTCGCCGAACCTGCCGAAAGGCGTCTTGCGGACGATGTCCTTTCCGCGGGAAGTCAGCGAACCGTCGGGATTCGTCAGCAGCGACCTGTTCTGCGAGCTTATGAAAAATCCCGGGGCGACCGCGTTGACGCGCACACCCTCGCCGATTTTTTTTGCGAACTCGACGGCGAGCCACTTCGTGAGGTTGTCGACGCCCGCCTTGGCGTTGGAATACCCGAGAACGCGGGTAACCGCCGACTGCGCCGTCATCGACGAAAAGTTGACAACCGCTCCCGCCCCGGTCTTTTCAAAATGCCTGCAAAAGGACAGCGTCGGAATGAGCGTGCCGCCGAGGTTTAGGTTGAGAACTTCCGACCACTGCGCGGGGTCGATATCGAAAACCGTCTTGTCCGGCGGGACTACCGCGCCTGGCAGGTTGCCGCCCGCGCCGTTCACGAGTGCGTCCACCGTTCCCCACTTTTCGAGAATTTCGTCGCGAGCGCGGTCGCACGATTCTTTGTCGAGGACGTCGCACTTTACGGCAATACCCTCGAATCCGTTTTCGCGGCAGTATTCGCGCGCCTCGGCGAGCCTGTCTTCGCTGCGCCCCAAAAACGCCACGCGCGCCCCGCAAGAGGCCAGATACCGCGCGGTTCCGCCGGCGAGGACGCCCGTTGCGCCCGTGACGGCCACCACTTTTTTTTCAATGTCGAACAAGTCTTTCATAAAGCTAAAAAAATTTCCGATAATCCGCATTCCCCTATTACGGGCAACTTCCGCAAACCGGAGGGAAGCGCGCGGCGGGCGGGAAGGAAATCCCGCGCGCCGTAGCCGGAATGCGCCGGCCCTTTACCCGCCTACGCTCCGCCGCCCTTGCGCGCGCGCAAAATGCATGAGGCCGCCACCGCGAGCGCGAACGCCGCAAGGACCGCCGGCCCCCATATCCCGAGCTTGTTCCAGAGCACCCATACGCTCGCAGTCAGGCTCGCCGCCACGGAGCAGACCATCAGGGCGTTCCACAGAACGCGCTTTCCGCCCCGCGGAACTTCCGGACCGAGTATCTTGCGGCTGTTCATAATCAGCATGAACGCGCAGTACGCGACCGGCAGGAATATCATCGCTATGACGCCCGCGTGGATTACGAGCCACATCTTCGCGCCCTTGAAGAACACCGAGGCTATCGCGCTGACGGCGATCAGCGCGGAACCCGCAACCTGCCACTTCGGCGCGCCGCGCTTGCCGAGGATTTCCGAGAAGCACAGCCCGCAGATGAGCATGTTCATGAGCACCGCGTTTATGGCCATGCCGACGACGCCGAAACCGAATACGTACCTTGCCACGTCGTCGCCGACGAGGGGCGCAAGGGTCTCGGAGAGGTTGGAGGCGTCGCGCTTGACGAGCATGGCCGCCATGTCGCGTTCTGGGCGCGGGAGGGCGTTGCGGGCGGCGTCCTTGCTCGCGGCGTCCAGCGCCGCGAATTTCTGCGCGCCCATGTCGAAAGATATGCGCTTGTCGAGCAGCGCGATATATCCGGGGACGAGGTTTTCGGCGGGCTTTTCGCCGTTGGATACGAGAGCGCCTCCGACGACCGCGGAATCGGCCAACCCCTTCGCGGGAGTCGCGTGGAACTGCGACGCCGAAGCCACAACTATGCAGGAAGTCGCGAGAAGAAACGGTATGAAAAGCCCCGTCGCCAAATCGAATATGGCGAGCTCCCTGAAATCCCTGTTCCAACCCTTTTTGAGCATGGAATAGGGGAAGAGGAAAGTCATGTTTATGCCCACCGCCATCGCCGCCGCGGAAATAACGACATCGCGCTGCTGGGAAACTATCATCTCCGACCAGAACTTCGCGCCGTCGGGCCCGAGCTTTCTTATATACTCCATGAAGTCGGCGGACGGCTCGGAGAGGACGGAGAAATTCGGGACGAAGCCCGCCGCGACGGCGGGCCAGTCGATTTTTCCGGAAACCGTAAGGCTCGCAACGACCCCGAAGAAGCAGACGACTATCGCGGCAACCGAAAGCTTTATTATGCGCTCGAAAAATTTGAGCCCGCCGCCGCCCTGCGCATACATCCAGACCATGAACATCGCCAGCAGATAGAATCCTGCGGTTATCGCGGACTCCGTCCCCATTCCCACGTCCGAAGGTTTCATCTGCGCGAGGTTCTGGGTTATCCCCGCCACGCCGAGCGCAAACTGCGGCATAGCGAACACGAAGCACGCTATCATCGCGCACAGCGCCCACCCGTAGCCAAGTATGGGCGATATGCGCGCGTTTATCTCGTCCATCGGGCGGTTGTTGACGGAGAGAGTCACGTACGAAATCGCGGCGAGCATCACAATGCCGAAAACCATCGCCAGCGGCTGCAACCACATGAAGCCCACGCCGCCGAGCACGCCGAGATACAGCGCCGACGCGAGCGACCCCCCTCCGAGGGTCGTCGCGCTCTGGAGCCACCCGGGCCCCGAGAATTTCGCGAAAGTTTTGAGGGTGGCCCAGCCGCCCTTTTGGCGGGCCTCCACCAGCTGCCTGCGCTGGGCCTCGAGTTTTGGATTGCCTATTATTTCTCCCATATTGCGTCCGAGTTTAGTTCCGCGCGCCTCTGCGCATCAAGTGAAAGCTCCGCAGCGGCGAACGCGTGCGACTGCGGCATCGCGTTTTCCGTGCCGTTTAAAATGTCGAGTACAAACCTGCCGAAGAACGGGAAGCCCATTCCGAGGCACTGCATCTTCTCCACGCCGTTTTTGTCCGCTACGTAAAGGGTCTGCGGGGGGTTCCCCTCCTGCGAAAAGTCTATGTACTTCCGGATTTCGATGTAGCCGCCGGTCCCGAGTATCAGGGTGCGGCCGTCGCCCCAAACGGGAAGTCCGTCGGGCGTGAACCAGTCAACGCGGCAATATCCCGAAGCCCCGTTGGACATCTCGACGCACGCTTCGCCGAAATCCTGGAGCTGCGGGGTGTCGGGATTGTTCATGTTTGCCACGCGCGCGTATTTTATTTTTGCCTCGTCGCAGCCCGAAAAATACAAGAACTGCTCGAACTGGTGCGAGCCTATGTCGCACAAAATCCCCCCGTATTCGGCGCGCTCGAAAAACCATTCGGGGCGCGCCGGCTTGGAGAGCCTGTGGGGGGCGGTTATCAGAACCTGCAACACCCTCCCTATGCGGCCGGACTTCACGAGCTCTCCCGCCTTTTCGGCGGCCTCGTTGTGGATTCTCTCGGCGTAGTAGGGCATGTATTTCAGCCCCGTCGAGCGGACGAGTTCGCGCGCGGATTCGAGCTGCCCGAGGGTCGTGAACGGCGGCTTGTCCACAAAGAAGTGCTTGCCCGCCTTCAACGCCGCCTCCCCCACGCCGAACCTGCGCGCGGGGATTCCGGCGTTCGCCACGAGCCTTATCGACGGATCGGAGAGAATCTCCCCGAGCGAGCCCGCGGGCTTGGCGTTCGGAAATTTCGCGGCAAAAGCCGAAACTTTTGCCGGGTCCGGATCCCACACGAGCGCGCATTCGGCGCCCGCGTTTTCGAGTCCAGCGGCCATCGCGTAGATGTGCCCGTGGTCGAGGCCGGCGGCGGCGAACTTCAATTCGCCCTCCCCGATTACGGCGTTTCTTCCGCCGTCGGGGACGTAGTCGTATCCTGTCGAGTGGCGCGCCATCACCTGAAAGACTTTTGGAATTCGACGATGAAGTCCGTCTTGGGGTTTTCCCGCAACTTGGAAGCCGCCGACTTTTTGTCGAGCATCTTTTTGTACTTCGCCCCGTCTATGGGCGAATCCGCCTGCGAGTCCGTCCACGCCGAGAGCAGCATGAGGTTGGCGATTTCGAGCGACTTCGCGCCCTCCTCGGCGGAGTATTCGAGCTTTTCCTTGCCCTCTATCGCGCCCGCGAAATTTTTGAGCACGCCTACGTGCTGCTCTCCCTTGCCCTCGAAAGTCTCGACGATTTCCTCGGACTCCGGAACCCCGAACATATACTTCGTCTCCTCCGTGTACTTTTTGAGCGAGCCGCATTTATAGCGGGTGATTTTGAGAGAGTCGTTTTCCGCCACGAGAAAACCCTTGTCGGCGGCTATCGTCAGGCGGTTGAGGCCGGGGTATTCGCCCGTGGAAGTCGCAAAGGTAGCGTTTGCGCCGTTGGAGAGCTCCATGCGGCAGCAGACTTCGTCCTCAACCTCTATGCTGTGGTACTTGCCGAACTTGCACCACGCGCGGACGCTCCTTGGCATTCCGAACACCCACGCGAATATGTCGATATTGTGTATGGACTGGTTTAGGAGCGCCCCTCCGGCCTCGCCCTTCCAGGTTCCGCGCCACGGGCTGGAAGTAAAGTAAATGTCGGGCCGGTACCAGTTCGTCATCGTCCAATCCACGCGGTTGATTTCGCCGAGACTTCCGCTTTCGACGAGCTCCTTTATGCGCGCATAAATCGGCGTTGTGCGCTGGTTGAGCATCACCGCGCACAACTTTCCCGCGTCCTTTGCCGCCTTGACGAGTTCGGCGGCGTCCTCCGTGCAGAGGGCGACGGGCTTTTCCACGAGCGTGTGGAAGCCCGCTTTCAGAGACTTAGCCCCGAGCGGGAAATGGGTGAACGAGGGCGTGGAGATTATCACCGCGTCCATGCCGCCTTTTGCGAGCATCTCGTCGATGTCCTTGAAAATTTTTACCCCTGAATACTTCGATTCGTCCACGGGCTTTTGCTCGCACGCGCATACGAGCCGCGCGTTCGGAATTTTGCCCGCCGCCAGATTGTCCGCATGCATCGAGCCTATCGGCCCGAGCCCCACTATGCCTATTTTCACCATTGCCTTGCCTTTGTTTTCAGTCAAACGTTTGAATAAATTTTCGCGCCGCGCGCGGAGGATTTTCGAGGTGGGCGCGCTACTGTCAGAACGAGAAATATTCCTTCGCGTTCCGGTACGCAACCGCCTCCACGACGCTTCCCGCCATTTCCAAGTCGCGCGGCAGGATACCGCGCATCATCTGGTCGCCGAGCAGCTGGCAGAGTATGCGCCTGAAATACTCGTGGCGCGGATACGACATGAACGAGCGCGAATCCGTCAGCATTCCGACGAACCGCCCCAAAAGCGACATTGAGGACACCGCCTCGAGCTGTCTCTTCATTCCGTTCAGGGAATCCATGAACCACCACGCGCTGCCGAGCTGCAACTTGCCCGCAACGCTCGAATCCTGGAAGTTGCCGAGCATGGAGGCGAGCATTTCGTTGTCCTTGGGATTGATGTTGTAGAGAATGGTCTTGCCGAGCTTCTCCTGGCTGTTGAGTTTGTCGAGATGCCGCGAAAGCGAACGCGCGTAGTTGGATTCCCCCATGGAATCGAACCCCGCGTCGGGGCCGAGCCTTTCGAACATAACCGTGTTGTTGTTGCGCATGGGGCCGATGTGCAGCTGGCGCACCCACCCCTTGTCGTAGTCCATCGCGGCGCATTCGAGAAGCATCGCCGACTTGAACGCCAGAATTTCGTCGGGCGCGATTTCCTCGGAGCTGGATATTGCCTTTTTGAAAGTGTCCTCCACTTCGTAGTAAAACGCGCTCTTGTACCACACCGTGTCCACGCCGTAGTCGGACACGCGGCAGCCGAGGCTGTGGAAATAGTCGTGGCGGCGTTTGAGGGCATTGAGCAAATCCTCGTAGGAGCGTATTTCCATGCCGGCGGCGGCCTCGAGCTTATTGAGGTACTCTATGTAATTTTCGTGGCCGTCTATGGCGAATGCCTTGTCGGGGCGGAATGTCGGCAGGACCTTGATGCCGAATCCGCTTCCGGCGATTTTCTTGTGGTATTCGAGATCGCTCGTGGGGTCGTCGGTAGTACAGACGACTTCCACTCGGCTGTCGGACATGCACTTTCTCGCCGTCAGCCCCCCCGCGAGGACGGCGTTTGCCCTGTCCCAAACCTCCTGCGCCGTATCGCCCGAGAGCAGCAGGTCGTCGATTCCGAAAAACCGCGCCAGCTCCAGATGGCACCAGTGGTACATCGGGTTGCCGAGCATCCGCGGCATGGCCTCCGCGAACTTCTGGAATTTCTCCCTGTCGGGGGCGTCGCCGGTGCAGAAGCGCTCGTCCACGCCGTCGGAGCGCATGGCGCGCCACTTGTAGTGGTCGGCGCCGAGCCACGCCTGGGCGATGTTGTCCCATTTTTTGTCCTCCCAGATTTCCCTGGGGTCGAGATGGCAGTGAAAGTCTATCAGCGGAAGCTTCTCCGCATAGCCGTGGTAAAGCTCGCGCGAGAAATCGTTTTCGAGGAGAAAATCGTCGTTAATAAATTTTTCCATTGACGAAAAGATGCTCAAACGTTTGAGTACGGTCAAGCATTTTTATCATGAAAGTCACGCAAAAAGACATCGCAAAGAGGGTGGGCTCCTCGACGTCCCTCGTGTCGCGGGTGCTCTCGGGGCAGGCGCACAAAATAGGGGTGAACCCCAAGAAAGTTGAGGAAATTTTCAGGGTCGCAAAAGAGATGAATTACGTCCCGAGCCCCGCCGCCCTAATGCTCAAAGGCAAAAAGACGCGCACGATAGGGCTTGTCGTCTGCGACTTCTACGACCCGTACTTCGCGATGCTCATCGGCGATATCCAGGAGCTTGCGCACATCCACAACTACTCCACCCTGCTCGTCGGCTTTCTCAACCGCAAGCCCAAGGATTCCGACTTGATGCCGCTCTACAAGCATTCCGTGGACGGCATAATAATTCTCGGAACCGGCGGCGACCTGTCGTGGACGGACTCGTTCAGCGATATTCCGATAGCCCGCATAGGCCACGGGGAGCACAAGAACCTCGCGCTTTCGGCGGGGGTGGACGAAACCGACGCCATGCGAAAGATATTCTCGCACCTCAAATGTGACTTAAATTTGAGCAATGCGGCTTACGCCTCGCGCTCCATGGACGCCCACGAAATGCGCAGAAAAGCGGTCGTCGAATCGTCGCAGTCCTGCGGAATATCCGTGGAGCTTCTCACCCCTTCCGAAAAGGATTCCGACTTCTACGCGGGCATTGACATCGCAAGCGCAATGCTGTCGCGCGGAACCGAAAATCTGCCGCAGGCCGTCGTCTGCGCAACCGACACCATCGCCATGGGAATAATAAAACGATTCCACGAAGCGGGTGTGCGCGTGCCCGAAAACGTGGCGATAGTGGGGTTCGACGACATCCCCGCCGCCGCCAACTACATTCCCGCAATCACTTCTTTCAGGCAGCCGACAAAGCGTTTCGCGCACGAGTGCTTCAACGCCATAATAGAAAAGTCCGACCGCCGCTCCGCCTCCATAGAGGGCGAGCTGATCGTCCGGAAGAGCTCCATGCGCTGACGCCCCGCGACTTGGCGTTCCGCCCGCAATACGGCAAAAATTTAAAAAATATGGAAAATCTGACAAAAGACAAATCCGCCGCGCAGTTCGACATCGTATCCCTCGGGGAAGTCATGCTGCGCCTCGACCCCGGCAACGACCGCATACGCACCGCCCGCAGCTTCCGCGCGTGGGAGGGCGGCGGCGAATACAATGTGGCCCGCGGCCTCAGAAAATGCTTCGGATTGCGCGCCGCCCTCGCGAGCTCCCTCGCAAAAAACGAGGTCGGATACCTTATCGAAGACTTCATAATGCAGGGCGGCGTCAACACCGACTTCGTAAAGTGGGTCAAGGCGGACGGCGCGGGCAGAAAAGTCCGCAACGGGCTCAATTTCACCGAGCGCGGATTCGGATTGCGCGGCGCGCTCGGCTGCTCCGACAGGGGGCATTCGGCGGCCTCCCAGCTCAAACCCGGCGACATCGATTGGGAGGAGCTCTTCGGCAAGCGCGGGGCGCGGTGGTTCCACACCGGCGGCATATTCGCCGCCCTCTCCGAAACGACCGGCGAAGTCGTCCTTGAAGCCGCGAAAACCGCAAAAAAATACGGCACGGTCGTCTCCTACGACCTCAACTACCGCCCGTCGCTCTGGGCGGACATCGGGGGACGCGCGCGCGCCGTGGAAATCAACTCCGAAATCGCAAAATACGTCGACGTGATGATAGGCAACGAGGAGGACTTCACCGCGTGCCTCGGGCTGGAAGTAGAGGGGCTCGACGAAAACATCTCCAACATCGACGTGGGGGCGTTTGAAAAAATGATAGAAAACGCCGTGAAAAAATTCCCCAACTTCAAGGCGACCGCCACGACCCTGCGCAAAGTCAAGAGCGCTTCGATAAACGATTGGAGCGCGATATGCTGGTGCGGCGGCAAATTCTACGAATCAAAAAAGCGCGAGAACCTCGAAATCTTCGACAGGGTCGGAGGAGGTGACAGTTTCGCGTCGGGCTTCATATACGGAATGATGGAACTCCAAGACCCGCAGCTTGCGGTGGAATACGGGGCGGCGCACGGGGCGCTCGCGATGACGACGCCCGGGGACACGTCGACAGCTCGGCTGGAAGAAGTCAAAAGACTCGCCGAGACTTCCGCCGGCGCGCGAGTCATCCGCTGATTTGGCGAATGCTTTTGGCGCGGGGCTCCGTTAAGAAAGCCTTTCAGACCGCTCGCGTATGTCAAATACGCCACGCGCCCTTAAATGTTTTCTTATACTCGCCCCGCATCCAAAATCATTGCGCCAAATCGGGGAAGCCGGAGTTTTTTGAAACGAACTCCGGAAGTGTAAACGAACCTCTCATGTGGGAGGTTCGTTTTGTGTCCGATAACGGATAACGGCGATTGACTCGCTGCTCTCGCCCCTGCGGTGCATCTAAACACGTCTTTGGCTTGTTTTTTGCGTATGTCAAATACGTTTCGACCCATTGTTTCGCTTGCGCCCCGTTTTTAGCTCCAAAATGGATTCGCTCGCTTGGTTGCGCTGCGCGGGCGCGAGGCGCGCCGGCCTAAGAGGGGGCAAGCCCCCTCGATTGGCAAAGCCAATGCGCCTACCCCCAAAACTTCCAATGTTAAGTTTGATTTCCTGCGGGGTAAAATGTTAACGCATTTTATCCTTCCCGAAAGCCTTATTTTATGGCCTCGCTGCGCTTCGGATAAAATAAGCTTTCGTTTTGGCGAATGATTTTGGCGAATAGCTCCGTTTCGGGGAAAGCCGCCACTGGTCACGTACTAATGTACGCTCCCGTTTTGCATGGGGATTAAGTGGGGATAGAAGTATTGGCGGAGCCAATCTTCGTAAGGGGCGTCAGCCCCTTCAATGGCTGGCGCACCTTGCGCCCGCCCGCACCGTCCCGTGCCGATAGTCCTTGCGCCGTTGCTCAGACCCCCTCATTACCGTTTTTAAGCGGCAAGACTTTATATCGGATAGTATGTCTTGATTGTGCCTTTATTTGGCGAAAGTCCTTCCAAGGCGGCGCGCTTCTTTCAGGTATTCCGTGTTCTCGATGTCACCCGCAGCGAAGCAACCTTTTGCCGCGACGACACCCGCGTCTTTCCAGCCGAGAAAATTCGCCATGCCCCTGTATGAGGCGATTGCGCCTTCGGCGGATTCCAGAGTGTCGTCCGCAAACGACAACAAAAGCGCCGTCTTTTTCGGAACATGCAGCGCGGCGTCGTTGGCGTAAAACCTGTCTATTACGCTCCTTATCTGGGAGTTCATTCCGTAGTAGTGGATTGGGGAGGCGAATACCACTCCGTCCGCCTCCAAGAGATGCGGGTTGAGCTCTTGCATGTCGTCCTTGAACGCGCATCCGCCGTCGCCGCTATGGCATTTTTCGCATGCTACGCATGGGTGAATTTTTTTGAAGGCCGCGTCGAAGCGGATTACTTCGCAGCCCGATTCCTCGGCGCCGGCGATAAACTCGTCCGCTAACCTCGACGAATTGCCATGCCTGCGCGGGCTTCCGGTTATTGCCAATATTTTCATGATATTTCCTTTCGTCACAGTTATTGCAAATATTGTAATGTGTTCGGGCGGCATCCATTACCGCAGGGCACCGCCGCCTTTCGGGGCTTCGGGGAGCCTTTTGGCGCTTTGCCACCTGTGAATTTAAAATTTTATTGATTTTATCATACGGGATTTCTTAATTTTTATAAAGTACGCACAAATATGTTATATACTAACCAAAAGTAGAGCATGAGAAAAGCCGGCAAACTGTGCAGCAAAACTGGCGTCAGGCTGGAGGATACGGGGTTTGGGTACACGCTTTCGGCGATAGGCGGAAAATACAAAATGATAATCCTGTTCTGGATTGTCGAAACCGGCCCTGTATTGAGGTTCAACGAGCTTAAAAGGAAAATCGGCACGATTTCTTTCAAAACGCTCGCGGCGTCGCTTAGGGAACTGGAAGCCGACGGCATTGTCGAGCGCAAAGCCTACGCGCAGATACCGCCGAAGGTCGAGTATTCGCTCACCAAGAAAGGCGAGTCGCTGATTCCCGTGCTGGACGCGATGTGCGACTGGGGAAGCGCGAACGGGAAGTCTTCCGCCAGATAGTCGCCGCGGGTTTGCCGCATTTCTTGAATGCGCCGTATTGGCGAAAGGCGCCCGAATTTGCACGCCGTTCCCCTGCGGCGGCGCGTTGTTCCGCGGGCTTCCCCGATGCCGACGGCGTCTTAGTTTTGCCTCCCGCGCGGCTATTTCAACGGCGCCTATTTCGCCTTCTTTTTCAGGTACATTATATAGCCGTTATTTATTATGTATGAGGCTGTCGGCCTTATTTCGGAGTTCTCGATTTTCATCGTCCGCCCGTCTTGGAGAGTACGCTGGTACGAGCTTTTGGGGTTGTCGAAGAGCGGGCGTATCTCCCTGAACAGGCCGTCGGCGAGATATATCGGGCCGGCCTCGTACCCCTCCGGAATTTTCGCTTTTCCGTCCGCCGAAAGGAACACGAAAAACAGCTTGTCGGTCTCGGGCTGGAGGCCTGAGTAGGCGCCGGAGGAAATCCGCGCCGTCGGGCTCTCGTAAGTTTTCCCGTCCCATTTGCGCTTTTCGAGCGGCACGTTGAGAATGTTTTCCCATACGGGTATGGCCTTTACGAGTTTCAGGCGCGCGGGCATCTGCGAAATGCTCCCGAACCCGGGCGTGTGCCCGTTGCCCTCGGGCATTCCGAAAAACGCTGTCCACGCGCCGTTGGCCGCCGCGAGCCCCGCAATCTCGCGCGAGACGGGTTCTTCGAAAGCGTTGGGCGTCGTCGAGCACATTTGCGACGGCTTTACCGTGCCCTTGGCGAACAGCCGCTTGTCCGTCACGAAATCCGTGGTGGCGGCTTCAACCGCCACGAGGTCGGCCTCATATTTTTTACGCTCTTCGGGCTTCATTTCACTGTACGGCGGGGATTCGAAAAATTTCACCCACTGCGCGTAGGGACCGCCGGGTTCGACTATGAATTTTGCGTCTTTGTTGAGCTCCGCCCGCGCGCGCTCAAAGAGGTGTCTGTAAAATTCCATGTGCCCTTGCGAATATGTCGGGTAGTCGTGGACGGTGTCGGGGTGTCTTATGCCCGAATCTTTCCCCGTCCAGTGCGCGAGCGTCACCTGGCGGCCGTTCGCGAACCAGTCGTCCTTCGTCCCGTCCCAGAAGTCGCCCGCAGGCTGGGGGACGTCCCACGCGAACCCCGCGAACTTAAATCCGGGGGTTTGCGCCTCGATTTTTTTCACTCGCTCTATTATCTTGTCCGTTATCTCCCTGATGACCTTCTTTTGTTGGAGGTCGAGCGTGGCGGTGAACCCCTTGCCGCTCCTCCACCCGGGGGCGATATTCCACGGGAACGGCTTGTCGAGGCTCAGGAGGGAGCAGTTGGTCTCCCACCATTTGATTTGTTCCGGAGAATATTTTTTCGCCGTGTCGATTACGCGCGGATATACCGCGTATTCGGGCGACTCTATAAAAAACTTAAATCCCTTGGCCTTTGGGTTGCGCTCCATGCCCCACTGGTAAAATACGTGGGTGTAGCCCATCTGGCGGGCGAAGTCGAGGTTTTCGTCGGCAGTCCCGCGCCACGCTATCCCGTAGACGTTTCGGAAATCGTCGGGTTTTATTTCCGGCTCCCCCGCATTCAGCGCGGCGGCGAGCGGAACCAGCGCGCAAATGGCCTTCAAAATAGATTTCATTTTACCCCCTCCGTTTCGGCAGAATTTTTTGGTGCAACATTCAAAAGTTTAGGGGATTTTCGGAAATATTCAACACGCAAATTTCCCGCGCCTGCCGAACCGGCAAAGAAGCGGGGGTGCTCAGGTCAATTCCGCTTCCAGAGCGGTTGTGGTTGCCGAAAGTACCTTTACGCGCGCGAGGCTGCCGGCGAGGCTTTCGGGCGCCTTGAACAGGGCTTTTCTGTGCGTGCGCGTCCTGCCCATCATGACGCCCTCTCCCCTCCGCGCGGGGCCCTCGACGAGCACTTCCTGCACACTTCCGACGAGGGAGCCGTTGTACGCACGCGAAGTCTTTTCGAGCTCGCCCAACAACTCGGCGTTGCGCCGCCGCTTTTCCTCCTCCGGAACGTCGTCGGGCATTTCGGCGCTCGGCGTGCCCGCGCGCGGGCTGTACCTGAAAATGAAAGCCATGTCAAAGCCGGCCTCGCGGAACGCCGAACGCGTGAGCTCGAAGTCCTCCTCCGTCTCGCCCGGGAACCCCACGATTATGTCGGTTGATATGGATATGTTCGGGACGCGCTTCCTCAGGCGCGAAACTATGTCCAAAAACCTGCCTGCGCGGTAGGGGCGGTTCATCTTTTTGAGGACGGCGTCGCTGCCCGATTGCAAAGGCAAGTGAACGTATTCGCAGAGCTTTTCGAGAGATCCGTAGGAGTCTATCAGCTCGTCCGAAAAATACGACGGATGCGGCGAAGTGAACCTTATGCGCTCTATTCCCCCGATTTCGTTTACCGCACGCAGGAGCCACACGAAGTTGGATATGCCGCCCTCCCGCGGAAATTCCCGACCGTAGGCGTTGACGACCTGCCCCAGGAGGGTGACCTCACGCGTGCCGCGCTCCGCGAGGTATTCGATTTCCCGCAGTATGTCCGCCATCGGCCTCGAGCGCTGCGCGCCGCGAACTTTCGGGACTATGCAGTACGAGCAGTTCATCTGGCAGCCCTGCATTACGGATACCAGCGCGCTCGGCGGGGCCGAGAGGTGCTTGTCGACTTTCAGGAAATCGGAGGGGTCGTCGGAGATGTCGACAAAGGCTTCGGAGAATCTTGCCGTGCGCCTGCCCATTCCCTCGGGCAGGGGGGGGTGCCCAATGCCGGCAAGCCTCCTGCGGACGATTTCCTCCGCGATGTCGGGGACCGCCGCCGTCTTGTGGGAGCCCGCCACAAAGTCTATCTCGGGGAATTTGGACACGATTTTCGCGCCGAAATTCTGCGCCATGCACCCGATGAGGCCTATTGCGGGCAGCCCCCCGCGCGGACGCGCCAGCCGCGCCGAAACCAGCCTGCCCAAAAGCCCGACGACTTTCAATTCCGCCTGCTCGCGCACGGAGCATGCGTTTACGATTATCGCGTCGGCATCGTCGGGCGAGTCGGCGATCTCCCAGCCGCGGCCGGCGAAATCCGCCGCAATGTGCTCCGAGTCGCGCTCGTTCATTTGGCACCCGTATGTGCGCAGGTAGACTTTCATCGGCAGTTTTTTCTTGAAATTGCGGGCGATTTTACCCCTATTTTACAACTTGCAAATTTAATCCGATACAACCGATGGTAGTTTTTTAAACTTTTGCAAGCTTTGTCGAAATACCGCAGAATTTTAAAAAATTATTTCGGAACGCCGGAATTGCGATCGGATCAAAAGAAAGAATACTGAAATATGGCAACAAACAAACCCGTAGTTTTCAACAATACCGTCCTGCGCGACGGCCACCAGTCGCTCGCGGCGACCCGCATGCCTACTTCCATGATGCTCCCCGCCTGCCCGATTCTCGACAGCATGGGCTTCAACGCCCTCGAGACATGGGGCGGGGCCTCCATCGACGCGGGGCTGCGCTTCCTCGGGGAATTTCCCTTCGACAGGCTCGACACCCTCAAAAAGGCGTGCCCCAAGACAAAACACATGATGCTGTTCAGGGGGCAGAATATCGTGGCGTATTCGCACTTCCCGGACGATGTCGTGGAAGCTTTCGTCCGCGCCTCCGCCAAGCACGGCATGGACATTTTCAGGATTTTCGACGCGCTCAACGACACCCGCAACATGGAGTGCTCCATCAACGCGGTCAAGAGCCTCGGCAAGGAGGCGCACGGAACCATCTGCTACACCCGCAGCCCCGTGCACACCGTCGAGAGCTTTGTCCGCATGGGCTGCGAGCTCGAAGAAATGGGCTGCTCCGCAGTCGTGATCAAGGATATGGCGGGGCTGATTCCCCCGTATGTCGCGGCGGAAATCGTCAGGGGATTGAAGTCCAATATAAAAATTCCCGTGATTCTGCACACGCACGAGACCGCCGGAATGGGCGCTCCTACCTACTGCATGGCAATCGACGCCGGCGTCGACTGCCTCGACACTTCGATTTCGCCGTTCGCCAACGGAACCGGCCAGCCCGACACCGCCCGCATGATGGCGATGCTCGAAAACAATCCGCGCCGCCCCGACTACGACCTCGAAAAGCTCGCCGAACTGCGCAAGTACTTCCAGGAAGTCTACGACAAGCTCGGCTTCTACACCGCGCTCAAAAATGAGGTAATAGACACCGACGCGCTCGTGTATCAAGTCCCCGGCGGAATGCTATCCAACTTCCGCATGCAGCTCAAAGAGCAGCACATGGAAGACAAGTTTGACGAAGTGTTTGCGGAAGTCCCCTACGTGCGCGAAAAGCTCGGCTGGATTCCGCTCGTCACCCCGACTTCTCAGATTGTCGGCACACAGGCGATGATGAATGTCAAGTTCGGGCGCTGGAAGATGTTCACGCCGCAAGCCATGGATATCGCCCTCGGCTACTACGGGCGCACTCCCGCCCCCGTCGACCCCGAAGTCCGCAAGCTCGCGCAGGAAAAGGCAAAAAAAGACCCGATCGACTGCCGCCCCGCCGACCTCAAAAAGCCCGGCATGGAGGATCTGCGCAAGGCTCTGCGCGAAAAAGGGATAAAGGACGACGACGAACACTGCGTAATCTACGCCATGTTCCCCCAGCAGTTAGAGGATCTCTACAAGAAGCCCCGCTCGGCTTTCGAGCTCAAAAAGCCCGAGGAAAAAATCCAAAAGGCGGCCGGCGCGAAAGCTCCCGAGAAGTTGCGCATTACCATAGACGGCGTTGAAAAAGACGTCTCCGTGGAGTTCGCATAAGCCGGCGGCAGTGCCGGTGCGGTGCGCCAGCCATGTAAGGGGCTAACGCCCCTTATGGGCACGGGTCGGTGCGGGACGCACTGCCATTGAAGGGTGCGGCAGTACCGCTTCCATAGAAGGGGGCACGAAGCGTGCCGGCCATAGAAGGGGCAGAGCCCCTTACGAAGATTGGCTTCGCCAATACTTCTATCCCCTCCCCGTTCCCAACAAAAAAACGAACCTCTCACATGAGAGGTTCGTTAACGCTTCCGGAGTTCGTTCCGAAAAACCAAGGGTACCTGATTTGGCGCAATGCTTTTGGAGCTAAAATCGGGGTACAAGCGAAACAAAGGGTCGAAGTGTATTTAACATACGCGAAAAACAAGCCAAAGGCGCGTTTAGATGCGCCGCAAACGCGCCCCGCAGATGTGAGGGCGACACAGGCCCCAACCATTGAAGGGGCTATCGCTCCTTATGAAGATTTTCCGCCAATGCTTCTATCCCCTCCCCGTTCCCAACAAAAAAACGAACCTCTCACATGAGAGGTTC
>ERZ1673738.2531-NODE-2531-length-23192-cov-17.917708_pt1 | contig 23192 bp, 15 predicted proteins | sample MGYA00580198_ERZ1673738 | MGnify/ENA primary metagenome ERZ1673738 (study PRJEB41218, sample SAMN15661784) | gut metagenome | host: Homo sapiens | place: Canada: London | collected 2015-08-20/2019-03-30 | study: EMG produced TPA metagenomics assembly of...
TGTAACAACGATGAATAAACCGATACAAGCAAAAAGTGAGAGCATGGGAGCAAAATCTATACTAAATCAATAGGAGGCTGAATCAGATGCAGCCAAATAAAGATTGAGCATCTCCGAGCAAAATCCACCTCCAGTTGTTATTCAAAGACAAGGATATATTATACAATAAAAAGTCAATGTCATGGAAAAAAACATTTTTAAGTTAGATAATGAACAGCTCAAAGTGATTGCATGCTCATTTCGTGATAAAATAGAAGAAGGGTTAAAGACAGAAAATGCAGAGATACAATGTATTCCGACTTTCATTACTCCCCAAACAACTCATATCAATGGTAAATCACTGGTACTCGACCTGGGAGGAACCAATTATCGAGTGGCAATCGTAGATTTCAATAAAGCAGCCCCTACCGTTCATCCGAATAATGGCTGGAAGAAAGATATGTCAATCATGAAGTCTGCCGGATATACCCGCGAAGAGTTATTCAAAGAACTGGCCGACATGATTGTAGGAATAAAGCGTGAGGAAGAAATACCCATCGGTTATTGTTTTTCCTATCCAGCCGAATCTGTACCGGGTGGAGACGCCAAACTGTTGCGTTGGACCAAAGGGGTAGATATAAAAGAAATGATCGGAGAATTTATCGGAAAACCTTTGCTTGACTATCTGAATGAAAGAAATAAGATCAAGTTTACAGATATCAAAGTACTCAACGATACTATAGCCAGTCTATTCGCCGGTCTCACGGACAGCAGTTACGATGCATACATCGGCCTCATCGTAGGGACAGGAACCAATATGGCAACTTTTATCCCTGCTGATAAAATACAAAAACTAAATCCGGCATACAACGCACAGGGGATGATACCGGTAAATCTGGAATCAGGCAATTTCCATCCACCCTTCCTCACTGCAGTAGATGACACCGTCGATGCAATCTCCGGTAACCCGGGAAAGCAACGCTTTGAGAAAGCGGTATCCGGCATGTACTTGGGAGACATTTTGAAAACGGCTTTTCCACTGGAAGAGTTCGAAGAGAAATTCGATGCTCAGAAACTGACTTCCATTATGAACTATCCGGATATATACAAAGATGTATATGTGCAGGTGGCACAATGGATATATGGCAGATCTGCACAATTGGTTGCCGCCTCACTTACAGGACTTGTCATGCTGCTGAAATCGTACAATAAAGATATACGAAAAGTTTGTCTGGTAGCCGAAGGCAGCCTTTTCTGGAGTGAAAACAGGAAAGATAAAAACTATAACATTCTTGTTATGGAGAAATTAAGGGAACTTTTCAAGCTGTTCAACCTGGAAGATGTCGAAGTGGATATCAAAAGCATGAATAACGCGAACCTGATAGGAACTGGAATTGCAGCATTATCCTAATGCCCCTGGCATCGTTTGCTTCACATCGTATATGCATGTGCTGAAATCGACAGGAAAGTGAGACCAAGACTCGCAATAAGGGGATCAATATGTCTGTATCATTATTTGGGGTACGAATTATGCGGATTAACACGGTTTCCAGTAGTATATATAATCTCTTGGAACTGTGAAATCCGCATAATCTGTGCTTAAATTAGGTCTATTAGCAAGCCAATATTCATTTTGCCCCTTATCTGCCCGGCATTATTTATTATATGGAATAACGCTTAAACGATAATTGTCGTCAGGCAACAATTCCGAATCAAATTCGATTTCAATATCTTTAGACTCACCTTTCAGCAATGTAAAATAATTATCATTCATCAGCGCAGGTAATATACGTTCTCCGTCTGACGAACGGACGGCCTGCACGTGAACAGCAAAAGCGACTGATGGACCTACATTCTTAATCGTAGCTTTTATCACTTTCTTGTCTCCATGATCCGTCCGGTTCACTAGCTGAGATGTCACATTCAGCTTCGCTTTTGATAAAGTATTCAATGCTTTATAGTCGCCCGGCTTGTTGGAACGCCAATAGAAGTTGTCAGAAAGCAGATTTCCATTCGCATCGTTCAATTCCAGTTTTATAAAATGAACCGGAGACAAATCCGTCGGTTTCTTTTTCTTGCCATACAGTTCAAATTCATAGAGTGAATACCCCCACATAGTAGCGCATTTCACTCCCTGCATTTTTACATAGCGAGTACGTACAGGCTTTATCTTTATTTCTTCCAGTCCGCCTTTACAATCTTCATTGGAATAAATTTCCTTCCAATGCGCCGCATCATCAGAGATCAACAGTTTATAGGACTTGGCATGAGCTGCTTCCCAGTTCAACGCAATGGTGGCTATTTCCGCAGGTTCGCCCAAATCTACATAAATCCATTCATCATCACGAGGCTCACTCGCCCAGCGACTGCCGTCACTGGCATCAATAGCGGCCCCGGGCTCACCGGCATCTTTAGAGACGGAAGAAGCAAACGCTTTTTTACCAAAAGCAAGATTGTCCGTAGTAAAATTCAGATGGAAACAATAAGAATCCTTATTGGCAGCTGCATTCAATGTGACATTCTGAGTGTAACGTCCCATTTCTTTCCCATCCAGATTGTAGACTCTGGCGGTTGCTTTCAGTCCCTGCAAATCTTGTAAAGTAGTATTAATAACCTTCACACTATTATCAGCATAGCTCCACTGGATGTGAACAGGTTCGCACGCCTTCTTAATTCCCCAGTAAGCTCCTGTCAGATCATAATAATAATCATAGGTCTGCCACACCAAAGAAGGATAAGCCGACTGTCCCATCCAAGTCAGGATGCCGGATGCATCGTCCCATATATGATGCTGGAAACCTTCGTACATCGCCTTGTTCACTTCTACATTCACCAACTGGGCTTTCCGACAGAAATCTTCGATTCCCTTAGCTTTTCCATAATTATACTCCACCGTAGAGAAATATTTGTCAGGTCCCGCATTACCTCCGGAGTTACCAAAGAAATGTTTATTCCACATTTCATTGCGCGGCCACCAGTTCTTTTCGGGAATAAATTTCTTGAAGCTTTCAAAAGTAGTGAAAACTGCCGTACCAATTTCCGTACGAAGTCCCCACCCTCGGGTGATATTAGCACCATACCCATAAGGAGCTTTCGTAAAATACCAGTTAGGATGAGAATTCATCCAGGGGCCGCTACCGGAAAGCCCATCGCTGTGCGAATTGGCATGGTATGCCCTATCCCCTCCATCGTAAACATTCACATCTTCTTCCAGCCATTTATTGAGTGGGGGTAACGGATAACCCTCATTATCTCCGCACCACACAGCAATGCAGGCGTGATTGCGTAAACGCTTTATCTTTTCAACAGCATTCATATTGAAGGCAAAGACGTCATCAGGGAGATTGGAGTTTGAATTCAGCCAGAAATCATCCCAAACCATGATACCATATTTATCGCAGGCCTGATAAAACTCGTCATCAGTAACAGAACCTATCCAATTCCGTATCATATTGAAATTCATCTCCTGATGAAGCTTCACTTTCAAATCATATTCTTCCCCCCGACAGCGTAACATATATTCACTCATTCCCCAGTTGCCACCTTTAAGATATACAGGTTCACCATTTATTTTGAGATGAAGTATGCCATCCACCATTTCATAACCATATTCCCTTATACCGAATGTAAGCAGCTGTCTGTCTGAGACTTTTCCACCAACAGAGTATGTCAGCTCACACGTATAGAGATTCGGTTCACCGTAGCCGTTAGGCCACCACAAGGCAGGGTTACGGACTACCAGTTGCTTCAATTTCGTGTTATCGAGCAGGAAGTCACGTTGCTTGCCCGCTTCAATTTCCATTTCTTCCGAAAACTCAATGTTACCGGGCCGGATCACTCCTTTCAGTATTCCTTTCTGATCGACCGCTGTATTATTTCTCAGTTCCAGCTGCAGGCTTAAGGTCGCTTCGTCCCTGGAAGGCACCTTCGAACGTATCCATGGATCGATCATGGACACTTCACGGGTCTTAGTCAAATAGACATCATCGGTTATGCCACTTAAAAGTCCCGGTACATAAGGCATCCAGTCCCAGCCTGCACACGAAACGTAAGTAGGACTTGCATAGTTGGGAACCGGCGTTCCAATCCAATGTACAAGAACGGCCAGTACATTCTTGCCTTCTTTTGACAATAAGTCCGTTACATCAAAGTTTCCTCTGTGCATAAAACCATCAAGCAACCCCAGGCGTGTTCCATTGAAGAATATTTCTCCCTTGCGGTTCACTCCTTCAAAATTCAGCCAGACTTTTTCTCCAGTTTCCACTTTGGGAGAAAGAAATTCTGTGCGATACCAAAAATTGCGGTCGTACTTCGATTTATCTATCGTATACGCATTATCACCAAAATTCGGATCGGGCTCCAACCCTTCCGAAACGTACGAACCGAAAACAGTTCCCGGCACCGTTGCCTTCACCCAGCCTTCCGTATTATACCGGACGGACATAATCAACGAAGGATCGGCAACTTCCGCCTGTGCCTTCACTCTCCAGACTGCCAGATTTCCTTCGCTATTCAATGATATTTTTTCCTTTTGCGCTTGAGACGTGATACTTGATAACAGTAATGTAAGTATCAGTGTAATCTTCCAAATATTCATGCTCTTCTATGATTAATATTTCTTCTTTTACTAATAAACAATTAGTATTAGGACGATTGAACACTCAAATACTACTAAAAAAAGAAAGTTGATTATAGACTCACGAATCCTCTGTATGTGGTATGGTATTAGCAGATTACTTATAGTAAGGAGCTGTCTTAAAAGTACAGGCACCGAAGCTAACAATATGATTGTTAATGATATAATAAGATTCAGAGGAATAGGTTAAGCTTTGCACACCTCTCCTTTTTGAAAAAAGCATATCATTTTGAAAAGAGTAAGAACCCATAAATTATCAGATGACAATGAAAGTTTGCAAATTTGAAAGAATGAATAATGAGGATGAAGTCAAGCAAGTAATCGGTTGCATACAGAAAGAGCATCCTTACGTAGCCGTCATTCCTGTATTGACACAATTGCAGGAATGGTTACAGGCTATTTCCGTCAGTTGGTTTCATGAAGAAGATGAAACGTCTCATACGATAGTTAATGCCATTGAGGAATATTGCCGTACTCTGACCGACCGTCTCATTTCAGACCGGAAACTGAATCAAGACATGAAAGTCCAAATTGAGAAATGCATAGAAAAGATACAGGTCTTGGTGGAAGATAAGGCAGACTTACTGACCGACAAAATAATAAAAGCCGAAGTATACGGACTGTCCAATGAATTATTTGCCTGCTGCCTACGTCAGCAAGGGCTTCGTGCACAAACTCTGGATACCGGAAAGTTCATGCAGATCAACCTCGAAAGGAAACCGGATATTCCATATATCAAGGAGTCTGTTCAACAGTACATCAGCGAAAAACGGGATGCCGATATTTTCATCGCTCCACTTTCCCTCTGTAAAAATGTATATGGCGAAACAGATTTCATGAATGAAAAACGTAACGACTACTACGCCACAGTACTCGCCACCGCATTCGGAGCAGACGAACTGCTCTTATCTACCCAGATCAACCATATCTATGCAAACCGTAACAGCCGGAGAGAACAGCACTCACTGACATATACAGAGGCCGAACAACTGATCAACAGCGGAGTATACTTGCTCTATGCCGACTGCATCAGCTTAGCGGCACATTCCAATATAACTATCCGGCTGACGGACACTCATGACCTGACAACGGAACGGCTTTATATCTCATCCCACGACACGGGCAACAGCGTCAAAGCAATACTTTTTCAGGATTCTGTCACATTTGTACGTTTTACATCATTGAATGTCCTCCCCGGATATTTACTAGTGGGCAAATTGCTGGAAGTAATCAACAAATATAAGATCAATGTCATTTCAATGGCATCATCGAATGTATCCATTTCTATGGTGATATCAGCCAGCCCTGACACTTTGCGGATTGTGCAAAAAGAGCTCCACAAGTATGCCGAAATGGTTATTGACGAAAATATGTCTGTGATACATATCATTGGTTCGCTCCATTGGAAGCGTACCCAAGTAGAAAGTCATATAATGAACACTATCAAGGATATCCCCATTTCACAGATTTCTTATGGAGGAAGTGACCAGTGCTTCACCTTATCTGTACATACCACGGATAAAAACAGACTTATCAGTTTGCTGGCCGCCCATTTCTTTGAGAACGAGTTTGCTACCTGACTTCAATCCAGACATCCCACTTTGTCAGATCTTATACTCCTCGATCTTACGATATAAAGTAGTGAGACCTATCTTCAACAAACGGGCAGCTTCGGTCTTATTGCCTTTTGTATATTCCAAAACACGGGCAATGTGCCTTCGCTCCATTGCAGCCAGTTCAAAACTGCCCATGCTATCGTCCGAACATTCATAATGAGTATTCTGAATTTCAAGAGGCAAGTCACACACATCCAGACGTCCACCTTCACAAACAATCAGGCTGCGTTCAATTACGTTCCTCAATTCGCGGATATTGCCTTTCCACGGTTGTTGCTCCAGTGCTTGCAGAAAAGCCGGAGTCATTTCGCTGATTGCATACGACAGTTTTTCAGAAAAGCTCTTGGCAAAAGCAGTAGCAAGGATTCTTATATCACCGGTACGCTCACGGAGAGCCGGAAGATGTACCTGGAATACGGAAAGCCGATAAAATAAATCCTCACGGAAACGTCCCGCTTTGATTTCCTCTGCCAGGTTACGGTTGGTAGCAGCTATGATGCGCACGTTCACCCGGGTAGGTTTCGTATCTCCTATCTTTATATATTCGCCGGTTTCGAGAATACGCAATAACTTGGCTTGCAGTTCAAAAGCCATTTCACCGATTTCATCCAAGAAGATGGTTCCATTATTAGCTTCTTCGAACAGTCCTTTTTTATCTTTCAAAGCTCCGGTGAATGATCCTGCTTTATGCCCGAACATTTCACTCTCCAGCAGTTCCTTGCTAAAAGACGAACAGTTCACGGCAACAAAGTTCTGCTTATTCCGCTTACTATTATAATGTATAGCCTGAGCAAATACTTCTTTTCCGGTTCCCGTCTCCCCGGTCAATAAAACCGGAACATCAGTCACCGATACTTTCTGTGCCAGCATAACAGCCTCTTTCAGTACTTTCGATTCTCCCAGAATGGAATCAAAAGAATATAGCTGGCTGACTTTCTTTTCCAGTTTCTCCAACCGTACATTCATCTTCGCCTTTTCGACGGCACGGCTGATCAAAGGAATGATCTTATTATTATCGTCTCCTTTTGTGATATAATCGAATGCACCGTTTTTGATTGCCTGCACCCCGTCGGGTATATTACCGTGAGCAGTAAGAAGAATAACCTCTACATTCGGGGCTGTCTTTTTAATATTCAAGACCAGGTCGACTCCATTTCCATCGGGAAGAAAGACATCACACAAAGCCACATCCGGCTGTTGAATTTCCAACTGTCTGATAGCTGCCTTGCAATCACCTGCCTGACATACCTCATAGCCCTCCAGTTCGAGCATACGGGCCAATAGGCTACGAATCTGAACCTCATCGTCAATGATAAGAATTTTACTCATAATTAATTTATAAAAAATGAAGAAAGACAAACAGGGTGCGCAAATATAAGTCTTTTTTCTATGATCCGAGAACAATTCTCTCCACTTTATTGTTATTTCCATAGGAAACTATTTACGTGATAAAATTATGAAGATAATTATTATTGGAGGCGTTGCCGGAGGAGCTACCACTGCTGCCCGGATCAGACGCACAAATGAAACAGCTGAAATTATCCTTTTAGAAAAAGGGAAGTATATCTCTTATGCCAATTGTGGGCTGCCCTATTATATAGGAGGTGTGATTGAAGAACGGGAAAAGTTGTTTGTACAAACACCCGAAGCATTTTCTACGCGCTTCCGTGTAGATGTCAGAACTGAAAATGAAGTCATCTTCATCGACCGGAAGAGAAAGACAGTGACAGTGAGACAAAGCAGTGAAGACTCGTACGAAGAAAGCTACGACAAATTACTGATATCAACCGGAGCTTCTCCTGTAAGACCTCCCCTGCCGGGTATCGACCTGAACGGAATCTTCACACTGAGAAACGTTACAGACACAGACCGAATCAAAGAATATATCAACAGCCATGCTCCCCGAAAGGCTGTTGTCATCGGAGCCGGATTTATCGGGCTGGAAATGGCAGAGAACCTGCACGCGCAAGGAGCAAAAGTTTCTATTGTGGAAATGGGAAATCAGGTGATGGCCCCCATCGACTTCTCGATGGCATCTCTTGTACACCAACATTTGATGGACAAAAGAGTGAACCTGTATCTGGAACAGGCTGTGGCATCCTTCGAAAGAGACGGAAAAGAACTGAAAGTGATCTTTAAGAACGGAGAGTCTATCTCTGCCGACATTGTCATCCTTTCCATCGGCGTCCGCCCGGAAACGACATTGGCACGTGCAGCAGAGCTAACAATCGGCGAAGCAGGAGGAATTGCCGTCAACGACTATCTGCAAACTTCGGACGAATCGATTTACGCCATCGGTGACGCAATCGAATTCCGCCATCCGATCACCGGAAAACCGTGGCTTAACTACCTTGCCGGCCCTGCCAACCGTCAAGGGCGAATTGTAGCAGACAATATTCTGGGAGCACACATCCCCTATGAAGGAGCCATCGGGACTTCTATCGCCAAAGTGTTCGATATGACGGTTGCCTCTACCGGCCTCCCCGGCAAGCGATTGCGGCAGGCAGAAATCAATTATATGTCTTCCACCATTCATCCGGCCTCTCACGCAGGATATTATCCGGATGCCATGCCGATGAGTATCAAAATCACTTTCGATCCGAAGACAGGCAAACTGTACGGCGGACAGATTGTCGGCTATGACGGTGTAGACAAACGAATTGACGAAATCGCACTCGTCATCAAGCATGAAGGTACGGTCTATGACCTGATGAAAGTAGAGCAGGCTTATGCTCCTCCATTTTCTTCAGCCAAAGATCCGGTAGCCGTTGCAGGATATGTAGCCGAAAACATCATCACAGGAAAAGTACAACCCGTCTATTGGAGACAGCTAAGGGATATCGAACTGGAAAACAATTTCTTGCTGGATGTACGTACCCACGACGAATTCTCGCTCAACACACTGCCGGGTGCAGTGAACATTCCCCTGGACGAACTACGCGACCGGCTGGACGAACTGCCGAAAGACAAGATGATTTATACATTCTGTGCTGTCGGCCTCAGAGGATATCTTGCCTATCGTATCCTGATACAACACGGATTTGAAAAAGTACGCAACCTTTCCGGAGGATTGAAAACATACCGTGCTGCCACAGCACCTATCATCCTGAGGGAAGATAATGACAACGAAATAAAGGAAGCACCTGCACAGCCGAAGGCAAGCATACAACAGCCAACTCCTACCGTATCGCCTGTCGAAGCCGTGAAAACAATCCGTGTAGATGCCTGCGGACTGCAATGTCCGGGTCCGATTCTGAAAATGAAAAAGACAATGGACACGCTGGCTTCAGGAGACCGGGTAGAAATCACCTCAACCGATCCGGGATTTCCGCGTGATGCCGCCGCATGGTGTAATTCGACAGGAAACCAATTGATCTCCAAAGAGGCGACAGGAGGAAAATCTGTGGTCGTGATAGAAAAAGGCGAACCTAAATCCTGCAACATTGTTACTTCCTGTGAAGGCAAAGGGAAAACTTTTATCATGTTCAGTGATGATTTAGACAAAGCTTTAGCTACCTTTGTACTCGCCAATGGAGCAGCTGCCACCGGACAGAAGGTAACGATCTTTTTCACTTTCTGGGGACTGAATGTTATCAAGAAACTGCACAAGCCAAACGTAGAAAAAGATATCTTCGGAAAAATGTTCGGAATGATGCTGCCTTCCAGCTCCCGAAAACTGAAACTCTCTAAAATGAGCATGGGAGGAATAGGAGGAAAAATGATGCGGTACATCATGAACCGGAAAGGAATTGACTCGCTGGAGTCTTTACGCCAGCAGGCTCTTGAGAACGGTGTAGAATTTATCGCCTGCCAAATGTCTATGGATGTCATGGGAGTAAAACAGGAAGAACTTCTGGATGAAGTGACAATAGGTGGAGTGGCAACATACATGGAACGGGCCGATAATGCAAATATCAATCTGTTTATATAAAAAGAACAAACAAAAAGAACAAGCAGTATATGAAAACAATATGTGTAATGCGCGATGTATTCAAAGCAATGGCAAGATTTGAAGATTCATTTGAAAAAGTATATAAGATATCCTTAAATGAAGCGATGATCCTATGTGCCCTGCAAGAAGCCTTGCCAAAGAATATGACAGCTACAAGCCTGTCTAAACGGACGGAACTGACACCCTCACACGCTTCAAAAATGCTCCGGATTCTGGAAGAAAAAGAACTGATCGTCAGAACTCTCGGAGAAGTAGACCGAAGATTGATGCAATTCCATCTCAGTCAGAACGGTAAAAAGCTAGTCGGAGAATTAGAACTCGAAAAAGTGGAAATACCGGAATTACTGAAACCACTGTTCGAATCGACAGATTAATCAGGCAGTCGGATACTTTAAATATCGACTCGCTAAATAATAAAACGGTGAACCCTCTGTAGTTATGTTACAGGTTGTTCACCGTTTCTTATTTATCCATTACCGCGTATTACTCTTATCGGATATACGCGCGTATCCTTATTCTTCAAGCCATCCTTTAAGAAGTGACATCACTTTTTGTTTCTGATCTTCGGGCATCGTACCGATGCGTGCCAGATGACTGCCTCCCGGCTCTACAAAAACATGAATATTCTTTTTATCCTTCAGCCAAGTCACTCCGGCAGCCGTCCAAGGATCATTCTGGCCATAGATGAAAATCATCTTCGGATCGTTCTTCTTCAGAAACCGTACAATCTGTTTGCTCAGTGTTTTATCGAATTTCATATCCTTCAGGTCTTCCGGCAGCATCAGCCGGCGCAGATAATCCTTACTGGTCTTTATAGAAAGGTAAGGCTTAAAGGGACTGATGTCATATCCATAATACCCTAATTCACGGGCAGCCTGCACGAAGAAAGAAAGAGTCGGACTGTCTGCTATAAAATAAGAAGGGCCGCTGATTGCCAGCAAATGATCCAGAAGTATATCATCAGAAGCGGATATTTCGGGGATACTATGAATGTCCGTTCCCCATTGCCAGATAGAAAAAGAGTATTCCAGCACACAGAAATCGTAAATCTCTTCTAAAGGAACCCGGAATGTATAGTTCTTTTCAGCACATATTTTTTCAAAACGGGGTAACAAACGGGCCTTTCGTTTCAATACTTCCAACTGGAAATCTTCTATTTTTTTCCTATCGGCTTCCGTACCTGCCCGGCGGAGAAAAGGTTCGTGCCGCCCGTCTTCGCGGGCATAGCAGAGAGGGGCCACATAAGGCACGGAAACATCCACATCATCGGGAAAGAAAGCACGATATAATAAGGAAGTCTGCCCGCCTTTACTGATCCCCGTACTGATCCATTTGCCCGGATATAAGGCCTTGAAGGTTTCCCTCACGGCATGCAAATCTTCAGCAGAATTCGCAGCTGTCAGATATTGCCAGTCGCATGGTTCGGGAGTGGATTCGAGAAAGTAGCGGTGTTCTACAAAGATCATATTCGCATCGAACAAGTCTGAAAGTTCTTCCCGGTAAGTGGGGCGCAGAGCATACGCCGCCCCATATCCTTCGGTAACAATCACTGTGGGACGGTCATAACCGACATGCCCTACAATCACCCGCTGACGGAAACTTCCCTTTTCGGGATGCCGATGATCCAGCGGTTGAGTGAGGTACATTACATACTTTTCGGGGAACCGGCTCGTATCGAGAGACTTTATTCCGCTGACGGAATTATTTTTTTCGATCTTCTGAATAAACGATTCCTGTGCCGACAACGAGATAGGCGCAACTGCGATCAGCAGCACGATAGAGAACCATACGAAAAGAGGCATCCGAATATGTTTCATAAGCATTTGAGTGTTAATTTTCTCGCAAAGATAATCATTTGCACGAACCTTTTTACACATTTCTTGTTGTTTGTAACAAAAGCCCCAAGGTACCAGGGCGTGATTTTTATATAACCTAAACATTATAAAAGATATGAAGAAATTAATTCCTATTTTATTGGCGGTCTTTGCACTCGCTTCTTGCGAAAAAGACCCGGACATGGGTAAGCTGGATGACAACTATCTGGTATACACTAACTACGACAAGCAAGCCAACTTCAAAGACTTCAGCACATTCTACCTGGCTGACAAAATCTTGGTTATCTCTGACAGCAAAGAACCGGAATATCTCGAAGGAGAAGGCGCTGAGCAAATTCTGGCTGCTTATACAGAAAATATGGAAGCAAAAGGTTATCAACCGGCTGCCGATAAAGAAAGTGCCGATCTTGGTATTCAGGTAAGCTACATCGCAAGTACTTATTATTTCACCGGCTACACTCAACCTGAATGGTGGTGGGGATATCCCGGATACTGGGGACCTAGCTACTGGGGTAACTGGGGTGGATGGTACTACCCGTATGCTGTGACTTACAGTTATAGTACCAACTCATTCATTACAGAAATGGTGAACCTGAAAGCAGATGAAGGTGAAGGCAAAAAACTTCCTGTAATCTGGACAAGCTATCTGACCGGATTTGAAACAGGCTCTAAAGCTATCAACCGCACTCTTGCCATTGAAGCAGTGAACCAATCATTCACTCAGTCACCTTATCTTACTAACAAATAAACAACTACAACTGTTATGAAAACAAGAAAGAATATATATTTCAAGGTAGTGGCGTTAGCAGCCATTGCCATCGCCTTTGCCATGCCGGCTAAGGCACAGCTATCAGACAATGGATATGCTAATATAGACTGGCAGTTCAATGTTCCATTGAGCAACAATTTCGCAGACAAAGCCAGCGGTTGGGGTATGAACTTTGAAGGTGGTTATTTCGTCACTCCCAACTTGGGTCTGGGTCTTTTCCTGAACTATCACAGCAACCATGAATATATTCCTCGTGAAACATTCAAATTGGGTGCAGGTGACGTTACTACCGATCAGCAACACACTATGTTCCAGTTGCCTTTCGGTGCCGCTGCCCGCTACCAGTGGAATCGTGGTGGATCTGTACAACCTTATGTCAGTGCTAAATTAGGTGCTGAATATGCTAAAATCCGTTCCAACTTCAACATGCTGGAAGCCAGAGAAAACAGCTGGGGATTCTACGCTTCTCCTGAAGTAGGTGTCAATGTATTCCCTTGGGTTTACGGACCGGGTCTGCACTTTGCTCTGTACTACAGCTATGGTACCAATAAAGCTGATGTACTGCACTACAGTGTAGACGGACTGAACAACTTCGGTTTCCGCGTAGGTGTTTCATTCTAACCCGAGCAACTACTTGATTTTACATTAATAAGCAAGAGCCCTTCTGTTTCGGCAGAGGGGCTCTTCACTTTTTATTTGTTTTGAATGGCATCATAGATTGCATCCTGTATCTGTTCGCGAATCTCCAGACGGCTTAATTTCCGGTTCGTAACATCCGGATAAATCCGGTTGCTCAGAAATACATATACCAATCTATTATCAGGGTCTACCCAGGCACACGTCCCGGTAAATCCTGTATGACCATATACTTTCGCCGGTGCATGCGTTCCGCAAGGACTCTTTTCCTGATTACGGGTATCCGGCTTGTCAAATCCAAGCCCGCGACGACTGATTTTAGAGACTTCCGCTGTAAATAGCTGACAGGTTTCTTTGCTCAAATAACGTTGCCCGTTCAGTTCACCACCATTCAGTAACATCTGGTAGACTTGTGCCACTTCACGTGCATTCGAGAATAATCCGGCATTTCCCGAGACTCCACCCTGAAAGGCAGCCGCCTCATCGTGCACAAATCCCTGAAGCGTAGTCTTCCGCAAGAAACGATCGACAGAAGAGGGAACGATTTCCGACTTCGGGAAACGGCGCAAAGGCAGATAACCCGTACGTTCCAGCCCCATCGGTTCGTAAAATTCACGTTGTAAGTAAGCATCCATCGGCATGCCTGCAAGCTTCTCCACCAAAAGCCGCAGCAGAATAAAACCTACATCACTATATCGATATGTCTTTGGCTTCATCGGAGCGTCTACAATCTTCTTCTCCATTTCCTTGAAGAAAGAAGGATTCAGCCACAGACTATCACAGATTTGCAAGGTGTAATCTCCGGTTTTAACCTTTGAAACATATTCCTTTTTAAATGCAAAATTAGGATTCGCCCATGTGGAAGTTCCCAACTGCAACGGATGCCGTGCATCTTTACGGGACATGAACAGTCTGCCTTCATAACTATCTTCATCGATGGCTTCCCGATAGAAAGCAATTCCGGGTGGTAAACCGGACTGATGATAAAGGAGTTCCTGAATGGTGATATCTTTCTTGTTAGTTCGCTGAAGGAAAGGCAGATAGTCTGCAATCTTGTCTGTCAAGTTAAAGCGTCCCTTATCATAAAGCTTCATTAAAGCAAGCACCGTGCCTGTAGTCTTGGAGAGCGAGGCCAGATCGTAAATGTCAGTCGGCTGTACACGTGCACTTCCCGTTCCGGTGTGAGTGCCGAACGATTTGTCTACCATCACGTGACCATCTTTCATCACAATCACCTGACAACCGGGATAGGCTCCCTGACGCACTCCGTCCAAAGCAATAGAATCAATCCGTTGCAGGGCGACAGATGAAAGTCCATGTTCCTCCGGGATAAAGTGCAAAGGAGTTTTCGGAGTAATCGTTATACCGTCTCCTGCCTGAAAGAGTTCTCCGAGACTGGCTGATAATTTTCCATCTGCCGAGGCTTTGGCAAATAAGACATCCGCTACTTGTTTCTGTACATCTTCATTCGGGCTATGTCCCAGCACCACCGCCGAAGCACGGGCAACCGCACGCTGTATCTGTAACATCATTTTCCCCTGCGTAAAGAAAGCATAGACCACCGGAGTGTCAGTAGTAAACTTGCTGAAGAACGGCTGATAGGGTGATAGTTTCTGCTCGCTTACCGCTACAATAATCCGTTTATATGCAGCCAATGAATCCCTTAGCCGTTGGTTTGTTTCTTCTGTCATGCCGGGACGAAGACGGAAACGCGACAAAGAAGTATATTTTGACAACTGTTCCGCCAGGGCATCAGTTTCGCCTGCGTCACCGACTTCAAGCAATGCCATCGCTTCTTTTTTGTCCGCATGCAAAGGAAGAACATGATTTTCATTATTCAGCACAGTAATCGCCGCCAGATTCAACCGGCGGATTAAATCACGCGTCTGGGGAGTGTTAATCCGTTGTCCCAGCCCGGAGAGCTGAATAAAAGGTTTCTTTTTTAATCCCAGCACGTATTTATAGGTCAGCACCTTGCGACATTTTTCTTCAATATCTTCCCGTGTCAGTTCACCTTTGTCGATAGCTTCGAGTACAGCGGCTATCTCCTCCTTCAGATTACGGGGAGCCAGCACCATGTCATTCCCCGCCTTCAGTGCCTGCAAACTGACATTTCCATTGCCCGAAACACCTTTCATGGCAAGTGCATCCGTGAAGATCAGTCCTTTGAAAGCAAACTCTTCTGTCAGCAAATCATAAACGATATTACGGGACAGAGAAGAAGGAAGCCCGCCTACCGGCTCGATAACCGGCACTTGCAAGTGTCCGACCATCATACCACTCAGTCCGGCACGAATGGCTTCTTTAAAAGGATGAAGTTCTACACTGTCCAGCCGTTCACGAGTGAAAGGAAGTACCGGAAGAGCCTTATGCGAGTCTACATCCGTATCCCCGTGTCCGGGGAAGTGCTTACATACCGAAAGCACGCCGCCACTTTCCAGACCGGAAGCATAAGCTACCACTTTATCCGCTACCCGCACAGGGTCTTCACCGAAGGATCGGGTATTGATCACCGGATTCTTGGGGTTGATATTTACATCCGCTACCGGAGCAAAATTAACTTGTACCCCGAGTTGAGCGCATTGACGAGCCATCTCACGCCCGTATTCATAGATCAATTTATTGTCCTGAATACATCCGAGTACCATATTTCGAGGGAAAACGGGTGTGCCACGCAAACGCATTGCCAGCCCCCATTCTCCATCAAAAGTTATCATTAACGGTAGCTTAGCCATGCGTTGAGCCTGATTCGTCAGTTCCGCCTGAGTCTGCATCTTCCCACCGGAGAATAACAGCCCTCCGACTTTGTAGGTATCGACGGCATCCTTCAGAAGTAATTGGTTACGCTTGGTGTCTACCGGAGCAATCGTATATATAAATAGCTGACCGACTTTCTCTTTAAGAGTCAGCTTATTCATGATGGAGTCTACCCATTGATGACAACGGACATCTTGTTTAGCTTTATAAAGAAGTAAAGGTTCTACAGGAGTATCTGCCCCTTCTCCCTTGGCCTTGACAGGAAGAAGTAGCAGAATAACCAGTATATATGTCAATAATCTCATTTTTTATTCAAGGTCAAGTCCAGTCGTCCAACATAAATTCCATTCTTTCCAGTGTGCATAACGGGGACATTCTTCCCGTCTATATTCAGGTAATTTTTTGGGCCTTCCATAAAGGTATGTGAGTGACCGCCCAAAATGACATCAATATTACGGGTGTTGGCTACTAACTTCTCATCCATCTGGATGCCCAGATGTGACAGACATACAATAACATCCTTCTTCTTTCAGTTGCTCAGCTATTTCATTGGATACGGCAATCGGGTCTTGATAGATTACTCCTTCGCACTTATTAGCTTGTATTAATCCTTCCGGTTTCGCACCCAATCCAAAAACTCCGACCTTCAATCCGAAACGTTCCAAAATGACGTAAGGCTTTACTAAGTCCTTAAGCACGGTAGCGTCAAGATCATAGTTGGCACATACTACCGGAAACTTGGCTAATTTAAACAGACGAGCCATGTTGTCCAGACCGAAGTCAAACTCATGGTTACCGATTGTCATCGCATCGTATCCCATTTCATTCATCAGGTTGACTTCTACTTCACCCTTGAACATATTGTAATAAGGAGTACCTTGAGAGATATCGCCACAGTCGAATAGCAGTACATCCGGATTTTCTTTGCGGAACTGTTGCAGGAAAGTGGCCCGGCGGACAAACCCGCCCTGACCATAATTCCGGTCACCTTCCTGAGTCATAGGTTCAATCCGGCTGTGCACATCACTGGTTTGCAGTATGATTATCTTTTTTGTTTCTTGAGCGATTGCCAATGCAGGAATTAAAAAAAGGAAAAGCATCAGCCGTTTTCCGGTTCTTCCTTTGAATATGTTCAAAATGGAAGTTATATGATTATGAGTTGTCATAGAATACTAAAATTTCATTGTAAGCCTTCGTTATTTATTCTCTTTTATTTCTTTATTTCTGGTCAGATGCCGGAACAACGGTGATACGTCCATCCAGTTTAGAGGTGATCTTTTTGCCCGCTGCCGTTTGTTGTCTTACATAATCGAGAAAGAGTCCGCGCAATGTCATTCCGTCCGGACACTCACGTTTATCTGCATTTGCCAAGGGAGTGAGTCCGTCGTTTCCATCTGCCAGATAGTCTATTGTAGCTACGGTATAGTCTTTATCATCTTCTATTTCTTTTCCCTGTACAGTCGCTTTCAGTAGTTTTCCGTCCTTGGTTATTTCCAGGTGTGCTCCGCTCAGTCCTTCGCCATGCAAAGAAGCTATTACTTCCATCAGTCTTTTCATTTCCGTACCCTTCATTGTCAGTACACAGAGAGAATTTTCAAAAGGAAGTATTTCAAAAACAGCATCGACCGTGATGTCACCTTGTGGGAGAATGTTACGCAAGCCTCCCATATTCATGATTCCGATATCTGCGGAATGCTTCAGTACACGATCTGCAGAAAGTCGCAACACCTCGGCTACCAAATTAGAAAGTAAGCTCTCCGGACGTCCTTTGTCCATCGTCGCCTCGCTGACGCCAATCACCTCATACATCATTTCATCTATTTTTTCTTTATAAGGTTTCAGTATGGCAGCAGCCTTTTCATCGGGATGAGTATCCCAAATTGAATCTATGCAAATCCGGGTTCCTTCTATTTGGGCAACTTCATAATTTGCCTGAACTTCACGGGGAGATTGGCAGGAAGTGAATAGGAATAGTCCTGTCAGAATGACTCCCGAAGTAAACTTTACGTAATTTCGTTTCATCTTCTTTCTTTTGTTTATGCTACAAATGTACATTTTATATTTTAAAGTCATGCGGAAGAAGAAGAAACTTATAGCAAGTTTAGTCCTATTTCAAGGAGAATTAGCTGCAAAATGCACTTAAAAATGTTAATTGAAAGTATTCTGAGGCAGAGTTGATTTAATTAAAAAAAGGACGTTCCCAGGGAAAAAGGGGAAATTAGGAACGTCCCTTGAATAGAGTTATCGAAAAGTCCGGTCTTTCGCAAGTGCGAACCTTTCCTCTCTTCACTAAAATAAACTAAGGACTATAGTGGGGAAATCCTTAGTGGGAAAAACGATTATCCGCTTCTTCACAGAAGCCGTATAATCGAAAAGTAGTCGCATTCGGCATTAGAGTGTCATTGATGTTTTGCATCACCAAAAACACCTTCATACCGATGAAGCAACCTATTTTCTTCGAAATATCTTCTTTATAATATCTTGTTCGTATCTCTGTTTATTCAGCGATGCAGATACTCACGCGGTTTTCTTCTGGTGTTTTGTAAGGCTGAACCGTGTCACCTTTCGAATCAACAATGATTCTATCAACGGTTACTCCTTTCGCTTTCAGAGCGTCTGCAACATTAGCTGCACGTTTTTCAGACAAAGTTTTATTAATTTTAGAATTACCAGTATTAACATCTGCATAGCCAGTCACTTTTACTTTTGCTGACGGATTCTTCTGCAAATACTCTACCAGCATTTCAATCTTAGACTTCTGATCTTCTTGAATACGTGCAGAGTTCAAGGCAAAAAAGATATCCTGTTTCATTGGCTGTGCCACAACAACTTCTTTCTTGGGTTGTGGCTGTTCTACCACAGGTGCAGGTTTCGGTTGTTCCACTGCCACGGGCTCTGTTTCGTAATATACAGGTTTAGTTTCTGTATAGCCTTTTCCGAATTTAATATTCAAACCTACTAAAGCATTAAACTGCCAGTCAGCATTTCCTGCTTTCTTAGAGTTGAACTTGTCAGAGAGGACATTGGCGTTACCTTCGATGTTGATCGACAAGCGGTCGTTCAGCCGTAAATTACACCCCAATCCCATGCGTCCGGCAACGAGAAACTTTCCGTCTTGCCAGAGATATTCCATCTCATAAGTCCGTGTATCCAATGCATTCGCTTCATCGTTATCAAAACCACGGTTTAGCCCTCCTCCAAGAAAGACATAACCATTGAATACACGTTTAGGATTGAAACCACAAAACAGTGCACTAAGGTCAGAAACGATGTCGATGTTACCTTGCAAATATTTGTACTGGTAATCCTGTTGTGGAGAAACCCAGCCTCCTTTTGCCTGCCATCCACTGACGCCAACACGTGCCCGCCATGCCGGAGCAAACTGATAACCCACGTTGAGTGCTGCTGCCGGAGACATAAGATCACTAAACTTAGCTTCGCCAAGTGTATGAGCAGCACCTACTTGTACTTGCATAAGCCAATGAGGTCTGAACTCAGTTTTACCTGCTTCTTTTATTCTTTGTTCCTGTGCAAAAATAACTGTATTGCTTAATAGTAAAGCGAATACAGGCATCCACAATTTCTTTATGTTCATGCTTATCTTTCCTTTCTAATATGATATTGCATTAACTTTATTAAAGAAGGGTATCCTTCTTTTGAAAAAGATACCCTTCTTATCTTTGTCGATATTGCTATCGTGACAGATCGTATAGATTAGTCGTGAGTCGGAGTAATTGTTAATGTTACTGTGCTGGTTACTTCACCAAAAGTGTATTTAACCGTTACAGGAATAAACAATTTGAATGGTGCATTTATGGTAAATTTACCATTTTCATAAACGAGATCACCATATGTTATATCATCTGCCGTTTTCTGAAGATTGCATGTATAATTAATTGACATATTAGGTGCAACATCTTTCAACAGTTTTGGCGCAGCTTCGCTTGCATTCAATGTTGTCATAATTTTATCTTTGTCAATTGCAATTGCATTAGCACCCTCAACTCCATAATAATTATAGAAGTCTACTGGTGTAACAGCAAATGCTTTACCTCTCCAGTCTGTCAAACCAAGTAACTTACTCATGTCGATTTTAGCAGTTCCTGTAGTTGCATCCTGTAGTTCAGCAGACTTCAAGTCAACTACATTGATAGGACGCAAGAACTTCACATCAAATTTGTTACCAGTCAATGGCAAGATTTCATCACATTCATTAGTTACTACAATTTCAATGCCTGCAGTGAACGGATCCACGTTGTAAGCAGACTTATTCAGCAATGTCTGTGCATTCTTGTCAACCTTATTGTAAGTAATAATACCTTTAGCATCAATTGTAGCAATCTTAGTTGCAGCAGCACCATTCTTGCTAGCATTCAATTGAGTACCGTTAGCAGTTACAGTGAATGTGTACTTATCAGTTCCAATAGTTACGACATTAGCTCCTGAGAAGATAAACTTCGCAGTCAACTTATCCTTCGCAAATGATGGGAAGTTTGTATCATTAACATCAGAAACAACTACCTTACGACCTTCAAATACATTAAACAGATCGAGCTTGAAGTCTGTTACCGCAGTAGTAACCGGCTCTTTCACATCAGCCTTTACATAAGACTTATCTGCTGACCAAGCTTGAGTTATCTTCTGATCATTCTTAATCACACCATTAGGCATTGCAATGCCTGCTTTCATCGTTATTGTAATATCTCCGCGAGTGCCGTCTACAGATTCGTAAGTTACATTAGCGAACATTTCAGCCTTCGAAGCTTTTACAAGAGCCAAAGCCTGTGCCGGAGTTACAACCCAATTCAATACATTAGTGGCAGTAGCCGGATCATCTTTAATTTCTTTTACTACACCAGTACTTCCTGTTCCAAGAACGATATTACCTGAACCGTCAACTTTCAATTTATAAGCATTATGGAACTCAGTTTTATTTAACTTCGCTTTAGCATAAACATCATTCATGTCAATGTAGGACAATGATTTGTCGAACTTATCACAACCGTAGTAATAAGTACCCTTATTAAACTCTACTGGGAAACCATCTGTTGTACCCTTCACAATTTTCGTCTTGATCCATCCTACAGCTACCACCTGATTAGTAGCAATATCTACTAATTCCACACGTAACAGCGGTTCGCGATTTTCTGTAGCTTCTGAATCTTGTCCTTTATATTCAGGATTGATAGTACCTAATGCAGCGTCTGCAGCATTGAAGAATGTATTCTGCTCTGTTTCGTTGTTAGCACCTCCAATGTAGTTAGAAGGAGTAAAGACATACTTCAAGCCATAGTCTTCCACATTCTCCATCTTTATCAATTCAGTACCACCATTTTCCTTATAATAAGTAGTGATCAACTTAGCCAATTCTAGTTTACCATCAGTAGCTACAGTATAATCTTCTGCTGCAGTGATGGCTTCTTCTGCTTTACCCGCTAAAGCATTAGGAGTAGTACCAGTACGCGGCGTGGTCTGTCCATACAGAACCTTATTGTCAGTACCAACCAAAGTTTTCAAGACAAAATCTTTCATAACTACTCTGTATACGCTAGCATAATCAGAAGTAATCACTTTAGCTTCTTCACCACCAATTGCCTTAGTCTTAGCCTGCAAAGCATACACAGCTACCTTACCCGAATCCATTGCTGGTATTTTTTCTGCATCCGCATCCATTGCTACCTTAAGATAACGCTGTCCGTCCTTTTCAGTCTCAACTTTTGATTTTGCTTTGTTAGCAATCGGATTCATCTCAGCTGCACGAGATACAGGATAATAATCTTTATCAGCTGAAAGGAACGCCAATGTTTCAATCTGATCCATTGAGGCACTTGCCGGGTTCATGTGATAATATGCCCAAATCTGCGGAGTAATATAAGACTCCGTATCAGCAACCTTATAGATTTCACCTGTTTCTGTAGGAGCATCATATTTCTGAGCATTCCACTTATTATAAGTAAGATTGCTGGCTTTCAATGAAGGAATGCCTCCAACAAAACAGCTAGGCGCAAAGGTCAATCCCTTCAAGGGAACAGCATCAACAATAGAAAACGTACCATTAACAGGCTTACCGTCTTCAATGGTAGTAATCGTATAACCAGTAACAACACCTTCCGCATTTTTTATAGCTACGATAGAGCTTGTAGGAGTAGGTGTGGCAGGTATAGTAACACCTGTTTTCTTACCATTATATAAAACTTCGCCCTTGTCATTCATTGTCAGTTTTGCAGGGTCGAACTCTTCATACGTTGGTATTACTGGATCATCAGGGAAAGTGATATTGCCGGAACTTACTTCTGTTCCGTTCTTCTTCAAGATAACTTTTCCCTCTTTTGTGACCTCAAGAGAGTACTCAGGCATTTTCTTTGGCATCGGAATAGTGTATTCTTTGGTATCTGCACCAACCACAGTCAACTTACCTGTAACCGGATCGTAAACCACAGACTTCACATAGCCTCCCACTTGAGCTTGCAATTCCGAGAGAGTTTTTTCAATTCCATCGACTCTGGCATTTACCGCGTCAATGTCATCATCGTAGTCTTTACAACCTACGAACGATGCACCGGTAGCAAGCGCCAACGCTCCGAAAAACATCACTCTAATAAATTTTTTCTTCATAACTACTTAAAAATTACATTAATAATATATTATTAAACACTAAGTTCAAATAATACCTGCCCGTTACTTCTTAGGTAACGGCAAGAAAACACGCTGCAAATATGGACATATTTTGGAAAACATGCAAACAAAAAAGATATTATTTCTAATAAACTACTAAAAAAAGGAAACACATCGGACAAAACCGCGGATTTTTTGTGAAGCACACGCCTTGCTCTCTAATTTTTGCAAAAGATTTCCCTCCCCTCTGCCGCCTCTCAAAAGCAGGGGTTAAAAATATCATAACTTATTTATTGAAAATAGCCCGCAGACGCCTCTGACGGAGTGGGAAAATGCGTTATCCCGTTACCTAAGAAGTAACACCATATTAATCAGCAGCTTATCTTCAAAAACGTTT